>Ga0209236_1003038_pt1 | contig 10252 bp, 5 predicted proteins | sample GraSoi013_1_40cm_FD_185819 | JGI IMG/M metagenome (GOLD analysis project Ga0209236, IMG submission 185819) | Grasslands soil microbial communities from the Angelo Coastal Reserve, California, USA - Sample 09_27_2013_1_40cm (SPAdes) (version 2) | ecosystem: Environmental > Terrestrial > Soil >... | reverse complement strand
CGCCATCGGCGTGGCTGCGTTGGGTTCGCCCGAAAAACCAAGACAGGTCAAGCAACCGCAATCGATTTCCGATCGTTCCGCCGGCGGCCCGCAGGAACAAACTTCCCTTAGCTACGAGGAGTATCGCAGTCGCATTGAGCCGATTTTTCTCAAGAACCGCCAAGGCAATGTGCGCTGTTATGATTGCCATTCCACGCTGGCTACTCGTTTTCGTCTGCAGCCCTTCTTGCCGGGGGATTCTTCATGGACAGAAAAACAGTCGCGGCAAAATTTTGAAGTTGTCTCACACCTGGTGAATCCTCAAGATCCGCTGAAAAGCCGCCTGCTGCTTCACCCGCTCGCGCAAGAGGCGGGAGGCGATCCGACGCACGCGGGCGGAAAATTCTGGGCTTCACAGAACGACCCGGAATGGCAGACGATCACCGATTGGGTTCGTCACGGCTCGGCTGGACTGTCCCCGACTCACCTGGCTTCCCGTTCCGCGGCGGGTGCCCTGGATTCTCAATTCTTCAAGTCTAAGGTGCAACCAATTTTCTTGAAAGAACGGCCGGGGCACGCCCGCTGCTACGGTTGCCATTCGGAATACAACAGAAGCTTTCACCTCGAGAAGTTGTCACCAGGTGCCGCGAATTGGACTGATGAGCAATCCCAGCGCAATTTTCAAAACGTTCTCCAGCACGTTGTTCCCGGCGATCCCGGTTCGAGTGCGCTCTTGGTTCATCCTCTCGCCCCCGAAGCAGGCGGTGATCCGTTCCATTCAGGCGGCCACCAGTTTCAGTCGCAGAATGACTCCGATTGGTTGACGATTGCCGAGTGGGTGCGGGGAAGTCGAGCTGGGGTTGGTCCTGATTCCTCGCCAAAACCTTTGGCGCTCATTTACGTCACGAATAGCGCCGCGGACACAATCGATGTCATCGATTCCACCACAAACAAAGTTGTGCAGGTGATTTCAGGCATTGAGCTACCGCATGGAATTGCTTTCTCTCCGGACGGCTCGCGAATCTATGTCAGCAACGAATCGGAGAGCGTGCTCGATGTCGTGGACCGAAAGAGTGGAGAGATTCAGCGGAAAGTGCCCCTGAGTGGCCGTCCGAACAACCTTTCCATCACCAAAGATGGGCGCCGCGTTCTGGTGGGGATCCGCACACCGGAGGGGGCTGTCGACGTGATCGACGCGGCTTCATTGATCCGGGTCAAAACCATTCGCGTCGATAGCGTCCATAATGTCTACGTCACACTTGACAGCAAGTACGCCGTAAGTGGATCGCTGGAGGGCGAGTCCGCCACAGTGATTGATCTTCAGACCGATCAAATCGCGTGGCGGCTAAAGTTCGATCACCCTGTCCGCCCCATGGCTTTCGAGACAAATCCAGACGGATCGACGCACCGTATTTTTGTCCAACTTTCCAACTTCCATGGATTTGCCGTCGTGGATTTCGAGAAGCATGCGGAAGTGGCCAGGATCAAACTTCCGGATGAATCTGGCGGGTTCGGGTTCGCCGAGGGGCGCGTGAACACTCCTTCACACGGCATCGGCGTTGCCCCGGATGGAAAATCTCTTTGGGTGAACAGCACTCTTGCCAACGCCATCTTCAAGTATTCACTGCCCGACCTGAAGTTGGTGGGGTACGTGGCTTTGCCCGAGGTTCACCCACTCGGGCATTCGCCAACGGGATCGGTGCCCGAGTGGATCACCTTCACGCCCGACAGCAAGTTCGTCTATGTTTCGAACTCCGGGGCCGCCTCGGTGACCGCGATTGACGCGAGAACTCTGAAGACGGTAGCTGTGATTCCAGTGGGAGAAGTACCCAAGAGGATCAACACTTTGGTTTTCCGTTGAACTTGGCACTCGTGGGATCACTACGGCGCGCCAGGGTTGATCGACCAGAGTGTAGAGATGAGAGTCGCGCGCAAGCATTGGAAAACGTCTGACGATGACCTGAGCTTCGAAGCGCGAGGCAGCCGCGAGTAAAAGGGACATCTGCGGAGTCAATCCATGGTTTCTGGTTTGGGAATGAAAGGGAAGATAGTCTTTTTACTCAGGGGGGTTATTGCAGCATTCGTGATTCTCATATCATCCAGGGTGCCTGCACAAATCGTGGGCAGGTCTCTGTCAGGCAAAATAACGGCAGTTTCTGGCTCTCCCATTCCGAATACGCATATCACGATTAAGAATGCGGGGAACGGAGAGACGAAGGTGACTACTGCGAATGAAGACGGCTCTTTTACCATAGGCAACCTTTCACCTGGAACATACGAAATAACTGTCTCTGCGTCTGGATTCGCTGAGGCAAAGGATACGGTGATCATTGGTGTCGGCACGAACCAGGTAGCAAATATTGTCCTTCAGCCGCAGGTCAGCAATGCAACTGGCAAGGGGCAGGGAGGGACATCAGGAGTCAGCGGGACGGTAAGTTCCAAGAACGTAAGCGATCTGCCTCTCAACGGGCGTTCTGCGTCCGATCTGGCGACGCTGGAGCCTGGAGTGACTAGTGCGCGCACGCAAGCCAGCGGTCAGGCCCAGCGTGGGTTCGGAAACCAGATGACCATCTCTGGTGGGCGGCCCCGGCAGAATGACTCACGGCTGGACGGGATCAGCGTGAATGATTACGTGAACGGTCCGCCAGGGAGTGCCCTTGGCGTCAATCTCGGAGCCGATGCTGTGGAACAATTCTCTGTTCTGACTAGCAATTACCCGGCGTTGTACGGTCGATCATCGGGCGGAATTATCGCGGCTTCTACGCGTTCCGGCACGAATAGTTTTCACGGCGGCGTATTTGAATACATACGCAACAGCGCATTCGATGCGCGAAATTTCTTCGACGCCGCAAAGCCACCTTTCCGCCGCAATCAATTTGGCGGGTCGGTTGGCGGCCCTATTTCGAAGCAGAAGACATTCTTTTTCGCCGCTTACGAAGGGCTGCGACAGTCTCAAGGAATCACCCAGGTGGATACTGTGCCCTCGCAAGTTGCTCGGAGCGGGCAACTATGCGTTCCCCCCGACTGCAGCACCACAACGACAGTTGCAGTAAACTCTCAGATCACCCGCTTTCTTGCCGCTTTTTATCCGCTCCCTAATGGCGCTTTGCTGTGCCCTTTCTCGTCGTGTGTTGCGGGAACAGGTGATACCGGTATTTTCACCTTCGCCGGCCAACAAGTGACCCCGGAAAACTATTTCACGACCAAGGTTGATCATAGGTTTTCGGAAAAAGACCTGTTTTACGGCACCTACATGTTCGATGCCGGGAACGTGCGGCAACCCGATGAACTGAATGACAAGAGAACAGGATACGATTCTCGGCGCCAAGTGCTCACCGCACACGAGGCGCACATCTTCAGCCCGAGCCTGTTCAATGCTTTTCGGTTCGGCGTGAGCCGCGTGGTAGCGGTAACTGGCCTGACATTCCCAAGCGGAAATACGCTTGTGGCAGACTCCTCTTTCGCCACTGTGCCGGGTCTGAACGCTGCCGCTATTAACGTTCCCGGGCTTACGTTTTTCTCGGGAGGGTTGGGAACGCGGTCCAACTTTCGCTTCCACTGGACGTCGTTGCAGGGCTATGACGATGTGGCCTTGACCCGAGGGACGCATGCAATCAAATTTGGTTTCGGCTTGGAGCGGGTTCGGGACAATGTTTTGGCAGTTTCCGATACGGGCGGAGAATTTGCGTTCAACTCACTTTCCAATTTTCTAATTAACTCGCCTTTCTCGCTCAGTGTGGCTATTCCCGGCGCGATTTCCGAGCGAGGAATTCGCCAGACGATTGTTGGCGCGTACGCTCAAGACGATTGGCGCTGGCGTCCGAACCTCACGATCAATCTCGGGATGCGCTACGAGATGGCGACGGTGCCTACCGAAGTACACGGTAAGCTAACCGTTCTGCGGAACCTCACCGATGCGCAACCTCATCTGGGCGACCCGCTGTTCTCAAACCCGACGCTTCGGAATTTTGAGCCGCGCGTAGGTTTTTCCTGGGATCCTTTCGCCGACGCCAAGACAGTGTTGAGTGCTGGATTTGGAATGTTCGACGTTCTCCCTCTCCCCTACACCGTCCTGTTCAATGAACTTTTTTCGGCTCCGTTTTTCAAGCTTGGGGTGGCCACTGCGCTGCCTCCGGACTCCTTCCCGAACGGCGCGTTCGATATTGCTGCGTCCTCAAATATATTTCGACAGGGTTACTTTGACCCTGGTCCTCGCCGGAATTACGTAATGCAGTGGAACCTGACGCTTGCGCAAGATTTGACTCAAAATATCAGCATGAGAGTCGGCTATGTGGGGTCGCGGGGAGTTCACCAGCCCTTTCGAGTGGAAGACGCCGACATCGTTCTTCCGTCTTTGACTCCTCAGGGTTATGTCTGGCCCTCCCCTCCTGGTAGCGGTTCACGACTCAACTCGAATGCCGGACGGATCACAGCCGCATTCTGGCAAGGCAACTCGTTCTACGATGCGCTCCAACTCAAGGTGAAAGCCAGGATTGGCAGCGGAGGAGAAATCGGGGGCTCCTACACCTGGGGCAAAACTATAGACACGTCGTCAGGAAGCTTAGTGGGAGATGAATACTCGAACTCGATCTCCAGCCCACTATGGTTCAACATGAAATTGAATCGTGGCTTGGCCGATTTTAACGTCGCCCATAACCTGGAGGTGAATTACACGTTTGAATTGAGCACACCGAAATGGGCGCACGCGGTAAACGCATGGGCGCTCGGAGGGTGGCAAGTCGGAGGAGTGTTCGAGGCAAGTACCGGAGTACCGTTTACTCCAGGTTTTGCAGGGGACGCTCTGGGTGTAAAAAGTATCGATCCCAACATTGATGTGCCCAACTTGGTCTCCGCTCCCAGCTGCGGTTCCCTCGTCAATCCTGGGAATCCAAACCACTACATCAAAACACAGTGTTTCGCAGTGCCGAACCCGATTACCCTTCGCGGCAATCTGGGGCGGAACACGTTGATCGGTCCTGGACTGATAAATCTCGATTCGTCGCTACTGAAGAACAACCACATCAAGCGAATCTCTGACAACTTCAATGTCCAGTTCAGAGCCGAATTCTTCAATCTTCTGAATCATACGAATTTTGCACCGCCCCTGGATAACCGGAATATCTTCGATTCCACAGGAAATCCCATCGGCAACGCCGGCTTGATCACCTCGACGCAGACCCCGTCAAGGCAGATTCAGTTCGCGCTGAAATTGATTTGGTAACTCAGCCCCGGAATGCAGATGGAATTTTGGAACTCCGGGCCTCGTTCGTTTTGTGACGGGACTCTGGGAGCAACAGAGACGAATGCTTAATTCGTCGATTCAATGCTTAATCCGTTGATTCAGGATACTTTGGCGGAAGCGTTTGGGAGTCGAAGTTATTCGGAGCAGATTTTCCAAGTACTTCATTGGACGGAATTGGAAGAACTTAACATCCCCCGGCAGGATGGTGTTTGGTTTTCCTTTTGCAAACCAGCAAACGGACCCTGAAGGCAGGTATTTGATGTATTCATGGAAGGTGAGCCGTGCGACTCTGTGCTCCTCTTAGTATGAGTAGCTGGAGAAATGAAGAATTTCTTAGGGGGCAATAAGGGGGCACTAAGAATTCCCTTCCTTTCCTTTCAATACCTTAGAAGGCCAGGCTGCACCGCACAACTCCTTTGTTTCCATATAGCTGGCGGATTCGAATCCCATCGGCTCCACCAAACTGAGTACTATAGTCAATCCGCGATGTCCCTATCTATAATTCCCGCAGGAATGGCGATGCACGATTTCAGACCGAGGATTCATATGCGCGCAGGGAGACGTATTCGCTTCGTCGGAACTCTCTTGGCTCTTCTATTTCTATCCTGGCCTGCGTTTCCTCAAGAGACGAGCCATTATTCGAGAATTAGGGACGCAAAGTGGTATGCGCGACAGCTTCAGTCATTGCGGGAAGAAGTCGCCAAGATCGATGCGAATATCAGATCGTTGGTGGAAGCACGTAAATCCGGAAAGGGCATAACCGATGCCGTCGCTCTGGAGCAGGAGCCGGAGGGAGTGACATCCGAAGGCCAAATGGAGGTACTGCGGAAGCGACGCGTTCTATTGGTGCGGCAGATTGACGAGTTGGAAGAACAGGCGAGGCACAACGCGATTGTTCCGGGAGAACTACGGACGGAGTACGGGCCGGAAGAACCGGAGACGACCAGCGGACGAAAACTCAACCGTGAGGCAAAAGAACTAGAGAACACACTGGCACAAGAGAGAGAGCATCTGGAGCATGCCCGGAAGGACGCTGAACTGCTTCTGCGAGATCAGAAACTCAAGGTGCAACAGGAATATTCGAATCCCGAGCCGCCGTCACGGAGAAATAAACCATCAGACCTTTCAGGGATAACCACGCGTTTGACCGAGAAGCAGGCGGAGGTCCAGGAAGAGGAGCAAAAAGTTGCCGAACTCGAAGATCGGTTGAAAGATTTGAGTCGGAACTCTCCCGGCGAGCGTGAACCCGGGGCCGATGCTGTCGCGGAAAATGAATCAACGAATTTGGAAAACGACCACGACGAGAAGTCTGAGGCGTATTGGAGAAAAAAGTTTGCCGCACTCGATTACCGGATCAGAACCGCGCAAACGGAACTGGATATTTTGCAGCGGGAGCATAACGCGGGGCTGGTCCAGTATTACCCCAATCCGGATACTGCGATGAAGGAGAGCGTTACGCGGAAAGAAATCAACGCACACCGCAAGGCTATCGAGGACAAGAAGAAGGAACTCGCGGAATTGAAGAAACAGCGAGATGACCTAGAGGACGCATTGCGGCACGCGGGCGGGCCTGCGGGGTGGGCGCGCGAGTAACCAGCTATCTGATGCGAGACCTAATCCCATCGGCTCCACCAATATTGTCGTGACCTCATTCCGCATAATATTCACACGAATTGCGGTCGGTGCCGTGGCAGCCTTTACCGTTCTTTATGTCGGAGACTCTTTATCCGTGCGCATCCGCGCAGTCCACCCGAAACCCTATGACCCGTTCGAATCCCTGAAGTACCTGCGCGTCCTTGCTATCCCCGAAAAGAATGGCAAGACGGAGTATGAAGTGGACGCCCTGAGTCCTGAGCAAACCGCCACTTGCGTCCACTCTCTTTTCCCACACGGCGGTTATTCGCCGTGCTGGTACGTCAAGCCAAGGATCAACCAGCCGATCCCCATGTGATCGTCCCGGTTTCCGTCATTCCTGTCGAGCGATGGGGAGGTAGGAAAGCAGTCACTTTTCTGGGGGAAACTTCGGAGGAATTTCCGCGTAGCCTGGCGCGGCTTGTTTCAGGTTCACATCCAGTTGAGCGTTGGCATCTCCGATGGCCCAGCGAATTCCACCGGCGAGCAAATTCAGGAAAAATTCATTCTTCCAATTCTCCGGCCGGTCACCCATCGCACTGTAGAAAACACGGCCCTTGCCGTGCATCCGCGCCCACGTCACTGGATACGGCGCGCGCTGGTAGCACTCTCCTTTCATGCCCCGCGTGTCCAAGGTAAGAATTACGTGAAGATCAGGCATGAAATCCTTCACCGAGTACCACTCTTCGTTGAAGTTTACCGGTGACGTTACGCCTTCCAGTCCCGGGAATTTCGCGTCATTCACGATGAGGTCTGCATCCTGCAACCGTGGCTCCCGCCCGTGCACGATGAACTCGCCGCCGAGCATCCGCAGGTAAGGATCTTCCTGATCTCCATGCGCGATATAGCGATTGGAGAGGTCCTTAGAGTCTGGTGGCGTGTGAAACGTATCGCTTGCCGCATGAACACCCACAAATCCCATTCCATTTCCCACGGCGTCCAGCAGCTTTTGTTTGCCTTTGGGCGACATCGGAGGCTTGCCATCCGTGCCCAGCGTCGTCAGATCACCGGTGGTGAAAAACAACACCGCTGCGTAAGAGTGAAACTCTTTGGAATCGAAAATCCGCCCGTCCTTGGTAACACCGACTTTGAATCCATGCTTATTCCCAAGCTCGGTGACCGTGTCGTCGACCAGGCTCGGCTTCCCGCCAACCCTTTTCACGACGTCATGCTCCCAACCCGACGACTTCGTGAACACCAGCACCGATTTATTCGACGCCCCCAGCAGTCGATTCGAGAGCGCTAGGCCCGCACCCGTCAGTGTGGCGGCTCGAAGAAATTCTCTGCGGCTCGTAAACTCGTTCATCCCGCTACGCCCGCTTCGTTAATCACCGTCAATGCGCTCTTTGTTCCCACAGCAAATTTCCCAGCTTTCTGATTTCGCGCCGATGGTATCACCCACTTGCAATCGTTCACAAGACAACGCAATACTCTTCTCTTGCTCGATCCTCCACGGATTCTGATTTCAAGGATTGAGTGGTGCGATTAGGGTGCTACCCCGGGTTGACTCTATCAACGTTCACTTCGCGCAATGCAACAGTCGGACTATCCGGCCTGTCGCTTCCGTTCCTGCTCCGCTTCATTCAGCCACCGCTCCAGCACCGCCTGCGAATCCGGCGCAACCTCCAGAAACGTTACCCCCGCACCCATATTGTGCTGTGCGTAAACGATCTTGGACTTGGCTTCAAAGAACGCCTCCCCTGCGGCAATTTTCACCAGCACCAGCGTCCCGTTGGGGAAGGGATTCATCATGTCCAGATAGCACCCGTGCCGGCTGAGTTCGCTCACACGCGAAGCGATGCGCACATCGGCCTTCACTTCAATCAGTTCGGCGCTTGCTATAAACGAGTACCTGGGCGAACGGCGTTTCTCTTGGTATGCGATGGCTGCCTCCGGATGAGTAACCCTGCCAACATGATACGACGGTTTCGCCAACAAGCCTCAAGGCATCCCAGAAAGGCCTTATCCAACTTGAAACCCCCGGTTTCCCCCCGCGTTCCACTACCGCGATTTGGACCCTGGCCTTGACGCGGGGATGTCGATCAGCGATAACTTATTCTTTGCTAGATATAGGCAACCCGAATCACGCTCCTTGGTTCAGAGCTTCGCGTGCGGAAAATATTTAACTCCATTCTTTTCGCCATGTCGCCTTTCGAATTGCCCCCCGGTCGCCCTGCGAGCTAAAATCTTCCCAAATGAAAGATCGCGCGCGGGCCCGCGAACTTGCCGCGGAATTCCATCGCAAGGGCGACCCTACCGGCTGGTTCGAGCCTCTTTACCAGGAGGGTGAAGCAGGGAAGAGCACTGTTCCCTGGGCCAATCTGCGCCCCAATCATTTCTTGCTCGATTTTTGGAGCGCGCATCCGCAGCAAACCACGGGAAAAACAGCGCTCACCATCGGTAGCGGCCTGGGCGACGATGCCGAGCGCCTCGCCACCTGGGGATTCCGCACCACCGCCTTCGACATTTCGGAGACCGCCATTCGCGCCTCTCGCAAACGTTTTCCCAATTCCACAGTTGACTACGTCTCCGTCAACCTGCTGGAGCCGCCCTCCGCATGGCGCCGCACTTTCGATTTTGTCTTTGAGGCCAACACTCTCCAGGTTCTGCCAGCCCGCCTTCGCGCCCGGGCCATCGAAAATATTGCGGGGTTCCTCTGCCCCGGCGGCCTCTTGCTGGTCATCGCCCGTGGCCGTGAGCCGTCCGACCCTGAAGGCCAGATGCCCTGGCCTCTCACTCGCGCCGAACTCTCCGCGTTCACCGCCGCGGACCTCGAACAAATTTCTTTCGAAGATTTACTCGATCTCGAAGACCCCGCGGAGCCCGCCGTCCGCCGTTTTCGCGCCCTCTACCGTTTCACAACATGAATTTTTCTTCCTGGTCTGTGGTTCACATCTCATTTGGTTTCATTCCTGACTGCATCGTCCTAAACATAGCGATCGAAGATTTGGGCTTTGTTGCACGTCTCTCTTCGCCTCTGCTGGCAAAACGGCGAAACCGTGCTCGTTCCCGCCAACCGCCTGGCGTTCTTCTCCAAGTGCTCCGCAGAAAGCAAAGATAATGCTATTCTCTGGCAACCAGTTGCCTATCCCTCAAAATTCAAAGAGAAGGAGACGGCCATGTTTCAAAAGCTCATGAACACTTCCGACGATTTCGTGGTGACCCTTCTTCGGCTCGCGCTTGGTGTCGTATTTTTCGCGCACGGTGCGCAAAAGGCCCTGGGCTGGTTCGGTGGATATGGTTTCCGGGGCACGCTGGGCTTCTTTACCCAGCAGATGCACATTCCCGCAGTGCTGGCGGTCCTGGCCATTGCCGCCGAATTCCTCGGCGCCATCGGCCTGATCATCGGATTCCTCGGCCGCGTAGCCGCTTTCGGCATCGCCACCAACATGACGGTTG
>Ga0209236_1003035_pt1 | contig 10254 bp, 8 predicted proteins | sample GraSoi013_1_40cm_FD_185819 | JGI IMG/M metagenome (GOLD analysis project Ga0209236, IMG submission 185819) | Grasslands soil microbial communities from the Angelo Coastal Reserve, California, USA - Sample 09_27_2013_1_40cm (SPAdes) (version 2) | ecosystem: Environmental > Terrestrial > Soil >... | reverse complement strand
GCGGGGCGGATTCTGTGGCGCTGCTGTTGTTGCTGCTGGAGTTGCGCGAGAAACTGGGGATTGTGCTCAGCGCGGTGCACTTCAATCACAAATTGCGCGGAAAAGCTTCCGATGCGGATGAAAAGTTTGTGGCGAAACTGGCCGCGAAGCATGGATTGGAGTTTCACACCGCTTCCGTTTATGTTGCAAAGAAAGCGAAAGACGAGCGGGCCAATCTCGAGGACGCGGCGCGGCGGGCGCGGTACGACTATTTCCGTTCGCTGGTGGAATCCGGAGCGTGTACGAAAATCGCGGTGGCGCACACGGCCGACGATCAGGCGGAGACCGTGCTGGCGCATCTGCTCCGCGGGACAGGCCTCGCGGGGCTTGGCGGAATTCATCCCGCAGTCGATCCGGTCATTCGTCCGCTGCTAAGCGTTCGCCGGAGCGAGTTGCGGCGTTTTCTGCGTGCGCGAAAACAAGCCTGGCGCGAGGATGCTACCAACCGCGATACCAAGAGGATGCGCGCGCGAATCCGGCGCAAACTTCTGCCCCTGCTTGAGAAACAATTTCAGCCGGGAATCGTTGAACACTTAGCAACCCTCGCGGGGCTCGCACGGGAGGACGAGGCGTTCTTGGGCGCTGTTGCTGAAGAGCGCTTACGGGCCCTGGTTCGAAAGGGCATTGAAGGAACGCGAATCGCGGTCGGCGATTTATTCCAGCCATGGAAGAAAATGGAATTTAGCGAACCGAGCGGGGAGGGCGAGGAGAATACGGAGTGGACAAGAGCACTGAGCAAGCGGATGGTGCGCCACATCATCGCGAACATCAAACCGAGCGCGGGCCAATTGGGCGCCAACCACGTTGAAGCGATACTCGAACTTGCGCGGAACGGACAAAACGGGAGTTCGCTCGCCCTGCCGGGCAGAATAGAGGTGCGAAAAGAGCGAGACGCACTCGTGTTTCATGCTTTAGGAAAGGTGGAAGGGCAGACTTCTCAGAGCACGCCGCGGGAATATGAGTACAAGATCGACTTGGGAAAGGGCGACGTGGAAGTGAATGTTGCTGAACTGGGGTGCGTATTCCGCCTCAGGGTGATTGACTGGCCTCCCAAGAGAGGGGAAACTAGTAAAGACGGGGCGGTTCTGGACCGCGACCGGTTGCGCTTCCCGACGTTGCTGCGCAATTGGCGCCCCGGAGACCGATTGCAATCTCAGGGTCGTCGAAGCGCTCACAAGCTGAAGCGATTGTTGAACGAGAAACACATCAGCCGGTGGGAGCGTGACGGCTGGCCGGTGCTGACGAGCGGCGGCGATCTCGTATGGGCCCGCGGCTTTGGTGTCGCCGCCGAATTTGCTGCGAATGAAAGGACCCGAGCGGGCATAGTGATCGCCGAGGAAGAAATTTGAGCAGCCGAAAGGGACCAACGTTTTCTGCGGCGCGCATCGCCGCGCGAGTGGCGGCACTGGGAAGAGAGGTTTCGCGGGAATACGACGGACGGCGAGTGGATGTTGTTATAACGCTGGATCGCGGTTTTGTTTTCGCGGCGGACCTGATGCGGCAGATCGAGGCGCCGGTTGTTTGCCACTTCGTGCGCGAAGAAGTGCGGGACGTCGAACATAGCGGACATGCGCGGCGCGAAGTTTTTTTTGGCGCAGGACCAGAATTGAAAGGCCGCGACGTGCTGGTGGTTGACGCGGTGCTGGAAAGCGGTGTGACGCAGGAATTTTTGCTGCGGCGTCTGGGTGAAAGCAAGCCGCGCTCGATCCGGCTGGCAGTGATGCTGGATAAGCCGGCGAAGCGGCGAGTGGCCCTGGAGCCCGATTACTTTGGCTTCCGGACCGCATCTAACCTAATGTGGATTGGATACGGGCTTGCGGCAGCGAACGGGACCGGGCGCAATCTCCCGCAGCTTTCTTCCGCAGCGAACGGGATGCATGCGAAAAGTGGCAAGGGACGAAAGAACAAGGCAAGAGTCTGATTTGTTGTTTCGGGTGACAGGATTAGTGAGGACAACGTGAATTCTAGTTCCACGGCAAAAACAATTCTGTTTTGGATCTCCATCGTCTTTCTGGGCGTGATGCTCTGGAAGCTGGTGTCCACAAACGCGTCGCAAGCGCGCGAGGACGAACCTAGCTACAGCCTGCTGATGGCAAAGATTGACGCTGGCGAAATCAAGGAAGTCACCATGTACCTCTCGCCCAACAGTTACGAGCTTAAGGGCGAATACTCCAAACCCCAGAACCAGAAGTTCCGCGCCATCATCGCCAAGGAAAATTCCCCTGAAGTCACCAAGGCGCTGCGGGACAAGGCCGTCCAGGTCAAGGTGCAGGAAGTGCGCAGCGGGGACTGGGTGTTGATCCTGCTGAACGCTGCGCCGCTGATTCTTCTTGTGGGCTTCTGCTTGTTCCTGATGCGGCAGATGCAATCAGGTGGAAACAAGGCATTGAGCTTTGGCAAGTCCCGCGCGCGGTTGCTTTCCGCGCAGCAGAAGAAGGCAACGTTCAAGGACGTCGCCGGGACGGACGAGGCCAAGGAAGAGCTGCAGGAAATTATTGAGTTCTTGAAAGACCCGCAGAAGTTCCAAAAACTGGGCGGGCGAATTCCCAAGGGCGTCTTGCTCGTCGGGCCTCCGGGCACCGGCAAGACCTTGCTGGCGCGTGCGATTGCCGGTGAAGCGAACGTTCCATTCTTCTCTATTTCCGGTTCGGACTTCGTAGAGATGTTTGTCGGCGTAGGCGCAAGCCGCGTACGCGATCTTTTTGAACAGGGCAAGAAGAATGCGCCATGCATCATCTTCATTGACGAAATTGATGCCGTCGGGCGCCATCGTGGCGCAGGACTCGGCGGCGGGCATGACGAACGCGAGCAAACACTGAACGCGCTGCTGGTGGAGATGGACGGATTCGAATCAAACGAAGGCGTGATCTTGATCGCCGCGACGAACCGGCCTGACGTTTTGGATCCGGCGCTGTTGCGGCCGGGGCGCTTCGACCGCCGCGTAGTTGTGGCGCGCCCCGACGTGAAGGGCCGCGAAGAAATTCTCCGCGTGCATACACGCAAAGTGCCCATCGGCGATGACGTGGAATTGTCCATCATCGCGCGCGGCACGCCGGGTTTCTCCGGCGCGGACCTCGCGAATCTGGTGAACGAAGCGGCGCTATGGGCCGCGCGCCAGAACCGCAAGTTCGTCATGATGGTCGACTTCGAGATGTCCAAAGACAAAGTGATGATGGGCGTCGAGCGGCGGTCGATGATTTTGTCGGACGAGGAGAAGAAGAATACTGCGTATCACGAAGCCGGCCACGCGCTGGTCGCGGCGATGACGCCTGGCGCTGATCCGGTTCACAAAGTGACCATCATTCCGCGTGGCATGGCTCTTGGCTTGACCATGCAACTGCCGGAAGACGATAAGCACACCTACACGCGCGATTATTTGGAAGCCATGCTGGCTGTGCTGATGGGTGGACGGTCAGCGGAAGAAATTTTCCTTGGCCACATCACCACCGGCGCCGGCAACGACATCGAGCGCGCCACCGATATCGCGCGGAACATGGTTTGCGAATGGGGCATGAGCGAGCTGGGGCCGCTGGCCTACGGCAAGAAAGATGAGGCTATCTTCCTCGGCCGCGAAATCGCGCAGCATCGCGACTATTCGGAAGACACGGCCATCCAGATCGACAAGGAAGTGAAGCGCATCGTAAATGGCGGCTACGAGAACGCTAAGAAACTCCTTGCAAAAAATCGGGATACCCTTGAGCGCATCGCGCAGGCGTTACTCGAACGGGAAGTCATCGATGCCAACGAAGTGAGAATGCTTATGGAGGGCAAGCCGCTGCCGGATAAGCCGCGCACACCTCCCGCACCACCTCCACAGGCTGCGCCGGGCACTGATCCAAAAATCGCGCGTCCAGAACTGCGACCGGCGCCGGGATTCACGCGCGGGGAAAACCCAGCAAAGGCCTGACGCTTCTCCACCGCAGCGCGGCCTTCGTTCGGCGATTACAGATACTGATTTGCCGAGGAGCCCGCCGTTACCGCAGTTTTGGGGGCCACGCCAGAGCGTCTTTCTTCGATCAGATCCAGGAGAATAAACACGTTGGGGACCTTCTTGGCCGTGACGGCTATGTTGTCAAGCCATTTCCCTTCGGCCTTGACGCGCAGCATCGAGCCGTCGATTTTGGATTTCACAATCGCCGCGTAAGGAATTGGCTCCTTCGATTTCCAGACTATGCCGGCGGGCGACAGCGAAATCTTCCCGAAAGATACCGTTCCGCCAGAGTTGAGAATGCGTTCGGTATCCTGGCGCAGCCGGGGATTGATCTCCGCCAGACAAAGCCGCACCACCTCCTCTACGTCACGAATATTGGAATTAACCGCGATTTTCTGCGGGCCAATCAATTCAAAGGACCGGTTCATCTTGTTATTGCCGCCGGCCATTGCCGCTAGCAGCCATCCAATGAGCCCAAAATGTCCGGCCACGTTGATTGGCTGCTGACCATAACGAGTTTCGGTGATTTCGTTCCAACGAAGATCCTTCTGTTTGAATGGTGATTTGTAGGAGATCCCTTCCTCATAGATGGTGACTGTTGTTTTCCTCCACAGACAGGCAAAGGCAAACAACAGTCCAAACACTGCAGTGAAAAAACCTAGAACCGGGTCCACGTGGCGGCTCTGATAGAAATCGTAGGCCACCCAGGCCAGCAAGGGAAAGAACGGCAGAGCTGCTGCGACGCACCAGGTAACTGTGTACCGAAACGTGTTTCGAGGAGGCGAGAAGAACGACATAGGTGTACCTCGATAAGATCATTTTACTTGCAAAATCGCTGCTTTGCGGGCGATCTCGTCAGCAATGTGTCGCTTGAGTCTAACCTGGGAGCACAAAATTCCAAATCGTAACGGACTTCTGCCCTCTTACTCTCTTACACCGGGCAGCCAAGGGGAGTAGAATAGGCCCATGGGAAACCGTTCCAGCGAGAACCTCCACGTCACGTGCCCGTGCTGTCAGGCTAAGCTGACAGTGGACCCGGTTTTCGGCGCGGTGCTTTCGCATGAAGCACCGGTGAAGGCCGGCCCGAATGTGGACCTCAGCGACGCTCAAAAGATCCTTGCCGAACAAAACCGCCAGCGCGAAGACAAGTTTGCGGACTCCTGGTTCCAGGAAACCAACAAGGAAGACATCCTGACGAAGAAGTTCGAAGAGGCGATGAAGAAGGCCAAGGACGCGCCGGCGGGAAAACCAATTCGCGACTTTGATCTGGATTGAAGCGCCTTTGTGCGCGCCTTTCCGCTGCGTAGCTTGCATTTGATCTTCCGATGCCAAGAATGCAAGAAATCGCATTGGCTTGCGCTCGCCGTTCATTACAATGAAGAGATGCAATCGTGGATGCGTGGAATGAAACTGCGGTCCGCTGGAAGATTCACCATGTCCCATCTGCCTGCACGAATCTGCCTCTTCTCCAACACCTCTGCATGTTGTCGCACCTCCGTCCTTTTGGGCATTCCCGCGCGGAGTGGAAAAGGTTGAGATAACTCTTCCTACAAACGCTTTCTAGAAGCGGCCACTCGCCAGCAGCAATGGGCAGTGGCCGCTTTTGCTTTTGAGGTCGGAAACTATTGGGGGAAAAAATGAGAATTGTGCACAAAATGGCGTATCTGGCAGGAGCACTCCTGCTTGTCGCAGCACCTTCCGCACTTCGCTCAGAAGATGGATCAGGAGGGCAAGCCGCTCCTCCGGTGGCGTGCTCTCTTCCGGCGGACGGCACCGCGTGCCCCGCATTGCCGCCGCAAGAAGGCCCTCAGGATGCCCAGGCCGAAACCGCTGAGCCACGCCGGGGAGTCGCGCGCGTGGTGCACGCCTGGATGGCGATGGCGGAGTCCACCGAGGCGCAACAACCAAATTGGCTGTCTCCCGTGGCAACAACCTCTGGGCGCCTCAAGCAGGAATTTCGCTACGATTCGTGGAGGCAGTCCAGCACCGCAGGTGGCAGCGTCTACAACTTTGGCGGTGGAAAGGGACTTGAGTTCGTAGTTGCCCCCCGGGTGCAACTAATGGTCGCCGAGCCTCCCTACACTTTGCCCACGCAAGCAGACACAAATAGCGGATTCGGGGATCTCCCCTTGATGTTGAAGGCGCGCCTGTTCTCCCGGCCGCAGGGCGAAGGGGACTCCCTGCTGACGTTTATCTTGGGAGCGACAGTTCCCGTTGGAGATTCTCTCTACGGAAACGGCAAGCCGGTTCTTTCGCCGGCCCTGGCTTTCGGAAAGGGAAAAGGAAAGCTGGATCTTCAAGGAACGATCGGCGGGAGCTTTCCCGTGGGTGGCGACGCGAAACTCGGGAGCCAGGTACTCTCCAATACGGCAGTGCAATACCACGCGGTACGTTTGCTGTGGCCGGAGTGCGAGGTAAACGCCACTTTCTATGAATCGGGAAAAAACGCGGGAAAGAAGCAAGTCTTCCTCACACCCGGGCTTGGGTTCGGCCGAGTGCGACTCCGCGCGAGGCTGTCTTTTTCGCTGGGAGCCGGAGTCCAGATCGCCGCGACCCGGTTCCACACCTATAACCATCGCGTGATCGTGAGTCTCCGCATCTCGTTCTAGTCACGCGCGATAGAATAGAATGGAGCGCCCCGCACGGACTTCATGGCCCCAAGAAGACACTTCCGACTCCGACTGCCCACCCGCACCCTGCAATTGGGCAAGCGCACGCTGGTGATGGGCGTGCTGAACGTAACTCCGGACAGCTTTTCTGATGGCGGAAAGTTTTTTGACCCGGAGCGCGCGATCGAGCAGGCGCTGGCAATGGAGCGCGCTGGAGCGCATTTGCTGGATATCGGCGGCGAATCCACGCGGCCGGGTTCTGCGGGCGTTTCCGCCAAGGAAGAGTTGGCCCGGGTATTGCCAGTGTTACGGGCGTTGCGGGGGCGGCTGAAGATTCCAGTTTCCATCGACACGCAAAAGTCGGACGTTGCGGAAGCCGCGCTCGACGCCGGCGCGCAGATTATCAACGACATATCTGGGTTGAAAAGCGATCCGCGGATTGCTGAAGTCGCGGCGCGCCAGCGTGTGCCGCTTATTCTGATGCACATGCGCGGGGAGCCGCGAACGATGCAGACAGGAGGATTTGCGCGGGACGTCATCAAAGATGTCATGCAGGGACTGCGCCGATCCGCCGCCATCGCGCACAAAGCCGGCATCGGGAAATCGCAGATCATCCTCGACCCAGGAATCGGCTTCGGCAAGAGCTTCGCCCAGAATTACGAATTGCTGCAAAAGCTCCCGCAACTGGCGAAGCTCGGATATCCGTTGCTGGTGGGCACTTCGCGGAAGGGTTTCCTTGGCGCGACTTTGGCTCGTGATGGCAAACCTGCTCCCGCGGATGAGCGCATCTGGGGCACGGCTGCAACGGTTACCGCAAGTATCTTGAATGGGGTGCACATCGTTCGCGTTCACGACGTGGCCGAAATGGTGCAGGTCGCACGCGTTGCGGATTGCCTTCTCGACGCAAAACACAGGCCAAAGGGTTAAAGGCTGAGACTCCGCGACCGGGTCGGGATAAACGCCGGGCGCTGAGAATGCCACCAGCAAGATGCCCGCATAACGCTTCCTTCGGTATAATCCGCACGGCAGACTGGCCGCCAAAGCATCACATCAAAATTTCAAGAAAAGAGAGCCAACGTATGCTGTGCCGGACAATACTTCTTCCCTTCCTGCTTTTTTGCTTCGTTGCATGCCTTCCGCCAGCGCAGGGGCAGCTTCCACCGGCAAAAAAAGACCCGTTGAGCACTGCGCAAAGCGCTCCGGGTAAGGCGGGCTGCTCCACGACCGAGCCATCGTCGTGCGCGGAAGCGGCGTCAAAGATTTTGCCGATGGTGATGGGTTCGTCGCCGCTGGAGGAGAATCTGCGGCGGCTGACGGATGAAATTGGCGGGCGAGTGACCGGATCGCCGGAGATGGCCAAAGCCGTGGAGTGGGGAGTGGGAGCGTTTCGCGCAGCGGGAGTGGACGTTCACACGGAGAAGTACACGCTGCCGGTGACTTGGAGCGAGGGGGACACGCGGCTCGAGTTGCTCGGCCCGGTGAAATTTCCTGTGCGGCTGAAGGCGGAGGGCTGGTCACCGGCAACGCCGGCGGGCGGGATTGAGGCGAACGTTATCAATGTAGGTTACGGCAACGAGGACGACTTTGCGAAGGCGGGAGCGTCGGTCAAAGGCGCGATTCTGCTGGTCCATAGCGATATCGGCACAACATGGGCCGATCTCTTCAACGAATATCTTCGGCCGCCCATGATTATCGAACATGCTGTGAAGGAAGGCGCAAGGGCCATTCTGTGGATGGGCGCGCGGGAAAGACTACTGCTCTATCGCCATACGAATTCCCTGGTGGGTGAGATTGACAAGATTCCTCAGGCAGTCCTGGCGCGCGAAGACGCGATGCGGCTTGCACGGACCGTGGCTGCCTATCCTGGAAAAGTGCGAGTGCACTTCGACATGCCCAACAAAATTGGCGGGCCTATCGAACAGCAAAACGTTGTAGGTGAAATCCGCGGCTATGAAAAGCCGGATGAAATTGTCATCCTTGGTGCGCATCTTGACTCATGGGAACTGGGTACGGGAGCGCTGGACAATGGCTGCAACGCGGCACTGGTGATTGAAGCGGCGCGAGCGATCAAAGCCACCGGTCTTTTGCCGCGGCGAACGATTCGCTTCGTGCTCTTCAGCGGCGAGGAACAAGGCACGGTTGGCTCGTTCGAATACGTGAAGGCGCACCGCGCGGAACTCGACAAAATCCGCGCGATGATTACCTATGACTCGGGCATCGGCCGCATAACCGGGTATTCGCTGGGCGGGCGCCGCGACATCGAAGCAGGCGTGCGCGCAGTCCTCGAGCCGCTGGAATCCTGGGGCGCGAACAATCACACCTATGACGCTTCGTTCGGCACGGACAACTTTGACTTCATGCTTGAAGGCGTGCCTACGCTCGTGGCCAATCAGGAAGAGGCCAACTACCTGTCGAATTATCACGCTGCTTCAGACACACTGGACAAAGTCGACATCCGCGAGCTGAAACTGCACACCGCGCTCGCCGCGCTGACGGCCTGGGGAATCGCCGACCGTGCCGAACCCCTCGGAAAGCGCCTTTCCCGCGCGGAACTCGAAGTCCTCGTCAAGGAAACTGGCCTCGACCAGCAGCTTAAATTGCTTGGTTACTGGGATGCCTGGCAAAGCGGAGCGCGGGGCCGCAAACCATAGACTCAGCAGCTGGTTGTCGTGGCACATGCGCATTACGGGCGTCTCTTAGGTCGCATCTCATATATCGGGGGACCTTCCCGGTATACTGGAAGCGTGACGATCGCTAAGGACGAACTGACGAAGGTTGAGCGCCAATCCGTTTTGGCGGTGGACTATGGGCGCGCGAGGATAGGGCTTGCTCTGGCGGATTCGGAGACGCGGATGGCGCAACCGCTGAGCACGATGGAGCGCGTCAACCGCAATGAGGACATGCGGCGGCTGCGCGAATTGGTGCGCGAGCAGGGCGTGAAGCAGATCGTCGTGGGATTGCCGCTGCGGCTGGATGGCAGCCGCGGTGAAATGGCTGAAGAGGTGGAGCGCTTCGCGCAGCGCGTGCGGAAACAAATTGGCGTGCCGGTGGAAATGGTGGACGAGCGGCTGACGAGTTGGGAGGCCGAGCGCTTGATGGAAGAAATTCAGGGAAGGTTCATCCGCGACGAAAAACTGATCGGCGGCAAGAAATCGAAGAATATACAGGCCAAGATGACCGTGGATGCCGTGGCGGCTGCCGTGATTCTGAAGGAGTACTTGGATCGGCAGGGTCAGAGGGCCGGGAAGGCCTGAGCAAGTTTAGAGAGTGAATCGGTGAGGCGGAATTGAAGTATTTGCTCGCGCTATTACTTTTAATCGTACTGATTGCCGGGGGCGCCGCGGCGTGGATCTGGTACGGCATCACAAAACCCTACCAGAACTTCGGCGCAGAAGGTGTCTTCGTCGATTTGCCGCACGGCGCTTCGCAGCGGCACGTGGCGTATCTGCTGAAAACGAATGGCGTGGTGCGCAGCGCGCTGGCGTTTGAGATTTACGCGCGGCGGCATCCGAAGCGCACTCTGCAAGCCGGCGAATACTTTTTCGATCATGCCATGACCGGCCGCGAGGTCTTCTGGAAGCTCGCCAACGGCCAGGTGTACCAGCAGCCGTTCACGGTGCGCGAAGGCGAAACAATGTTCGACATCGCGCGCGAACTCGAAGCAGCTAAGTTCAT
>Ga0209236_1003030_pt1 | contig 10263 bp, 6 predicted proteins | sample GraSoi013_1_40cm_FD_185819 | JGI IMG/M metagenome (GOLD analysis project Ga0209236, IMG submission 185819) | Grasslands soil microbial communities from the Angelo Coastal Reserve, California, USA - Sample 09_27_2013_1_40cm (SPAdes) (version 2) | ecosystem: Environmental > Terrestrial > Soil >... | reverse complement strand
TCATAAGCGATGTCGCGGTCAATGTCTTCAGTACATTGTCGAGCAGGCGCTGCACGCCGGCGGAAAACACTCCTTCCTCGCGCTCCTCCGCGTGATAACCCTTCACCACGCGCACGCCGCTCAGGGATTCCGTGAGCCGCCCGGTGACTTCTCCGGTAATTTTAGGCCGCGCGCGAAAAATGGGGCGGATCGTCGCAAACGCTTTGCTGATGGCGAAGCCGAAAACCAGCAGGACCCCAAAAGCCACCGCAGTCATCAGCACGCTGGTATGAATCAGGTACACCAGTGCAATGGCCGCGGTCATCAGGCCGCCAACGAACTCCACCAGCCCCGTGCCAATCAGATTGCGCACGCCTTCCACGTCGCTCATGATCCGCGAGACGAGCACACCGGTCTTGTTCGCGTCGTAGAACGAAATGGGCAGCCTGCCAATGTGCGCCTGCACTTTCCGGCGCAGCTCGGCGATCATTTTTTGCGCGGACTTCGAGAGCAGTTGCGTCAGCGTAAACGAGGTCAGTCCTTGAATGACCGTGGCGCCGAGCACGCCCAGCACGATGGGCGTTAGCAGGTTGACCTGCCGCTTGGTGATGACGTTGTCGATCAGATACTTCGTGGAAGCCGGCAGCACCAGCCCCGCGACGCGGTTGACGGCCATCAGCGCGAACCCCAGCGCAAGCAGACCGCGCCTGGGCTTGATCAACGCCCACACGTCGGGAAGATTCTTCCACGCGTTCTTGCGCTTTTCGTTCTTGGAAGATGGTTTGTCGTTCGTCTTGGTGGTCATGAATCGTGAGGCAAACCCAGCCCTCGCTGTTGGATGCAGGTCGGGCTCGAGAAACTACACTGCTACAAGGGGTGAGCTTCGGCAGTTCAGTTCAGTCGCCGGCGGCCCCGGTATGTCTTATGCGAGTTCCCCTGGCAGGCTCCATGTTCAGCACGCTGGCGATGAATTCGCTGATGGTGATGCCCAAGCGACCCCACAGCCGCCGTTTCAGGCTGGAATAATCTTGCGTGCCGCTGAAGAGATCTCCGACCAATTGACGGAACACGGGGCTGCGGCGAATGAACTGCACCATCCGCGTCGTCACTGCGCTTCCCAGAAACGATCCGCGGTAAAAGCGCCGCACGATCCGCGCAGCGAACTCCAGCTCTGTCGAGAACGCCGCCTTGATCCACGCGGGATATTTTTCCGGGCAGCCTTCGGCGAGCGAACGCCCGAGCAATTCGCCGGAGCGAATGGCGTAAAACAGGCCTTCGCCCGTCAGTGGATCGACCCACGCCGCGGCGTCTCCGACCAGCGCCCAGTTTTTTCCTACTACGTTGCGTTCGGAAAGCGTTCGTTCCCGCGGTGAGGGAAGCACGTGGCTGTAGAATTTGGCGCCCTCGGTCGCAATGTTGCGCTTCTCCACGAAAGTCTGCAGGTGCCCGCGAAGCTCCGCACTGGTATGCGCAGCCATGCTTCCGCAAATCCCAACCGACAGATGATCGTTGCGCGGGAACGACCAAATATATCCTTCAAACTGCGGCAGGAATTTGATGGTGATGGCATCGGCGTTCTGCGGCACGAAATAGCCCTGGGTCATCTCCAGTTCGTCGCGCTGCAGCGCCCGGGTCCCTGGCAGCAATTGATTGCGCGCGCCCGCCGCCAGCACCAGAAAATCCGCTTCGTGCCACTGGCCTTCGACGCAGTAGCGCGCCTTCGTGTTTTCGGTATCCACACTCATGACGTGGGATCGCTGCACATGGCAGCCTGCCGCCTGCGCGCGATCCAGCAGCAGCCCATTCAGCACCGTTCGCGAATAGATCACGATCGGGTGCGGCATTTCCAGCGTCGCGTGATGTTCCTGACTGCTGATTAATTCGACGGAGTGAACCAGCTTCTTTGGGTAGGCATTGTCGAGCAAAAACGGAAAGCATTGAATGGCTTTGTGCGTGAGCCCGCCGCCGCACGGCTTTTCCCACGCCAGGTGCTCATCAAACAGGTTTACTTTGTGCCCCGCGCGAGCGAGCTGTTCGCCGCACATTGCGCCAGAGGGGCCGCCACCGATGATTGCAATCTCCGCCATGGTTATGTTTCGTTGCGGCCCTCGAATTCCTTCTCCCGGTGCGAAACTCGCCTCAAGGAATTCCTTGGATGACGGGCCTCGGAAACGGGCCCTCAGGTGACGGGGAAGATCACCAGGCAAAAACCTGCCAGGAGTATAGCACCGAATACCGCGGCAGCGCCGACCGAGCGTGTCTCGCGGCGCACCACGTTCACAGCGAGCCGCTGGAGCACGAAAATCAGTCCGAAGTACACGGAGAGCAGCACCATCAGGATCTCTCCGGTGTGGAGGAGGAAGACGCCTCCCATCAATGCCAGCCACACGAGCGCCCGGAATGCTAACGCTTTCGCAGTACGCACCCATCGGTTCGCGGAATTCTCGCCGCCCAAGAGGATTTCTTCCGCCAGATGCCACGGCAGGAAGGCGAGAAACATGCCAGGCATTCGTAACCAGCGGGGAATGGTCAGCCAGGCCTCGTAAAACGTGAGGTCCAACCAGGCCCCGAACAGCAGGATCAACACAATCGCAGCCACCGCGGTGGCAAGAATGTGTCCAACCGCAATTTTTCGGGACACGCGAAGAATTTTCCAATTCCATGCGAGGAGCGCAAGTCCGCCGAACAAAAAGAAGCTGGCCAGGTAATCCCCCTGGAAAACATGAACGAACCGCAGCGGCACTCCCAAACGCAAGGCAATCACCGTTAGCACAGACACCAGAGCGACCTGGGGCAGGGCAACGGCCGGTCTTACCGCAGGCGTTTCCTCTGCTATTTCCACTTCCTGTTGACCTCCGGCTGCTTCTACCAAAAACGGACCGGCTAGCACAACGAGCCCCACAGTTCCGAGCAGGAAACCATAAAGCGCGAGATGCGATGGAAACGGTACATTGTTATCCGCGTGAAGAAGGTGCGCCGCCCACCGTGCGTCATGCGATAGCGTCGCGGAGTCAAACAGCAAACTCACGTGTGTGGCACGAGTAATCACCGCGTATTCGCTCGTGCCGTCGCTGCGCGACCGGACCAAATCTTCAGCATAACCGCGCACGCTGGCCGGCTCCCACGCCGCACTGAGCACCAGGGAGTTGGCAGGCAGTGGCGTGGAATCCCTGAACAGTTGTATTTCCGGAGACAGGCGCTGCGTGCCCATCGGCGCCGGCGAAATGGCGATCACCCCCGCCACTGGAACGCGGGCGCCAACACGCACGGCAAGTGCCCCACCCATCGAATGGCCCGCAAGAATCGTTTTTTCAGGGACGATTGCGCGCCGTTGCATCAGCTCTTGAACCAGCGCTTCCGTGCATTCTTCTGCGCGCTCTGGCGTAAACGGCCCTGGCGTCCGTCCATGCCCCGGCAAGTCCGGCACAAAAACCCTCAGGTTCTGGTTCGCGAAACCTTGTGCGACATACCACATGATCCTTTTCGTGGCGGATATTCCATGCAAAAGTACGACAAAGCCCTGCGCGTCACCGGAACTCGGCTCGACCACATCCACGCTCATCTGACACCCGCCCGCGCTGGCTAGCACACTGTGCGCGCGATAGGGTTGCATGCGGATCAAAGCTATTCCGCCGAGCAACAGAGGGATTCCGGCAATCCCATGGATCAGTTTTCGTCGGTTCATCCAGGCCATCGCTCCGTGAATCGAGCCGCGATTCGCGCGTGATAAACTACCTTTTGACGAAGGAGCGGGAATCTTGGTCTTACTCGTTCGCATGGAGATCCCTTGACCTCGGCAATCCTGACCCTGGAGGAAGCGATTCTGCGGTTTGGCCGCGAGAAACGCAACGGCCGCCGCATCGTCTTCACGAACGGCTGCTTTGACCTGCTGCATCCCGGGCATATTCGCGGCTTCGAACTCGCACGCGCTCTGGGAAATGTGCTCATTGTCGGGTTGAATAGTGACGCGAGCGTGCGCCAATTGAAAGGTCCCGGCCGCCCGGTCATGCCGGAGCGCGAGCGTGCCGAAATCCTCGCGGCATTGGAGTCGGTAGATGCAGTCATCATTTTTGATGAGCTGACCCCGCGCCAAGTGATTTCGCAACTGCTCCCGGATGTTCTCGTCAAAGGCGGCGATTGGCCTGGCGATCAGATTGTGGGCCGCGAAGAAGTGGAAGCTGCAGGCGGGCGGGTCGTCTCCCTTCCTCTCGTGCCGGGCTATTCGACGACCGCGATTCTGCGGAAAATCCGGGAAGGGGCGCGCGCGCCACGCGCGGAATCCTGATCATCCTCGCATGATACTTCCTGCCGTCCGCGAAAGATTGGAGGCTTTGCTCCGCCATCCTGCGATGGAGGGCGCCCTGGCCGCTTTGCGTGCAGGCGGCAGCCATGTTTCGATCACCGGTTTGCACGACGTCGCCAAAGCTCTTGTTGCGGCGTGCCTGACGCACGAATTGCGCCGCCCCGCTTTTTTCGTGACCGATTCGAATCGCCGCGCCGAATCCTTGGCCGATACGCTCCGTTTCTTTGCCGGGATCTTCCCGGGAGCTGTGGGTGGCGTGGCCACGCTCCCCGCGTTTGACCGGCTTCCCTGGGAATCGCAAAGTCCCCACGCTGATATTCTCGAACGCCGCGCTGCTACCCTCTTTCGTCTTGTGGACGGCGAAATCTCCTTGGTGATTGCGCCCATCGCCGCGGCGCTGTGGCGTTATCAGGATCCTGCCGCCTATCTCTATCTCGCGCGCACGCTGGCAAAAGATAAGGAAATTCCCCACGAAGAACTCGTCACGCACCTCGGTTCCGTCGGCTACACGCGCACGGAAATGGTGGAGCTGCCGGGCCAGTTCGCCGTTCGCGGGGGCATCATTGATGTCTTTTCGCCCGAAGCGCCGCGTCCTGTGCGCATCGAACTGCTGGGCGACGCCGTCGAATCCGTGCGCGAGTTCGACCCGCGCACTCAGCGCTCCATCGCGCCGGTTGTACGAACTACGCTCCTGCCTTTGACCGAATGGTCCGTGCCCGCGCCGGAAAATCTGAGTACTGGCGATTCCTCGGATTGGGAAACACCATCTTTCTTTGGTTCGCCCAAGGAGCCCGGCCCCAGTGCACTCTTCGAGCTGGCAGAAAGTTCGCTGCGTCCTATCGTTTTCCTCGATGAGCCGGAGACTTTGCGCCAGGCCGCCGCGCAGCATCTTGCGGCCGCGACGGAAAACTACGAGCGCCATGGTCACGCCAATTCGTCTCCGGCCTCTCACTATTTCTGGTCGGAAGAGCAATCTGCCGCCGCGCTCGGCAAAACATCCCAGATTCACGTCGAGCAACTCGCGCTTGCCATCGGTTCCACGCCACAGTTCGAGCTTTCTTCCCGACCCAGTTCCCGTTTTCATGGCGACGTCGTTGCTTGCATGGGCGATGTGAAGTCGCAGCTGGCATCCGGCGGCAGGGTTTTCCTCACGGCCGCCAGCACGGGCGAAATCGAGCGTTTCGCCGACATTTGCCGCGAATACGAAGTGCCTTACGTGCTCGGTGAATCCGCAGGCATGCTTCTGATCCGCGCGCCTTTTCCTGAAGGCGTGACGTTTCCGGACGTCAACCTCACCATCTACGGCCACGCCGACCTCTTCGATGTCACTCCCGCCGTCGAGCGTCCCAGCCGCAAAATCCGCACCTCCGGCTTCTTCAGCGATTTTGCCGAGCTCAAACCCGGCGACTTCGTCGTTCACGTCGATCACGGCATCGGCCAATTCGAAGGCCTCCGCCAGATTGAGTCCAACGGTCATCGCGGCGAGTTCATGTTGCTCCGTTACGCCGAGGATGCGCGCCTCTACGTTCCCCTCGAGCGCATGGATCTCGTCCAGAGCTACCGCGTGCTCGAAGGCACGCATCCTCCGCTCGATAAACTCGGCGGCACCGCCTGGAACACCCGCAAGACTCGCGTGCGCAAATCGGTCGAAGACATGGCCGACCAGCTGCTCGCTCTCTACGCGCAGAGAAAAACCACCCCGGGCTTCACCTTTTCGCCCGACGGCAATTTTCAGCGCGAGTTCGAAGATGCTTTCGAATTTGAGGAAACTCCCGACCAGATCACCGCCATCAGCGATATCAAGCGCGACATGGAACGCGGCGAACCCATGGACCGCTTGCTTTGTGGCGACGTCGGCTACGGCAAGACCGAAGTCGCCATGCGCGCGGCTTTCAAATCCGTCATGGATAACAAGCAGGTCGCCATTCTTGCGCCGACCACCGTCCTCACTTTTCAGCATTTTGAAACTTTCAAGAATCGCTTCGCCGCGTTTCCCGCGCGCATCGAAATGCTCAGCCGTTTCCGCAGCCCTGCCGAACAAAAGAAGGTTCTTGCGGATTTGGAAGCGGGAAAGGTGGACATCGTCATTGGCACGCATCGCTTGCTTTCCAAAGACGTGAAATTTGCCGACCTCGGGTTGCTCATCGTCGACGAAGAGCAGCGCTTCGGTGTGGCCCATAAAGAGCGGCTCAAGGAATTGCGCAAAAACGTCGACGCCCTCGCCCTCTCCGCAACGCCCATACCGCGCACGCTGCACATGTCGCTCGTCGGCCTTCGCGATATGTCCCTCATCGAAACCCCGCCGCGCGACCGTCTCGCCATCCAAACGCTCGTCGCTCCGTTCCAGGAAGATCTCGTTCAGCGCGCCATTGAAACGGAGCTGGCGCGCGACGGTCAGGTCTTTTTCGTCCACAATCGCGTGGAATCCATTTATTCCCTCGGCGCCATGGTGGCCAAGCTCGTCCCCAAGGCGCGCGTGGTCGTGGCTCACGGCCAGATGGGCGAAAAAGAGCTCGAAGGCGTGATGCTCAAATTTATTCGCGACGAAGCCGACGTCCTCGTCGCCACCACCATCATCGAAAACGGCTTGGACATTCCCCGCGCCAACACCATCCTCATCAACCGCGCTGATCGCCTCGGCCTCGCTGAACTTTACCAACTCCGCGGCCGCGTCGGCCGTTCCAGCCAGCGCGCTTACGCCTATCTCCTCGTTCCACCGGAAGCCACGCTCTCCGACATCGCCCGCAAGCGCCTTGCCGCCATGAAGGAGTTCAGCGAACTCGGCGCGGGCTTTCGCATCGCCGCGCTCGACCTCGAGCTTCGCGGCGCCGGGAACATGTTGGGTCGCCAGCAGCATGGTCACATCGAGGCCATCGGCTTTGACCTGTATTGCCAGATGCTGGAGCGCGCCGTTGCCAAACTCAAAGGCGAAGAAGCCGCTCCCGATCTGCGCACCACCCTGAGCCTTGGCTTTGACGTGCGCATCCCGCAGGACTACATTCCCAGCGAGAATCTTCGCCTGCGCACTTACAAGCGCATTTCCACCATCGCCACCGAAGAGGAGAAGCAGGATGTTCGCAAGGAGCTGGAGGACCGCTTTGGCGCCCTTCCCTCATCCGTAGAAAACCTTTTGGACTACGCCGTCCTCAAATCCATGTGCGAGCGCCTGCGCATCTCCGCCGTCGAGCGCCAGAGCAGTCGCATCGCCGTGCGCTTCCACGCGGAGACAACGCTGGATCCAGCCGGGGTGGTAACCGTGGTCCGCTCGCGCCCCGGAATTAAGCTCGATCCCAGCGGCGTCCTTTGGATCGAGTTCAAGCGCGGCGAATCCGTCCCCGCGGTTTTGAGAAACGTATTGCTCGGCCTTCAAGCGCAGAGCTAAACTGATTACTTGCTAATGAGGCTTGCCCAATATAGCGATGCATCCAGGCGTGTCATCCCGAGCGCAGCGAGGGATCTGCTTTTTTGTCCTTCGTGCGGAAAACTGGGCTCACCAAGGAAAAATTTGATGCAAAAACTACTTCTAATTCTGGCGCTCTGCGCCGCCTTGCCGCTCGCGGCACAAGATAAGCCCGAATCCACCTCGCAAGCTAATCCGCCGGCCACCCCTCCGGCCAAGCCCGCCGTTCCGGCACAGTCGAGGCCCAAAGCCGCGGCGCCGGCTCAGCCCGTTGGCCCCAACGCCGGCAAAACCATCGAAGAGATTATTGCGCGCGTCAACAACGAGATCATTACTTTCACCGAGTACCAGAAGGCGCGGCAAACCGCCGAAGATGACGCCAAACAGGAATGCCAGGGCCGCTGCACTCCGGAGCAATTGCAGGCTGACATTGCGGACCGTCAGAAAAATACGCTTCGCGACCTCATCGACCAGTCGCTCCTCGTCCAGCGTGCCAAGGACATGGGCGTCAACGTCAAGCCCGACGTCATCAAGCAGCTCGACCAGATCCGCAAGCAAAACAGGCTCGATAGCATCGAAGCGCTGGAAAAGGCCGTTACCTCGGAGGGCATGAACTGGGAGGACTTCCAGAGTAACATCGAAAATCACCTGCTTACCCAGCGCGTCATTGGCAACGAAGTGGGTTCGCACATCAATATCACCGATGAAGAAATCACGAAATACTACGAAGCGCATAAGTCCGAATTCGTCCGTCCCGAGCAAGTCGCGCTCCGCGAGATCGAAGTCAGCACTCAAAACAAGAAGCCCGAAGAGCTGCCCGATCTGAAGAAAAAGGCCGAGACCGCCCTCAAGCGCATCCAGGACGGCGAAGACTTCGCCGAAATTGCGAAACGCTTTTCGGATAGCAGCACCAAAGACCAGGGCGGATTTCTGGGCGTTTACAAGCGCGGCGAGCTCGCCAAGGAACTCGAAGACAAAGTCTTCAGCATGAAGAAGAACGAGCTAACCGCAGTCATGGAGACCAAGCAGGGCTATCTGGTTCTCCAGGTGCTCGAACATTACGACGAAGGCCAGCAGTCACTCGCGAAAGTCCGGAATGAGATTAACGAGAAGCTTTATAGCGAACGCCTGGAGCCCTCCATGCGCGAATACCTGAAAACGCTGCGCGAGCAAAGCTACGTCATCATCAAGCCCGGCTACCAGGACATCGCCGGTGGAGGCAGCTCCGAAATCCAGGAAGTGAGCACCACCCCCGAAGTCAGCAAGCAGAAAAAGGGCCCCAAAAAATTCCTGCTGTTCGGCAAGAGGTCCGGGTCGAATTCCGGCCAATGAAAACGTCCTTCATTTCCGATCTGAACTCCGAGCAGAGCATCACCTCTTTTTTTCTCGTTTGTGAAAAAGAGATTCGCAACACCCGCGAGGGCAAACCCTATCTGCGCCTCGAGCTCGGCGACCGCAGCGGCACCATCGAAGCCCGCATGTGGGATCAGTTCGAATCCGCCGTCAAGGACGTCAACCGCGACGATTTCGTCAAAGTCCAGGCGCGCGTCGAAATCTACCGCAACCGGCTGCAGCTTGCTCTCCTGCAGCTTCGCCTCGCCAAGCCCGAGGAAATCGACCTCGCCGATTTTCTGCCGCAAACCAAAGCCGACGTCGCGAAGCTGTACGCGCAGTTGCTCGAATTCGCTGGCTCCATCGCCAATCCTTTTCTGAAAAAACTTGTTGCCGCAATCCTCAACGATCCGGCCATCGCTGCCAAATATAAGCGCGCCCCCGCCGCCAAAGTTATGCATCATGCCTATCTCGGCGGCCTGCTCGAGCACGTCATCAGCCTGTGCGGCCTCGCCAAACTCGCCGCCGCCCACTATCCCGAACTCGACCTCGATCTCCTTCTCACAGCCGCGATTCTCCACGACGTCGGCAAGCTCGACGAACTCTGCTACGACCGCGCCATCAGTTACACCGTCGAAGGCCAGCTTCTCGGCCACATCATGATGGAATTCGAAACCGTTTCGAAAGCCATGGACGCCATCGAAGGTTTTCCCACCAACTTGAAAACCGTCGTTCAGCATCTTCTCATCAGCCATCATGGCGAGTACGAATTCGGCTCTCCGAAACTCCCCATGATTCGCGAAGCCCTCGTCTTCCACTATCTCGACGATCTCGATTCCAAACTTGCCGCCGTTCGAACCGCCCTCGCGCTCGAGTCCGGCGAACCCGAATGGTCCGCTTACTCCGGCGCCCTCGGCCGCAAATTCCTCCGCCTCGACCAATTCTTGAAGTCCGCTAGTGCCAAAGCGGAAGAAAACGTGCCCAACCCAAAGCTGTTTCAGTGATGAAGATCTGCCGTGCGAAAAATTTCAGACCATTCCCACTTCGTATCAATGCGGCTTGAATGTCTTCCCGGTTTCAAGCAGCGTCTTCAGGCGGGAAAGAATACGTGGCCATCCATCGGCGCAGGCAGCGTAAGTGGGGTCATCCTCGGCCCACTCGTCATGCGTCACCGTTACTTTGGTGGCTTCGGTCTCGGGTACCAGTTCGATCGTTGCGCGTGACGCCTTATCATTTTGGCCCATTGCGA
>Ga0209236_1003029_pt1 | contig 10264 bp, 7 predicted proteins | sample GraSoi013_1_40cm_FD_185819 | JGI IMG/M metagenome (GOLD analysis project Ga0209236, IMG submission 185819) | Grasslands soil microbial communities from the Angelo Coastal Reserve, California, USA - Sample 09_27_2013_1_40cm (SPAdes) (version 2) | ecosystem: Environmental > Terrestrial > Soil >... | reverse complement strand
TAGCATACTGGTCTGCACCGAGGAAATGCAGCGACACGTACGGCTCGGTGCCCTCGACCCAGCTGTCGTGACCCGGCGCGATGTGGAACAGGTCGCCGGGCCCGAGGGAGAAGGCCTTGCCGTCGTCCATGACGACCCGGCACCGTCCCGAGACGACGAGCCCGACGTGCTCGACCTGACAGCTCTTGGTCCCCACGATGGGGCCGACGTGCGTGGACCACTTCCACCCCGGGTCATAGCTGGCGCGCCCGACGGCGAGGGCGCCGATCCTGACGAGATCGAACTTTCCCTTCTCGAAGCTGCGCGTCTCGTCGGGCCGGTCGAATCGTCTGATGATCGCGTCTTTCACGCTGGTCCCCTTCATCCCACGAGGATGCTGAGCAGTACCCACTTCAGCACCACCAGCACGAGCCAGGCGGCGAGCGGGCTCCAGTCGAACCCTCCCGCTATCGGGAGCACGCGGCGTATCGGCTCGACGAGCCAGTCCGTCAGCGCATAGGCCGGCCGGATCCACCGCGTGTAGCGGAAGTAGCCGAACCACCCCGCGATGACCCGCACGACGAGCGCGGCGACGAGGATTCTGTACGCCACGACGACCGCGAGCACCATCGCCCCGCGCGGCCCCTCGGTGTACGCGGCCGCCACGCTGTAAGCGGTGTCCACCAGCAAGTTCCAAAGCGTGATGAACACGACCCCGGCGACCGCTACCCCGACGGCGAGCCACCATCCCGCGTGCACCGGGTTGCCGCCGGCCCGCACGAGGCGCGCTTCGATGGGACGGATCAGTGGGTCGCTGGCGGCGCGGAGCGTCCGGCCGAGCGCGCCGAAGGGCGAGATGCGCCGGGTGCGCACCAGCCAGGACGCGAGCGCCGTGAGCACGCTCGCGGCGAACGCCGCGAACACGAGGTAGCGGAGGGCGACCTGGATCTCTGGCATGCCTTAAGTTTAGCGCGGTGCGCCGAATCCTTCAGCGGCGCCGCCCTCTCAGGGCGCGAACACGTCCACCGCGTCAGTCTGTGAGAACCCCGCCTTAGGTCCACCCCCGATCACGTAGAGCTTTCCCCCGACCGCGGCTGCCGCGAGCCCGTGGCGCGCCACCGGCAGCGCGGAAGCGGTGGTCCAGCGATCGGTCGCGGGGTCGTACACCTCGTGGTTCGCGAATACGGAGCCGCGCGTTTCGCCGCCGATCACGTGGATCGCACCGTCGAGCACCGCCGCGGCCAGGCCGCCGCGCCGGCTCGGCATCGCTGACCGCCGGGTCCAGCGGTCGGAGGCCGGATCGTACGCTTCCACGATATCGTAGTTGCGGTCAGGGTTGAGCGGTCGCCCGCCGATGGCGTACACGAGACCGCGGGCAGCCGCGGCAGTCAGATGGTCCCTGGGCGTCGGGATCGGCGCGCCACCGTGCCAGCGATCGCTCGCCGGGTCGTAGATCGCGGAGGCCGTGATCAGGCGTCGGCCCGCGCCCCATCCCCCCACAACCACGAGCTTGCCGCTCACGACGCCCACGCCCGAGGCCCCACGCGGAGCCGGGAGCGGGGCGCGCGGCTCCCACCGGCTTCGATCCTCCCGATACAGCCACAGGGTGCTCTCGGGCACGAAGCTTGGCTCCGCGAGCCCACCCACGGCATAGAGCGTGTCGCCCACGACGGCGAGGGGCATGTGGTGGCGGGGGGCAGGGAGGTCGGCGATGCGCTCCCAGCGGTTCGCCGCGGGATCGTAGCGGAACGCGGCCGCGGTGGCCTGGCCGGTGTGGTCGATCCCTCCGGCGACGTAGATCTTACCGTGCAAGACGGCGGCGGACAGCTCCTGGATCGGCTCAGGAAGCGGCGCGGCAGCCGACCAGCCGCCGTCGCCCTCGAGGACAGAAAGACCGAGCAGTAACGGGAGGAGTCGCATCAGGCGGCGAACGCCGCCACGATCACCTGCTCGTCGATGAGGGTTACTCGACCGTCCACGTCCCGTCGCGCGTGAGCAGTGCCCCGAGGTCGGCGACGTCGCGTCCGAAGCCGGCAGCCCGCGCCTGTGCGTACACGTCCGCCTCGTACGACGTCGCGGGAGAGCAGTAGAGCACGCCGAGCGCCATGGGGAACTCCGGGGGCTCGAGCCCGACCAGCAGCTGCGCCAGCGTGCGGTTGGTCTCGTCGTGCACCAGGATGTCGTGCGACGACACGCCGCCATCACCGACCGGGACGACCTCGAGCGCGAGTGTCCCGGGCGTGAGGCGCAGGCCCCGCTCCTTATTGGGTCCGAAGAGCAGTGGCTTGCCGTGCTCCAGGTGCAGCTGCGCGTCGGGCGCCGCGGTTTTCGCGGTGAAGCTGTCGAACACCCCGTCGTTGAAGACGACGCAGTTCTGGAACACCTCGACGAACGACGCCCCTTTGTGCGCATGAGCGCGCTTCAGCAGCGCCACGACGTCGGCCTGCTGCGTGTCCACCGCACGTCCGACGAACCGCGCCCCGGCGCCCAGAGCGAACGCGCAGGGCGATACGGGGTTCTCGATCGAGCCCTGGGGTGTGGAAGGTGAACGCGTCCCGCGCCGCGAGGTGGGCGAGTACTGCCCCTTGGTGAGCCCGTAGATCTCGTTGTTGAAGAGGACGATCTGGAGATCCACGTTGCGGCGCAGCACGTGCAGCATGTGGTTCCCGCCGATCGAGAGGCCGTCGCCGTCTCCGGTGATGACCCATACGTCGAGCTCGGGATTGGCGAGCTTGATTCCGGTGGCGATCGCCGGGGCCCGGCCGTGGATGGTGTGGAACCCGTACGTCGACAAGTAATACGGGAACCGGGCCGCACAGCCGATTCCCGAAACGAACACGGTGCGCTCGCGCCGGGCGCCGAGCTCCGCCAGCGCTTTCTGGACCGCCTTGAGGATCGCGTAGTCCCCACAGCCGGGGCACCACCGGACCTCCTGATCCGACGCGTAGTCCTTGGGGGTGAGCTCCGCGTCGGTGATCGTCGTGACCGTCATAGGCTCGACCTCACCCCCTGGCCCCGATCGCTTGCACGATCTCCGCCACTTTGAACGGTTTCCCTTCCACTTTGTTCAACCCCTCCGCGGGCACGAGATAGGATGCCCGCAGGAGCTGCACGAGCTGCCCGCTATTCATCTCCGGCACGAGCACACGGTCGAACCGCTTAAGCAGGTCTCCCAAGTTCGACGGGAACGGGTTCAGATAGCGAAGGTGGATGTGCGAGACGTCGATCCCGTCCTCCCGCGCTTCGCGGACCGCTTGCTGAATCGCGCCGTACGTCGAGCCCCAGCCCACCACGGCGACGGCGCCGTGATCGGCGCCCAGCGCCGCCCGTTGCGGTGGGATGTCGTTCGCGATCCCGGCGATCTTCGCCGCGCGGGTGCGGGTCATCCGGGCGTGGTTCTCCGGATCGTAGGAAATGTGCCCCGTATCGTAGTCCTTCTCGAGCCCGCCGATGCGGTGCTCGAGGCCGGATGTGCCTGGCACGGCCCACGCACGCGCCAGGGTCACCGGGTCGCGGACGAACGGGTGGAAGCCCGCGGGGTCGGTGCGGAAGTGGACGGGGAACCGGGGCAGCGTCGACGGGTCGGGGAGGCGCCACGGTTCGGCGGCATGAGCCAGGTAAGCGTCCGAAAGCAGGATCACGGGAGTCATGTACTTCGTGGCGATCCGCACCGCTTCGATTGCGACCTCGAAGCAGTCGCTTGCCGTCGCGGGGGCGATCACCGCGAGCGGCGCGTCTGCATTGCGCCCGTGCACGGCCTGGAACAGATCGGACTGCTCGGCCTTGGTGGGCATGCCGGTGGAGGGACCGGCGCGCTGGGAGTTGACCACCACGAGCGGAAGCTCGGTGGCGATCGCGAGGCCGAGCATTTCGGTCTTGAGCGCCATTCCGGGGCCGGAGCTCGACGTCACGCCGAGCGCTCCCGCATAGGCGGCGCCGATCACGGCGCCGATCGCGGCGATCTCGTCCTCTGCCTGGAACGTGATCACGCCGTGCGCCTTGAGGTTCGCCAGCGTGTGGAGCAGCAGGGAGGCGGGCGTGATCGGGTAGCCCGCAAAGATCATCTTCTGAAGCCCCGCCGCGCGCATGCCGGCGATCAGTCCCCAGGCGATCGCCTCCGTGCCACTCACGGCGCGGTAGCGTCCCGGCTCGACCGGTGCCTTCGCCACCGTATAGCCCACGAGGTGCTCCGACATCTCGGCCGTCTCGCCGAATGCGTGGCCGGCATTCAGGGCCGCCACATTGGCCTGAGCGAGCTCGGGACGGTCGGCGAACTTGCGCCGGAGCCAATCGGTCGTCACCTGTCGATCGCGGCCGTACATCCACAGCATCAGACCGAGCGCCCACATGTTGCGGCAGCGGTGGGCCTCCCGAGTCGAGAGGCCCAGGTCCTTGACGGCCTCCGCCGTGAGCCGCGTGATGTCGACCGTGAGCACCTGATATTGCGCGAGCGAGCCGTCTTCGATCGGGTTGGCCGGGAACCCCGCTTTGGCGAGGTTGCGCTCGGAGAACGCGCCGGTGTCCACGACGATCGTGCCCCCGCGGCGCAGATCCTTCAGGTCCACCTTGAGCGCGGCGGGGTTCATGGCCACGAGCACGTCTACCTCGTCGCCCGGGGTCGTGACGTCCACGCCACCGAAGTGGATCTGGAAGGCCGATACACCGTACGTCGTTCCGGCCGGGGCGCGGATTTCGGCGGGGAAATCGGGGAAGGTGGTGAGGTCGTTTCCGGCAAGGGCTGCTTCCACCGTAAAGCGCGAGCCGGTGACCTGCATCCCGTCGCCCGAATCTCCAGCGAAGCGGATGACGACGGACTCGCGTGCTTGCCGGGCCCGCGGTGGCGTGGTGGTTGCCATGTGTCAACAAACTAGCGTGGGTGCGGCCGGAAGGTAGAGTGGCCGGCCGGAGCCGTCACACGCTCAATGCGGCCGCCACGATCCTCGCCTGCTCGGCTTGGTGCGCTGCGGGATACCCTTCTGCCGGGCTCGAGCGCTCCGGGCGCCCGATGTCGCGTACGGTCACGTCAGGGCCAACGAGCTCGCGGAGCTGCGGCAACATGAACTTCTGCGGTCCCATATTGCGCGGCTCCTCCTGCACCCACACGATCTCCCGCAGGTTGGGATACCCGCGGATCAGCGTCGCCAGCTCCTCGCTGGGGAACGGATACAAGAGCTCCACCCGACCGATCGCCACCTGGGTGGCCTGGGCCCGCGCGGGCGCGAGTGTGAGATCGTAATACACCTTGCCGCTGCACAGGATGAGCCGGCGCACAGCGTCGCGACGGTCCGCCGCCGTCGCGTCGTCGAGCACGGGGCTGAACCGTCCAGTGGTGAGGTCTTCGAGCCGCGAGCTCGCCTGCGGCAGGCGCAGCAGGCTCTTGGGTGTGAACAACACCAGCGGCCGCAGCTCGGGGTGGCGCGCCTGGCGCCGCAACAGATGGAAGTACTGCGCCGGCGTCGTGCAGTTGGCGATGCGGATGTTGCCATCGGCACCGAGTGCCAGGAAGCGCTCGATCCGGGCGCTCGAGTGCTCGGGTCCTTGACCCTCGTAGCCGTGCGGTAAGAGCAGCGTGAGGCGGGACGTCTGCCCCCACTTGGCGAGCCCGGCGATGATGAACTGATCGATGATCACTTCGCCGCCGTTGGTGAAGTCGCCGAACTGGGCCTCCCACAGGACCAGGGTCTCGGGCGCCGCGGCGGCGTAGCCGTACTCGAAGCCCAGACACGCGAACTCGGAGAGCGGGCTGTTGTGCAGCTCGAACGGCGCCCGCGCCCCGGGAAGATTCTGGATCGGTGCATGGCGGCGGCCGTCCCGCGCGTCGTGCAGCACGAGGTGTCGCTGGCTGAACGTGCCGCGCTCCGTGTCCTGGCCCGTGAGCCGGATCGCCGTTCCCTCGGCGAGGAGCGATGCGAACGCCAGGGCCTCCGCGTGGGCCCACTCGATCTGACCCTCGGTGAGCGCGGGGCGGCGCCGCTCCAGCTGCTTCTGGAGCTTGGGATTGATCGTAAAGCCGTCGGGCACGAGCAGCAGCTGCTCGTTCAGCGTCGTGAGCAGCGGAGCAGACACGGCCGTATCGGGCTCCGCGAGCGCGGGTTGGCCGGCCGAGATGCGTTGCGGCTCTTCCCCCGCTCCCGCCTCGCGCAGGTGCGCCTTGAGCGATTGCTGGATCTCCGTGAGCCGCTGATAGACCTGCTCCGCCTCCGTGGTCGCCTGCGCGGCGTCCACCACCCCCTCGCGCGCCAGCTGGTCGGCGTAGCGCTGGCGTGCCGTGGGCGTCTGCTTGATCCGCTCGTACATCACCGGCTGCGTGTAGGCCGGCTCGTCGCCTTCGTTGTGACCCCAGCGCCGGTAGCCTACGACATCGATCACCACGTCGCCGTGGAACTTGTCGCGATACAGCATCGCGAGCCGCGCCGCGGCGAGACACGCCTCCACGTCGTCCGCGTTGACGTGGATGATCGGCGCATCGAAGCCTTTGGCGAGGTCGCTCGAGTAGTCGGTGGAGCGTCCTTCCTTCGGATCGGTGGTGAAGCCGAGCTGGTTGTTCCCGATCAGATGGATGGTGCCCCCGGTGGTGTAGCCCTTGAGGCGCGCCAGGTTGAACGTCTCGGCCACGACGCCCTGCGCGGCGAACGATGCGTCGCCGTGGATCAGCAGGGGGAGCGCCACCGTGCCGTCGTGGATCGCGTCCTTGCCGCGGCGATTCGTCTGATTGGCGCGGGCCCGCCCTTCGACCACCGGGTTCACCGCCTCGAGATGGCTCGGGTTCGGGGTGAGCGTGATGTTGACCGGTTTGCCGGCGGCGGTTTGGTACACGCCGTCCGCGCCGTGGTGATACTTCACGTCGCCGGTGCCGCCTTCGGGCGTGAGCGTCCCCTCGACGTGTCGCCCGCCCTCGAACTCCGCGAAAATCGTCTCGTAGGGGAGTCCGACGATGTGGGCCAGCACGTTCAACCGGCCGCGGTGCGCCATGCCCAGCACCACCCGGCGGGCTCCGCTCGTCCCGGCGAGCTCGACCGTCTGGTCGAGCATCGGCACGAGCGCGTCGAGTCCTTCGATGGAGAAGCGCTTCTGCCCGAGATACGCCTTGTGCAGGAAGCGCTCGAGCGTCTCGACCGCCGTGAGCCGCGCGAGCAGTTTGCGCTTCATCTCCGGCGCGAGCGGTTTCTTGTGGTCCCCCGATTCGATCACCTGACGCAGCCACACGCGCTCCTGATGGCTGCCGATGTGCTCGACCTCGTAGGCAATCGTGCCGCAATACGTCTCTTGCAGCTTCGGGTATGCCTCGGCGAGGGTGCGCCCGGGCACGTAGATCCGCAGCAGGTCGGCTGGGATGCGGGCCATGATCTCGGGGGTGAGCCCGAGCGGGCCGGGATCGAGCGCCGGGTCGCCCGGCGGCTCGGAGCCGAGCGGATCGAGGCGAGCGGCGAGGTGACCGAAGTTGCGGATGGCTTTGACCAGGGCCATGGCCGCGGCGACGTGACGTAAGTCATCGGGATGCGAGATGCGGGATGGGGGATGCGTCGGCTCCGCGACGACCACGCCTCCCGCATCCCGCATCCCGCCTCCCGGCACACGCAGACTCTCGAACACTTCGTCGTAGAACTTGTCGTCGCCCTGCAGCAGGCCATCGAGCCGTCTCAGGAAGTTTCCCGACTCCGCCCCCTGAATGATTCGGTGGTCGTAGGTCGAAGTGATCGTCATGACCTTCGCCCCGCCGATCGGGCGGATCGCGCCGGTCGCGATGATCGAGCCTTGGCCCTTCATGAGGCGCGGCACCGAGGCGACGGTTCCGATGGTCCCCGGGTTCGTCAGGGTGATCGTGGCGCCCGCGAAGTCGTCGGGGACGAGCTTGTTGGTGCGCGCCTTATCGACCAGTGTCTCGTACGTCGCGTGGAACGTCGCGAAGTCCATGCCCTCGGCGTGCTTGATGACCGGGACGACCAGGGCATGATTGCCGTCCTTCTTCTCCACGTCCACCGCGAGGCCGAGGTTCACGGCACGCGGATCGAAGCGGTGCGGCTTCCCGTCGACGTCCTGGAACGCGTGCGTCATGACGGGGAGCTCGCGCGCCGCCCGGGTGATCGCGTATCCGATCAGGTGCGTGTAGGAGATTTTCTTGCCCGCGGCGGCCAGTTGAGCGTTCAGCTCTCGCCGCCGCGCGTCCAGCACGTCGACGGTGATCTCGCGGAACGAGGTCGCAGTCGGCACCGACAGACTGTCGGTCATGTTCTGAACCAACCGCGCAGCCGGACCGGTGATGGGCGAGAGGCCGGGAGGCGGGATGGGAGATGCGGGATGCGTAGGGGCGGTGGTGGGGACGCTTCCCGCATCCCGCATCCCGCCTCCCGACAGCACTTCCTCGCGGCTTGTTGGGATCACCGGGAGATCGGCAGACTTCCCGTTGTCGAAGAGGTTCCGCCACTCTTCTCCAACCGAGGCGGGATCGCGCAGGTATTGCTCGTACATCACCTGCACGAACGCGGCGTTGTGCGTGCCGAAGACGAACTCGCTCACGAATGCAATTTAATCAAATGCCCGGCTTGGTCACTTCGGAGGCAGGAACGCGGCGTACTTCGCGGCCACGGCGACCCACTTTCCCAGCTGACCGTCGGTCGCGAGGCCCTTCGGCTCGACCAGGATCCAACCCTTCATGGGCCGCCCTGTCAGGTCGAAGAGGCGGGTATGGTGCTCGGACAGGGCTTTGTCCGTCTCTTCGGGGTCGAGCCGGACGATCATCTCGGCGCCATGCACGCCGCAGCACATGTTGCCGTTCAGGAGGAAGGCGACCCCTCCGAACATCTTCTTTTCTACCACCCCTGCGCGTTTGCCGAGGCGTTTGCGGATGCGCCCGGCAAGCTTCTCATCGAAGGCCATGATCTAGGAGCTTCGACATGGGATTCTCGGCCGACAAGTCAGATCGCCAGGCCTCGTGCCTCGAACAGCAAAGATAAAGGTAGGACGCTAGCCGCGGTCCGAAGAGGATGCGCACCTGTGGTGGGAGACGCACCTTCCCCGGTCCGACCGGCCAGCGGTGGACATGGCGATCGAGGCGGCGCCTGCTACGTGGCCGTCGTGAATCCGGCCTACGGTTCGTCGCGTCCGACCATCCGCCCATTCTCAACTTCGGTTCCAGACCCGGGAGGATTCTGCACGGCGACCCCGTGTAGTACGAGACCATGAAAATCGCCTGTGCCTCGCCGGTTGGTCGTGGCTGCGTCGCCTCCAAACTCCCGTTGAACGGCCCCTCGAATGTTCCGCTGAGATCGGTTCTGCCGAAGAACTTGGTCACCAGAAAGATCGTCTGGCCAAAGACGCGTCCCTGGACTTGAGGCGTCCCGGCGTTTCTCAGGGTGAGATTCAGAACGACGCGGGCGACGCCTTCGATATCGCCGGTGAGGGGCAATCAAAGACGGTGCCACGCTGAATCAACATGCCCCCGACGTTTTTCACGTTGCCGGGATCGATGACGGTCGCCCGGGCGCAGTCCCCGATCACGCTGTAGGATGCCTCCGCAGCGGGCGCGGATTCGCTGCTCAACCGTGCAGCGGGTGTCGAAAGTGGGGTCGGCCCTTCGCACGCCGTCCCACATATGGCTACCGAAACGAGCGCGACGGCGGCGATCTTGGAAAAGGTGTTGAGGTCGTGCATAGAACACCTCCAGCAATGGCGAGAGCGCTGGGGCGCGCAGCAACATGCGCCGTCAGGAGGGACGTGCCAGTGCCCCCGGTCACGCGCTCCCTGCGGTGGACGCATCGTCGCCCATGGCAAGCAATTGAGGCTTGCCCTCGTCTCAATTCTTGCGATGGTGTGCGTGTTCGGCTCCGCGGGCTCGCCGGCGCAGGACGCCTGCAACGTGGAATACGTCTGCGGGAAGGCGGGACGGAGAAAGGGATGTCGCAGCGGCCGGACAGCCAGGTTGGTCACTTGACCCGCCGCTGACGATGCCGTATTAGCAGTTCAGTTAGGAACGCCCCATCGACAAGGGCAAACCCGGCCAAAGCCGGGGACGCAAAGCCACGGGTCCTCGTCTCCTCCGCGACGCTACACGCACACGCCACGAAGGACTCCAAGATCGCCGAGCTGCCGATACACGGGAGCTTCGCGTTCGTGCGGTCCGGAGTACGCCGCGGAGGAGGCGCAGATGCGACTCGCGCATGCTGTGCGGTGCAGATTGCCACTCATCGGGGTCTGGCTCGTTGTCACACCATCCTCCCAGCCTGCTCGACCACGCTCGGGTGAGCGCTCCAGGACCGCCCGATCGGACACCATACCGCTTTGGCGC
>Ga0209236_1003026_pt1 | contig 10268 bp, 10 predicted proteins | sample GraSoi013_1_40cm_FD_185819 | JGI IMG/M metagenome (GOLD analysis project Ga0209236, IMG submission 185819) | Grasslands soil microbial communities from the Angelo Coastal Reserve, California, USA - Sample 09_27_2013_1_40cm (SPAdes) (version 2) | ecosystem: Environmental > Terrestrial > Soil >... | reverse complement strand
CGTGGCAGCAGGGCCGGCGCCTGCTGGAGCGCGCGATCGCGGAGCGATTGGATTTCGCGTTCGAGACGACGCTCGGCGGGAACACGATCGCGGCTCTTCTCGAGAAGGCGCTGGCGTCGGGCATCGAGGTCCGCGTCTGGTATGTGGGCCTGAGGAGCCCCGAGCTCCACATCGCGCGTGTCCGTGCCCGGGTCGCGAAGGGCGGGCACGATATCCCCGAGGCCACGATTCGCGATCGCTATGATCGCGGCCGGCTGAACCTCATTCGGCTCGTGCCGAGACTGACCGAGCTGCGCGTCTACGACAACAGCGAGGAGGCCGACCCGCACACCGGGGCCGCGCCGGAGCCCATGCTCGTCCTCCATGTCGTTCGAGGCAGAGTCGTCGGCTCCTGTGATCTGAGGCTCACTCCGGAGTGGGCCAAGCCGATCGTGGCGGCCGCCGTCAGCGGGCGTTCGGCGTGATCACGGTCTTCGCGCCACGCCCCGCCGTCGCGTGGGCGAAGGCCTCGTCGATGCGCTCGAGCGGAAAGCGCGCGGTGATCAGCCGGCCCACGCGCATCGTCGGCATGAGCGCGAGCGCGCGGCGGAACGCGGAGCCGCGGCCGAAGGCGCCGACGATCTTGATCTCGCGGTAGTGCACGTCCCAGAGGCTCAGCGGGATCTCGCTGCCCTTGGGGCTCACGCCCACCAACTGCAGGACGCCGCCGGGCTTGACCAGCGTCATGGCCTCGGCGACCAGCTCGGGCTTGCCGACCGCCTCCGCGACGACGTCGGCGCCGCGGTCGCGCGTCAGCGTCATCACGCGCTCGCGGAGCTTTTCCTTCGTCGGATCCACCACGACGCTGGCGCCAAGACGCCTGGCGAAGCCGCGGCGCTCCTCGAGCGGATCCGACAGGATCAGCCGCTTGGCGCCGCGGCGCCTGGCCAGCGCCATCGTCAGCAGGCCCATGATCCCGCCGCCGATCACGAGCACCGTCGCATCACGCGGCATCGGGAACGACTCGAGCCCGGCCAGACAGCACGCGGCGGGCTCGGTGAGAGCGCCCGCGACCGGATCGAGCCCGCGGGGCAGGGGATGCACGCAGGGCGCGGGCATCGCCACGCGCTGGGCAAAGCCGCCGACGCGCGTGAGGTTCGGGCACTGGCTCACGCGCCCGGCCTCGCACTCCGCGCACGTCCCGCAGCCGTAGGACGGCTCGCACGCGACCGCGCGGCCGATCAGCCGCTTGCTCACGCCGCGGCCGACCGCCCGCACGACGCCGGTGTACTCGTGGCCGAGCACCAGCGGCGGCTTGTAGGGAAACAGGCCCTGCGTGGCGTGGACGTCGGTGCCGCAGATGCCGGCCGTCTCGACGGCGGCGATGACCTGGCCCGGGCCTGCGACGGGCTCGGGGACCTCGTCGAGCGTGAAGCGGGTGCCGCCGTGCCAGGTGGCGACCTTCATGGCCGCTACTTGTCGTCGAGCGTGACGAAGATGCAGTGGCGCAGGCGGCCGTCGAGCGCCTTGGAGAGATGGCCCTTGCCGGAGGTGTCCTCGACGAGGATGACCTCGCCCGCGCCGATCTTGCGCGACTCGCCATCGCTCGCGGTGATCTGCACGCCCGCGTCGAGGTTGATGATGTACTGGCGCCGCGGCGCGGGGTGCCAGTCCAGATCGTAGTCGGGCTGGACCTGGCGGAAGATGATCCCGGTCGCCGGCAGACGCTTGGACGTCTTGCCCGCGCGCCCGCTCTCGGTGAACTCGACCTCGATGTCCCGGAAATGCGTCTCGCCCTTCGCGTCGACGTAGAGATTGTGGATCCTCATCCGCGTCCCTCCTTGGCGGCCATCTTGGCTTTCAGCTCCTCGGGCGTGAGGCGCACGATGTCCTCGTTCTGGTGGGCGTAGACCTTGTAGGTGTCCGTGTCCAGCTCGGGGAGCTCGACGCGACCCGCGAGCACGTCGGCCTTCCAGCGCTGGTGCTCGGGCTCGCGCGCGTGGAACTCCGGCATGACCTCCCGTGCGAACATCTCGAGGCTCGTGCAGATGTCGGCGTGGGTCGTGCGGCCCGCCTGATTCAGCAAGATCACCTGGTCCACGCCCGCCGCCTCGAACTCGCGCAGCCGCCGGCGGATCGTCTCCGGCGAGCCGATGAGCCCGCTCGTGAGCGTCTCCTGGGCCTTCGGCGTCGTGCGCCACTCCTGGTAGGCCTCCCACATGTTGCCCTGGCCGGGATTCGGGATGCCGTGACGGCCATAGTGGGAGAGGCAGAAGACGAAGAACGTCCAGCCCGCCGCTTTCTCGCGCGCTCTCTCGTCCGTGTCCGCGCACATGAAGCCCGACACCATCGCGATGTTCGGATTCGCCGGATAGTCGCCGAGCTTGTCCGGGTGCTTCGTGAGCTCGATGTAGTAGCGGTTCACCCACGCGCGCGCCGCCTCCGGCGAGACGAACTGGAAGCCGAGCGCGCCCAGGCCCCAGCGGCCGGCGCTCGCGATGGTGAGGATGTTCGAGCACGCGACCCAGAGCGGCGGGTGCGGCTTCTGGTAGGGCTTGGGCACGACGTTGCGCGCGGGAAACTGCCAGAAGCGCCCCTCGTGCTCGACCGAGGTGCGGGTGAACATCGGCACCAGCGCGCGCACCGCTTCCTCCCACTGCTCGCGCTTGTCGCGCACGCGCGCGCCGAACGGGTGCAGCTCGATCGGGCCCTGCGCCTCGCCGAGCCCCAGCTCCACGCGGCCGCTCGAGAGGAGATCGAGCACCGCCGCGCGCTCGGCCACGCGGATCGGATGGCTCGTCGGCAGCTGCAGGATGCCGTGGCCGAGGCGGATCTTCTTCGTGCGCTGGCTGGCGGCGCCGAGGAAGACCTCGGGCGCCGACATGTGCGAGTACTCCTCGAGGAAGTGGTGCTCCACCACCCACGCGTAGTCGTAGCCGAGCCGGTCCGCCAGCTCGATCTGCGCGAGCATGTCCTGGAACAGGCGGTGCTCGCTCTCGGGCGTCCACGGCCGCGGCAGCTGCGCCTCGTAGAAGATTCCGAATTTCATCGCGGCCCGGTCACTCCCTCGGTGAGGACGACCTTCACAGGCGTCATCGTTTGGCGGCGCGCGCGATGGCGGCGATCTTGTCGGCGAAGTTCACCTGGCTGTCGTCCTCCGGCTGGTAGCCGAGCTTCCGCCTCGCGCTGGCCAGGCTCCAGAAGCGGTGCGTGTTGCCGCTGATGCCGTAGACGATCAGGAACGGGATGCCGTTGTCGTCGGTGATGTCCTCGGTCTCCACCATCCGGATCGCCTGCTGCGTCTGGTCGCGCGCCGAGAGATACGCGCCGAGCGCCCGGTGCATCGTCGGAATATCGCCCGGCTTGACGTGATCGATGTCGTCGTCGCGCGGCCCGCCGATGCGCCACTGCACGACCTCGAGCTTGCGCCCGTCGACCTTGCCCGTCGCGAACACGAAGCCGAGCAGCTCGTAGGACGCCTTCGACCAGCCGTACCAGTTGTCCGAGCGCGGCGGCATCTCGGGCGTCACCATGTCCACCCGGCCCTCCCACACGAGCCGCTCGTAGTAGTCGGCGGCATGGTTGGAGCTGCACACGACGACGCGCCGCACGCCTTCCTCCAGCGCCACGCGGTAGACGTTGTAGGCGAGCGCGACGTTGGCGTGCTCGGCCTGGAACTTGGCGTCGCTGTTGTCCTGCCAGCTGTCCGCCGTCAGGCCCGGCGCGCGGACGAAGCCGCAGTGAATGACGGCGTCGGCGCCCCGGAAGTGCTGGCGATAGGCGTTGCGATCGGGCTGCGTGAGATCGGACACGACGAGGCGCGGCACCGGCTTGCCGTCTCGCGTCTTGTCCTTGATGTCGATGGGCACCACGTCCCATCGCTCGTCCAGCGCCTTGAACATCCGCTGGGCGACGTAGCCCGCCGCCCCGGTCAGCACCACGCGACGCTTCGCCATCACGTTCCCTCCACGCTCATTCATGGGCTCGCCTCGGACGGCGGGGACCCCAGCCCCGCGGAATCCGAATGGCCGCACGGCCACATCATTCGCCGCGGAAGACGGGCTTGCGCTTCTCCAGCATCGCGCGGCGACCCTCGCTCGCGTCCTGACTGCGCCGCGACGCCTGGATGAGCGCGTCGATATCGTCGTGCGAGACCGTCTCGCGCGCCGCGAGCGCCCGCTGGATGAGGGCCTTGATGCCGGCCAGCGAGAGCGGCGCGTTGTCGGCGATGGTGCGCGCGAGCTTCGCCGTCGCGGTGTCGAGGTCCGCCGCCGGCACGACCTCGTGCACCATCCCGATCTCGCGCGCGCGCCGCGCCTCGATCGGCCGGCCCGTGAGCAGCAGGTGCCGCGTGTGCGCGGGCCCGATGATCTCGATCAGCTTCTGGCCGAGCGCGAAGCCGGGCACGAGGCCGAGGCGCGCCAGCGGCATGCCGAGGCGGGCGCCCTCGGCGGCGACGCGCAGGTCGCAGTGCAGGGCCAGCTCGCAGCCGCCGGCGATGGCGTCACCGTGGATCATCGCGATGGTGGGGTGGCGCGAGCCCTCGACTTTGCGCAGGACTGGCACGATCTCCACCTGCGGCTCGCCGCGCTCCATGTCGCGCAGGTCGCGGCCCGAGCAGAACGCGGGGCCGGCGCCGCGCACCACGATCACGCGCACGTCGCGCCGCGCGTCGAGATCGTCGAAGGCGGCGGCCAGCGCGCGCAGCAGCGCGGCGTTCATGGCGTTGCGCTTGTCGGGACGGTTGAGGGTGACGGTGGCCACGTCGTCGGCGACCCCGATCAGGATCTCGTCGGACATGGGGCGAATGGTATCATCCGGGCGCTGATCAGGGAGAGCGCATGAAGCTCATCTACGAAGTCAAAGACCGGATCGCCCGCATCACGATCAACCGGCCCGAGGCCATGAACGCGATGGACGCCGATGTCTACGCCGAGCTGTCGAGGGCCTGGATCGACGTACGTGACAACCCCGAGGTGTGGATCGCCATCGTCACCGGGGCGGGCGACAAGGCCTTCACGGCCGGCGCCGACCTGAAATCGTTCATCCCCGGGACTCGCGGCAAGGCGGACTTCTGGCTCACGCAGAAGAACATGATCCTCAACCGCGGCCTGGAGGTCTGGAAGCCGATCATCGCCGCGGTGAACGGCTACTGCCTGGCCGGCGGCATGACGCTGTTGTTCGCCACCGACATCCGGATCGCCGCCGAGCACGCCGTGTTCGAGATCTCGGAGGTGAAGCGCGGCATCCTGCCGGGCAACGGCGGCACCCAGCGCGCGCTGCGCCAGCTGCCGTACGCGATCGCCATGGAGATGCTGCTGCTCGGCCGCCGCCTCACCGCGCACGAAGCGCTGAGCTACGGCCTCATCAATAAAATGGTCCCGCTGAAGGATCTCGTGGCGACTGCCGAGGTGTACGCGCGGCGCCTCTGCGACAACGGGCCGCTCGCGCTGCGCGCGGTCAAGGAGCTGGCCATCCGCAGCCAGAGCGTGCCGCTCGAGCACGGCCTGCGCCTGGAGGAGTCGTTCCAGGAGTTTCTGCGCACGACGGAGGACGCGAAGGAAGGTCCGCGCGCGTTCGCCGAGAAGCGCAAGCCGGCGTACAAGGCGCAGTAGATGCTACGGCCGTCGCGCTCGTCGCTGTTCGTCCCCGGCAACCGCGCCGCGTGGATCGAGAAGGCCGCCGGCTACGGCGCCGATACGCTGATCCTCGACCTCGAGGACTCCGTGCCCGACCAGGAGAAGGCCGCCGCGCGGCCCGTCGTCAAGGCCGGCATCAAGGCGCTCGCGAAGAAGGGCCAGGGCGTCAGCGTGAGGGTCAACGGCTTCGCGACGGGGCTGACGCTCGACGACCTGGAAGGCGTGCTCTGCCCCGAGCTGCCGAGCATCACGCTGCCCAAGGTCGAGACGCCCGCCGACATGCACGAGCTGGACGCGCTGCTCACGCACCTCGAGCGGCGGCTCGGCATCTCCGTCGGTACGATCGCGACGCCGCTCGGCTGCGAGACGGCCAAGGCCATGCGCAACGTCTACGAGATCGTCACCCAGTGTCGGCGCGTGACGCAGGTGACGCTCGCCGCCGGCCCCGGCGGCGACGCCGCGCGCGCCATCGGCTACGCGTGGTCCAGGGAAGGCACGGAGACGCTCTATCTGAGGGCCAAGGTGCTGCTCGACGCGCGCGCGGCCGGCGTGCAGTATCCGACCATCTCGTCCTGGTGGAACATCAAGGACCTCGAGGGCCTCGAGCGCGACGCGAAGTGGAACCGCCAGCTCGGCTACCGCGGCCAGACGGTCATGCATCCCTCGCACGTGCCGATCGTCAACGCCGTGTTCACGCCGTCGGAAGAGGAGATCGCCTTCCACAAGGGGCTGATCGAGGCGATGGAGGACGCGCAGCGCAAGGGGATCGCCGCCGTCACGTATAAAGGAGACATGGTGGACGAGGCCATGCTGAAGACATCCCGCGAGCTGCTCGACTTCGCCCGCTCGATCGGCGTGAAGGCGTGACGCCGGCTCCACTCACTCGATAATCTGGTCCGCCCGCAGCAAGAGTGCCGGCGGCAGCGTAAGGCCGAGGGCTTTGGCCGTTTTGAGATTGATGACTAACTCGAAGGTCGTCGGTTGCTCGACCGGGAGGTCGGCCGGCCTGGCGCCCTTGAAGATCTTGTCCACGTAGATCGCCGCGCGCCGTCGCAAGTCCACCAGATTCGCGCTGTAGGTCATCAGGCCGCCCGCATCGACATACTCTCGCGCCCAGTAGATCGCAGGCAGTCGATGCTTCAGCATCAGGCTCACGAATGCGCGCCGGTGCTGAATCGTGAGGGCGTCTGCGGCACCGATGACCCCTGCCGCGCCCTCTCGTCGCGCGCGAATCAACGCCGGCTCGAAGTCATCGGGCCCATGGACCGGCAGCGGAGCGAGGCTGATTCCGAGCTCCTTTGCCGCCGCTTCCATCTCGCGCAGGGCGTCGGGCGCGAGCGCCGGCGGGCTGGCGATGACGGCGAAGCGCGACGCCGACGGCACGGCCTCTTTCAGGAGCTCGACCCATTTCTGTCTCATCCCCGGGACCAGATTCGTCAGCCCCGTCACGTTCCCACCGGGGCGGGCCAGGCTCGACACCAGCCCCAGCCCGACGGGATCCGGCACGAACGTCATGACGATGGGGATCGTGGACGTGGCCTGTCTCGCCGCCCGTGTCTCGCGGGTCGACGTCGTGACGATGACGTCCACGTTGGCCAGGACGAGATCACGGGCGAGACCCGGGAGGCGCTCGCCTCGGCCCTCAGCGGAGGCGCGCCTGAGAACGAGGTTACGTCCCTGGACGTAGTTCAGCTCCCGCATCCCGTCGATGAAGGGTTTCCACCAGTCGGGTTCGGCCGGCGACGTGGGAGCCCCGACCGAGATGATCCCGACGACGTAGACCCGCGCGGGCGTCTGCGCCTCGCCGGGGAGCGGAGCGACGACGAGGGCCGCGCTGGCGGCGATGAACACGCGGCGCGAGATCTCGTCCGACATCGCGGCGATGGTATCATCCCGGCCGATGGCAACGTTCCCCGGCTTCACGCTGCCCGACGAGCTGCGGCTCATCCGCGAACAGGTCCGGCGCTTCATCCGCGAGGAGATCATCCCGCTCGAGCAGCGGCTCGATCCCGACGCGCCCGGCATTCCCGACGCGGACTTCAAGCGGCTGTCGGAGAAGACCAAGGCCGCCGGGCTCTGGGCGCTCGGCGCGCCGGAGCCGTACGGCGGCGGCGGGATGGACACGTTCAGCATGTCGGTGATCCTCGAGGAGATGGCGCAGCACCGCATGGGTCTCTACAACGTCGGCTGCGGCGTGTTCGGCCGCTATCCGCCGCCCGCGATCTGGGCGGGCAGCCGAGCCCAGATCGAGAAGTACGCGGTGCCGACGATCCGCGAGGGCTGGCGCACGTTCTTCGCCATCACCGAGCCGTCGGGCGGCTCCGATCCCGCCGGCGCCATCCAGACGCGCGCGGAGAAGCGCGGCGACACATGGGTGCTGAACGGGCGCAAGGTCTTCATCTCCAACATCGACGGCGCCCAGTGGGGGATCGTCTTCGCGCGCAGCAACAAGGAGAAGGGCCGCGGCGGCATCTCGTGCTTCATCATCGAGCCGGGCACGCCGGGCTTCGCGTGGAAGAACATCCGCACGATCCGCACCGCCGCGATCCCCAACGACGTCGTGTTCGAGGACTGCGTGCTGCCCGCCGACGCGCTGATTGGCCAGGAAGGGCAGGGGCTCGACCTGGCGTTCGACCTCCTCGTGAAGAATCGCTTCCCGTACTCCGCGACGAACCTCGGGGTCGCCGTCGCCGCGCATCGCATGGCCATCGAGCACGCCAAGCAGCGCGAGACGTTCGGCCAGAAGCTGAGCCAGCGCCAGGCGATCCAGTGGATGCTCGCCGACGCGGAGGTCGAGCTGCGCGCGTGCCGCTGGCTGATCTGGGAGGGCGCGTGGAAGGCCGATCGCGGCGAGGACGCGCGCGTGGAGGCCTCGATCGCCAAGCTCTATTCGAGCGAGGTGCTCGGCCGCGTGGTAGACGCCGCCGTGCAGATCCACGGCGGCTACGGCGTGTCCAAGGAGTTTCCGCTGGAGCGCTGGTATCGCGAAGCGCGCGTGCGCCGCATCGGCGAGGGGCCCTCGGAGGTGCACCGCATGGTCATCGCGCGCGCGCTGTTCCGATGAGCGCGGCGATGCTGGACGGCGTCCGTGTCGTCGAGATCGGACAGGCGCTGGCCGGGCCGATGGCCGGCGAGATCCTCGCGCACCTCGGTGCCGACGTCATCAAGGTCGAGCGCCCCGAGGGCGACGACGCGCGCAAGTGGGGCCCGCCGTTCTGGAAGGGCACGTCGCCCGGCTTTCTCGCCGTCAACGCCAACAAGCGCTCGATCATCGTGGACCTCAAGGACCGCGAGGCCGTCGAGTGGCTCGCGACGCTGATCGGCGACTCGGACGTCGTGCTCCAGAACCTGCGCCCGGGCTCGATCGACGAGCTGGGGCTTGGCGCCAGGACGCTGACGGTGCGCTTCCCGCTGCTGATCTACGCCTCGGTGTGGGCGTTTGGCGCCACTGGCCCGATGCGGCTGCTGCCCGGCTACGAGCCGCTGCTGCAGGCGTACTCCGGGCTCATGATGATGAACGGCGACGAGGGCGGTCCGCCGACGCGCGTGGGCACCTCGATCCTCGACTACGGCACCGGCATGTGGGCAGCCATCGGCATCCTCGCCGCGCTCCTGCGCCGCGCGGCCACGGGCCGCGGCTGCATCGTCGACGCCTCGCTCTATGAAACCGGTCTCGCGTGGCTCAAGGGCCATCACGCCTCGTTCAGCACCTCGGGCATCGTCCCCGAGCGCCACCGCACGGGCAGCCACCGCGTGGTGCCGTTCGAGTCCTTCGAGACCTCCACCGGCCCGATCATCGTCGCCGCGGGCAACGACCGGCTCTTCGCCAAGCTCGCCGGCGTGCTCGGCCATCCGGAGTGGGCGGCCGACCCGAGGTACACGACGAACGCCGAGCGCGTCACCAACAAGCCGGCGCTGCTCGCGGAGATCGCGAAGATCTTCGTGACGGCGAGCCGCGACGAGTGGATCGCGCGCCTCGAGGCCGAGGGCGTGCCGTGCGCGGTGATCAACACGCTGCCCGACGCGGCGACCACGAAACAGGCCGACGCGCTCGGCATCGTGCAGACGCCGCCCGGCGCCGGCTACACGCTGATCGGCCTGCCGCTCTCCTTCGACGGCGCGCGCCCGCAGATCCGCCGCGCGCCGCCGAAGCCGGGCGAGCACACCGACGAGGTGCGGCGGGAGCGGGGCGGAGGAGGCGCGCGCCCGCGCTGAGCCCGCGCGACGTCGGCCGGGCGCTGCTCGTCGCCGTCATCTGGGGCCTCGCGTTCGTCGCGACGAAGCTCGGCCTCGAGGCGCTGTCGGCTCCGCAGCTCGCCGCCGCGCGGTTCCTCGTCGCGGCCGTCCCCGCCGTCGTCCTCACGCGGCCGCCCGTCCCGTGGCGGGCGCTGCTGGCCGTGGGGCTCACGCTCTTCACCGGACAGTTTCTCTTCCAGTTCTTCGGAATGGCCAAGGGCATGCCGCCGGGTCTGGCGGCGATCGTGGTCCAGACGCAGGCGATCTTCACGATCGCCCTGGCCGCGCTCGCGCTTCGCGAGGCGCCCTCGCGCCGCCAGGTGGTCGGTATCGCGAGCGCGGTGGCCGGGCTGCTCGCGATTGCGCAGACGACGGGCCACGATCTCACGCTGGTCGGGCTCGGGCTCTCGCTGC
>Ga0209236_1003018_pt1 | contig 10285 bp, 7 predicted proteins | sample GraSoi013_1_40cm_FD_185819 | JGI IMG/M metagenome (GOLD analysis project Ga0209236, IMG submission 185819) | Grasslands soil microbial communities from the Angelo Coastal Reserve, California, USA - Sample 09_27_2013_1_40cm (SPAdes) (version 2) | ecosystem: Environmental > Terrestrial > Soil >... | reverse complement strand
TCAAAAGTCACCAGAAATTCTACTATGACCAGGACTGTCGGGTTTTTCAGCAAATACAAGGACGCTATACTTTTCAATAGGAACCTGATAATTTCCGGAGCTGGCGGTTTTTTTGCAAGCGCCTATGCGTCACAGGTCTATGCGCATTATGACAGCGATGACCTCGCAAATTCTCTGGTCGCGCTCGCAGTGGAATATGGCGTCTACATTCCGGTCTTTGCAGCGTTATTCTATGTTGACAATCGGAGCAAGTACGTCAACCCAGCGACCGGCAGGCGCGATTCGCACCGGATAAGGCAGGACCTAAAGAAGCTCTTTGCCGCCTTTTCTGTCTCTGAGGTCATATTCTCGATAACTAGGGTCCTGATGCAGTACGGGCTGCTCCAAGCCGGTACCCAGCCTTATGAGGCATCTATGGCCAGTTCTTTGGTTGCATGGGGCACGTTCTTTGTGGCGATAAACTCGATGGCAAAACTGGTCAGACTGTTCAGACACACGCCCTAATCCAGGTCAAACTCTACCAGAGTGCCTTCAGTTACATTGTATTTCTGTGCAAAGCCGGCCACGGTCTCTAGCACGTAAAGCGAGTCAACGTTGGGCTCATACGTCTGGCAGGTTGAATCTGGTAAGCATGGCTCCAGGCTGTGCTCGATATGGACCACTTCTTTGTGAGCGTCAAGCCAGATGATGTCAATAGGAAACTTCATGTTCTTCATCCAGAACGAGTGTGTCCACTCTGTGCTGAAGACAAATAGCATCGCCTCATTTTCGTTGAGGGTGTCCTTGACGGCCAGTCCCACTGTCCTCTGGTCGTTAGTCTCCGCAATGTCAGTCACAAGTTCTACGCCGTTTACAGCTATGCTAACCTGCCGGTAGCCGTTGTTGCTCGGCTTCGTCCCACTCGCGACAGGTCCTTGCTGCTGATTTTCATGCTCGCTGGTTGCGCGAGTTAGAGGGGTGACGTACAGGATGGTTCCGGCAATAATCCCGGCCGCCGCTGCTGCAACAATTGCGATTATTGTGATCGCGCGCACTAGCTGTCATGAGCAAGCTCGATATTTAATTCATGCAATTGGCTTTGAGAGCCGCAGGTGAACCAGATGAGCATTTTTGCCATGTTGCATTATCCGGGGTTCGTTACCTGCATGTCTGAAGTATGACCCCAATACCAGCGCCCATGGGAGGACATGCTTGCTTTCTACTTTTGACTGGAGGCTTAGGATATTGTTGCTCCTGTCGTGCTTCAAGCTGCCGAGGCAGCTTATCTTAAGGGCGGAATCGATTAGATCCATCACTTCTCCAGAGCTCATCTCTGAAATTTTCAAGCCATACTTTTCGTCAATATCCTGCACAAGCTCGGCCGGCATGTCCTTGCCGCTAACTGAGTATTCTAACATCGTGAGCGAAAGCCCGTTCTCCACAATCCTTGCAAGTTCGACCGCTTTTGCAGCCACCAACGGCTCTGTGCCCAGCAAATACTTTAGTTCACCTGCCCGGCCCCACACCTCCTCAAAGTTTCTGGAGTGTAAGGCACCAAACGAATCAGTCAATGAGAAAAGTGCGGCTTTTCCGTTGCTGCTGTCGACAGATATCATGTGCGTTGCATCGATTATTATCAAGTTGGAAGACACTTCGTCCGTCCGAAGATCGATCGCTTCTGGTAGCTGGGAAAGGTTTTCGCTTCCAATGCATTGCGGTCCGAGTATGAACCGCGCTTGGGCGCCTGACGTGACCGCCTTTACAAGCGAGGTTTTGCACTGCGAAATAAGCCTCAGGCCCCACGGGTCCAGAGTCGCACTGATTGACGAACGAGATCCCGCTATCAGGCTTCCTATTTTTTCCAGGGCCGAGTTTGCGTCAAGGATGAAGTACCGCCGCTCCTCAGAACCCTTGGGGCGTTGGCCCTCATCGTTTAGCTTTTGCAAGCGATCAATAATCTTCCTCATGTTCTTCACCCTGCGCTCGTGGAGGTTCACTATTTCGGCAAACGCCTCCTCCGGAGGAATCGCGCTGCAGATAAGCGGTTTTTGCTTCGAGATGACTGCCAGCCGCTTTTTCTCCAGTTTTTTTATTGTCTGGTAGATTTTTGTCCGGGGCAGGTTTGCATAATAGGCAATCTCACTTGCTGCAAGCGAGCCCTTGCCCGTCATTGTAAGGTACGCCCTTGCTTCATACTTTGACAGCCCAAATTCTTCAAGACTGCCTGGAAGATCGTTATTACTATCAGTAAGCACATCATTTCAAAATAGAAAATGAAGGTAAAATGATTGGTCAAATAGATTGCGTCAAAGCTCGAAAAAATGCTAAGCTGTTACTGTCGATGGTTGTTACCGCAGTTACAAAACTTTCCGGCACATGACAGGTATTATTTCAAGGGTCATATTCAAAGCCAGAATGAATTCAAGATGGGTAAAATCCGAGTCAATACTCAATAACGATGATCAATCCGTTTCGCCTCCCAAACCAGGAGGGCCGCTAAAACCACGGCTTGATGCGGTTCAGAAAAAGATAGAGCTGCAGATCGCCCGGCTTGAGGAGCTCCATACCTTGCTCAAGTCAAAGGATGAGGAGGTCTTCCTCAAACTGGTAAGTTCGATAAAGGAGAACAACGCTCAGTACTCGGCAGTGCTCTCGTCGGACCTTGCGAGGGCAAGACAGGTTTCAAAGATCGTCTTCATGTCGCGCGTCGCACTCGAGAAACTTATCGCAAAGTTGTCATCAGCTTCTGACTTTGGCGACCTTGTAATAGTGCTAAGCCCTGCTATGGCAGTTGTAAAGAACCTGAGGTCGGCCCTGACTTCGCGAGTGCCAGAGATGGAAGAGGAACTTGGCATCATATCTGAGCTCCTTAGCGGGATACTCGTCGATGCCGGCCAGGTTGGAGGTTACACTATTAACTTTGAGACGGCAAACGAAGAGGCCGTGCGCCTCATAGAAGAAGCATCGAAGGTAGTAGAACAAAAGATGAAAGACGAGTTACCCGGCATTCCAGACTTGCCGGCAATGCCACAGAAACTTGCCTAGGGCGGCTAGTGGCTGGGCCGACTAGGCAAGCTATGGCAGGCAAAATGCCAACATCTTTTGACTGTGTAGTTTTTCGTTATTTTTCCATACTAAGGCTAGAATAGCAATTGCTGTTCAAGAAGAACGGTTCTGTAAAAGAGAGAGCGAACGCTGCGCTCGCAAGCCTCCAGCGAAACGCTTACGCAATGGGCATATTGCGGTCAAGGCTCGAATCACGGATCAACTTTATCCTTAGCGCGAACAGCAAGAGCGAAAGCTGCCAGGAGATGACCCGGATGCTTGAGCTCGTGAAAAATGGCGAAATGATACTGCATGAGATGTCGGAAAAGATTGAGTCAACCCGCTACTTGGAAGACTTTATTATGATAATCGAAGGCGCCGCGTCATCTGTCAGCGAGATAAAGGATGACATCGGACAGATGGTCCCGGCGGCCGAGGCCGCGCTCGAAGAAATACATCACGCGATTTCCAAGCTGTCTGGGGGGCATGCCGTGGATTTGAGGCATGAGATAGAGCCGGCGATCCTCGCCGAAGTAACCGTAGCATTAGCCGCGGGCAATGTCAATTCAACTAGAGATGAGGTGAAAGAAGAGGCCGGGCTAGCACAAGAGAAGAAAGTGGACGAGTCGGAAAGAGTTCCGGCGTAAGGTGCAAATAATTTTGTTGGCTAGGCAACATAGATTTACACACAAGTAATTCAAAGTCAGAACCAATTCAGCCTTGAACTGTAACTATGAGTCTTGCACCACAGGAACTGGAAAATAGCGCTAGCAAATATGCAGCCGAGGCAATCCGGCTGGATTCTCAGGGGTCACGGGGGATGGCAATTCAGTCGTACCAGCGCGCAATAGAAGCGCTGGTCAAGCTGGTCCAGATCTATCCTGATTACAAATTAAACAAGGTTTACATGGAAAGGGCAAGTGCCTACCAGAACAGGATCAAGGCTCTCCAGATGTCACACGGGCTGGAAGAAGAGCGGCCGACGCCAACCCAAATTGACAATACCAAGCAGGAACCTTCAAACGGGCATGGAAGCAGGTCTGCCGCATCGTCACCTAGCAGCAAGTCAGCCAACGTGGAAACGCTAAAGGCCGACTTTGACGATCTGGTAATGAAGGAAAAGCCAAGAGTAAGCTGGAACGAAGTTATTGGGCTAGAAGACGCCAAGAGGGCCATTCGAGAATCTATTGTTTATCCGATGAAAAGGGCAGACCTGTTCCCGCTTGGCTGGCCACGCGGAATACTGCTGTACGGTCCTCCAGGATGCGGCAAGACTCTGCTAGCAGCTGCGGCGGCCGCAGAAATTGACGGCTACTTCATCAATGTCGACGCAGCGTCCATGATGAGCAAGTGGCTTGGGGAAGCTGAAAAAAATATTGCAAAATTGTTCAAGATGGCCCGCAGCTTGAACGAAAGCGAGGGTGTGCCAGTTCTTCTGTTCATCGACGAAATTGATTCACTTCTGGGCACTCGCAACAGCGAAGTTGGAGGTGAAGTCAGGGTCAAGAACCAGTTCCTTACAGAAATGGACGGGATCAACAGCAAGAGCAAGGAATCACAATTATACGTCATTGGTGCGACCAACAAGCCATGGACCCTTGAAGCTGGATTCCTGAGAAGGTTCCAAAAACGAATCTATGTAACCTTGCCCGATGTCGCGTCAAGGACAAACCTTTTCACGCAATACTCCGCTCCGCTCAACGTAGAAGGTGCGCTCAGGGTAGACGAGCTTGCCAAAGTGAGCGAAAGCTACAGCGCAAGTGACATCAAGGACATTTGCCAGTCGGTCCAGCTAAGGGTCGTAAACGAGTTGTTTGAGAGTGGAAGAGCTATGGAAGCCGGTGCCAATCCTAGGGCGATCAACATGATCGACTTTAAAGAGATGTTAAAGAACAGAAAACCTTCAGTCAGCATCGATATGATAAGGGCTTATATGCGATGGAGCGAACAGTTCAAGGCGCTCTAATTCTCCTCTTGTTTTCGAATCATTTTCCTACAATTTATATATGCAGTCTAGGGCACGGTTTTTCGTTATATGACATTTGAAGAAATACTTCCGATCGGTGCAGCTATAGCATCGATGGGAGTTGCAGCCGCGCTCGCTGGGTGGGTTAGCAGGCAACAAAGCGGAACAGAACAAATGATGAAAATTTCCGTTGCAGTAAGACAAGGCGCTCAGGCTTTCTTGAGGCGCGAATTTAGGATAGTTATACCTGTAGCGGTTGCCCTCGCAATAATAATTGCATTTGCTTCAGGATTTTCAAACGGTATAGCATTTGCAGTGGGTGCAGCGATGTCTGCCATTGCCGGCCTCATTTCGCTCAAGATAACTGTCAAAGCCGCGGTAAGGGCAGCGCAGGCGACACATAAGGGACTGGGGCCTGCATTTGCAACTGCATTCAGAGGTGGCGCGACTGTCGGCCTTTCGGTCCCGGCCATGGCACTCATTGTGATTACAATATTGTTTTTCGTATTTCCTAACCCGCTCATGATAGCCGGTGTAGGCATTGGAGCTAGCCTGATTGCACTATTCATCAGAGCAGGCGGAGGCATATTTACAAAGGCAGCGGATCTTGGCGCCGACCTAGTAGGCAAGGTTGAAGCGGGCATACCAGAAGACGACCCAAGAAACCCGGCTACCATCGCAGACAATGTGGGCGACAATGTTGGCGACGCGGCTGGAATGGGCTCTGATGTTTACGAATCATACATTGTCACCGCACTTGCGGCCATGCTTCTTGGCGCGCTCATAGTCCCTGCATCAGTTCAGGCGATAGGGGGCGACAGATTTGCACCGACAACGCTATCACTAGCCGGGATTGAAGTTAGCCCACTTATCATATACCCAATGCTTATCGGGGCAGCAGGATTGATAGCGTCAATAATTGGCGCAATGACAATTACTTCAAGAAAAATTACAGACCCGATGAAGCCACTTGACGTGGCATTTATCGTGAGCGCTGCAATAGCGATCGCACTCAATTTTTTCTTCACCACCACTTTCTTGGGCTACAATGTGCTGTCATACGCGCTCTTTGCAACGACAGTCGTTGGAGTTATACTCGTTCCAGTAATACAGAAAATCACCGACTACTATACCAACTATAAGTACAAGCCAGTAAGGGAGATAGCAGATTCGACGAAGTGGGGGTACGCCTCAAACACACTTACCGGGATCGTCAAGGGAATGCAGTCGACCGGTCCATTCATGCTTGCAATAATAGTTGTACTCGGAATTTCTTACGGGATCACATTTGGAATAACGCAGGACCCGCTCATGGGCATTTACGGCACGGCGATGGCCGCTATGGCCATGCTCAGCCTTGCAGGCATTGTGCTTTGCATAGACGCGTTCGGGCCAATCAGCGACAACGCTGGCGGCATAGTGGAAATGACAAGCATGGGTGATGAGAACCGCGAGATAACGGACAAGATAGATGCAGCTGGCAACACAACAAAGGCAATCACGAAGGGCTTTGCAATCGCTAGCGCTGGGCTCGCAGCTCTTGCCATGATACAGGCATTTCAGCACGAAGCTAACAAAATATTTCCGTCAATGACCTTTGAATATTCCCTGTCCGACGTAGGTTTAGTCATCGGGCTGCTCATCGGTGGGCTTATTCCGTTCTTTGTTACGAGCCTGCTTATCGCAGGAGTCAGCAGGTCTGCCTCGAAGATGGTTGACGAAGTGAGGAGGCAATTCAAGGATATACCGGGGATCTTGGACGGCAAGGCTACACCCGACTATGCAAAGTGCGTCGATATTGCGACTACCGCAAGCCTCAGGGAGCTGTGGAAGCCTGCGCTTGTAACGGTGGCCGCGCCAATCATAACAGGCGTGCTGCTTGGCCCGACTGCGGTGGCCGGCGTGCTAATGGGTGCAGTAGTAAGCGGGTTGTTCCTAGCATACCACTTGGCAAACAGCGGAGGAGCTTGGGACAACGCCAAGAAGTACATCGAAATGCAGGGCAAGAAAAAGACAGAAGCTCACGCAGTAGCAGTTGTTGGCGACCTGATAGGCGACCCGTACAAGGACACCGCCGGCCCGGCACTCAACACAGTTATCAAGCTGCTCAACACCGTAGCGATTGTGTTCGTACCGGTGTTTATCGCATTACTCGCACTCTAAGATTAAGAACCATTCTTAGGAAAAACTATATGATTAGTCCTGCGTCGTTCAAACCAAATGTCAAATGATTATCGTGCAAAAGGGGAGAATGAGAAGTTAGTATCCGAAGATATCATATTCCCTAGATCGGTGAAAGGCGAGTCTTGATTCAATCGCGAATTCTTCAGCAACTTAGCGGGTTCGGAGAGATTTGGGGAAACGTGAAATAATACGTGATTCTGATAATGTTTATATAAGCTGACTCAGAGCTTGGACCAATGAGATTCAAAATTAGGGCTCAGTTGCCAACCGAGGTCGGCAACAAAATGATGGGGAATCCTGACAGCTTGAAAGAACTAGAGGGCTATATCAAAAACATCAATGCAGAAAACGCGTATTTCTTTGAGGCAAATGGGGATAGGACGATGGTCTTTATCGCAAATATGGAACGCGCGGATCAGATGGCTATGATTGCAGAACCCCTCTTCATGATGGGAGCTAAAGTTGAATTCCATCCAGTGATGGTGCTGGAAGATCTGAAAAAGATAAACGAAAGTAGACTTGTGACAAAGTCAATCTCCTAAACGCGCCAACTGCCCCATGGTAAGCTGGCTAATGAATTGGAATAGAAGGAACCTGAGCATTAGGCCAGACAACAAATTCATCTGTTTCTAACATGTCGTCTTCGAACACCGCAGCAGGAGCAAGCAGTAATGGCACGACAACGGCAAGCATTGGAATGAAACATCGAGCACAGCGACTGGTAGCAGTGCATCCATGTTTAATGGGACGACCAACGCTACACCGACCGCGAGTGCTACAACTGGCCTCAATGACACACAAATGCAATTCTAATCACACTAATTCATGCGATGCAATACGACATGACAAGTCTGTTGCTGCGCTAGGCTTCTTAAATGGAGCACAAGATATCTTGAGTGAAGCAGAGACAGCGACAACAGGAGTGACAGAAGATAAATCACGACAATAGTCCAGTGACGGGGAAAAACGACACGGGAGGTTACTAATCTCCTTTTCTTTTTGCCGCGCATTCTTGCAACAGTAATTTTCCTTCTCATACGTCTCATATGACGTCCATTAGTTAGAGCTAAATACGGTGTATACTTTGCGGGTAAGAAAGTACCAGGTAGTAATTATATCATGAAAGCCCCTTTACCAGCATGGCGTTACCAGATGAAATATGCTATAAGCCAGAAATGACTTACTTATGCCACGATTGTGACACGAAATTTCTCTTTATTCATGAAATAACGTATCATGCAGAATTATTTGGCCATAATAGAATAGTGGAATTGCCACTTGGCTAGCATCCACTGTCGTTTGTACAATAAGGAATGATGTCTGTTTTTCATCAGCGCCATTTTTAATCATCCAAGACTCATGTGCACCTGATACCAGTATTTGAGCAAAAATATAAACACAGGTCGCGCTATCGACAATCGCATAGATGGAGTTTAATACAAAGTTTGATGTCAAGGCGATCGAAAACGAGGTTCGCAATTATCTCGATAATCTCGATTTAAGGGCTCACTTGGAGAACGAGTTGGCCGGTAAGGAGCTCGTTGGCTTTGTAGAGGGGCCGCCTACAATGAACGGCGAACCGCACGCAGGCCATCTTCGCGGTCGTATTATCAAGGATCTTTGGTACCGATACAACATACTGCGAAAAAAGAAAGTAATATTTCGCGCTGGCTGGGACACACAGGGACTGCCGGTAGAGCTGCAGGCGGAAAAGGAGCTCGGGCTGACAGGCAGTAAGGCGGAGAATGTTAGCAAAGTGGGCGTCGAAAAGATAGTTGAAACCTGCAAAAAGATAATCCATTCATACAATGAAAAGTGGGTCGCGGCCGACAAGCTGCTTGGCATGTCGTTCAATTATGAAAAGGCATACTGGACCTTTCGGGACGAGTACATCGAGCGGGAATGGCAATATTTGAAAAAGGCGTGGGAAAGTGGCGTATTGAGAGAGTGGTTCAGGGTGGTCGCCTACTGTCCCTCGTGCCAGACGTCGCTTTCAAATGCAGAAGTGAACCAGGGTTATGAAAATGTCGAGGACCCATCCTTTTACTACAAGGTGAAGCTGACAGACGAAAACGCATACCTGATAGTGTGGACAACAATGCCATTTACAATCGTAACAGACGAAATGGTGGGCACAAACCCAGAGGCCGACTACAACCATGTTCGCGCTAACGGAGAAAATTGGATAGTCGGAGCCGACAGGATGGAGGAACTGATGAAGGAGCTGCGCGTTGAAGATTATGCAGTGCAAAAAACGATAAAGGGGAGTGATCTTGAAGGCAGACATTACGTACACCCATTGTTACACTTGATACCGGGCTTGGCAGAGCTCGCAAGTACCGGCTCGATCCACTTTGTAGTTGCTGAAGATTTTGTCGAGACTACCACCGGCAGCGGCCTCGTACACCTCTCGCCGGCAAACGGCGAAGAAGACTTTGAGATCGCAGCAAAGAGGAACGTCCCTATTTTCGTGCCAATAGACGACAGGGTGGTTTTCACCGAAAAGGCTGGCACATTCAAGGGTCTTTTCGTAAGGGACGCTGACATGAAGGTCGTACAGGCTATGAAAGAAGCTAATGCGTCTATCAAGCTGGGCAAGATAAAGCACCAGTACCCTACTTGCTGGCGATCCCACCACAAGGTAGTGTGGCTTGCACGTCGTGAATATTTCTACATCATTGAAAAATTGGGCGACAAGCCCTTGGAAGCTGCGCAGAACGTGGAATACTTTTTCGAGCCGCCAAAGAACCGGTTTGTGGAAATAATCAAGGAGCAGCACCCATGGTGCATCTCCCGCGAGCGCGTCTGGGGCACCCCACTCCCGATCTGGTCTTGCAGCAAGTGTGGCCACAAAGAGGCCTTGTTCTCAAGGGCAGACATCGTAAGAAAAGCGATCGAGCTGCCAGACGGGCAGGACTTCGAGCTCCACCGGCCTTGGATCGACAGGATCAAGATAAACTGCGAAAAGTGCGGCGCAACGATGCAACGCGAGCAGTTTGTCCTTGACACCTGGCATAACAGCGGAGCAGCCCCTTACGCGTCACTTACTGACGAGGAATTCAACGATCTAATCCCCGCGACGTTCCTGACAGAAGGTATCGACCAGACAAG
>Ga0209236_1003011_pt1 | contig 10292 bp, 11 predicted proteins | sample GraSoi013_1_40cm_FD_185819 | JGI IMG/M metagenome (GOLD analysis project Ga0209236, IMG submission 185819) | Grasslands soil microbial communities from the Angelo Coastal Reserve, California, USA - Sample 09_27_2013_1_40cm (SPAdes) (version 2) | ecosystem: Environmental > Terrestrial > Soil >... | reverse complement strand
CTGCATGCGGTGCAAAACCGCAAGGTTGCTCACGTTTCGGGGCACCCTGAATTCCCGTCGAGGCATATTCAGTCCCGGCCGAGCTCATTCACTTCGGCAGAAGGGACAATCACGTGCCCCGACCTATCGGACCTGGCGAACCAGATGTAGGTCTGCTCTTACAGGCTCACCCGCGTTGCGTTCGCGCACGGATATTTCCAGCTGTTCACCTTCGGCTTTCGTCACTCGGCCTTCCCAAAGTCGATAAGGTGGGTCGGGGTCGTGAACGAGAACCCGAGCGCCGACTTGTGGGCGCGTCGCTCGGTTCTTGGCGCCTCGGATCGATGGACACCAAGAGTCGTCCAATCACCCGCAGGGCCCTTCAAGGCTCACGCCCAAGTCGTGCAGTACATGGGCTGCTATGCCTCACCCTCCATCAGTAGTGTGGGCTTAGCAGCCTGTGAGTCGTTCCCGAAATTGAGACGCGGGAATGAGCCTGTCGCCCTCGTCAGCTCTTTGAACAGCTGGCGAGTTCGGAGATGATTGCGGACCCTCAAGATCACCTCGTGACGGTCCAACGGCTTAGTCATGAAATCGTCAGCCCCGAGGATCAGCGCAGTGTTTCGAGCGGCCTTTCCTGTTTCGGCCGTCAGCACAATCACGGGCACAAAGCCCAGCCTCGAGCGCACGCCGCGGAGGCGTCGCAGGATCTCAAGGCCATCCGGTGCTGGCATGTGTAGGTCCAAGAGAAGTAGATCGGGCTGGAAGTCAATAAAAAGCTGTTCAACAGTTCTGGATTCGGTCACACCTAAGATGTCGTCCGCAATGCCGACCAGGTACGCTTTCAGAAGCTCAACGTTTGCCGGCTGATCGTCGACCACGAGAATTCGCGTCGTCATTCATGCCCCCTCGAATGAGGCGCCGCGAAGAGTTGCAGCTGTCAGCGGCGGTCCCTCGCGAGAATCTCGAGCCCACGCGTCTGGCTCTCGGTGAAGCTGAGTCTGCAGCCTTCGCCTCAACAAGGCTGATCGGTGCACGGTCTGCGTTACCGTCAAGCGGGCCAGCTCGTTGGCCAAGAAATCGGGAGTGACCGGTTTGGTTAGAAAACCATCGATGCCGATGTAGTCGAGATTGTGACGAATCTCAACGGTTGCGTTAGTGGCCACGATGACGATCTTTGGCGGGTGGAGGAGGTGTCGGCGCCGCAACAGCCGCAGCACTTCCACGCCTTCGTATACAGGCAGGGCCAGGTCGAGGATTACAATCTCGAAGTTTCCGCTCCAGCCCATATCAATGGCTCGATTGCCGTCATCCGGGGTTGCAATCTGGTAAACCCGGTTTCTCAAGTAAAAACTGCACACTTCGGAGTGTGCCTCGTCATGGTCGGCAATCAGCACTCTGCATCGATTCATGCTGACGGCCCGCTAAGCAGGTGTCCACGGACCTGGCTGGCAAAGGTTTTGACGTCGATCGGCTTCGATATATAGCCGGCGCAGCCTGCCTCCAGGAGCTGTTCGCGGTCGCCCTTCATCGCAAGTGCCGTCAGAGCCACGATCGGAATCTTCGCTGTCGCAGGACCAGCCCTCAGCTTCCGGGTCAGCGCAAGCCCGTCCTCGCCGGGTAGTTGAACGTCCATGAGCACGAGATCCGGAGTTACCCGGGCCAGGAGCTCGAGCATTTCGGTCGCATCACCGGCAACCTCGACATCCTGGCCATCGAGTTCGAGCAGCGTCCGGGCAAGCAGTTGGTTTGCCTCGTTGTCTTCGACAAGCAGAATCAGGTGTGACAAGCTCATCTGGTTATCGGGGCCTTGTGTGGTCAGGCACGACCTGCCTCAATACGCCTACGAGGTCCGGCGCTTGGCTTGAGCGGCGACCACTAATCTCCTTCAGACGACTGACCAACTCCTCTCCATCCACCGGTTTGACGAAGTAGTCGATGGCACCCAGCGCCACGCCTATCTCTGGATTGTCGACCACGCTGACGACGATGATCGGGACACTGCTCGTCGCCGGATCGCCTTTGATCCGGCTGATGACCTCCCAACCATCGAGGTCGGGAAGGATGATGTCGAGAGTAATGGCGACCGGCCGCAGCTCGCGGGCTTTGATGAGAGCCTCGGCACCGGTCCGGGCGACCTCGGTTCGATAACCCGCACCGGCCAGCTGACGGTTCAGAAGCTCTGCTGCCGCCATGTCGTCTTCAACGATGAGGATCAGGGGGCCAGAGCCGTGCCCGTTCAAGGAGGCAGCGAGCTCGGGCTTCTTGAGCGCATTAGCCGCAGGACTGATCGGCAAGATGAGTGTGAAGGTGCTGCCATGCTCGATATCGCTCTGGACGTGAACATCACCTCCGTGCAAAAGCGCGAAGCGTTTGGTCAACGCAAGCCCAAGACCAGTGCCGTCCTGTCTGCGACCAGGGCCCGCGTCGAGTTGGTGAAACTCCTTGAAGATGAGCGGAAGATCCGCTTCTGCGATGCCGATGCCAGTGTCCGTGACTGAGAATTCCACCGAATTCAAAGAGCGTCTCGCGGCGATGGTGACTCGCCCGCCGTCCGGGGTGAACTTGATCGCGTTCGAGCCCAGATTCAAGAGCATTTGCTTGAGTTTGCCGGCGTCGGCGGTAATGTCGCCGGCGGTGGCCACGTCAACCTTGATCTCGATCGATTTGTTGGCGGCAAGAGGCTCGAGTGTTTTCACAACCTGGTCGACCACCTCGGTGACGGACACGGTCTGCAACCGAAGTTCCATCTGCCCAGCCTCGACTTTCGACAGGTCAAGAATGTCATTGATCAGGGCGAGCAGGTGCCTGCCGCTGGTCAGGATTTGCTGGAGGAACCGATTGTGTGTTGCCTGATCGAACTGGCCAGGACTTCCGTCCACTAGCAGCTCGGAGAATCCGATGATCGAGTTGAGTGGGGTGCGCAGCTCGTGACTCATGTTGGCCAGGAACGCGCTCTTGTGCCTGGTCGCCGCTTGGAGGCTGGTGTTGCTTTCTTCAAGTTGCGCGATCAGGCGTCTACGGTCAACGGCTGTCACGTAAGCGCTCATGAATTGCTGCACACGATTGATCTCGTCAGAGCCGAACGCCGGCGTGAATGGACCGCTCAGAACTGCAAGCGTGGCGTGACGGCTCAGACCCGAGATCGGCAGTACAAGGACTGATCTCTCCGAGCCGGACAGTTTGATTCGATTGACTCCCTTGTGCAGTTTCGCGATTTGACCGTCGAGCTCGGCCACTTCGTCCGGAACAAGGTGGCTGACCGCCGTGGGACTGGAACTATCGTCGAAGACCACCGCTGCCGCGCCACCGACCAGCCTCATCGCCCAGCCAAGAGCGCGACTGGCCCGTAGCTCGCGAGGGTCCTCGCTGACGAGCAGCACTTCCATGAATTCGCGTAGTCCTTCCTCTTCTCTCGACCGCCACTCCCGTCGAAGCCACGCCGGCGGAGCAAAGCTGACGAAGAGCAGTGGGACGATGGCGAGCACCACCAACTCGACCAGGACCTGCACCACGACGTTGGCGAACAAGGTTCCGGCCGACACCGCTATGAGCAGGACTACGACGAGCCCGCCGAAGCCAAGGCTCAGCGAGCGCAGACGCCATGCCTGGACAGCATGCAGCCGATTCGCTGCTAGCCAAAACCGGATTATCGACTCGCCAACGGCGACGCACCAGATCAGGACAAGCGCAACACCTGTAGCGGCCAGCCATGCCTTGCTCGATGTCAGCCAATGGGCGCCGATGTAAAGACCGCTGGCAGCCACCATGGTGGTGATTGCGGTGACGTGCCAGCGGCGGGGTAGAGGGATTGCGGCGGCTCGGTAGCGAATAAGGGCATACCCGGATCCCGTGAAGCACAAAAGGCTGACCTGATTTAGAAGCGGTGTCGCTGGCGTAACCAGCTTGGCGACGTTCCCAGCCAGGACCACCGCTGAGAGCAAGACGATTGCTAGCGCAAGCCAGCGTAAGGTCGAGTCGCGGCGCTTCACCCATTCAAGAACGGTCGCGATGCCGAGGATCAGGAAGGCGATCGCCGAAAGATTTGCCAGGAACACGACGAGCTCGCTCATCTCTTATGAGCTGGTATGTGATGGGTGGACGTCAGTTCAAGAGTTGAACGTCGGAGCTCGTCGACCATCAATGTGACGATGCGTGGATCCCACTGCTGACCGGATCCGCGGCGAAGGACAGAGAGCGCCTCGACCTGCGAGAGCCTCTCCCGGTACGGGCGGTCACTAGTCAAAGCGTCGTATGCGTCGCAGACTGACAGGATTCGCGCCAAGAGCGGAATCTCATCGCCTGCGAGGCGATCCGGATAACCGCTCCCGTCGTAATTCTCATGGTGATGACGAATTATCGGCAGCAGATCGGCGGCTGATTGCAGAGGCGCCGCGATTCGCTCCCCGATGATCGGGTGCAGGTGCACCTTGAGTCGCTCCTCGAAGTCGAGCTCACTCGGTTTGAGAAGTACCTCGTCTGGCACTCCGATCTTTCCGATGTCGTGGATGATGCCTCCCCGATACAGCGCGTCCTGGTCTTCCGATGGCAGGCCCATCCGAGCGCCGATTCTTCGCCCAAAGTCGGCGACCCGTTGAGCGTGGGCCTCGGTGAAGGGATCTTTTGCCTCCACCGCGGCTGCGAGTGAGTAGATCACCTGCTCCGCCCTCTCCAGCGAGTCGTAGACCCGTTTCAGGCGCAGTGCCGAATTCACGCGGGCAACCAACTCGACGCGATCGACGGGTTTGGTCATGTAGTCGTCGGCCCCTGATTCGAGAGCACGAACCCGGTCGCCGGTATGGTCTAGAGCCGTGATCATGACCACCGGCAGAAGAGTGCCTCGGGGGCCGGCTTTGATGCGCTTGCAGACTTCGAACCCATCCATCCCTGGCATCTGCACGTCGAGCAGCACCAGGTCAGGCGGCGAAATGTGGATTGCTCGGAGCGCCGTCGGACCGTCCTCCGCGTTGCGAATCTCACAGTCCACGCCGCCCAGGCAGGCTTCGATGAGCTCACGGTTCGCAGCGCCGTCGTCGACCACGAGTACAACCGGAGTACGTCTGCCTGGCGAACTCGCCACCGAGGTCGGACCATCAGCGGACTCGACCTGTCCCTGGTTGGGCCACGCCGCGGGTCTAAGGGCGAGAACGAAATCGGCAGCACTTGGGTACCGCTGATCAGGACTTTTGGCTAGCGCGCGGCGCAGAACATCCTCGACATGCGCGGAGAGTTCACCCTTCAGTTCGGGGAGAGCTGGCATTGGGCGAATCATGTGGGCGACCAGAATCGCCGCCGGTGTGGCAGCCTGAAACGGTACGCGGCCCGCAAGCATCTCGTGCGCGACCACCCCAAGCGAATACCTGTCGGAGGCTGGACCAATCTGGTCGTTCGAGGCCTGCTCCGGGGACATGTACTCGGGAGTCCCTATCACCGTCCCGGTGCTGGTCAACCGGCGCTCCGCGCCAGCCATGATCGCCAGACCAAAATCAGCCAGAACTGGGGCGCCGTCGTCGCGCAGGAGGATATTGCTTGGCTTGATGTCTCGGTGCAGGACCCCACCTGAATGTGCGTAGTCGAGCGCGGCGGCAATGGGATCGAGCAATCTGAGCACCGCATCCAGTTGCATCGGCACGCGAAGGAGGTCGGCCAGGGTCCCGCCCTCGACGAGTTCCATGACGATGTAGGCGACGCCGCTGTCGTGTCCGAAATCAAAGACTTCGACGATGTTCGGATGTCGCAGCCGGGCGACCGACCGTGCTTCGTCGTGGAACCGCTCGCGGTAATCGGCTTCCTCCGCGAAAAACTCAGGCAGTATCTTGATCGCGACGTGGCGGTCAAGCGCCGGGTGGTAGGCGCGATAGACGGTTGCCATTCCACCCCGACCGATCCGCTGCAGCAGCTGATATGAGCCAATCGACGCAATCTGGCGAACACTCATGACAGAGCTCCGGCCAGAATCAGCAGTGAAACGCAAGGCGGCCCGCCCAACAGACACAGGTTGAGCAAGAAGACACACGCAGAGACCAGGCCACGCAAGGGCGTCACGGCCTGACAACCTGATAGGCGCAGCCGCTAGGACCTTTAGGGCCAATCGATTCAACATGAGACGGCTCGACATCGCGGCCGATCAGTCCCTCAATCAGTCCAGCGTGGAAGAGGCAGATGTCTCGGACTCGAAAACAGACCTCAGCGAAGAGGCAGTTTGTGCAGGCAACGCGGCCGTCGCGCCCGGCCTCATACTCGCCACCCATTTCGATCAGAGGCTCGAGGGCCGCCTGCACAGATCTAGCGGTGGAGCTGGCCAGCTTGCGGCCGAGCGACCGCCCAGCGTCTTTGATCTTGCTCGCGCCCCGATCATCACCCAAGTCCTGAAAAGATCGAACCAGCGCTTCAGCGAGGATGTCGTACCGCCGCATGGGATGACTGATCTGGACTGGTCCTGCGGTCAGCCGGTAGATCTTGGCGGGCTTGCCCGGAAAGCCTCGCCGTCGTTCGACTTCGAGATAGCCGAGTCCCACCAGCCGCTCCAGATGGTCGAAGGCGACCGAGCGATGAATTCCGGCGTCGCGTGCGACATCATCGACACTTCTCGGCTTTCGGTCAGCGTAAAACCGCAGCAAGATGTCTCGCCTTGTGAAGTCACGAAGGGCACCAAGCGCACGCTCCATATCCGGGATCACCTTTTGGACATGCTCTGCCGCGCGGGTGGCGCGGTCGTCGTCGGGGCGCCCCGAACCGGCGGGGGGACGCCGGTCGGGGCTAGGGATGGGAGCGTTCACGCTAAGCGGTCGATCGACGTGGTCGGCGCCACCCAAAGGCGACCCCGAGCAGGACGAAGAAAAGTGCCAACAGCAGAGCCAGGCCGAGCAAGACGATCCCTCCCAACAGCTGCGCCACGCCGGTGACCGCTGCGGTGCGCGTCATATTGTTTGAGCTCGTCGCGTCGGTGCTCGACTGGGTCGCCGCGGACTTGGTATGGGCAGCGAGTCCGGACGAGGTTGCCGCAACGCCGCGGCCCGAGGAGGTCCCGCATTCAAGGGCCGCCCCAGTGCCCGAGGTGCCAAGCTGGTTCGGCGCCGCCGAGTACCTTGTCCCGGCGCCGCCGGCCTCGACCCCGCAGTGACTTGCCGTCGCGTTCCCACCATTAGAAGAGGCGCCAGCCTCTCCGATTGACACGCTGGCGCTGGTTCCCGACTGTGCCGGGCTGCCCGCCGACACCGAGATCGGCTGCATTGCCGCCGAACCGGGCGGAGGGCTTGGCGCGGGATCAGCTGCACCGGCCACCACGGCGCTGCGGACGAATCCGATTGGCGCCAAAGCTGCGGCGGACGCGGCGGACCTTAACATCTCTATACCTCCGGTTTATCGGGTAGGTACCCACTAAACCCTAAGAAGACGAGTTTGTCAAGGCCTATTTTTTGGACTAAGCGCTTTCTCTGCGGGTGCTGCCGCCTACAACCCCGAGCCGGAGATCTCGAACCACCGCTCGACGTGCCTTAACCGCGTACATCTCGGTGTCGGCCCTGCCAAGGAGACTCACGAGATCGTCTGAACGCTCGAGCTGGGCGACCCCACAGCTGAACCCGAAACCTGATTTCTCGGCTTCGGTCTGAATCCAGCTCATTTTTGCCCGGGCGGCGTCGCCGACCGTATCGGGCAGCACGCACACAAATTCGTCGCCGCCGTACCGGAGGACGAGATCCTGGCCGCGCAAGCCTGCCTTGAGTAACGACGCAAGGCCACGGAGCAGTTCGTCACCCGCTTGGTGACCTCGCTTGTCGTTCGCGTGCTTTAGTCCATCGATGTCGATGAACGCCACCGAGAGCGGGGTCCTCTGCCGGCGCGCCCGGGACACCTCCCGGTCCAGAGCCGAAATCCCGGTGGCACGGCGAAGGACGCCGGTGAGCTCATCGAAACCGGCCTCCTCCCGGAGCTTGAAGAGTCCTGTGGTGCTCACCGAGCTGAGTTCGCGGGGGCTCAGCCCAAGGTCGTGGGCGATTGCCAGCCGGATTTGTGCGTCACGAGAACGTCGCGCCTCCGCATAGGTTCGACCGAATAGCAGAAACCAGATTCCGAAGAGCAGCGGAAGCGAACCAACCGCGCTGAGCAGAGCGATATCCAACGGCGATGGCGTGACTCTTCCGAAGTACGGGATCGGGAAGCCTCCGCTGGGCCCGCCACCGCTGCTCCCGGAGCCGTCACCGGGTTGCTGCCCCGAAGCATTGCCAGGTAGCGGACTAATGGTCGGGGTTGGGGAAGCTGACACCGGTAGTGGCGGCAGGCTTGGGGTGGGCGTGGGGACTGGCAACGGCGGCAAAGTCGCGCTGGGAAGTGGAGTAACTGCAGGCAGGCTTGGGGTCGCCGTGGGGACTGGCAACGGCGGCAAAGTTGCGGTTGGAAGTGCTGTGACTGCGGGCAGGCTTGCGGTGGGGAGTACTTTGAGGGATGGCGACGGGAGGGGAGAGATAAGGGCGGCCGCCGCCTCCAAGCGCCCAACCCCAAGGACCGAGATCGACCCAAAGAGAAGGGCGGCGCATCCTCCTCCGAGGGTGACTAAAGCCAAGCCCGCGGTTACGCCAGCCCGTCTCCGGGCGAGGCTTCTCTGTGACCCCGCCGCGCCCCGTTGCGACACCATCGAAATGCAGCCCTTAGACGACACCCTATTTCTCGCGAGGGGCGTCTCCCCATGCCTAAGTGGGTAAATTCGGTTACCGTTGGGGTAGTTCTGTTTACTCAACGTGGTTGCTTAATCGCAAGCGACACAGGGTACTTGCGGGCATACCAACCAAGCAGTCGTCGAATCGCCGCCGGCGGGCTTTAGCCCGGTGAAGTTTGCCTCGTTCTGGCGGAGAGTGGGCGGATTGGAGTTCGTTCCGCACGAGATGCTTGGTTATTGGCGCAATCAATTCCGATCTGTCCGGCCCCCCGAAAACTGGTCCATTTTTTGTGAGAGTCCGTGAAAACGTGAGAGGACCCGGTAGAGATGTCATACCGGACGGTGAACTATCTCGCGTCTCGCGTATCGGTCGCCACTTCAGCTGCGGCCGCCTGCGCTCGCGAGGCACGCGCGGTCGCCGATGAAGCTATGCGATGGCATATCCGACGATCAGGACTGGTACGCGAATCTGGTCTGGATGGAGCGCCGGAAGTGCTTGCTCGTGGCGCACGTCGGCACGTTGTTCTCGGTCTTCCAGCCTGATGTCACCAAGTCGGACTTGACTCCGATCGGATCTTGCGTGGTAGCTCTCATCCAGCGAGAGCTAGCGGCGGAGGGCTTGCCGATCGAAACCTTCGGAACGCTCCGCCCCGAGAAGGTTCGAATCGCGAGGACGGCCGATCGCAGCGTGCTTGGCTGCATGAACGAAATGGCGTTTGCGAGCCGACTCGAGGTGCAGTTGCAGGGAGGGCTCGGCAGGTGCGACGTGGAAGACATCAATCGCCGGCTACGGCGTGACATTCACTCGCCAAGGCGGTACAGCCGGCCAATCGACCTGGCCGCCAGGCTGGCCGGACGAATCCACCAGGACAGCATCTCCAGCGTGCTGCAGAGTTAAGTCTTTAATTCCACGCAGGCGGCCGCCCGCTCGTCGTCGCTGCCATCGACAGTTGCGCCGAATGCCTGGCACGTCGAGGACATCGGCCAGAATATGAATTGTGGCCATCACGCTAGATCAAGTTCGACAGAGGAGCGAAGCGATTCGTAGGATCATCGAAGCCCGTGGGGCGGTCAATCCGCGTGTATTTGGTTCGCTGGCGCGCGGGAGTGCTGACGAGAAGAGCGACGTCGACATCCTGATTGATTTCCGCCAACCGGCGCCCCAAGGCTTTGCCTACTTCGGCGCGCTCGATCAGCTGGAATACGAGCTGAGTCGGCTACTCGGCACTCAGGTGCACGTCACGGTAATCGATCCGTCCTCTCCCAGCGGCCGGAAGATCCTGAGCGAGGCGCTGCCACTCTGAACGAGGAGCGCGACCTTCGCGTGCTCGCGTACATACGCGAACGCATCGAGCACATCAACCAGGCGATGCGCGAAGACCCGCTGGCTTTGAACGAGGAGGGCCGACTCGCCGGCGAGGCCATTCTCTGGAATCTGATGGCGCTGACTGACTCGACCGCGAGGCTCTCTGATGAGGTGAAGAAGCGCCATCCCGAGATCCACTGGGAACAGGTCCGCGGCTTCCGCAACCTTGCCACGCACGCCTACGATCGGATTCAGCTCAAGCAGGTGGCCAATATCGTGGCAAACGACCTCCCGATGATGCGCCGAGCGATAGATATGGAATTAGGTCCCAGAGATCGCGGCCACGAGCGA
>Ga0209236_1003002_pt1 | contig 10301 bp, 5 predicted proteins | sample GraSoi013_1_40cm_FD_185819 | JGI IMG/M metagenome (GOLD analysis project Ga0209236, IMG submission 185819) | Grasslands soil microbial communities from the Angelo Coastal Reserve, California, USA - Sample 09_27_2013_1_40cm (SPAdes) (version 2) | ecosystem: Environmental > Terrestrial > Soil >... | reverse complement strand
AGTTCGCCGGCGTCGCGGAGTTCCGCGAGTTTCTGGCTAAACCCCCTGCAAAACAGCCATTGGCTGTCTGGCTGAATTTCGAGGTGGGGGAGCGCGAATCAGAGGGATTTGGAACGCGCATCGCTTCCATCGAGGTTTCATCCAAGGCCGGTGAAGGGCGCTCCGTCTGGTTCGACGAAAAAGGCGAGGCGTTGAAAGCGCTAGCGCCGCTGCTCGCCGATCCGAAACGGCCCAAGATTGTTCACGACCCAAAACTCTTCCAACTGCTGGCGGGCCGGGCGGCGAATATCCGCCACGCAACGCAGATTTATTCCTACCTTCTGCGGCCCACGACGGCGAACCACAACTTTGCCGACGTGGTCATGCGGCAATTCAACGCGATGATGGGCGGCGGGCCCGGCGAGCGCGCCGATTATTTGCAACGGCTGGCGCCTGCACTCCACGCGCAAGTCCAGGAGCAAAAGCTCGAAGACGTCTACGAAAAAATGGACCTGCCGCTTGCCCCGGTGCTCGCGGATATTGAGCGGACTGGCATCCGCGTGGACCCTAAAGAACTCGAGAAGATGTCGCGGTCGATGGAAAAGGAAGTTCGCCGCCTGGAAAAGGAGATTTGGAAACTGGCGGGCTTGGAATTCAACGTCAACTCGCCGACGCAGCTCGCCGAAATTCTTTTTGACAAACTGAATCTTCAGCCCAATGCGCGGCGCGGAAAAGCAAAGGCGCGGTCCACTGCCGCGGATATTCTTGAAGAACTGTCCGCGCAACATCCGCTCCCCGCGAAGGTCGTCGAGTACCGCGAAATTGCGAAGCTCAAATCAACGTATGTGGACGCGCTTCCGAAACTGATTCACCCCGAAACCGGACGCTTGCACACCAGTTTTTCACAGACTGGCACGGCCACGGGCCGGCTCAGTTCGAGCGACCCCAATTTGCAGAACATTCCGATTCGAACCCAGCTGGGGCGGGAGATTCGCGCGGCGTTCGTCGCCGAGAAAGGGAAGATACTGCTGTCTGCGGATTACTCGCAGATCGAGCTGCGCATTATGGCGCATTTTTCGAAAGACCCTGTGCTCGTCCAGGCTTTCCGCAATGGTGAAGACATTCACGCGCGGACCGCACAAGAAGTTTTCGGAGTAGGGCCGATGGCGCAAAATGCGGAGCACCGCCGCGCTGCGAAGGCCATCAATTTCGGCATCATCTACGGACTTTCGCCATTCGGGCTCGCGCAGCAATTGGGGATTGAACAGAAAGAAGCCGCGAAGTTTATCAGCGCTTACTTCACCCGATATCGCGGCGTGAAGGAGTACCTAGACAATATCCTTGTCGAGACGCGCAAAACCGGCGTGGCGAAGACCCTATTTGGAAGAATCCGTCCAATCCCTGAAATCAATTCGCCGCAGATGCAGCTGCGCAATTTCGCGGAACGCACCGCGCTCAATTCGCCGCTACAGGGCACGGCCGCCGATCTGATCAAGCTGGCGATGATCCGCATCGACAAGCGGTTGGCGGACGAAAACTTCGAAGCGAAAATGATCCTGCAGGTGCACGACGAACTGCTCTTCGAAGTTCCTGCAAAGGAACGCGCCAAGCTAGAAAAAATGGTGCAAGAGGAGATGGAGGGTGTGCATAAGTTAGCAGTTCCCATCGTCGTCGAAATCGGCTCCGGACCCAATTGGCGCGACCTGGATTGATCCGGGGCGAGGCGGCACTCCGTGGCTTCGGGGAGAAACCTTCCGGGCATCCTTTGCCAAGGTTGCAGCAGTCAAACTTTCAGTCTGGAAATTGGAACCGCTCGCCCCGCCCGAATTCATTATGCTAGCGTAATAACTCCCGCCCGGAAATTGAGGTCTCGATGCGTCGCGCGATCTTCCTCACGTTTGGCCTAACCAGCAGCGTGTTTCTAGTTTCTTGCGGCGGCGGAAGCAGCGGCGGGCAGCAAATCACGGTGACCATCGACCCTACGTCCACAATTGTGACTGTGAATCAAGTGACGGCCTTCAAGGACACGGTCACAGGAACAACAAATACGGCAGTCAATTGGGAAGTGAACGGCGTCGTGGGGGGCACGGCCACGACCGGCACCATCAGCGCCTCGGGCGCGTACAAGGCGCCAGCTCAGGTGCCGAACCCGGCGAAGGTGACTATTACCGTGGTATTGCAGGCGGACGCGACGAAGTCTGCATCTGCCGCCGTCACCATTGAGTCGAACACACCGAACGAAGCGGCGCAGAGCTTGCCGATCATCCTGGGGACGACAGGGGGGAACGCCAAGGATTCTTCGACCAGCGGCAACACCATTACGTGCTGCGGCGGGACTTTGGGGTCCCTGGTTCAACGGAACGGAGTTTTCTACATTCTGAGCAACAACCACGTGCTGGCACGGAGCGATTCGGCGGCAGTGGGAGATAACATCATCCAGCCAGGGCTGGTCGACAGCAATTGCAATCCGAATAGCGCCGCAGTCGTAGCCCATCTCTCGCAGTTCGTAAGACTCGAAACGCCGGGCACAAACGTCGACGCGGCCATTGCGCAGATCAATCCCGGGGCCGTGAATACCAATGGGACAATCTTTTCGTTAGGGAGTACGGCGACAGGGAATGTGCCTAATTCCGGTTCACCGCACGCGGGAACGGGAATGGCCGCGAGCGTAGGCTTGAGTGTCGCCAAGAGCGGGCGCACGACAGGCCTGACTTGCTCAACCGTGGGCGCCACCGGAATTTCGACTAAAGTGCAATACCAGACAGGATGTGGAACAGGAACAACATTTTCCGTCACTTATCAAAATCAGGTTTCGGTTTCGGGAGGAACTTTCAGCGGGCAAGGAGATTCCGGCTCGCTGATTGTGTCGCAGGGAACGGCCGATCCCGTGGCGTTACTTTACGCCGGGTCGGATACAGATACGGTAGGCAATCCCGTCCATGATGTTCTAGCTGCCATGGCCGATTCTCTGGGGAACAAGCCGGTCTTTGTCGGAAGCACTTCGGCACACCAGGTGATTGCTTGTACATTGCCAGGGTTTTCCACGGCGACTACGACAGCGCAATCCGGCTTGGCTTTGCAGGCGCAATCGCTTGCGTCAGCGGTGGCTGCGCGGGACCTCCACGCCAACCAGCTACTGGCCAATCCTTATGTACGCGCGGTCGGAGTGGGCTCGAGCATCGATCATCCGGGGGAACCGGCCGTGGTGTTGGTTGTTGATTCCAGCCAGCCGCGGACAGAGTTGCCGGCCGCATTGGAGGGGATTCGTACGCGGATCGTACAGGGCGGAACAGAAACGCCGCGAGGCGTGCTTGATGAAACGCAAAGCGCAAGCTTGACTACGAACGGCGATGAGTTTTCGGTGAGCAGCCTAAGTCCGGAGCGAGTGGCGCAGGCGAAAGCCGTTCACGCGGCACATGTGGATGAATGGATGAAGAAACCCGAGGTGCAGGGATTTGGGATTACGTCAAGTGCGGATGCGCCGGGCGAGGCGGCGCTGATGGTTTTCCTGATTCGGGGAGTTCCTCACGACCCGATTCCGCCGGTGATCGATGGACTGCGCACGCGGGTGCGGGAATCGAGCCCCTTCCGAGCAGGTTTTGGCGACGCGCCGGCGCAGCGCGGATGCTCGATGCCTGCAACCAGAAAAACGCAGTCAAGACCTGGCCCGGATTCGCAGCCACGGCCATAGTTCGTCGGTAGGGCGCGCTTGGAACCGCCCTTTTTTCATTCTTAGTCCTTTTCTTCCTACGCACGCGGGCGTAGAATCCGCTCAAAATCAAGCCGAACTGGCTCCTTCGGCCGGTCCATCCTATCAGGAGGAAACTATGCGCAGGACGCTGGTTGTTCTGGGTGCGTTTCTGTTCGCGAGTTTCGGGATTTCATACACCAAGCCAGATTTCACCCAGGAAAAGCCGGGATCCGCAGAGCCAAGAATGACACCGGAAGACGCCGCGAAGAAGAACCCAGTTCCGCCGACTCCGGAGGGATTGGCGGAGGTGCGCAAGCTTTATGGCTACAACTGCGCAATGTGTCATGGGAAAATAGGTGACGGCAAAGGGGACCTCGCCGCGGACATGAAGCTCGAGCTCCGCGATTGGCGTGACGCTTCTTCCCTTGAGAAGGTGACAGACGGCGAGCTCTTTTGGATCATCAGCAACGGGAAGGGAAAAATGCCGGGCGAAGGTGATCGAACGAAGGAAAGAGTGCGCTGGAATTTCGTAAACTTGGTGCGCTCATTTGCCAAGAAAGAAGCCGGGGACAAACCAAAAACGGAGAACCCGTAGGGCACAGTGGTCCTCGCTGCTGTCTGAGCCCTCCACCGCAAAAAGCTTGAAACCGGCGCGTTTGGGACCGGGCACGCTGGACGCCGTGCCGCCTGTGTTATTCTCACTTCCAATTTAATCGACAGGAGAGTATTGACATGGCGCACGCGCCACAGTTTTTGAAGCTGGTCAACGAAGCGAAAAAGAAGATCAAAGAAACCAATGTCGCCGACGTGAAGCGCCGCATAGACGCAGGCGAGAAATTTCTATTGGTCGACACACGTGAAGACACCGAATGGGCAAACGGGCATCTTCCTGGCGCCGTTCACTTGGGTAGGGGAATTATTGAGCGAGACATTGAGGCGCGGGTACCAGACACCAGCGCGAAACTTATTCTTTATTGCGGCGGTGGATTCCGTTCCGCGCTCGTGGCGGAGAGTCTCCAGAAAATGGGCTACAACAACGTCGAATCCATGGACGGCGGGTGGAAAGGCTGGCTGCAGGCGGGTTTGCCGACAGCAAAAGACTAGTCGCGCTTGGCTGAGCCCCTGGTCACCCAGAATTGGCTGGGGCGGAAGGATTCGAACCTTCACCGTCCTCATTAACAGTGAGGTGTCCTACCAGTTGGACCACGCCCCAGCGGGCTGTCTTCGCCTTCGGATGGGGCCCGAAGACGCACAGTTACCAAGTTCAGGTAGGCTTCGCCGCAAAGGAGCGGCGGAGGGTCCTTCTAAAGTACCACGGGTGCGCGCCCCGCGAACGCATCTAAGTAAAATTTATGTCCAGCAAAACAAACCGAATGGTCCCACTTGGGACGAAATTCGGCTCATTCTGCGATCTGTGCGTGTAGAAATAATGCTTTACGATGCTCCTTCTTGGTTTGAATACTCTCGGCTTGCAGAGAACGATTGCTTTTTTCGACGGATTTGAAAGAAAAAGCGAATTCGCAACTGTCGGAATTTGGAAATTGTGCAAGAGAAATTACCCCGAAGGTTGCATTCCCGAATGTTTTGTTGGACACTATCGCGTCAAGTACGACACGGGCTTGAACTACCCGGTTAACTCGTGGGACGCCCTGACCGCAGCTCCTTTCCGGAGCGCTCCCCCGCATCGTGCTGAAAAGACATGGCCCAGATTTTTCATCGTAGTACAAATTTCATCGCGCGATTCAGTGTTTTTTCAACCCTATTTTTGGTTGGACTGGCGCTCGTGGCCGTCCTCGCGGTGGCGCGCTCGCCTTATCTGACGCGCCAGAATATTTCCCGTGAGCAGCCGGTGCAATTCAGCCACAAGCACCATGTCGGCGATGACGGCATCGATTGCCGCTACTGTCATACCGGGGTGGAGACTTCCGCCGTGGCCGGCATCCCGCCGACCAAGACCTGCATGAATTGCCATTCGGTTCTCTACAATACTTCAGCCTACCTCGAGCCCATTCGCGAGAGCTATCGCAGTGATAAATCGATTCAGTGGGTCAAAGTTCATCGCCTGGCCGATTTTGTCTATTTCAATCACAGCATTCATGTCAATAAGGGCGTGGGCTGCGCGACGTGCCATGGGCAGATCAACCAGATGCCGTTGGTGTTTCAAGCCAATACGTTGCTGATGCAATGGTGCTTGGATTGCCATCGAAATCCCGAGCAGGTTCTCCGCCCCAAAGATCAGGTTTTCAATATGGACTGGAAGGCTCCCGATAATCAGGCCGAAGTCGGCGCCAGGCTGAGGGAAGAGTACAAGATTCGGACAACGGCCGAGCTGACAAGCTGCTCGACCTGTCATCGCTAATGGACGGTATGCGCGAGCACGAACGACACGAACATCTGGACGGCCGGCACGATCATACTGATCCGGCGGGAGAGGCGAAACGGCGCGAAGTCTCGATGGATTTGGCAACGGTTCGCGCCAAGCTTCAATCGAAAACCGGCAAGCAGTACTGGCGCACGCTCGAGGAACTCGCAGGTGATCCAGAATTTGCAGAGTTGCTGCACCGCGAATTTCCGCGCCAAGCGCCTTCGGAATGGGACGACGGCGTCGACCGGCGCGACTTCCTGAAGTTGATGGCGGCATCGCTGGCATTTGCCGGTCTCTCCGGCTGCGGCCGCACGCCGGAGCAGTACGTTGTGCCCTACGTCAAGCAGCCCGATGGATTGACCCTCGGCAAGCCGCAGTTTTATGCCACAGCAATGCCATTTGGCGCGGATGCCATTGGCCTGCTGGTGGAGAGCCATGAAGGGAGGCCGACGAAGATCGAGGGTAACCCGGACCACCCCTCAAGCCTTGGCGCGACGAACGTGTTCGCGCAAGCTTCGGTCCTGAATCTTTACGATCCGGATCGTGCGCAGACAGTGACGAAGTTCGGAGAAATCCAGACCTGGTCGCTGTTTGTAGAAAGTGCGCAAGCCATTGCGGCGACGATGAAAGGTTCAAACGGCGCTGGTTTTCGCATCCTGACTGGGATTGTCAATTCGCCGACACTTGCCGCGCAGATTCAGTCGCTCCTGACGCTTTTTCCGAAAGCCAAGTGGCATCAGTGGGAACCCGCCGTCGGCGATGGCGCGCGCGAGGGCGCGAAGCTGGCATTCGGCAGTTACGTCAACACGGTTTACCGGCCGGAGAAGGCTGACGTCATCCTTTCGCTCGATTCCGATTTCCTGGGCAGCGGCCCGGGGCACATCCGGTACGCGCGAGAATTTTCGCGCCGCCGCTTGCTGAGCGAGAGGCCCAAACCCGACCCCCTGGCCGATGAAATATTCCCGGAAATGAAAATGAATCGGCTGTATGTGGTCGAGCCGACGCCCAGCGTCACCGGTGCGACTGCGGATCACCGCTTGCCACTGCGCGCTTCGGAGGTCGAACTGGTTGCGCGAGCCCTTGCAGCAAAGCTCGGGCTCGGCGGCTCCGCGGCGCTTTCTTCCAGCGCGGAGAAGTGGCTCGATGCCGTCGTCAAAGATCTCCAGCAACACAAGGGCGCGTCACTCGTCATTGCGGGTGAACACCAGCCCGCGGCAGTTCACGCACTGGCGCACGCCATCAACGACTCGCTAGGTAATAATGGAAAAACGCTGTACTACACGGAGCCGGTGGAAGCGCTCCCGATGAACAATCTCGAATCGCTGCGAGAATTGTGCAGCGATATCTACGATGGGAAGGTCGAGACACTTCTCATTCTTGGCGTGAATCCAGTATATACCGCGCCGCATGATTTCGATTTTGCTTCCAAGCTCAGATTCGACGAAGAGAAGAAGCGTAAGCTCATCAAGAACACCATCTACGTCAGCTCGCATTTTGACGAGACCGCCGAGCTTTGCGACTGGCACGTCGCCGAATCGCACTATCTTGAAACCTGGGGCGATGCACGCGCTTTCGACGGCACGCTGAGTGTGACTCAGCCGCTAATCGCTCCGCTTTATCACACGCACTCCGCGCGCGAAGTTCTTGCCGCTTTTGGCGACAAACCCGGACTCTCGGATTATGATGCGCTGCGCGACCGCCTGAAGGCCGCGAACCCTTCGGCTGATTTCGAAAAGTTTTGCCGAAAAACGCTGAACGACGGCGTTGTGGCTGGCTCGGCGTTCGCGCCCATCTACGCCGTTCCGAAATTCAGCCTAGCGAGTCTGGCCGCCGCGAAAACTGCGCCTGCAGCGGACATCGAATTTATTTTCCGCCCTGATCCGTGCGTCTACGACGGACGTTTCGCCAATAACGGCTGGCTACAGGAATTGCCGAAGCCGATCACCAAGCTCACCTGGGATAACGCCGCGCTCATCAGCCCCAAGACCGCGGAGAAGCTGGAACTGGCGCACAACGTCGCCTGGCGCGGCGGCGAGCACGGCAAAGTTTATTCGAACGTCATCGACATTGCGCTTTCGAACAGTAAAGTTACAGCCGCTGCGTGGAGGCTGCCCGGCCAGGCCGATGGTGTCGTGGTCCTTCCGCTGGGCTACGGCCGCAAGAAAGCGGGCTACACCGGAACGAACAAGGGCTTCAACGCTTACGCCGTACGCACTTCGGACGCGCTCTGGACGGCTTACGCCCCCAGCAGCGCGATCAAGAAAACCGGGAAAGACTATCCGCTCGCCTGCACGCAATATCACTTCAACATGGAAGGCCGGCAGATCCTAGCGACCGGCACGCTCGCGGAGTATCACAAGAATCCGAATTTCGCCAACGAGCACGCGGAACTGCCTCCGAAGGAATTGTCGCTTTACAACGGGGAAGCGGAATTTCCCTACAGCCGAGACAAGTGGGCGATGGCCATCGACTTGAACAAATGCAATGGCTGCAACGCTTGCGTGGTCGCTTGCCAGTCCGAGAACAACATTCCCGTAGTCGGCAAGGATCAAGTCATGCGTGGCCGCGAAATGCACTGGATCCGCATCGACCGCTATTACGAAAAGTCAGTGAAATCCGCCACAAACGATCCGTCCAGTGACGATGACTCGCTTTTCAATCCGCCAACGTTTTTCCAGCCGGTGCCATGCCAGCAGTGCGAGAACGCCCCCTGCGAGCAGGTCTGCCCCGTCGGCGCCACGGCCCACAGCGCCGAGGGTCTGAACGACATGACCTACAACCGTTGTGTCGGCACGCGCTACTGCTCGAACAATTGTCCGTACAAAGTGCGCCGCTTCAACTTCCTGCGCTTCCAGGATTGGGAAACGCCGCAACTCAAACTTTTGCGCAATCCGGAAGTTACGGTGCGCAGCCGCGGCGTCATGGAAAAGTGCACCTATTGCGTGCAGCGCATCAACAACGCGCGCATTGAAGCGGAAAAGTCCAACGCTCCGATCCAGGATGGCGCCATCGTCACGGCCTGCGAACAGGCCTGCCCGACCGAGGCCATCGTGTTCGGCAACGCCAATGACAAGGATAGCCGCGTCTCGAAATTGAAAGCGCAGCAGCGCAATTATTCACTTCTCGGCGAACTGAATGCGCGCCCGCGCACCACCTACCTCGCTGCGGTGCGCAATCCGAATCCAGAATTGGAGTCGGCATGAGCGCCGGGCAACCGCCATTCGATTCTCCCGAAATCCGCCGGCTGACGCCGGTGATCGGCCCGGGGCACACCTACGGCTCGGTCACGGACAAAATCAGCGCGATTGTTCTGACGCGTCCAACCTCCCTCGGCTGGTACGTTGGATTTTTGATTGCCTTCAGCCTCATGGGCATGATGACGGTTGCTATCGGCTGGCTGGTCGTCAAAGGCACCGGCATCTGGGGCATCAACATCCCCATCGGCTGGGGTTTTGCGATCGTCAATTTCGTCTGGTGGATCGGCATCGGCCACGCGGGAACGCTGATATCCGCGATTTTGTTTCTGCTAAATCAGAAGTGGCGCACTTCCATCAATCGCTTCGCGGAAGCGATGACGTTATTCGCTGTGGCCTGCGCAGGCATTTTTCCGCTGATCCACACCGGCCGGCCGTGGATGGCGTTTTACATGTTCCCATATCCCAGCACGACGGGGCTCTGGCCGCAGTTCCGCAGCCCGCTGATCTGGGACGTCTTTGCGGTTTCGACTTACGGCACGGTTTCGCTGATGTTCTGGTTCGTGGGTCTCATCCCGGACCTCGCCACGCTCCGCGATCGCTCGGTTCGGAAACCCCTGAAGGTCATTTACGGAATGTTATCGCTGGGCTGGCGCGGTTCGGCACGTCACTGGCATCGCTACCAGTCGGCTTATTTGCTTCTCGCCGGTCTCGCAACGCCGCTGGTTCTTTCTGTGCATACCGTCGTGAGCTTTGATTTCGCGATCGCCATCGTTCCCGGCTGGCATACCACTATCTTTCCCCCCTACTTCGTCGCCGGTGCCATCTATTCCGGTTTCGCTATGGTTCTGACCATCGCGATTCCGCTGCGCAAGGTCTATGGCCTCGAAGACTTCATCACCATGCGGCACTTGGACAACATGGCCAAGGTCATGCTGGCCACCGGGCTCATCGTCGCGTACGGCTACTTCTTTGAATTTTTCATGTCCTCTTACAGTGGCAACAAGTTTGATGTTTTCCTGGTCCAACAGCGGCTCCACGGCCCCTACGCACCGTTTTACTTCGCGCTGAT
>Ga0209236_1002994_pt1 | contig 10315 bp, 7 predicted proteins | sample GraSoi013_1_40cm_FD_185819 | JGI IMG/M metagenome (GOLD analysis project Ga0209236, IMG submission 185819) | Grasslands soil microbial communities from the Angelo Coastal Reserve, California, USA - Sample 09_27_2013_1_40cm (SPAdes) (version 2) | ecosystem: Environmental > Terrestrial > Soil >... | reverse complement strand
CCTGTCGCCGGACCGTTTTTTTGCTTCACTCTCGGCCAGGGCACGCGAGACGAGATCGCCAGAGTCGGTGACGTTCGAGCTGACCTATGGATGCAATCTGCGGTGTGTCCATTGTTACAACCCCACGCACCGGGTCCTGCCGCAAGAACTGCGCACGGAGGAAGTCTTCTCCATTCTAGATCAATGCGCGGACATGGGCGTCGTCACGCTCACCTTCACAGGAGGGGAACTGTTCGTCAGGCCCGATGTGTTCGACATCTTCGAGCACGCGAAGCGCCTGGGGTTGCTCCTGGAGCTGATTTCGAACGCGACCCGCATCACGCCCGAGGTTGCCGATCGCCTGCAGCAAGCGAAGTTCCGCAACCTCGCCATCTCTATCTATGGCGCGACAAAAGACACGTACGAACGTGTTACCCGCGTGCCGGGATCCTTCGGACCGTTCATCCGCGGGCTGGAGTGCCTTGTATCAAGAAGACTGCCAGTCGTCGTTCGCATGCCGGTCATGACCGACAACGCTCATGAAATCCAAGACGCCCGCGCCCTCGCTGAAGGAATGGGAACCAGATTCCAATACTGCCTGGACATCCACCCCAAAACCAACGGGGACACCAGTCCCCTGGAGCACCGCCTCAGTCCCGCCGACAAGGTACGCATTGACCTGGCCATACTAGGCCCTCGCGATCAGGCAGCAGTTGATGAGCCCTGCGCCAGGAACGGGAGCTTCATCGAGTGCGCATGCGGGCAAACGAAGTTTGCGATCACCCCCTACGGGGAAATGAACCTCTGCGTGGGCTTCCCCATCCCCAAATACGACCTGCGAAAGGGAACGGTCAAGGAGGGATGGGAAGTCCTCAAGCAGACGGTGGACGGGGCCAGGCCGAATGAGCACTACGAATGCCCAACCTGCGACGTGCGCGCGCGCTGCCGGCAGGGGCGGAACGATGCCTGGCTGGCGACCGGCGACATGAGCGTCTGCCTTCCGCATTACAAGGAATTCGCAACATTGGAGAAGCAGGTCTCTGATGTCCCTTCGCTATTTCGCCGGATATAGCTTCGTACTTCTGGCCCGCCTTTTGAGGAAATTCCTCGGGCTGATGTGGAGCGTTGTCTCACTCTCCGAACAATTTGCACTCATCATCTGGACCCCGAGAGAGATCGACCGGCATTCGAGAACCGACTGGAATAGCCGGCCAATGGTTCGGGATCAAGCAAATTCTGATGATTGGCTCGGTACATGGGAACTGACCCTTGTTGAGCAGTATTTCACGAACAAGGGAGCACTCCTGGACTTGGCGTGCGGCGCAGGACGAGAGGCCTTACTGCTGGCCAGGCGGGGATTGGCGGTGACGGCCTGTGATTGGAGCCCTCGGATGATCGCGGTGGCTCAACGTCGAGCTCGAGAGGCGAATCTGCCGATCCGGTTTGAGGTGGCGGACCTCTATGATCTCCGGTATCCGGAGAATGAGTTTGACTACCTGCTGCTCACGAATATCGCCTATAGCTATGTCTTTCCAAGACGGCGGCGGGTACGGTTTTTGAGGCAGGCCTATTCGGTGTTAAAACCCGGTGGGGTGTTCATCGTCTCATTTGCCCCCGGCACCAAAGACTCCCCTGCCCGCCCACGGTTCTTCCTCCAGCTTTTGGGTGGATTAAGCCGATGCACCCCCTTTAATAAAGAATACGAGCCTGGTGACGGCTTTGCAGATACCTTCGTCCACTTCTTCCAACAGCATGACTTAAAGCAGGAATTCGAGGAGGCGCAGTTCATCATAAAAGACTGGCTGTGGAAGCGCGGCTATGCTGTGCTTACCAAGGGCTGAAACGATGAACCAGGTATTGACCCAGCCGATCGCAACCGACCAACTCGGCTTGGCAGACCTCTTGGAAATCAGCGACCTCCTCATCCGCAGGCAAACATTCCGCTTTCGAGTGGCCAGTTGGAGCATGTATCCCATGCTGCGCAAAGGGGATCGGCTCACAGTGGAACCTGTCTCTGCGACGAGCCTTCAGGTGGGAGACGTCATTCTATACCACAACTGTGGCCAACTGATCTGTCACCGTGTGGTCGCGCTCGACACAGCGGGGGCTGGGATACGGATCATCACAAAAGGTGACGCGGCGGTCGCCTGCGATGCGCCGCTCCTGCCCGACCAGGTTCTGGGGCGGGTGGTGGGAGTCAGATCAAGTTGGCATCCGCTAGGGAACCTGACCATGCGGATCGATCCCTTGCGGACGCGGCTCATTCAGAGCGTCGCGCAGGGGCTCTTGGCGCTCCAGGGTCTGCGCTTTTACCGTCGGGTGATGCGACCTCTACTGTCTCACTGCTTTGCCTATTATGTTGGAATCCCAGAGGGAAGACGGTGGTTCCGATACCACCGGATCGGCGGCCGCGGTATCCCTGAGCGGCTGAAGGGGCAACAACGTTTTCATCTCGTGGCCAAGCTCGCCAGAATCAGTGTGGGAAGCCTGAACATTGAGGCCGGACCAGAGGGGTGCCGGGTCACAGCCTTCTATGTCAGGATCCCGTACCGAGGCCTTGGCGTGGCTTCGCAGCTCCTGGCGTTTGCTTGCCATCTCGCATCGCGAAGCGGCGCCGGGAAATTTCTGGCGACCGTTGAGGCGGAGAACAGCGCCACCCTCTCCCTCTTTGACAAGACAGGGTTTCGCCCCCTTACAGGCTCGGAACCTGATGGGACCGCGGTTTTCTGCCGGGATCTTCCCGGATAGTGGCGCGACGAGACGGCGTCGAAGGTACTCTCTATGGGTGCGGCACGAGCATTGTCCGAGTTAGCGAGTTCTTTTCACAGGGTCGATGTCCTCGTCCTCTGCTATCACCAAATCCGAAGCCGCGAGCGCTTTCATTCCCAGATGAAAGCCCTGGCCGAACATGGGTATTCCATCCCTACAATGGAGCAATTCACGGAGTGGCTGCGGGGCCCGAAGCTGATCCATCCGCCTGCTGCGTTGCTGACATTCGATGGCTATTATGACGACCAGATCGAGAACGCTCTTCCGGTGCTCGAGCAGTTTCAGTTCCCTGCCACCTTTTTCCCTGTGTCAGACGGTCTCGGAGAGGAGTCCGGCCACCTGGCAGTGCTGCGGCGCAACGAGCTGAGGGCGATAGAGAAGTCCGGCCACAGCATCGGCTGCCACAGCCATTCCCATCCGGACCTCACCGGCCTCTCGGGTGCTGACCTCCATCGTGAAGTGCACGGCTCGAAGCAGATCCTTGAAGAGATCATGGGCCGGCCGGTGAATGCGTTCTGCTATCCATACGGAGCCTATGACGCGCGTGTCAGAAAGGTTGTCCAAGAGGCGGGTTTTGACGTGGCATTCACGGTGGACCTCGGCGGTGTCCGCCGAGGCGACGATCTCTATCTCCTGAAACGGGTCCCCGTCCTCGGCGAACCAAGCGTCGGAGAATTCACGGCGTATTTGTCCGGCACCCTTGGAGTATCCGGTTCTATCCTGCTCTATTGGAAACTGCGGGAACGCTTGTTGGATGGGGGCTGGTTGACCTCCCAGAAGGCTCACCCGGTATGAACGCCGCAGCCATTGACCACTTGATCGCCGCCTATTCGCGCATCAGCTCCGCCAATAAAACGAAGTTTCAAAGGCTGAAGGTCGTCCTGGCACGGTTTCACGAGCAGGGCATTGATTTCATCCTGCTCAAGGGAGCTGACCTGATTCCACGGCTCTATGGCGTTCTCGGTCTCCACCCGATGGTGGATGTTGACCTGCTCGTTCTCGACCAGGACCTTCCAGCCATCGAGCGAATCCTCCGAGAATTCGGCTACAGCACTCAAATCGATGGCAATCCCGTATACCTCGCTCCTGACAGCACACTGGCCTTGGATATCATCACGAACGTGTGGTACTCAGACGACCAGGATGCCATCTGGCAACGGGCGGTCCAGAGGAAGTTCGAAGGAATTCCAGTCAAAGGCATGGGAGGGAGTGATCTCCTCGTGTATCTGATCGCCTATTGCGTTGTCCACCGAGGAGTACTTTCAGAATCGTTCGCCCACGACATCGCCTTACTGGTCGAAAAGGAGGACGTGGATTGGAATTTTGTTCTAGACGAGGCCACCCGATACCATCTCAGGATTCCGATCTATCACGGCCTTTCCTTCGTGAGGACGAGATACGCCGGAACCCCCATTCCGGATCATGTCCTCATGAGCCTAGCGCCCGCGACCCTCAAGGAACGGATCTGGCATGGGATTCTCCAGAAGCTCGTGACGGACAAGCCCGTCGCCGAGCTTGGTCATCTGCTCTTGTTTCTGACGCAGCCGGAGTTGAACAGATGGCGATGGCTGAAAGATCGCCTGTTCCCTTCCGAGACATTCCTCAGATGTCGATACGGCCACCGATGGAACACTCATCCTCTTCTGACACGTCTTTGCAGACCGTTCTCTCTGCTGTTCCAAGCCGTAAGGCTCTTCACTAGAATAGTACGGCTGCAGATCACAGGACGCGTCTGATATGAAAGTGTCGCTCAGAGGATTCCTGCTGCTGTTTGTCGCGAGTCGTCTCCTGTATCTGCTGCTGATCGATCCAAGCTACCTACTCACCGAGCCAGGCGACGAACTGTACGTGGGCACCATTGCTCAAGAACTCGTCACGGGCCCTACCCTGCCCCTCTACGAGTACCGCTCAAATAGTTATATGTTAGGAACTTTGGTGATGGGCGGGCTCGCCGCAGGCTTCTTCCTGCTGTTCGGGCCGAACGTGGTCGCCCTGAAGCTCGCCTCGCTCTTGGTGTTCACGCTCGTGCTGGTCTTCTGGTACTGGACCATCCAGCGGGCTGCCGGCGAGCGGGTAGCAGGCTACTTCGCCTTCCTGTTCTGTTTTTCGCCGCCGCTGTTGACTGCTTACTCTGTCGCTGCTCTCGGTCAGCATGGGGAATCCTTCCTGTTTTCTGCGCTGACCGTGTTTCTCCTCTTCAGAATGCTCTCCGATGAGGGGAGCTCGCTGTTGTTCCCTGCGCTCCTGGGACTCACCGCAGGGGTCGGGCTCTGGTTCGACTCCATCTACGGGCTCACTCTCCTGGTCCTGCTCGGGGTTTGGCTCTGGCAAGACACTGGCATGCTCTGGCGAATGCGCTTTGGATGTTTCACTCTGGGCTTTGTCGTGGGCTTTTCCCCCTGGATCCTCGTCATTACGCAGACTCACCTAGCCGGGCTCGTGTTCTATGACAAGACCGTGTGGGAGCACTTCGGACTCAAGCACCTGTGGGATGGCTTAGCCCATCCCCGGAAGCTCGCTCCGTATGAATTCTTCGCCGATATTGCATCCGATGATCCACGGGATCTGCCCCGGCGGGTCGTGAACCTGCTCTACTCACTCCTGTATCTGGGCCCCATCCTCATCGCTGGAGTTTTGCGTCTAAAGTCGGTCCGATCTGAACCGACCGGACCTAGACCGACCCAATCCACGCTCGTCGGGTTTGGTATCCTGTACGTCGTCGTGTTCGCCCTGGCTGTGCAACTCAGCGATTTCAAGGCCACGAGGTACCACCTGCCGGCCTATCCCTTCCTATTCTTGTTCGTGGCCCTCTCGCTGGTACGCTGCCAGGAGGCTTTCCCGAATGCCCAGAAGAAGATCCAGACCGTCTTCCTAGCCGGCGTGGTCGTGTTAGGACTGGGGACGCATGTGCCCCTGTTCTCCCTGGACCGGCCAGGCGCCGCCCTTTCCGCCAAAGGCTATGACTACGCCCTGATGCCACGTATTTATTCATACACTCACGCACCGGCAGGCAAGGACGATCACATTTTTATCCCACAGATGGTGCAGCGTCCCTTCCTCTCCGATATTCTCCCCAAACTGTCTGGCGAAGATCAGCGGGACCTTTCCCGTGCAATCGCGCTGCTGCTCGCCCAGGCGGCCCCGTTGAACGGACAGGCCGAGGAATTCGCCCGGATCGAGCGGTTGGTTCCTTCCGGTTTCAACCGGTATTTCTACTATTGGTTAGGTGGCAAGGCCATGAGCCCGCATGCCAAGGAGTTGTCCAAGGCGGTCGCGGACGTGGAGTTCTTACGTCATCGCTCGCCCGCGGCGCATCATCTGGCCCTGGTCGGCATCTACCGGTCTTGGCCCGAACAATTTGCTTTCCTTGACGCCAGCTCTGAGGCTCTCGTCAACCACCCAGGAGCGGTCGATCCGAAATTGTCGCCGCATTACTGGCGAGCCGTCGGCCATCAGGCTGGGCACCACTGGTACAACACGGAGCACTCCCTGAGCCTTCTCAACACCCGCCTGCAAGCGTTCTTACCGCGGCTCACCCCTTCGGTGCAGCGATATGTCCTCCAAGGCGTCGGGACAGTACTGTTTCATCACCACGGCATGATTCCTTTCCCGCCTGCCGAGATCGAGCAATCCCTCCAGGCCTATCAGCAGGGGCTCTGGGAAGGCTGGGGAATGGGAATACACGAGTTCGACAACTTACCCCTATTCCCGTGGCAAGGTTCTGAGAGTCTATATTGGATGGCCTGGACGAAAGGCCTCTCAGCCAGGAGCCTCGTGTTCATCCAGCAGGGGCAAGCACAACTTGATGCGCTCTTCCAGGGACTGGCCCCGAGTGCGCTGGCGCCACCGCGCCACGCTCCGTAGCTCAAGGCAAGCATGAACCGAGTCGGCAAGATTTAACCTTCATGACAAATATATCCGAAGCCTGGGCCGTAGCCTCACACCACCACAATATGGGGGAAGCGTATCGAGCCACAGGCAAGCTGGAAGACGCGATCGCCTCCTATCGCCTTGCACTGGCCCTTAAGCCGGACTACGCCGAAGCCCACAAAAATCTAGGCATCGCACTCTGGGAGCAGGGAAAGCTCGCCGAGGCGATCGCCTGCTTTCGCCAGGCGCTGAACCTCAAGCCGGACTACGCCGAGGCCCACAACAATCTAGGCATCGCACTCTGGGATCAGGGTAAGCTCGCCGAGGCGATCGCCTGCTATTGCCAGGCGCTGGCCCTCATGCCCAACTTGGTCGAGGCCCACTACAACCTGGGCAATGCTCTTTCCGAGCAACTCCTGCTGGAGGAGGCGGCTGCCTGCTACCGCCAGGCGCTGGCCCTCAATCCGGACGATCCCATGGCCCACAACAATTTAGGCAATGTACTCTTCGACCAGGGCAAGGTCGCCGAGGCGATCGCCTGCTTTCGTCAGGCGCTGGCCCTCAAGCCCGACTATGTCCATGCCCACGCCGGCCTTGGACTTGCCTTATTAAGGGCTGGCGACCTTTCACACGGCTTCACGGAATACGAGTGGCGCTGGAGGGTAAAGGAATTTGAACAGCAGTGTGCCGGCCTCATCCTTCCGCAGCCCTTCTGGGATGGCTCCGAACTTAACGGAAGAACAATTCTACTCTACGCTGAGCAAGGTTTCGGCACCACCATCCAATTCATACGGTACGCGCCGCTCGTTGCCAGGAGAGGGGGACGTGTCATTGTGGCCTGTCAACCAGAGCTCGTTCGGTTGCTAGCTTCAGTCGCGGGCATCGCCCAGGTTGTGAGTGAAAGAGAGCCATTGCCGGATTTTGACTTACACGCCTCGTTCTTGAGCCTCCCCCGAATCATCGGGACTACCCTTGAGACGATTCCCTCGCAGTGCCCCTATCTCAGCCCACCAGAGTCAAGCTCGGTGAAAGTAGAAGCGCCACCCGATGTCAGGCTGAAAGTAGGAATTGTATGGGCAGGCTTGCCGATCCACAGAAATGATCGGAATCGGTCGTGTCCCCTGTCTTATTTCCTAGAACTTGCTGAGCTGCCTGGTGTTGCCGTGTATAGTCTTCAGAAACAGCCCAGAGCAACAGGCCTGGGTGAAGTAACCCCTGGAATGCCCGTCTATAACCTCAGTGACCAGATTGGTGATTGGGCTGACACTGCAGCAGCCATTTGCCAACTTGACCTTGTTCTCACCGTCGATACAGGCGTAGCACACCTGGCCGGCGCGCTTGGCCGGCCGGTGTGGGTACTGTTACCTCATGTGGGCGTGGACTGGCGCTGGATGGACGGACGTGAAGACAGCCCTTGGTATCCGAGCATGCGGTTATTTCGTCAGGATGCTCCTGGGGACTGGCCTGGCGTGTTCGCGACAGTTTCTGCCGAATTGCAGACCTTGTTGGGAAGTTACTCGAAGATCAAAAGCAGTCCATTTTGAACCCCAATAGCCACCAGAAGGCCTCTCAGGCGGGCGTCCCTGAGCAGAAGATGCCGTCAGGCAATGCTCGCGCTGCGCTCGGCGGATTCCTACTGCTGCTCGTCGCGAGCCGTCTCCTGGATGTGGTCCTGATCCATCCAGGCTTCCTGTCCCCCCAACTAGCCGACGAACTGTACGTGGGCACCATCGCGCAAGAACTGGTCACGGGCCCTACACTGCCCTTCGCCGAGTACCGCGCAAATAACTATATGTTAGGAACTTTGGTGATGGGGGCCCTCGCCTCAGGGTTCTTCCTGCTGTTCGGGCCGACCCTGTTCGCCCTGAAGCTCGCTCCGCTCTTAATGTTCACGCTCGCGCTGGTCTTCTGGTACTGGACCATCCAGCGATATGCCAGCGAGCGGGTGGCACGGTACTTCGCCCTCCTGTTCTGCTTCTCGCCCCCGCTGTTGACCGCGTACTCCACGGCCACGCCCTGTTGTCATGGGGAATCTATCCTATTCTCCGCGCTGACCGTGTTTCTCCTCTTCAGAATGCTCTCGGAGGAAAAGCCCTCGCTTGCGATCCCACTCCTCCTAGGACTCACCGCCGGGGTCGGGCTCTGGTTCGCTTACATCTACGGGCTTACCCTCCTGGCCATGCTGGGGTTCTGGTTCTGGCACGACAGAGGAGCACTCTGGAAACCGCGCGTGGTGTGGTTCGCTCTGGGCTTTCTCGTGGGCTTTTCCCCCTGGATCCTCTTCAATGTGCAGACTCACTTTGCCGGGCTCGTGGTCCAGCACAAGAACGTGTGGGAGCACTTCGGCCTCGACTATCTGTGGGAGGGATTGGCCCATCCCCTGAGACTTGCCCCGGTTGAATTCCTCCGCACGATTGGGTCCGACGATGATTGGGACCTGTACCGATGGGCCGTGAACTTGCTCTATTCCCTTCTGTATCTGAGCCCCATCCTGACCGCGGGCGTGTTGCGTTGGAAGATGGGGCGCTCCGACCCGGCCGGAGCTAACCCGACCCGAGCCACGCTCGTGGGATTTGCAGGCCTATACGTCGCCGTGTTCGCCCTAGCCGTGCAATTCAGCGATTTCAGGGCCGCCAGGTTCAACGTGCCGGCCTATCCCTTCCTGTTCTTCTTCGTCGGCCTCTCGCTTGCGCGCTGTCAGGACCTGGCCCCGCGTTTCCAGAGGCAGATCCAGACAGTCTTCCTGGCCAGCGTAGTTGTTTTAGGACTTGGGACGCACGCGCCCCGGTTGTCCCTGGACCGGCCGGTTGCTGCCCTCTCCGTCAAGGGATATTCCTACGCCGTCTTGCCATGGACCTATTGGGGCACTCGCGCACCGGCAGGCTTGGGCGATCGCGAGTTCATCCTCGAAGTGGTGCAGCGGCCCCTCCTTTCCGACATCCTCCCCAAACTGTCATCCGACGATCGGCGGGAGCTCTCCCGTGTGATCGCTCGGATGCTCGCCAGGGCGGTCCCGTTGAACGCACAGGCCGAGGACCTCGCCCGGATCGAGCGGTTGGTTCCTCACGGCTTCGACAAACATTTCTTCTCTAAGTTGGGAGCGCTGGCTATGGTCCGACACCCCAACGAGTTGCCCAAGGCGGTCGCGGCGGTGGACTTTGTCCGTCACCGCTCGGCCGCGGCGCATCACCTGGCCCTCATCGGGATCTACCAGTCTTGGGCTCCCAACGCTGCCCTTGATGCCAGCCCTGAATCACTCGCCGCGGCGGCAAGACGGGTGGCTCCGGATCTACAGCCATATTACTGGCGAGCCCTCGGCCATTGGGCAGGCCGGTCCTGGTATGACACTGATCAATCCCTGAGCCTTCTCAAAGCCCACCTGCAATCCTTCGTGCCACGGCTCGATCCTTCGGTGCAGCGATCGTTTCTCCAAGGCGTCGGGGAACTCCTGTTTATGCACCTCGGCAATACTCCTTGGGTCTCGCCAGCCGAGCTGGAGCGCTTCCCGCAAGCCTATCAAGAGGGCCTCTTGGAAGGCTGGGGAATGGAACTGGCGGGAGAGGAGCTCTTTTCCCCATCTCTCTTGACAGGTCATGAAAGTCTCTTGTGGCTAGCATCGACAAAAGGCCTCTCAGCTAGGAGCCTCGCGTTCGTTCAGCAGGGGAAAGCGCAATTTGAGGCACTCTTCGAGTGAGCG
>Ga0209236_1002993_pt1 | contig 10316 bp, 12 predicted proteins | sample GraSoi013_1_40cm_FD_185819 | JGI IMG/M metagenome (GOLD analysis project Ga0209236, IMG submission 185819) | Grasslands soil microbial communities from the Angelo Coastal Reserve, California, USA - Sample 09_27_2013_1_40cm (SPAdes) (version 2) | ecosystem: Environmental > Terrestrial > Soil >... | reverse complement strand
AAGAACGGCACGCCCGTCTGGTACCTGCTGGCCAAGGACGAGGGGCACGGCTTCTCGAAGAAGAAAAACGTGGACTACCTCTTCTACGCATCGGTCCTGTTCGTCCAGGAATACCTGCTGAAGTGAGTCGCCTCCTCTAAACACTCACCTGCCACTTTAACAATTCGCTCGTAATCCCATACCCAGCCGAGAATCGAAAGCTGAAGAAATCTTCATGCTTCCTTCATAAATCATTCATCTTCGCCGAGTAGTCTGCCTCCCATGCCTGATCGACAACCTTCGTACCAAAGGAGGATACCCATGAAGCCGAGAGTCTCGTGGGCCTTGATGACGCTTTCCGCAAGTGTGATGGCTCTTGGGCTGGCGGCCTGCACGGTCACCCGAAACTGGCAGTACCCGCCCGATCCCCCCGGGACGCTGCTCAGCGTCAAAGGGTCGAGAACCCTTCCCGTGACTGTGGTGGTGCTCCCCCTCCGCGATCTCCGCGGAGCGAACGTCGAGCGAGGAAGCGGGCGGTTGGCCCTCCCCTTGGTCCCGTATGCCGTGAACTCGTTCGACCGCCCGGAAACCGTTCAGGATCCGGAAGGGGTGCGGCTGATCCGCATGAACCCATCGCAAGACTTCGCCATGGCGATCGCGAGAGAACTGCGACATGCTGGCATCTTTTCGACGGTTAGTTTCGCCGAATCGCTCACAACGAAGCCGGATCTCGTCCTAAGCGGGACGATCCGCTCCACCAACTGGCGGCGATCCTTCACCACTTACGGGCTAGGGCCCCTGGGGCCTTTCTTCTGGATTTTAGGCGCTCCCATGGGGAAGGCCACCAATACGGTCGCCATGGATCTCCAACTCACGCCGGCGAATGAGCCGTCCCGCGCGATGTGGCAATTCACGATGGAATTCGAGGACAACCACCTGTTCGGCATCTATTACGGGATGGAACAATCAGTGGAGAACTATGCCAATGCCGTACAGGAGACTCTCAAGCCCGCCATCAGCAATCTGGTCAAGATCGCAACCGAGCATCCTGAGCTGTTGCGGCCTGGTTCAGCAGCAGGCGTGAGCACTGCCCAGAGTCACTAGTGGTTCAGGAATGAGGAGGATGCCATGAAACAGCCTACCATGCTACGAGTCGTAGTGAGTATAACCGCTTGTCTCGTCTTGGTGAGTCCCTATGTGTTCGCTGCAGGGGATCAAGAGCTTAGCAAAACCGCGCCGATAGTCCGCATCATGCAGTCCGGCGATAGCCTGGAACTCGTATTCCACGAGGACAGCGGCACGCCGATCAAGGAAACTATTCCCATTCATCGCGTGGGCTCCGTCAGGTACTTCAGCGCTGGCATCGGTTTGGAGGAACGCTCGGCCCACTATCCGGCGTTTCCTCTCAAGCTGGTCTTCGTAGCCGGTCCCAAGGCCTATTTGAGCCAAGTGTCGGTCACGATAACGGATCGGCAGGGGAAGGTTCATCTCCAGATCCCGCCCAAACAGGTCACTGGACCATGGCTCTTTGTCGATCTGCCTCCCGGGAACTACGACATCTCTGCGGAAGGGCCGGGGAAGGCCTCAATTAAGGAGCACGTGACGCTCTCGGCCAAAGAGACCAAGACCATCTATCTACGGTGGAAGGAGGAGACGGCATGATGAACCAAGGCCAGCGAGTCATTAGCATGGCAGCAATGGTGGGACTGCTTGGAGCCCTCGTGCTAGCAGGCTGTTCCACTAAAAACGTCGCGGTCACTACCGCAGATAACCCAACGACGCCAGGGCAGGCCGAAACGAAAGCCGCTGGTAATGCGCCCTTGAAAGGTTTTTCGAAAAATCCTGTCGAGGAGCAAGTGACACAGCCGGCACCGATGGTCATGGCCAAGGCCGAGCAGCCTACAAGCCAGGTCCGCAAGGGCAGTGAAGTGGCATCGCAAAAGCTCGCGGACATCTATTTCGCGTTCGACCGCTGGGGGCTCTCCTCAGACGGCAAGAAGTACCTCGTTGAAGATGCCGAGACGCTGAAACAACACCCCGAGGCGAAACTCGTGATCGAGGGCTACTGCGACGAGCGCGGGAGCCATGAATACAACCTCGTGCTGGGGGAGAAGCGGGCGCAGGAAGCCACGCGGTACCTCGAGACCCTCGGGATCAAGAATCCCCTGAAAGTCATCAGCTACGGGAAGGAGCGTCAGGTCTGCACCGAGCAAGATGAATCGTGCTACTGGAAAAATCGCAGAGCCCACTTGCTGATCGAAACCGGGAAGTGAGGTGACGTCATGAAAGAAAAAGCAATGCTCTTGCTTGCAGGGATGCTGGTGATGCTGGCCACCTCGGGGGCCAAAGCCTACGCCGAAGAGATGCTGGGCGGCGAGCCCAAAGAGTTCCATGCCGCGATCATCACGATGGGCAAACATACCGTGATCCTGCCCTCGGCTATCATTGTGGACGAGAAGGCAAGGCGCCAGCCGATGGAGCTCGTCGTGACCAATGACACCAAACACAAGCACGGCTTCGCGATCGACAAGTTGAACGTGAAGGAAGTCTTGAAGCCCAATGAGACAAAGACGATCAAGATTTCGGTGACGGACCTAGATTCCTTAGGTGGGTCAGAACAGAGCGCGTATCGAATCTATGATCCGCTTGATCACAAGACGGTGACGGGTCAGTTATACGTCCGACGCTAGTGGCCGGTGAGGAGGTAACCATGCAATGCCCACGGTGTCGAGGACTGATGGTACCGGATCAATTTTTCGATTTGATCAATGACGGCGGGTATTGGACATTCGATGGCTGGCGGTGCCTCTGCTGCGGAAACATTCTGGACACCGTCATTTTGAGAAACCAGCAAGCTACCGTGATGAAGGCTTCTGAGAATGTACGCCTCGTCACGGAAGACAACTTGGACGCTCTTGTACACGATTCAGGTGTTCTGGTTTCCTCAGCCAAATGAATGTGTGTCCGAGAAGTTCCCGCAGGGTGATATCCTTCTAAAGGGGCGGCATCACATGCCGCTCTGTGTCTTTAACAGAAAGGCAGAGCCATGGCACAATCAGCACCAGAGATCCCGATGCGTCAAATGTCGAAGCACAAAACCGTACAAAAGCCATCTTCGGACGGGAACCAGCAGCATGACGAGCAGCTCTACGCCAGGGTCGCTGAGAAAGCCTACGAGTTATTCGAACGACGGGGCGGAGAACATGGCCATGACGTGGACGATTGGCTGGAAGCCGAGCGATGTGTCGTGGAGGAGCTGTGTTAGGGGCTCCGGCAGGACCGCCCCTGAGCGAAAACGCGTGCGGTTCGATGCCGATTGTCGTATCATCAAGCAGCAGGGGATCGAGCCACTGACCACATGAGGCTTCTGCTCGTCGAAGACGACCCCAATCTGGGCCGGTTCATTCAAAAGGGTCTCCAGGAGGAGCGCTACGCCGTCGACGTGGCCATGGACGGCGAGGAAGGTTTCCTGCTGGCGAGCGTCAACGCCTATGACCTGGTCATCCTGGACATCATGCTCCCAAAACTCGACGGCCTGAGTGTCTGCCGCAAGCTCCGCGTCGAACGCAAGAGCACGCCAGTCCTGATGCTCACCGCACGGGAGACTGTCGAGGACAGGGTGGCTGGGCTCGACACGGGGGCGGATGATTACCTGACCAAACCCTTCGCGTTCGCCGAACTCCTGGCACGTGTGCGGGCGCTCTTGCGGCGGGGAAGCGCCATGCCCGCCGGACGACTCAAGGCGCTCGATTTGGAACTGGACCCGATGTCGCATCGGGTGTGGCGCGCGGGCCAGGAGATTCCCCTCACGAACAAAGAATTCTCGCTACTAGAATATTTGCTCCGGAATGCGAATCAAGTCCTCACACGCACGGCGATCATCGAACACACCTGGGACATTCACTACGACTCCATGACCAACATCGTGGACGTGCACATCCGGGCCCTGCGCGCCAAAGTAGACCGCAACTTTCCTCCTCCGCTCATCCACACCGTGCGCGGCGTCGGGTACGTGCTCAAGACAGAGGAGGACTGACCCATGTCCTCCTTCCGGAGCCGGATCCGCCTCTCGGCTCTCCTGCTGATCGGCTCGCTGCTCGTCGCCTTCAGCGTACTGCTCTACTCCGGGCTGTCCATCATCCTGCACCGGTACCTGGATGCGCGCCTGCTGGCGTTCGGGGAGGCCTGGGCTGAATTCATCGAAGACACCACCGGCTCGCTGCCTGAGTCTGCCGGTCAGACCGCCGCATCGGGCCTTCATGGGCAGGACAGCGACGAGGACCGGGAACTGCGGGAAGTCGCCCTCTCGATTACGGTTCATGCCACAGACGGGTCGGTCGTATGGAAGGGCCCGGCTGCCCGGATACTCCCTGCTCTGCCAGCGGCGACTCTATCAAATGTTCTCCGCGGCGAAACCGTCTACGACACGATCGAGGTTCCAAACGCCCCATCGATCCGGCGAATTTCGTTGCCCGTGTTCCGTGACGGCAAAGTCAAATATATCCTCCAGACCGAGTCCTCCATGCATTTCATCGAGCACGCGCTCCGGCAACTCGGCATGCTGTTGGTGGTGATTTCGATTTCAATTCTAGCCATGGCCTGGGTCGGCAGCCGCTGGGTAGCGGATCAGGCCTTGACGCCGGTCGAGGCCCTCAGCTCTACGGCCGAGCAGATCTCAGGATCCTCTCTCAAAACGCGTGTCTCCCTGAACGCGCCCTATGCGGAGTTTCAGCGGCTGGCCCGCGCCTTTAACGCAATGCTCGAGCGCCTTCAACACGTCTTCGAAGCCCAGCGCCGCTTTATCGCGGACGCCGCGCACGAGCTCAAGACTCCACTGACGGTGATCATGGGCAGCCTCGAGGTGACGCTGAAAAAAGCGCGGTCGGCCCAAGAGTACCGCGAAGTTCTGGTCAGCAATCTCGGACAGGTTGAGCGCTTGATCGCGTTGACACGCTCCTTGTTGACGATGGCTCGGTTTGCAGGCGAGCGTCCTCCGCTTCACGTCACATCCCTGACCATCGAGCCGTTGGTAAAAGATCTGGTTGGGGAGCTGGCCGTGCTGGCCGAGAATCGCCATATCACGCTTGCGGTTGACGCGCGGCCAGCCCCTCCGGTACTGGGTGATGAAGGATGGGTCCGTCACATGCTGATTAATCTCTTGGACAACGCGCTCCGCTATACATCGTCGGGCGGCACTGTGACGGTGAGTATCGAAGAAGTTGGAAATACGGTGGTGATCGCAGTCCAGGACACGGGACCCGGCATCGCGCCGGAGCACCTGCCACATCTGTTCGAGCGGTTTTACCGGGCGGAGAGCGCAAGGGACCGGGAATCAGGCGGCGTCGGGCTGGGTCTCGCGATCGTGAAGGAAATCGCCGAGGCGCACGGGGGCACGGTCCGGGTTGCGAGTGAGGTCGGCAAGGGATCGGTGTTCACCGTGACGCTTCCGGCTGCGAAGCGCGAGGCTTAGCGCGGCCAACCTGTCTTCGCAAACTCCAATGGGGGCCCACCATGCGCCAAGTTAGACCTGCGGTTCTCAGTCCGGGCCTGTATCTCATTCTTCTTGTCCTACTGTCTTTCGTATGCCTGGGTGCCGAGCCCGGACAGTTCGGGACGCCGAAGGGTGACGAAGGCACACGGATCTTTAGGGCTACGGAGCATCCGAACTATAGCGGCCAATTCCGGTTGACCGGGGGAGGCACGGTCTTGGTCGGCAGTATGCGCGACCTCCCACCGTGGGATCACCTGGATTACAACGGCAAGCGACTCAATCCGGTCCCCGGCAGGATTTCGATTGAAGTTGATGAGCGGGCCAACACCGGCGTGGTCCTGGTGGAGTTCGCCGAGGGGACAGACCGCTATCGCATTGTCTTCGACCGATTTGCGGGGACCGCTCCGTATCAGGACGGCGGGATCGCGACCCGCGTGTATGAGCACGGGGACTCCGGAAACGGCGATCCACTCTATCCAAAGACTTGGCTCTACCTGGCGGGATGGGGCAAGGCGGATGTGTTCAAGAACGGCGATCTCCTGCTCAAAGACTATGCGGCGCACTTCATGGTGATGGAACGGTCCCGGGACCCGAAGACCCACGAGGTCCGTTATCCGATGAAGCGGTCCCTCCCTGGCGGGGAGACCGATCCAGCCGGGATGGAGATCGACCTGTGGGTGCGATCAAAGGACCAGAACACTAAAAACTTTCCGCCCTTTGAGACTTTCATCCATCTGTATTGGGAGGAAGTGACGTGGCGGTAGGGACGGAGCATATCAACCGTCAAGATGATAAAGGCTTTTTTTAGCTCTTGATGCCCGTGACTATTGTCAGCAGCATCGCGGTCACATACATGAGGCTCAAACCTGCAAACACTCCTGTCGCGGTTTGCATCTTCCTTGTTGCGGTATAGAAGATCGCGACGAGAGAGAAAATCACATACAACAGCGAGCCGGCCGCCAAGGCATAAAAGATTATCGAGAGATAGGTCGAGACCACCAGGCCGCTTATCACGGCGCCAACGCAAGTCGGCAGGCCGGCCACCAATCCCATAAGGACAACTTCCTTGACGGCAAGTCTCGACTTTCCTGCTGATGCGATAATGGCAAAACCTTCGGTGCCGTTATGGAGCGCGAACCCCCCAACCAGAAGCCCATTCAGGACCCAGGCCCCTTGGGCATAGCTTGCACCTATGGCCAATCCCTCTCCGAGATTATGCAGGCCTAAGGCCAGTGCGATCATATAAGGCAGGGAAAGACGGAAGGCTTCCGATCTGTTTCTTCCCTGGTGCTGCTCAAAAGCGACGAGGCCCACAAAACCAATGAGCACACTGCCGAGGAAGACGAGCCACGAAAGAGGGTCTTGCGCCGCCGTCTGTTCAACGGCCTCATGCATCAGATCAAAGAAGAGATAGACAAGAATTCCGGTCGCGATGCCTGTGAGAAATCCCTCCCAGGACCGATTCGAGACTGTAATAGCGAGGAGGGCAGCAGCGAGCCCGACATAGATCGGGATGACTCCCGCTATGCCCCCGAGCCCGATCAGATGCCACACGTTCTCTAGTGTCATCGCGTTCTATGATCTTGAATTTGATTCTCAATTTACTAAAACTCCACCCACTTTGTCAAGGCCTTTTTCCTCCCTCCTTACGCCCCGGACGGGGGGGCAGGACCAGCCCGATCGCCGTCGCCACGATCTCCACCATCCTGCGCAATTCCTTCATTGTGGTGCTCAGCGGCGGCATTAGGACGATGACGTTCCCGAGTGGCCGGATGAGCAGGCCAAGCCGCCTGGCCTCCGCCGCCACGCGCATGCCGACACGCTCGGTCGGCGGGTAGGGCGCCTTCGTCTTACGGTCCCGTACCAGTTCGATCCCGACGATAAAGCCGAGCTGGCGAATGTCGCCGACGTGCGGATGTTGGCCGAGCGGTTGCAGGAGGCGATGGAGCGCCGCGATCTTGGGACGGAGCTTTTGCAGCGTGCGCTCCCGCGCAATGACGTCCAGGTTGGCCAGCGCCACGGCGCAGCCCAGCGGGTTGCCCGTATAGCTGTGACCGTGGAAGAAGGTCTTGAACTCCTCGTAGCGGCCGAGGAACGCCCGGTAGATACGCTCGGTCGTCAACGTGGCGGCAAGGGGCAGATATCCGCCGGTCATCCCCTTGCTGATCGCCATGAGGTCCGGCTTCACGCTCTCGTGCTCGCAGGCGAACATCCGACCCGTGCGGCCGAAGCCGGTGGCCACTTCATCAGCGATCAGCAGCACCCGATAGCGTGAGCACAACCGGCGGAGTCTGGTCAGGTAGCCCGGCGGCATCGTGATCATACCGCCGGCCGCCAGCAACATCGGCTCGACAATCAGCGCCGCGATGTGCCCATGGTGCCGTTTGAGCACGTCTTCCACCGCATCCGCGCAGGCCACCCGACATTGCGGGTAGGTCAGGTTCAGCGGACAGCGGTAGCAGTAGGGCGCGTGGGCTTCGTAGGTCGGGAAGAGAAGCGGCTTGAACCGCTCGTGAAAAAGCGGGACGCCACCCACGCTGACGGCCCCAAGCGTGTCGCCGTGGTAGGCCAACCCCAGGTGCAGGAAACTCTTCTTGGACTTGTCAGGGCCGCCCCGTACTTGCCAGTACTGGTAGGCCATCTTCAGGGCCACTTCCACCGCCGTTGATCCGTCGTCCGAATAGAAGACCCGCGTGAGCCCTTGCGGCGCTAGGGCCACCAGGCGGCTCGCCAGCTCGATGGAGGGGACGTTGGCCAGTCCCAGTAGCGTGGAGTGCGCAATCTTCCTCAGTTGCGCCGCGAGCGCGCGATCCAGCTCCCGCTTGCGATGGCCATGGAGATTGACCCAGAGCGAGGAGACCCCATCCAGGTAACGGCGTCCGTCGGTGTCTTCCAGATAGACGCCACGGCCCCGTTCAATGATGAGGGGCCGCTCTTGCTCCCACTCACGCTGCTGGGTGAAGGGATGCCAGAGGTGGCGGTGATCTTCCGCTTGAAGCCTCGCGGTGCGGGTCGGGGAAGCCATGAAGATGGGCCATTATAGGGAGGGGAATCGTCTTTGACAATCTGCGTGAAAACTATTATAATCAGCGAGCTTCGGAGTTCAAAAGGACCCCCATTTTGCAGGCACTGATCCGGAACTTTTCCATTATCGCCCACATAGACCACGGGAAGTCGACACTCGCGGACCGGTTGCTCGAATACACCGGGGCCATCAGCGCCCGGGAATCGCGCGAGCAGATCCTAGACGCGATGGACTTGGAGCGAGAGCGGGGGATCACCATCAAGGCCCACACGGTCACCATCCGGTACAAGGCCGACGATGGGAACGAGTATCTCCTGAACCTCATCGACACGCCGGGCCACGTGGACTTCACCTATGAGGTCTCGCGGAGCCTGGCCGCTTGCGAGGGCGCGTTGCTCCTGGTGGATGCCTCTCAAGGGGTCGAGGCGCAAACGATCGCCAATGCCCACTTGGCGATTGAGAACCACCTCACCGTCATCCCGATCATCAACAAGGTCGACCTAGCCAGCGCCGACGTCGAGGGGACCAAGCGGCAGATCGAGGATGTGCTGAGCTTGGACACGCATGACGCGATCCTGACGAGCGCCAAGGCCGGAGTCGGCACCCAAGAGGTGCTCGATGCAATCGTGACGCGCATCCCGCCGCCGTCGGGCGACCCGAACGGGCCGCTCAAGGCACTCGTGTTCGATTCCTGGTTCGACAATTACCAGGGCGTGACGGTCCTGGCGCGCGTGGGTGACGGCGCCATCGAGCCGGGCATGAAGGTCCGCATGATGGGCAGCGGCAACGTGTTCGAGATCCAGGAAGTCGGCATCTTCACGCCCAAGCGGGTCAAAGCGGAGCGGCTGGCTACGGGGGAGGTGGGCTACGTGGTGGCCGGCATCAAGCGCCTCGGAGATACCCGCATCGGCGATACGATCACCGACGCCAGCCGCCCGACGGTGAAGCCCTATCCCGGGTATAAAGAAGCCAAGCCGATGGTTTTCTGCGGGCTGTATCCCACGGACAGCGACCTCTTCGAGGATTTGCGGGACGCGCTCGAGAAGTTACGGCTGAATGACGCCAGTTTTGTGTACGAGCCTGAAACGTCGCTAGCGCTTGGCTTCGGCTTCCGTTGTGGGTTCCTAGGGCTGCTCCACATGGAGATCATCCAGGAGCGGCTGGAGCGGGAGTACACGCTGGAGCTCATCAGCACGACACCCACCGTGGTGTACCGTGTGACGACGACCAAGGGCGAGGTGCTGTACATCGACAATCCGACCAAGCTGCCTGAGTCCAACCACATTGAACTGTTCGAGGAACCGTTCATCAAGGCCACGATCATCACACCGGAAGCGTACGTCGGCAATCTATTAGCCCTGTGTCAAGAGCGGCGGGGCACCCAGAAGGGCCTGACCTACTTGAACCCCACGCGGGTCATGATGACGTATGAGATGCCGCTGAACGAGATCGTGCTAGACTTCTATGATCGCCTGAAGTCCAAGACGCAGGGGTATGCCTCCCTGGACTATGAGATCATCGGCTACCAGCCGTCGGACCTTGTGAAAGTGGACATCTTATTGAACGGGGAGAGCGTGGATGCGCTGTCCTTCATCGTCCATCGCGATAAGGCGGTCGCCCGTGGGCGGCAAGTGGCCGAGAAGATGAAGGAACATATCCCGCGCCAGATGTTCGAGGTGGCCATTCAGGCCGCCATTGGCAGCAAGATCATCGCGCGGGAGACCGTGGGAGCCATGCGCAAGAACGTCACGGCAAAGTGCTACGGAGGCGACATCACTCGTAAAAGGAAACTATGGGAGAAACAGAAGGAAGGCAAGAAAA
>Ga0209236_1002992_pt1 | contig 10316 bp, 10 predicted proteins | sample GraSoi013_1_40cm_FD_185819 | JGI IMG/M metagenome (GOLD analysis project Ga0209236, IMG submission 185819) | Grasslands soil microbial communities from the Angelo Coastal Reserve, California, USA - Sample 09_27_2013_1_40cm (SPAdes) (version 2) | ecosystem: Environmental > Terrestrial > Soil >... | reverse complement strand
GAACAGTTACAGGCGTCACTGTGAACTGGGGTGATGGAAAGGTCGACACGTTGGCGCCTGGGACGACGACTGACAGTCACACTTACTCGTTGACGAGTTCCTCTCCGTCGGTAACTTACACAATTACGGTCACCGTGGTTGATAACAGCGGGTCCACAAAAACGGCCACGTCCAGCATTGCCGTTCAACCGATCCAGTCGAATAGTAACGTCTCTTTCCCTCTCTACTATTTTGGAATACTTGCTGCCCTAATCGCGGCGCTTTTGATCGGTACTTTCCTAGCTTTCAGGAGACACAAGGTGACGCATGCGAGGTTGAAGATTGATCTCGAGGCTGTCAAGGCTGAAGCAGGCAGAATCGAGAATCAGGAGTTCTTCCAGTCTGTGAAAGACCAGTTGAAGAAGGATAAGGAATGACCAAGGTAATCGCTGTTCACTCTTTTAAAGGAGGAACTGGAAAAACAACGCTAACCGCGAACATAGCAGCAATACTCGCAAAGAATCGCAGAGTAGGAGTCATGGACCTCGACCTGTCTGGACCCGGTTTACATGTGCTTTTCGGTGTGAAGAAGAGCGAAATCAAGGCAACGCTCACCGATATCTTTCTCGGCGACGCAACCCCGGCGGATGTCGTGATAGATCTGACCCAGAGGTTCAACCTCAAGAAAGGAGGACTGTTCTTCTGCCCCGCCAGCAACAAGGTAGAGGATATGCTTCGACTGCTAAAGTCTGGTTTGGAAGTGGAGATATTTCAGGATACAATACAGAAGGTTGGTGAGCAGAACAAGCTCGACTACATCATCGTCGATACTCATCCCGGAGTCGAGAACGACACTGTTCTTGCGATGGGTTGTTGCGATGCTCTTGTTCTAGTGTCAAGGGTTGATCAGCAAGACTTGTTCGGGACTGCGGTAATGGTGTTGCTCGCGGAAACATTCGAGAAGCCCACCTTCTTGACCTTGAACATGATCCCGCCTGGTGTCCGGATTAAGGACGCCATAAAGGTCGGCCAGGAACTATCCCAGTTGTTCAGGTCGCGATTCTTGCAAGCCTTCGAGTTCCAGCTGGACGTTATCAACAACCTGAGCAGATCCGTGTTCGTCGTGGACAATCCCGACTCTTCTTTCGCAAAGAAGGTAACCGAAGCCGTAGATACCTTAGAGAGAGAATTATCAGGAGCGACAAAGATTGCAAACTAACCCCAAACGCTCAACGGGCTACGACCTTCGAAGACTCGTGGGATCAGTGAACCAGCTACGCTTCAACGACAACAAGGGAGAAGTGTCCTTTTTCGGACAGAAAATGATCATCTTAAGGAGAGATGTCATCCGGATCATGCGGGAAGCTCTCGAAAGACTGGTCGGAGATCAGTCAGCACCGTTCCTCTCTTACTTGGCGAGCGGGATAGGTGTGCATGAAGGGAGCATTTTCAGAGAGAGCATTGGGTCCACAGGCGAGCAGAGCAGGCAGAGTCTGGAAAACCTGGTTCACTCTGCGCTGGAGGATACGAACCTTGGACTGGGCAAGATTCGGATCGACGGGCTCGACTTCGATAAGAGCAACGCAAACATAGTTGTAGCCAACTGCTTTGAAGCCACGGAGAACGGGTCCTCGGAGGAACCGAACTGCATATTCACCAGCGGGTTCCTAGCTGGAATATTCGCCGAAGTACTCGACAAGACAGTTCAGGCAAAAGAGGTCCGCTGTATTTCGCAAGGCGCAACGGAGTGCGAGTTCCAAATCTCCCTCGTAGAAACGAGTGATGGACAAGAAGCTGAAAGTCCAAAAGTGGACCTGACAGAGGTTGACGGTGAAGCACTACTGAAAGGAGAAGTGAAACCAGGCACGGATGGAGGCTCAACAAGCTCGAAATCGGCCATAGGGACGTCGGAAGGCACGTCGGAAGATCAAGCCGAAAGGTCGGACGGCGCGGACATGGATGCAGGAGTCGAGAAAGCGGCCAGAATCGCCAAACACAAACAGCACTTCTGGAACAAGTTCAAAAAAGAATAGATCAGTCCGGACAGATAGGACGTCGGAAGGCTCTTTTTTTCTACCGTAGCCAGAGGCGCCGGGAGTGGGATTCGAACCCACGAGGGCGTGACGCCCAACGGCTGTCGTGTCCTAGCCCTTATCACTTGAGATCTCGAGGCCGTCGCTTTAACCACTCAGCCATCCCGGCGTGAAGCGTTATTGAGATATCGGTCTTAAACCACTTTCGAACTGGATATGATTGGGCAACGGTTGTTGGTAAATCTCGCCTGACGACCTTCGTGTCTGGGTGGCCGGATAGGAAAACATGGAGTTCCTGAGGACTCCTGTTGTTAGGGTTGAGTGCCCGAGTTCTCTCTATTTTCCGCTTGAGAGCGTTCTGCCAGGATTTGGGGCGACCTGTGCTGTGTTAGTGGTGGAGAATACCGGATCGTTTCGTTGCACACGTTTCGGATAAAGATGGTCCGCGACTACTCGATCTCTAAGCAGAACCATTCTGTCTCTCAGAGAGTCTTGATAGGAGAAGTCCGCCCTGACTTGGTACTCCTGACACAGCAACGTCATTGTCCGATATATGAGCACGCGTGCGCTCGCTCCGAGAGAATCCATCAGGGTTGCAACAACATCGTCAAACTGTGAGGATATTTCCGGCTGTTCAATTCCTTTCTTTGCAAGTAGGGCGTAGATGACGTCGCGTACTCTCGGGCCCATGCCGTCGAGTGCGTTTCGAAAACAGTCGTTGACGGTTTCGTGGAATAGGGTGGAGATCTGTGTGCGAATACCCGATGGCCTGGAAGATAGCATGACCTGGGTCGAGCGGATACGCATGTTGTAACAGTCAATCACCTTCTTCGGGACTGTGTAGGGCTAGTGTCCAGCTGAGGTTTTCATTATTCCTAGCAGATGGGAAGAAAGAATAGTTTTAGCTTTGATCGGGCCGGTAACGTGCAATCGCGAACCTGTTCTATGCGACTGAGAGCGAGAGCTGGGTCATCGTACTATTTGCATTCAACGGTTTTATATGCCGTTAACAGGGCTGATGAAGAAGGATTTACCCTTGGCGGATGGAAACGTTCGAAAGCTCATCGAGGACGCTAGTTTCCCAAACCAGTGGCCTACAAAGGAGACTCATATTCAGCACAAGGTCCTATACAAGAACGGAGTAAGCAAGGAGTACGGGGTTCACGGGACCAATGTCGGTGTGGACTTTGACATTTGCATCGCCGATGGGATCTGCATAACCGTCTGTCCCGTAAACGTGTTCGACCGGCTGGAACTTCCTGGGGAACAGGAGAAGATGGACAAGGGCGTTACCAACGACAGCGGGAAAGCGCCTTTGGCGAACTGGAAAGCCGATCCGGCTAGGGAGCAGGACTGTATCTTCTGTCGGGCCTGCGAGATCCAGTGTCCGGTCCAAGCCATCAAGATCACCGAGCCCTAGATTATTACGCGTAGTTCGTAGCTAGAAGGTTATTTTCACGAGGGTCCGGAGAGACGACTCTTGCGGCGCGAGGGTCAGTCGCTAAGACCCCCTATTTTCCAAAAACCATTTCCTATCCGGCACTGATAAGAGGCGAGACAGGCGATTCAGGGCACAATCCTGGCTGGGATGGTATTGGAAAGATGGCGACAATACCGAACAAATTTTGGGAGTGTTCGGTGAGGGTTTCCAGAATCGAGATTGGGGCTGATAATGGGGGATTTCTCGAATTGGACTCTTCCCCTCAACCACTCTTGCGTGGCGAGGTATGCTGTGCAAGACCCCCCTCTCCTCCGAGGAATTATTCCGTGTCTGGCAGGGACAATGGGCGAGAAAGGCTGATCAGGGTACAATCCAGGCTTGGATGGCTAGGCGATTCTAGGGGTCTTGCCGAACGATTCGAGGGAAATTAAGCGATCCCCCTTCCATTTCCGGGATCAGGGCCGAAAACGGGCGAGTTCTTACTCCGAGAATGTGGTGCTCAGGAGTCAAGTCCTGATTCGAATGGCAAGCCCGATAGGGTGGGCTTTGCTCCTGCTGAACCGTTGGACGAACCTGATAATCCTGTAGGACATCCCGTATTTTTTCTTTAGAAGAAAGAAAACGTGTTCCGAGGATTCCGGTTCGATCATTCGAGCCTCTCCGTCGACCCATGTGCCTTTGACGGTGCCTCGCGAGTTACAGGGAGCGAGGCGAACTCTGGGATTGTTGCGGATCCTCTTTATTTTTCCTGTGCTCGAATCGGTGCGAACGAACAGTTCTCCATTCTCTTCGATGAACCAAACAGGAGTGCGTATAGCTTCTCCAGTTTTCCGATACGTTTCAAGACTGATGTGTTTCTCGCGTACAAATTGGGACAACATGTCCCCTGGGGCACTCAATGGAGATTGCTCCCGGTCGAAGTCGCCTTAAGGGACGCCGATTGTGTTTCCTACACCAACTAGGATGACACTGTCGCCCGGTTTGGACTTTGATCGGATCTCGTTTTGGACCCTGTTGACCGCAGCGTCAACTCCCGTCTTGACCAAAGGTGTGATCGAGGATATTGCTTCCTTTGAAGACATTTTCACAACTACTGCCAAGAGGGGAATCTGGTTCTTCGAAGCACTGGCTTCGATGTGGTATCGTTCTGTGCCTGGCCCACCTATCGCGGCGCCGATCCCCTCTGCCACATCCCCGCTGGGTTCTCCTTCGAACTTCAATGCCGCATCGACTGTGACCACGAGTCCAATAGGTCCTGATTCTTGAATCAGCTTCTCAACCGCAAGACCCGGTTTTCCGACGTTTCCCCCAGGACCCTTTGCTCGGACAACCCAGACTCGTCGACCTTCAAAGTCGACGTCGTAGACCATTGTGTCTTTGACTAGCTCGTTTCCTTGTCGTCCAGCCGTGATCTGACTTACGACCAGGGGTCCGACCCCGTCGCCTATGGGCTGAGCTTTCGCGAACGCATCTATGGCGGCACCGTACGCTTCGGCCTCCTCCATTATCATGGGAAGGGCCATCTGGAGCTGTGCGAGGGCCATTATTCCTCCAGTCTTTTTAGCGAGGAGGTAGAAGTGACGGACCAACCGGAACATGCCGTCCAACCCAATTGAGATCTCTAGCTGGTTACTGAGAGTGTTCACGTCAGACTCAGTAGCGTTAGGAGCAATGGCCTTCACTTCCATCTTTAGATGATCATCGTAGGTATCAAGAACATGTTCCAGTTTCCCGACTATCCCAGAGGGATCGAGGCTCACCGGGGTTATAGTGAATGAGTTATTGAGTCGGTCAATCTTGGTTTCGACCGTCTTCTTGTCCATCTGGAATCTTGATATCGAATCAACAAATTTTTGGCGAGCAGCGGTCTTGCTTCTCTCCAGTTTTCCGAGGCTCCGCTTGACGCTGACGAGCTGCCACTGCACCTGTAGGCGCTGCCCGTAGAAGAAGATGAGGATGAACGAGGCGAAGTAGACGTAGTTGACTATCTGGCTTAGATCGATTAAGGCCATGCTACTATTCTACCCTTCCCTCGAGCCGGACACTGCTATAGGTGATTCCTTCAATCTCAGTAAAGCCTTTCGTTTTGAGTTTAGCCGTATGAAGCCCACCTCAACCTCCTCCTTTATCGCAAGCTTCGACAGCGCCATCAGGATGTCTTTCATCTGTTTGACCGGATGGGACCCGATCTGTATTATCACGTCGCCAACTCGCATTCCCGCCTCATAAGCTGGTCCTCGCGAGTCCACCTCGACCACCAAGACTCCTGAGTCTGCTGGCAGATCGTATCTTCGCGCGATCGCCTGGTTCATGTTAGCACCTGAAATGCCAAGCCATGGACGAATGACTCGTCCCTTTTCGAGGATCTGCTGGACAACCCATTTCATCGTGTTGACGGGGATGGCGAAGCCTACTCCCTGGGCGAAAGGTATCATTGCGGTGTTCATTCCTATCACATTTCCACCTATGTCAGCGAGGGGTCCCCCGCTATTTCCGGGATTGATGGCTGTATCTGTCTGGATGAGTCCTTCAAAGATGAAGTCCGTGCCGGGCAGGGGCCGTCCCAGAGCGCTTACGACTCCCATGGAGACTGTTGGTCCTCCCTGGAGTCCGAGGGTGTTGCCGATGGCGAGGGCTATTTGTCCAACCTTCAGTTTCTCAGAATCGCCTAGACTGGCTGCGGGAAGATTATCCGCGTCCACTTTGATTACAGCGATATCCGTGGACGAGTCCAAGCCGACAACTTCTCCGAAGAATGTTCTACCGTCTTTCAGATGAACCTGAACTCGTGTCGCTCCGTCGATGACGTGGTTGTTGGTGATGACGTATCCTTTGCGGTCGATTATTAGTCCGGAGCCTTTCCCTTCGATTGGTACAAGACCATAGCGAAAGTCTCGGGTAACTCGCACGCTGTCTATGCTGACGACGCTTTCGCTTAGCCGTTCGACGGCCTCGGTAACCTGGTTCTCTAGCGCAGATAGTGTTGTTGTCATGTTTAGAGTCCCCAACTTGTTTTTCCTACGGGCGTAATTCTGAGGTATAGCTTGTCGTCTTTCTCCTTGGTTTCAACCAGCCCGGTGACCTCGATTCCACGAGGGATTAGACGATTGGCTGATTCTATGTCGTCAACGAGGAGCGTGATCTTTTCCGAATCTAGGTCTTGGAATCGCGGGCTGTATTTCAGGTTCCACCCGCTGAGGTAGAGGTAGCGTCCGTCGAATTCGTAGATTACAGGGACGATGTGGGGTTGTGAGTCTTCGCAGACGAAGGCGATTCTGGCCAGGCTTCTCTCCATAAGGTACCTAAATTCTCTCTCGGTGAAGCCTCTGACTCCGTCTTTATGTCGCATCATGTCTGATTTACCTAGGGGGTTAGTCACGCTTATATACTTGGTAGTCCAGGGAAACTAAGTGGGTATTAATTAGTTGAGTAAGTCAACCCAGGTTAACCAAGACATCACAAAAGAGCAGTCCGAAGAATGCCTGATGCTACATTCCGCCTGGAACGACCTCACCAAAGTCTGGACTCTTCCTGTCATTCATGCCCTCGGGCTCAAGGAGCCCGCAAGATTCAACGAGCTCAAGAGGAGGATACAAGGGATAAGCGCCACCAGCCTTGCTGAGAGGCTGAACGAGCTGGACCAGAGAAAGATCATCGAGCGAAAAGTCTACCCCGAGACCCCTCCCCGAGTAGAGTACTCTCTTACCAAGAAGGGGATGGAGCTGCTTGCTCTTCTCGGCGATCTCGCGGAATGGGTGAAAAAGTGGGACAAGCAGGATATTGCCGGTGCGGAAAAAGTCCGAGAAGAAAAACTCCGACCGCTCGCCCGTGCTAGGTAATCAGAACTATGCCGGTTTGACTGACTAGTAACGCTTTACATTTCGTCCTGTTTCTCTTTTCTGGCCCAGTCTCACAGGGCAGAGGGGCCCTACATGCCCAGTTCTTGCCTTGCCTTCATGGTCTTCATTAGATCTCCGCGTGTGAGCATTCCAGCGATTCTGTCTCCATCCATAACAAGTAACCTTCCTACTGCATTCTTCGCCATTGTCTGAAGGGCGTCTAGGGCCGAAGTCGTCGGGCTCACTGTGACCGTTCGTTCGAACGGGACCATTGCCTCGCTAACTCTCTCGATCTCTCTCTTCTCGCGGGGAATCGACCGGACGGACGACATTGTCACAACCCCGAGCAGTTTTCCGTTTGAGACGACCGGATAGCCTCCGTGTGGATGGACCAAGAAGTAGTCGGAGACGAGCTGTTGGACAGATGCATCGGGAGAGACGGACAGTAGCTCTCTGGTCATGATGTCTCCAACGCTGACACCGACGAGAGACTCGGTCAATCTGGTCTGTCTCAAGCTTGTCTCCGCTCCGGACCGGATGAACCAGCCAAGAAAGATGATCCATAATCCATTGACGAAATCCCCGAAGACAACGAAGAATAGCCCGACAGCCATCATCAGTAGGGAGATCGCTTCGCTAACTCGGGTCGCGTTCGCGGTTGCGCTGAGGAGGTTCTTCGATCGGTTCCAGAGGCTTCCGCGGAGGACTCTGCCTCCATCCAAGGGGAAGGCGGGGATTAGGTTGAAGGCGCCGAGTACTCCGTTGAGGAGCGCCGCGTAATAGAGCGTTGCAATGATCGGCACCGGTCCGCTTACTAAGACCGTAAGATACCAGAAGGCGCCGAGGACAATTGCGATCAGAAAGCTCGTGAGGGGGCCTGCCGCGGCCATGCGAACTTCCAGCGCCGGATCCTTCGGCTCCTCGCTCATCTCTGAGACTCCACCGAAGAAGAACAGTGTGATCCTCTTGATGGGCAGGCCGTTTTTCTTGGCGATGTATGAGTGGGAGAGTTCGTGGAGGAAGACTGAGACGAAGAGGATGATGGCGGAGACGATTCCTATCGCCCAATAGGTGGTCGCGCCAAGGCCAGGATAGTGCTGGGGCATGTAGCCTTCAGCGAGCGACCAAGCAATTAATAGAATGACGAGCCAGAGGGTGTAGTGGATTCTGACGGGAATCCCAATTATTCTCCCGATGTTAAGCGACATTACTCTGGCCTGCTTACCGGGCTACATCCCTTTCTTAGTCTTGTCCTAGCCTCTCGCTTCTCACAATCCTGCGTCACGAGATGCCCTGCGCAATACCCCCCCTCCTTTTTTTGGAGAAAATTTCCTGTCTGGCAATGATAATGGGCGAATATTCTGATTCAGGGCAGGGTTCGGGTTTGATCCAAGAGCAAGTTAACGTGTAATTAACGTCAATTCCCGAACAATTTGAGGGCGAGAATTTGGCGGTGTCCCAGATTTCCGAACAGGGTTCATTTTAGGCGATTCTGCTTCTCGCTTAACGCGAAGGAATCACTGAAGAGAAGAATTGCAGAACATCGCTGGCCAAAGTGCTCTCGCCAAATTTGGCTGCGGCAAGTTCTCCCGCGCGACCAACTATGAAGGCCGCTATTTTTGCCGCGTCAAAAGGAGTTCTGCCTCTTGCGAGATGTGCGCCGGCGACTCCCGCGAGGAGATCGCCATACCCTCCTTTCGTCATGTAGGGAGAACCTCGAGGATCAACATAGGTCTGTTCTCCATCAGAAACGATGTCTGGGGCTCCCTTAACGATCACGGTTGTATTATACTGCTTTGCAAGAGTTTTGACGGCCGTTCTTCTCGCGTCGGCGGTTGGTGGCCAGGATCTTCCAGATAGAACTTGGTATTCTCCCGCATTTGGTGTCAACAATACTTGCTTTCCTTTGATCGAAGCCCCATTCGTAGCCAGGGCGTGGAGTGCTTCCGCGTCCAGAACCATCGGTGTTTTGCACCTTCGGATAATATCTAGCAATGCCCCGTGCGATTCCGGGGTCCTAGTGACCCCACAGCCTACGACCAGTGCGTCAGCGTTTTCTAGCAACTCAATCGCAATGTTCGGGTCCGGGAAGGACGAATCGCAAGGCACCGTTATTAGATCAGGGGAATATCCTGAGACAATATCTGCGGCTCGCCGTGGTGCCACCACTATTGCCAGATCTGCCCCCGCTCCCAAGGCCGCTAGAGAATTGAAGGCTAAACAGCCAGCATAACGGTCGCTGCCTCCGCAAACGATGACCCGACCAAAGTCGCCCTTGCGAGCATTGCTAGATCGAGACGGATAGAAATCCTTGAGACTAAGCCCTCTATCTGGGCCTCGAACGTCCAAGGTTCGCACGTGTCGTTGAGCACTCGGACTGGAGGGCATTGGAAAGAATCTGATCTGATAGGAGCTAGGAAGATAGGGTTTCGCTAGTGGTTCTAGGATATGTACTTGACCGTCTAGAACCGCGCGACTGCTCTCTCGGCCCTTGCTGGAAGGCGACGTCGGGACGCGCTGCCCCGGGGTTTTGTCATGAGCCTCTTGATCTTCAATCCTATGTTTTCGAAGACCTCTTCGATGGACCAGCCTTCCTCTCTGAACTCGACCTGGTCTTTGGGCAATCTAATCATTACGTGAACCTCGAAATGCTTCCTCTCCTTCCCTTTAGAGAAGGCCCTGACCGTAGCTCTCGCCTCCCCGAGCTCAGGGTAGACATGGCTGAGAGATTCAATTGATCTTCGGAATTTTGATTTGGCTAAGGAGGACTCGACATCATTGTCGTCGAGGCCGACGATATACACGGGCAATGGGGTTGAGACTTCCACTGTTGGATTCATGTGTGAAGCTTCACCTTACCACTAGAACGGCGCATTGAGCGTGAGTGACGACACCGCTCGAGACACTTCCCAGGAGCATCTTCTTGAAACCTCCCATTCCACGTGTCCCCATGACGATTAGGTCGATCTTCTCGCTGGCTGCGTAGTCAGTTATTGCTTGAACAACGGAGCCAACAGTTTCGCT
>Ga0209236_1002990_pt1 | contig 10321 bp, 11 predicted proteins | sample GraSoi013_1_40cm_FD_185819 | JGI IMG/M metagenome (GOLD analysis project Ga0209236, IMG submission 185819) | Grasslands soil microbial communities from the Angelo Coastal Reserve, California, USA - Sample 09_27_2013_1_40cm (SPAdes) (version 2) | ecosystem: Environmental > Terrestrial > Soil >... | reverse complement strand
CGGCGGGAAGCGGAGTCTGAGGGCGCGCCGACAGCATCGCGCGCGCGAGCGTGTCCTGCGCCTCCCGGACGGCGGCCTGGCACTCCGCGCAGCCCGGCAGGTGAGCCTCGAACTGCACGAGGTCATCGCCGTCCAGCGCACCGGCCGCGTAGACCGCGGCCAGGGTCTCGAAGGGTTCGTGGCTCACGTGGGCGTCACCGCCTCGCGCAGCCGCGCCAGCGCCAGGCGGATGCGCGTCTTGACGGTGCCGAGCGGCTGCTCGAGCCGCTCGGCGATCTCCCGTTGTGTGAGGCCGGAATAATACGCGAGCTCGATGATCTCGCGCTGCGCCTGGGAGAGCTGCGCGAGAGCGCTCGCGACGAGCTGCCGCTCCTCCGCGCGCACCGCGGCGTCGCCGCCGGGCGGGGTGGGGGCGCCGACCGTGGCCTCGTCGACGGGTGCCACGAACGTCTCGCCACGCCGACGCACGGCGCGCACGCGGTCGATGGCGCGTGTCCGCGCGCGCGTGATGATCCAGGCCTCCGGCGTGCCGCGCGCCGAATCGTAGGCGGCGGCGCCGCGCCACGCTTCCCAGAAGACGTCCTGGAGCACGTCGGCCGCGTCGGCACGATCGCGCACGATGCGGAGCACGAAGGGAAAGACGAGCGGCGCATAGCGGTCGTAGAAGCGTGCGAACGCATCGCGGTCGCCTGCCGCCATGACCCTGATGAGGTCTCCCCCCGGCGTGCCCATAGCCGTCCCTCAGTATCGCCGGTCTCGCTCTCTCTACGAATGGCCCGGCCTCGCCGGTTCACCCGGTGATGCTATTCTCTCGGCCGTGAAGTGGGTGTACGACGGCGGTGCCGCGTTCGACGAGGCCTTCGATCGCGACGGCGATGCGCGTGCCCACTATCGCGGCATCGTGGGCGTGCTGGAGTCCTTCACGCAGGGCGAGGTCAGCCGGCGCGAGCGGCTGCAGAAGCTGGCGCTCATGGACCAGGGCATCACGTTCACGGTCTACGGCGAGAAGGAAGGGCTCGAGCGGATCTTCCCCTTCGACTTCGTGCCGCGCGTCGTCACCGCGCGCGAGTGGGAACGGCTCGAGGCAGGGCTCGTCCAGCGCGTCACCGCGCTCAACCTCTTCATCGCCGACGTCTACGGCGAGCAGAAGTGCCTCAAGGACAACGTGCTGCCGCCCGCGCTCCTGCTCTCGCGCAAGGAGTACAAGCGCGAGCTGCTCAACGTGCGGCCGCCGCGCGGCGTCTACACGCACGTCGTCGGCACCGACATCATCCGCGACGACCGCGGCGAGTTCCTGGTGCTGGAGGACAACTGCCGCTGCCCGAGCGGCGTCTCCTACGTGCTCGAGAACCGCAACCTCATGACGCGCGTGTTCCCCGAGCTGTTCGGCCCCTACCCGGTGCGTCCGATCAAGGACTATCCGAACCTCCTGCTCGACGCCCTGCTGCACGCGGCCCCGCGCACCGCCGAGAGCCCGGTGGCGGTCGTGCTCTCGCCCGGCATCCACAACTCGGCGTTCTTCGAGCACTCGTTCCTCGCGCGCGAGATGGGGACGACGCTCGTGGAGGGGCGCGACCTCCTCGTCGAGGACAACTACGTGTTCATGCGCACGACGCGCGGGCGGCAGCGCGTGGACGTCGTCTACCGCCGCATCGACGAGGACTTCCTCGATCCGCTCGTGTTCCGGCGCGACAGCCTGCTCGGCGTGCCGGGCCTGCTCAACGCCTACCGGGCGGGCAACGTGGCCATCGCCAACGCTCCCGGCGCCGGCGTGGCCGACGACAAGTCCGTCTACGCCTTCATGCCGCAGCTCATCAAGTACTACCTCGGCGAGGAGGCGCGGCTCGGGCAGGTGCCGACGTACCTCGGCTTCCGGCGCGAGGACTTCGCCTTCATGCGCGAGCACGCGGCCGAGCTGGTGATCAAGACCACCGGCGATTCCGGCGGCTACAACATGCTCATGGGGCCGTTCGCGACGCGCACGGAGATCGACGCCTACGTCGCGCGCATGCGCAAGGAGCCGACGAACTACATCGCGCAGCCCCTCGTGGATCTGTCCACGCACCCGACCTACGTCGACGGCCGCTTCGAGCCGCGGCGCATCGACCTGCGGCCCTTCATCCTGTGCGGCGACGGCGTGCGCGTCCTGCCTGGCGGTCTGACGCGGGTGGCGCTGCGCGAGGGCTCGTACGTCGTGAACTCCTCCCAGGGCGGCGGCAGCAAGGACACCTGGGTGCTCGCGCCCCGGCGCGGCGGCTGATGCTCTCCCGCGTCGCCGACGCCGTCTACTGGATGGGGCGCTATCTCGAGCGCGCGGAGAACATCACGCGCCTGCTGCTCGTGACCGACGACTTCGCGACCGAGACGCAGGGCTTCGCGGAGGACCTCGCCCAGACGGCGTGGAAGGACGTCCTCGCCATCCTGCCCTCCGCCGAGCTGACGCGTCCGGTGTCCGCGTTCGCGCCGCTCTCCCTGCCGTATCTGCAAAGCTTCTTCGTGGACGGCAAGAACCCGTACTCCGTCCACTACTCGCTGCGCAAGGCGCGCGAGAACGCGCGCGCGGTGCGGGAGGCGCTCACGGTCGAGGTGTTCATGTCCATCAACGAGACGTTTCGCGCGGTGGAGGCGCACGGCGAGCGCCGCCCCGACGCGACCGGCCTGCGCGACGCGCTCGCCTCGACGCACAAAGGCCTGTTCGGCATCATCGGCGCGATCGAGAGCACGTTCACCCGCGACGAGGCGTGGCACTTCTTCAAGCTCGGCGCGGCGCTCGAGCGGATCTACCGCACCGCGCTGATCCTGCGCGCCAAGCTGCCGGCCCTCACCGGCGGCGCGCGCCCCGACCAGCCCCTCTACTACACGCAGTGGCGGAGCCTGCTGCGCAGCGTCTCCTCGCTCGAGAACTACCGCCGGGCGCGCGGCGCGGGCATGGAGGGCGACCTCGTCGTCGCCTTCCTGCTGTTCGACCCGTACTCGCCGCGCTCGCTGCGGGCGGCGAGCGCTGCCATCAAGGATTGCCTCGAGCGCATCGCCGTCGACGGCGAGCTCTCGCCGGCGGCGCGGCTGGCCGGCAAGCTGCACGCGGATCTCTCGTACGACGACGAGCGCTCGGCGCGACGCGCGTCGGCCGCCTTCCTCGACCGCGTGGTGGACACGGTGACGCGGACGCACGAGGCTCTCACCGCGCAGTACTTCGTGTCCTGACCATGCGACTGGAGGTCGAGCACGCCTTCGCGTTCGAGTACGACGGCTACATCAGCGAGTCGTTCCTCGAGCTGCGCGTGCAGCCGAAGACGACGCCGACGCAGACCGTCCTGTCGTTCACGCTCGCCGTCGGCCCCCGCGCGCGCGTCTACCGGTACGTCGATTGGAACGACAACGTCACCCACCACTTCACCATCACCAAGTTCCACGACCGCATCGAGGTGACGGCGACCTCGCTCGTCGAGACGCGGCCGGCGCCGGTGGCGCTCGCCGACCTCGGCCCGCCGGCGTTAGCCGGCGAGGTGCCCTACCCGCTGCTCGACTACCTCGCCTTCGACGGGCCGGTGCGGCTGACGCCGGCGCTGCGCGCCGCCCACGGCGCGCTGGCGCTGCCGCGCGGCGCCTCGCTCGACGAGCAGGTCCTCGCCATGGGCCGGGCGCTGCGGGGTCGTTTCGAATACCAGAAGGACGTCACGCGCTACGACTCGACGACCGAGGACTTCCTCAAGCTCGGCCAGGGCGTGTGCCAGGACTTCGCCCACCTGATGCTCGGCTGGCTGCGTCTGAGCGGCATCCCCTGCCGCTACGTCAGCGGCTACCTGCACGTGGACCGCAGGAAGCGCGAGCCCTCGCAGAGCCACGCCTGGGTCGAGTTCCACGCGCCGTCGGCGGGCTGGGTGGCGTTCGATCCGACGCACGGCCGGCCCGTCGACGAGCGCTACGTCGTCGTCGGTCACGGCCGTCACTACGACGACGTGCCGCCGAACAAGGGCATCTATCGCGGGACGGCGCGCGAGACGCTCGCGGCCGAGGTCTACACGCGGCTCGTCACCGGCACGGCGATCCCGCGCCTCAGCGAGGACGTGCGGGCGATCGATCTGAAGGTGTTCGCGGCCGCCCCCGCGCGGCGCCCCGCGCCGGCCGTGCCGTCGGCGGCCGAGGAGCAGGCGCAGCAGCAACAGCAGCAGTGACCGCGCCTCTCACCGCGGACGACTGGATCGCGCGGCTCGGATTGATCCGCCATCCCGAGGGCGGCTGGTACCGCGAGACCTATCGCTCGTCCGGGCGGATCGAGCGCGCTGCCCTGCCGCCTCGCTTCGGCGGCCCCCGCGCCTTCAGCACGGCCATCTACTATCTGCTGCGCGCCGGCGAACGCTCCGCGCTCCACCGCATCAAGTCGGACGAGGTCTGGCACCACTACGCCGGCGATGCCGTCGAGCTGTGGTTGCTGGAGGAGCCGGGTCGAGCACGCCAGGTGCGGCTGGGCGGCGACGGCGAGCCGCAAGTCATCGTCCCCGCCGGCGTGTGGTACGGCGCGCGGGTCGTCGACGGCGGCGCGTACGCGCTGATGGGCGGCACCGTCGCGCCCGGCTTCGACTTCGCCGACTTCGAGCTGGCCGACCGCGCGGCGCTGATCGCGACGTGCCCAGGAGAGCGCGCGATCATCGAGACCCTGACATGAGCAACCTCTTCGACGACGTGCCGCGGACACTGCCGGTGGAGAAGATCGACGTGCTGCTCGAGACGCCGGGCGTGAGGCTCGAGCGCATCGTCTCGACCGGCCACGTCACTCCGCCCGGTCAATGGTACGACCAGGGTCGCCCGACTACGCTTCGAGGGCGAGCCGGAGCCGCGTGAGCTCGGCGTCGGCGATCACGTGCTCATCCCCGCCCACACCCGCCACCGCGTGGAGTGGACCGATCCCACCACGCCGACCGTGTGGCTCGCCCTGTACTATCGGCCGTCCGATCGGGCGTGATATGGCGCCAGGGCGGTCGATCGCGCGCACGGTCCAATCGCAGCACATGATCGGTTTCATTGGGTGGAGGCGGCCAGCGGATGCAACACGTCGATCGCCCATCCGACGTCCAGACGTTCTCCCAGCCAGCCAGGCATCGCCGTTCGCGCGTGCAGGTGAAGCCCGTGCGCATCGTGCTGCGCTCGTAGCGCGTGGACGGGATCGCGGGGCACCGCCGCCGGAGGCGGAACTTCAGGCACGAGCCGGCCGTCCGGGCGCCGGAAGCTCAGCTCCCCGTCCGGTTGGCGGTCCATCTCGTAGCCCTCTTCGTGGACCGCGCGGTGGTGCCGACGGCAGAGCAGGGCGAGGTTCGAGAGCGTGGTAGGCCCGCCTTGCGCCCAATGCCGGATGTGATGCCCTTGGCCGAAAGGAAGCCCACAGCCCGGGAAGCGGCAGCCGCGATCGCGATGGTCAAGCGCGCGTCGTAACGCCGGCGGAATCGTCCGCGTCCGCGCACCGACTTCCATGACCCGGCCATCCGGAGCGTGTCGCATCACCACGCGGGTCGCATCGCAGGCGAGGCGCTGAGCCGTTCCCGAGGAAACGTGCGCGCCGTCCTTGAGGACGGACTGGCCGGGCGCATCCGCGTCCGCCAGGACCGGGGCATCCACGTGGACCACCACCTGGTAGCGTTCTCCCGGTGCACCGGGATCGATGCCGTGGTGGAGCGCCGTCTCCGCGACGAGGGCCAAAGCGTCCGCCTGCTGCTGCGCCATGGTAGGCGTTTCCGCGAAGCCGTCCTCGGCGTCCATCGAGCGCGCCCGCTGGTACAACGTCTCGCGCGCCGCGGCCAGCGCCTGCACGAGCACGGCGCCGACCTCCGGCGCCAGTCGCCCGCGGATGACGACCATACCGTCTTCGTCCTGATACACGTGCAGCGCCCGGATCGCGTGGCGCCGTGCGGTCTCCCGGGCTTCGGCCTGCCGGTCGACCAGGCGCCAGCCGCGGACGATGCGCTCCACGTGTTCGGCAGTGCCGGCCTTGCCAACCGCAAGCAGCCGCTCTTCCGTCTCAGGGGTGGCGACGCGCGTCAGCGCGCGGACCTTCGAGTACGACAGCTCACCGCGGGCGAGCGCCTGCGCCAGCCGCGGCAGCGTACCCAGCGCCCGCGCCACCCGGACGCGCTCGCGGGCGGCGCCCCGGTCGAGCCCGACGCGCCACGACAGCCAGGCAGCGCAGGAGAGGAACCCCGTGTTCCAGCCGCCGCGGGCGTCGAACTCGCGGATCAGATCGAGCAGGCGCGCGGTGGCCGCGTCGAGGTGGGCGCACAGCACGGCGATCTCGTCGCCCAGCCGCTCCACCTCGAGCACCGGCTCAGGAGTCGGAAGAAAGGCAGGAGTATCGATGTTCATCGGCGAGATCCTCCATGGCTCTGCGCCGAATCTACACCCTGATTTTCAGCGTCTCTGGCGCCTCCACGACCGGCGATTGCACGGCGATCATGATTTTTCGCTGGGACACAGCCGCACGAGCCTTGCGGCCTCGTTGCAGCCCGCTGGACGCGCTTCCGCCAAGCGTTGGCGACTTACCGCCAGCGGCGACGGTGAAGGCTGTCAAGCGAAATCGTCGCTGAGAAGTGATCTATCCGGCGGTGGTGAGGCGGTCGATGAGGCGCAGCAGCCGATGCTGCGCGAACGCCGTCATCAGCAGCGCGACCCCGAGCGTCATCAGCGCGGACGAGACGAAGAAGCGGGCGATGAACAGCATGAACCGCGCGGTCGCGTCCGTCTGAAACGCGAGCGTCTCGCCTCATCCGCGGCCGGCGTGTTCACCAACCGATCGGCCGCCCAGACCCCGTAGAGCCCGCCGGCGAGCAGGAGCGCGGCGCCGACGACGAGCAACACGCGGTTCCACGCTCGCACACGCGCGATCCGCCCGGCGTCCGTCGGGCCGAGCACGGCTAGCGCCGCACGACCCGCCGCGCCTTCAGCTCGAAGCGCGGCAGGCTGCGCGGCGGCGCCAGCGTCACTTGCAGCCGGAGGCCGAGCCCGGCGCGCAGCGCCTCCTGCAGCGCCGCGCACACGCCCGCGCCGTCGCCCGCGCCGACTTCCACGAGGATGCGGGCCTCGTCCAGCTCGCCCGCGCGGAAGACCTCGACCTGGAACTCCTCGACGGCCGCGAAGCGCCGCACGATGTCCTCGACGGCGGACGGAAAGACGTTCACGCCGCGCAGGATCAGCATGTCGTCGAGGCGGCCGAGGATGCCGCCCTCGAGCCGCCGGAACGTCCGGCCGCACGCGCAGGGAGCGTCGGCGAGGCGCACGCGGTCGCCGGTGCGGTAGCGGATCACCGGCGAGCCGAGACGCCCGAGGTTCGTCAGCACCAGCTCGCCCTCGCGCGCCGGCGCGCCCGTCGCCGGATCCAGCACCTCGGCGATGAACTCCGACTCGTTGACGTGCAGGCCGGTCTGCGCCGCGCACTCGTAGCCGTAGGCGCCCATCTCCGTCATGCCCGCGTGGTCGAAGGCGCGCGCCCCCCAGTGCGCCTCGATGCGCGCGCGCACGGCGGGAATCCCGGCCCCGGGCTCCCCGGCGTGCACGGTCGCGCGCACCGGTAGCGCGGCGATGTCGATGCCGCGCTCGCGGCCCGTCTCGGCGAGGTGGAGGGCGTAAGGAGGGCGTGCACACGAGCGCGGTGGCGCCGAGCGCCTGCATGGCCCCCAGGCGCGCCAGCGAGTCCGCGCCGCCGCCGGGAATCGTCAGCGCGCCCAGCGCCCGCGCGCTCTCGAACCCCGCCCAGAAGCCGATGAAGAGCCCGAACGAGAACGGGAAGTAGATGCGATCGGCCGGCCCGAGCCCGGCGCCGGCGAGCACGAACCGCCAGCAGTGCGTCCACCAGTCCCACGAGGCCTGCGTGTCGAGCCAGCGCAGCGGCGCGCCGGTGGTGCCCGAGGTCTGGTGCACACGCACGTAGCGCTCGAGCGGATACGTGAGGTTGGTGCCGAACGGCGGGTGCGCGACCTGGTCCTCGACGACGTCGCTCTTGCGCGAGAGCGGCAGGCGCTGGAAGTCGTCCCAGGTCTTCAGATCGGCGGGCCCGCTGACGCCGGCGCGCGCCCACGCCGCGCGCCAGAACGCGTTGCCCGGCACGGCGTAGATCGCGTCGAGCAGCACGCGGAAGCGGCGCCACTGGTGCTCGCGCAGGCGCGCGGCGTCCAGCGTCTCGAGCGCCCGGTCGAACACTCAGGGCCTCCCGGCCGGATCCTGGTTGAGATATTCGCGGAGGGCGTCGTACAGCTCGCCGTGCCGCGCGCGCAGGCGCCGCGGGTCCTTGAAGAACGACTCGACGGCGACGGCGAATAGCTCGACCTCGTTCGTTCGGGCGTACTCATCCAGCGCCGACTCGCCTCGCCGCGCCCGCACCAGCTCGCGCTCGATCAGGCGCTGCCACCGTCGGCGCGCCGGAAGCCCGAGCCCTCGCGGCACCCCGTCGAACTGTCCGTCCTCGAAGTCCACCACGTGCGCGAATTCGTGCAGTCCGACGTGAAAGGGCTCCTCGCGCCGGAAGCTCGACACGAGCGCGGGCCGGCTGAGCACAATGGCGTTACGCGGCACCACCATGCCCGCGAACTCCGGGTGCGACGTGCAGCGAAAATCCTCGTCGAAGGGCTTCGGGTAGATCAGGATCTCGGGCAGGTCGGAGTACTCCCACGACGGTCGGCCGAAGACGAGCATCACCGCGCTGCTCGCCACCAGCACGCGCACGTCGTCGGTCACCGTGGTGTTGACGCCGGTGATCTCCGCGTCGTCGATGAACACCGCGACGTCGCGCTCGAAGCGCGCCCGGTCCTCGGGCGACAGCACCATGTAATACCGCACGTACCGCTCCAGCGCCCGCCGCCACGGCTCCGGGAACTCCCGGGCGGCGACGCGCCGCCGGCGCAGCGAGCGCCGCAGCAGCACCCAGCCGACGCCGGCACCGACCAGCGGCGCGAGCGCGACCGGCGCCACCGGGGGCGCTCCGATCTCCCACAGCAGGCTGAACGCCACCACGGCCGCCGCCACGGCGACGGCCGCCGCCAGTAACCCGTCGACGCGGTTCCACGTGATCAGGCGCGCAGCTTGAAGCGCTGGATCTTGCCGGTGGCCGTCTTCGGCAGCTCGGCGACGAACTCGACCCAGCGCGGATATTTGTAGGGCGCGATCTTGTCCTTCACGAAGGCCTTCAGCTCGTCGGCGAGGCCCGTGCCGGCGCGCGCCGGCTCCTTGAGGACGACGAAAGCCTTGGGCTTCACGAGCCGGTCGGTGTCCTCGTGGCCCACCACGGCCGCCTCGAGGACGGCCGGATGCTTGATGAGCGTCGCCTCGACCTCCACGGGCGAGACCCAGATGCCGCCGACCTTGAGCATGTCGTCGGCACGGCCTGCGAACCAGAAGAAGCCGTCGGCGTCCTGCCAGTACTTGTCGCCCGTCTGGATCCACGAGCCGTAGAGCGCCTCCTTCGTCTTCTCGTGCTTGTTCCAGTAGTAGGCCATCGTCGAGTCGCCCTTGACGCGCAGGTTGCCGATGTCACCTTGCTCGACGGGCCGGCCCTCGTCGTCCACGACGATCGCCTCGTACCCCGGCACCGGCAGCCCCGTGGAGCCGGGCCGCGATCGGCCGGGACGGTTCGACAGGAAGATGTGCAGGATCTCGGTCGTCCCGATGCCGTCGATGACTTCCACGCCGAAGCGCTCGCGCCAGCGGTTGTAGAGCTCCTCTGGCAGCGCCTCGCCCGCCGAGACGCAGAGACGCAGGGAGGAGACGTCCCAGCGCTTCTCCGGCTCTTTCAGCGCGAGCATGGCCGCGTAGAGCGTCGGCACGCCGAAGAAGATCGTCGGCCGGTAGCGCGCGATGACCTCGAACACGCCGTCGGGCGTCGGCCGGTGCGGGTAGAGCACGCTCTGCGCCCCCGCGCCCATCGGGAAGTACCCGGCGTTGCCGAGCCCGTAGGCGAAGAAGAGCTTGGCCGCGGAGAACACCTTGTCGTCGGGGCGCAGCTTCAGTACTTGCGCGGCGTACGTCTCGTAGCAGACGACCATGTCGTGGTGCAGGTGCACGGCGCCCTTGGGAAAGCCGGTGGACCCGGAGGAGTAGAGCCAGAACGCCGGGTCGTCTTTCGAGGTCTCGGCCGCGGTCAGCGACGCCGACGCCTTGGCGATGCGGTCCTCGTACGACAGGTACGCTCCGGGCTTGCCGCCGGCCACGAGCACGTGACGCAGGTGGGGCGCCTGTCCCAGCACCGGCCCCGCCTCGGCCAGCAGCGGCGCCGAGATCACCGCCGCCTTCGCGCGGCTGTCGCGCAGGAAGTAGAGATAGTCGGCGCCGCGCATGAGCGTGT
>Ga0209236_1002989_pt1 | contig 10321 bp, 10 predicted proteins | sample GraSoi013_1_40cm_FD_185819 | JGI IMG/M metagenome (GOLD analysis project Ga0209236, IMG submission 185819) | Grasslands soil microbial communities from the Angelo Coastal Reserve, California, USA - Sample 09_27_2013_1_40cm (SPAdes) (version 2) | ecosystem: Environmental > Terrestrial > Soil >... | reverse complement strand
GGGTCCGATTGTGACGAAGATGGAGGACTGGCTGGTCTGGTTGCCGCTCTGTGCGTAGATGGTGACGAAGCTGAAGGGGTAGGATGATGAGAGGGCTGTTGGAACTGAGATTGTAATCTGTGAGGTGGCTGTTCCGCCGGGAGTGAGTGTAACGTTCGCGGGTGAGAGCACGTATCCTAGTTGTGCGTAGAAGGCGTCGATGTTCGCGGCCAGGGTGACTTTGCCCTGGAACCCGCTGAAGCTTGTTAGCGTAATGGTTGACGTCGCGTTCTTTCCGGGTGCGATTGTGAGATCATACGGGTTTAGACTGGCCGAGAAAGAGGGCTGACTCACAGTGACGGAGAAGTCTATCTGATGCGTGAGGATTCCGCTGACTCCAGTTACTGTGACAAAGTAGTCTCCTGAAACCACGTTCTGCGGCACTGAGATGGTGACCGTAGACTGGCTTGTTGATCCGCTCGAGAGTGTGATTGCGGATGGGTTGAGCGTGACTGCTAATCCTCCATACAACGACCCTGATAGTGTGACTGTTCCCGCGAAGCCTGCAAGGCTCTTCAGACCGATATTGGCCGTTCCTGTGGAGCCTGGCGATATGGCCAATGTGGTAATGTTGGTGTTGAGCAGAAAGTCTGGTCCAGTGGCGGTTATTGGGACCGTGACACTGTGTTGTAACGTTCCGCTGGTCCCTGCGACGGTCGCGGAGTAGTCTCCGGGAAGCGTGAAGGAAGATACTGAGGCTGTCAGCGTGGAGTTGACCTCTGATGTGGTCGGGGTGAGGGTGACGCTGGAATGGTCAAGCGATGTCTGGATGAGAGGTGTGCTCGAGGATTGTGTGAGGTTGACTGTTCCGGAGAAGAGTCCGAGGGCTTCGACTGTGATCGTAGAAGTCTTCGATGATCCTACTGTTGCTGTAAGGTTTGAGGGAGTGGAAAAGATCTCGTAGTCTGGGGGAATCACGTAGACTGCGATCGTGGCGGTGTGAGAGAGGCTGTTGCTCGTGCTACTGACTGAGAACAGGTATAGTCCGAGAACGGTCGACGCGGAGGTGGAGAATGTAATTGTTCCCTGGACAGAGCCGCCTGAGGGGACTTGTAGAGTGTTCACGCCGAGCGAGAGTGTTGGTGGATTGGAGAGGGAAGAGTTGAGGAGCTGAGAGGTCAGACTTACCCCGCCAGAGTAGCCGTTGATGCTTGTGAGGTTGAGGCTGAACATGATCGATTGGCCGAGGTGGATGACTGGGGACGTTTGTGGTGTCGCGTCAAAAGCGAAGTCTGGCAGGCTTGAAGAGGTCCAGGCGTTTGTTGTCGTGACTTTGGCCTGGATCGAGTATGTCTGTCCTAGATAGAGTTCGGATACTTGCTCCCTTATTTCTACTAGGAAACCTGTTGACTGGTCCCAGACAGCGGTGATGTTGTAGAAGGGATTCTTGGCTACCAGAATGTTGACGGGTCTTACGGCGCCAGCGTAGGGTTTGGCGACTGTCTCGGTGATTCCGCCGAGGAATCCGTATCCGGATGCGACGTTTCCGGCTAGTATTTGTGACTGGGTTGTTCCGTTCTTGTAAAGGTAGGTCTGGGTCGCAGTCACGTTCTTTGCGCTAGTGTTGACTGCAGTGACGAGGATTGTGAGCGATTGTGTCTGGTTGAGCTGTGAGAGGATCGAGGGCGGAGTTCCGCTGCCCTTGAAAGTGACGCCTATCTGGCCGAAAGTGACATACTGACTTACACTTACGCCTGGATTGTATGATTGGGCGTGTGCTATAGGTGAAAGGAGAGGCGTCGCCATAGCTAGGACTAACGCTAGAAGAATTGACGCTGATCTTCTCAAAGCTCTCATCAGAGACTACCCTTCGTCGAATGGAGGACTCAACTTCTTGCGAATATGATATGTCAGTCGTTACAGACACGCAGAACCTAGCGGACAGGTAAAATATCAAGACAAACGAACGAGCCTCCTCGTTAACTTCGATAACGGCCAAGACTTCGATGCAAGAAGGGTCAGTTTGCCAGGACTCTGTCGATGGTTACAGCTTGAAGGCTAAGGCTGACTCTCAACTCTCAATTCCTCCTCACGAGAACAACTAATGCCACGAAACAATTCCACTAACAACTGGTCTGATAGCCGAGAGACAGCTGAAAAAGACAATTCTCCGGTCAGCGGAGCGACTGGCGCGGACGACTAGGCGCTAACCCCTCACGAATGGAACAAGAACTAGTCGTCACTTGACGACGAATAGAATCTGGCCGTTCTCTGGCTTATAGCAGAGACTGAGTCACGCCCGCACACGAAATTGTCCCATCCAGCCGATCACGTCAAGGGCTCGAAGGAATTCGATCGAATCTATCAGAGTCTGAGGCAAGGCTCTGCGGAAAAGAGGATGGTTGATTCTGCGCTGGATATGCTGAAACAGAACATGATGTTAGGGGACAAGATTCAACGGCCGCAATGGCCCCCGTACTATGATAGACGATACGCGATAAGCAATGTCTGGAAGTTCAACATGCCCAAAGCTGCGAGATTGATCTACACTCTGCTCTCAGAGAATGGCCGATGGGTCGTCATAGTGCTAGAGATGTTCTTGACTCACAAAGAGTATGAGAAGAGATTCGGGTACTGCTAGAGCGTTAACGGACCCGGACACTACTCTTGAGCAGTCTTCGCAATCTCGGATTGCCGGGGAAGGTCCAGACGATCTCGCCCTTGTCCAATAGAATCTTGTTAGAACTTTCCAGATAGTCGAGAATACGATTGAACGTCTGATACTGCAGCTTCCTAGGAAGGCTCTGCCAGAGCTCCTTCTTCGTAGGATAGGATTTCGCCTTCTGAATCTCCCTCTCAACCATGAGAATGGTGTCCAGCCGGGGCTCGTGGAGAACCGTGGTCGTTGCCATGCACTAGAGATTCTCGATGGATTATATAAGTATGTATAATCGCTCGATCCGGAGGCTCGTGTACGATTCGCGCTCCTTCCAAGCGTCCAAGACGATTCCGAATCGACGGCTTCTGCAACATCCCAGCGTTGTCCCAATATCAGCATCGTGAAGCTGAGGAGGAGGCTGACGACCTCTTCCATTACGGACCAGTTCTGCACTGCGGGTCTTGCAGCCTCCATGGCTCATAAGATGGAGTGTTGTTGCTCTTAGTCTGGAGAGCTGGCTGACAATGATCCGACTGGATCCGTCGAACTAGTTTCGTTCTCGTGTCTGAGCAATAGCCGAACGATGGCTCAACCTTACAGATGTCGAGTCAGCGGAGCAACTGGCGCGAACGCCTACACGCCAACCCCTCACAGATGGACCAAGAACTAGCAATCAAACTACAAGACAACCAAATACATTCCTAGAAATGTCGAAGTAGTTGTTCCTCTCGGCGCGAGAGTGCTCTTTGTGAGAGAAATCGAGGATTCTGCCAATTGTTTTTCCGTTCGTAGAGCAGACATGGTTTCAACTCCTTGATTCAGAAGTCATAAATGCGAAAGTTTTGCTGAGAAGCTCGAGACGATAATTGGCCTTCCCGCCGAAAGTTTTGAGCGAGGCATGGGTAAGGTCGATGGGCAGCGTGTGAGTGTAGATTGGCTGATCATCAGCATGCTGTTCCTTGCGGGGTCTCGCTTCGTCTAGCTAGTCGTGGAAGAGAGGGTGAGGGGGCTTGGGAGGCGCATCACAGGGTTCCGGAGAGTGAGGGGGGTCTGACAAGTTGGAGAACTGTGCGATTATGTGTTGGTTGTGTCAAAGCAAGACCCTCTGACGCGGTGCTATCTGGTCCGCAAGCAGCCAGGGGGTTCCGATTGGCTTAAACACGGCCAACTCGCGCGTTCAAGCAAGGTTCTGTTCCGTTCATTGACCGCTCCCCCAAGACTCGATGCGGCTCCAGTCTTCTTCCTAATTCTAGGAATCGTCCTAGTAACTGTGGGAATGACTGTTGGCCTTGGCAGGATAGGAGATGCCTTAGTTATGAACAATCCCGACGCTGGGAACTTCAATCCGGCAAACGTCTCCCCGACAATCACCTTGGCAGGTCTCATCATAGGATTCTTCGTCTCGGTGGGATCAGCTATGATAGCCCTCTCCATTCACAAATGGAAATGAACTTGCGCCGGACAGGTGCAGAATAAGCCCCGAGACCTACGGTCTTCTTTCCGATTTGGGCTGCTGGCAAAGCGTAAGAGACGCGGATCGAGGATTGGATAGCAACGAATTTAGCCAAGAAAAACCGGAGACTTAGGAGAGGATCATGACTCGGGAACCTAGGAAGAAGAAGGGGGTCGAAAAAGCGAAGATCGATAAGGAGTTCCGGAGGATCGCCGAAAAGAACCTCCGCAGAGATCTCGAACTCTTAGAAAGGCTCGCAAGAATCTAGTCCGGACTCTACCAGATTCTCGTCATTGACGATGGCGTTAGGGCGGAGTCACCGCTAATGCTGCTGGAAAAGAAAAATGGAGATTTGAGTATTAGTGATTCTTAGACTGTCAGTTTTCCCTTATGGACTATGGGTGTGCCGTCTGCTGTTACGGTCGCTCTGGAGAGGCTGGCTTGGAACTGGAAGCTGCTATGGTTTTCGCCTGATAGGTTCTGGTTTTCGCCGATCCCGATCGACACGGTTCCCAGGCTCATATTGTCGCTGAGAAATCCCGGTCTGACTGCCTGGTTGAGGCCTATGCTGAGGTTTGCGACCTGGTCCTTATCTCCACTAGACGGTTCGTAGACTTTCTGGAACGAGTCATAGTTGGTCTCAGCCGCGGACTTTACGAGCCTGCCTTTCTGGAACTCCCAGCTGATTCCCTTGATCAACTGGCCCATGAGGGGTACTGTCATGTCGGATCGGAAACTTCCCTCGGTAGTGCCTCTCTTCGGGGCGAGTGTGACGTAGCCTGCGGGTATGCTGGTGGAGATGAAGCCTCTCCTCCGGTCTTCCTCGTCGATGATGCCGTCCTCTACGAAGACTGGGTGTGCTCCGATCTCCATCTTCACCCTCGTTCCTTCACTCGTGACTTCGACCTGCTTTGCGTGTTCTAGGGTGCGGGCTATTTTCTTGCCGAGCTGTGCAATCTTCTCATAGTCAGCATTGCTAGCCTCCTCAACACTCTTCTTCCACGCTTCATAGTTGAAGCCGTAGGTCTTGGCTCTCTGCTCTGTAACAGATCCCACTTGCAAATCTATGCTGCGCACCTTCCTCTCCCGTATCTTGTCCATGGTTCTCTGGAAGGACTCGAAGAGAGCACCCATCTGGGATCCTTGCACGCTCCGGTATGTCTGAGGGTCTTCCGGACCGAAGATGTTGATGGCAGCGTCAGTCTCGTCGAAGAGCGCGAGATTGTGCCGTAATGGTTTTCGCAGATTCTCGGCCGGAATCTCAGTCAGCGTCTTCCACCAGAACTCGTCCGTCTCGAGCGTTACGAGCGGGAGCGCTCCGGCTTTTCTGACCTGGTAGGCCAGCTGGCTTGCTAGTGGTAGCGTGTGCTGCCAAGTGTCGATTACCACCGTCTCGTCAGGCTTCACTCCTAGATTTGTGTTAACCACCGTTTCTGCTAGGGTCTTTGGCATTGAGAATTTTCCCGTGAAACTGTTCAGCGTTATTACAAATAACACTTGTGCCCCGGCTTACATGAGACACGTTAATCGATTGTCAGGTTCTGGATTCTTTCGGTTATGTTGGGCATGGGCCATAGGCGTGCGACCCAGCCGTGTCTTTTCTTCGCGTTCTCGACTCTTGGTAGCTGGAATGAGTCTATTTTCTTGAAGAGGTCGAGCAGCGGTCTCTGACCCACTACTTCAGCGATGTGTCGAGAAAGATACTCTCTGAGACTGGGTTATCTGGTAGAACGCCGAAGGGCTCTCTCCGACATTATTGCCTATGATGGCGAGCTGGTTTGCATGAGCCAAGTCAAGGTCTCCGAGCATGAGCAGTGTCGTCTCGCCTTGGACCAGCAGGGTTAGAGCGGACCTCTCTGACTCATTATTCCAGGGATAGAAAGTCCCGTTTATGAATTCCGCGGCGCTACCCACGTTAATGCTGAACAGTCGAGCATAGTTCAATTCGGTGTCCCACCGAGCATGTTCTGCTATCCTCTGTTCACTCCAGTAGACAACAGCCGGCACGGTAACGATTAGGATGATCAGGCACAAGACTAAGATGTAGAATAGCCGACGACTGAAAACAATGGGTCCTTTCGATATACTCAATTTCTCTCGACAGAGAACTAGTTCGGTCTCATATTTTACGCGTGCGTGTTTACACTCATCAGCATCGGCTAGGTTCGATTACTGGAAGGGTCTGACGAGCGGGTACTGGTCCGTGTCATGATTGAACACGTAGGGCGTGTCGCCTATCCCGTCAGGGCTCGGACAGATGTTCTGCTGGGGTCCGCTGCAGATGTCTACTCCGGTAAAGTCTGACCAGAAGTTGCCTCCGCTGGGGTAACCGTTGTCCCAGAGGTTCTGGCTTGGGTTGTCGTCGAAGGCTTGGATTGTGTTATTGAGCACGTTGTTGTGGTAGACGGATCCCTCGGACGTGTTGTGAAGCACGATTCCATACGAGTCACCCGCCCGTATGGTATTTCCGATCACGAAGGAGTCGCTGGAGGACGTGATGTTGATTCCTGCTGGTCCAGAATGGAGGTTGGTCACCATGACATTTGTGATGGTGTTGTTCTCTAGGTCTACGCCGCCAGTCTGGTATTCGCTGACGCCGTACTCGTAGAGATGGACTGTTGGACCGGATGAACCAATTATCCGATTGTACATTGCTATCACGGTCCCGGACCCATCTAAGGTGAATCCTCGCGGGCCTGTGATGTAATTGTGCTCAATATCGAGACTTGCATAGCTTCCGACAAAGATTCCATTGTCAGTGTTGACTATCGTGTTATGGAAGACGTCGACTAGGGAGGAGGAAACGTTGATACCTGTGCCCGAGTCGGTTATTCTGTTTCCTCTGATATTGAGGAAAGCCGAGTCGAGCAAGTGGACCCCGGTCTGCGAATCGTGGACCGTGACGCCGGAAACTAGTATGTTGTTACTGTCCCGGAGTAAGATTCCGTCCCCATTACCTGTCAGAGTGCTGTTGGCTATTACTCCGGGGAAAATATTTCCGGGGCATTCAAAGCAAGATAAGCCCTGAGGAGACGCGTCTGAGTCAAGGACAATGTCTGCGTAAGCGTTCGTTTCCGAGTGGATGAATACGTTCCGGATTACGAAGTAGATGGGAGGGGGAACGGGGGTCGCTGGGTTCAGAATGTTGCGGATCTCTATTCCGTTCGCTGTGCTGGCGTCTATGCTCCAGCCCTGGATAATGTAAGGGTCGTTCGGGCTGCCGCTCCCACCAGTCACGCCATTGCTAGCAGTAAAATTACCGGGACCATCGATCAGTATCGGCGTGTGCTGTCTAAGATCCATGGGACTTGCATTCACCTGTCTAACAGCAAGCATCGCAAATGGAAGAAGGCTCATTAACAATAGGATTGTGAACAGTCGAAAACGATCACGTCTATCCAGAGATTTCAAATTATTATTCGATTCATAGACGCTTCGACCTCGTATATTAGGGAGACACACATCGGATCCGCTACACTTACGTCCTCGGTGTAGCAGGAGGATGTCGCCGCGCGTAGATTGTTCGAGCAAGCCAGACTAGCGCGTACAGAATCAGGAAGAAAGCTGCTGTCCAGACGATCACAAACCCGATTATCGTTGTAAAAACGGGAATCAGTCCTCCGCCCCGCAAGCTGAGCATTAGTGAGACAAAAAACACTACTAGCAGCACGAGTAGTGCTGGGTGGATCTCGAACGGTTTTGACAAGCGAACAATGTCTGGGGGACTTGCCGGGGCAAAAAGAGTTTCTCAATCGTTTGAAACGAGACGGGCGCAGAATAAGCCCTGATCCGGGATCTGGGAGGGTGTTCCATATCATCCCCAGTTTACGCCGGAATGATCCCGTTACTGCGCATATTGAAAATTCCGGATTGGGCTGTTTTGGGCGACAAATCAAGAATCACTGGCGGAGAATGTTTCAGACACGAAATTGACCCGTCTCACCATGATTTACAAAGAAATTTTTCCAGCGACACAAGAGTGGCGTTTGTGAGGGAAGAGGCGGTTGTAAGCTGCGAGCGGGTTCTGTAAGGGTTGTGATTATCGGTCTCTTAATCTCCGCCATTATTTCTTGAACCCCCGGGGAGAACGCGGGTTGTAACATGGTAGGGATCTAGATTCTTATGATGAAGAATGGTAGGAGTCAGGCATAAGTTCCACCTTGCCGTTTGGGGTGTCCTCTTCATCGTCAGCATGTGTGACCTGTGGTTGTGCTGAGAAATCATGTGAGGAGTGCCGTACACCGGGTGATTGCGTTAACTGTGCTTCGTGCTGCTGCACTACTGCGCACCAGTCGTGGAGACATGCGAGAATTGGTAATGGAATCAGAGTCGAGTATCTCAGCTCGGCTTGGATGCTAGTTGAGGTCTTTGGGTCCATCGGGTTCGGATTGATCGCCGGAAGCTTCGCTCTACTGGCCTTCGGTGGTGATAGTCTGATAGAACTGATCTCCGGGATCGCAGTATTAACGGGACTAAGGAAGGACTCCTCGCCTAGTAGCACTAGTGAAGAGCATAGCAGGAAGACAGAACATTTCACGAGCCTGCTACTCTTCGCTCTTATTCCCGTAATTGGACTAGGCGCAGTCTACTCCTACGTCTCCGGATTGAAGCCTGAGGCGTCGCCTCTCGGAATCGCACTAGCTCTCGGTGCGGTTATCGTGATGCCATATCTCTACATTCAGAAGAAGAGGATCGGTAGAGAGACCCGGTCGCTTCCTCTCTCGATAGACGCTATAGAATCGGTTACGTGCCTCTTGATGGCCGTTGCTCTTCTCGGAGGCCTTCTCGCAGAATACTCTCTAGGACTCTGGTGGGCTGACTACTTAGCGACTGGAGTCATTCTCGCGTTCGTCGCGAGGGAAGCTGCCGAATCGTACTATGAACTACATGAAGACTGAAGCACCGTCACCGGTTTCCTGTGTGCTAGGTTGAACTATGCTATTATCGCTGTTCTCTCAAGGCGCTCTGGGATAGGCCGGTCAACTTTGGGCAGGATGGTTGAGCAGACCCCGCGCGAGAAGGCAGAATCGACTCTGCTTGCTATGAAGGAGTTCAAGCGGTATCTGGAGGGTTTGGAGAAGGATCTTAGCCGCACGTCGAAGAAGTATTCTAACCGCGAGGTCGCTCAGGGTGTCGGTTTCGTGGCGGCTGGGATTCATGAAGCGCTCAACTATCTGGATATAGTCAAGAAAGTGATTGTGAAGACCGAGCGCGTGGTAGCGAAGAGGAATACTGCTTCTGAGAATAGCGCTCTTTCGACTGGCTCATCTTGAATTGAGTTCGTTGGCTAGATCTTTGCTAGTTTTTCTAAGAGCTCACGATCTTCTCGGAGAGCTTCTTCCATCGCTTGGTTGAACTCGTCGTCTGCGAATGTTTCTGTTCTCTTATTCTGTCGGGCCATGGCTGTTCACCTTTACTCTTTCTGGGTCTTGGCTAAATTGGTTGCTATCCATTCTTCAACCTGCTTTAGGGACCTCCGGCCCCTGCAATATCAGCTAGAAACGAGTAGGTCTCTTGAGGTTTCAATTTGATCTCGAATCCGTTAAGTCGGAGGAAAAGTTTGACGAGTTCGAACGCTGTCCTCTTGTTACCATTCACAAACGGGTGCCGGGAGATTAGATTGTAGAGTAGGAACGCGGCTTTCTTCTTCACAGCAGTCCGAATATCTAGCTCTTCACCGATCTCTTTTACCGCGGCTAAGACGTACTCTAAGTTGGACCGACTGAGGTCTCCGTGTTCGCCGCCCGTTAAATCTAGAACTCGATCATGCAACCGTTCAACCTGTTCAACGGACGGGTACCGTATTTCCTTCATTCGAAGATTCGACGACGACCTGGAATACCGTATTTAAGAATCGTCATCTAATGGAGACGTAGCTAGACAAGGTAGGGTATGATTCGTTTTGTTCGTTTCATGTAGTTGACGTAGTTGTACCCAAGTTCTGTAAGTAGTGTTTTTTCTTCGACTTTCATCCGGTAGCCATAGGACACGATGAAGACGGCCTGCAGAACGAGCAATGCTCCGAGGGACTGGACTGCTAGGGATAGTCCGATGAATGTAATCAAGACTCCCGTATACGATGGATGCCGGACCAGCCGATACGGACCCTTGTCTACAACCCGGTGATCCTCAACAACCCGGACGTGGAACGAGAAGAATCGTCCCAGGACCGCGATCGCCCACTGCCGGATCACGACTCCAAGCAGCATGAGAAATATTCCAGGATAGTA
>Ga0209236_1002986_pt1 | contig 10333 bp, 14 predicted proteins | sample GraSoi013_1_40cm_FD_185819 | JGI IMG/M metagenome (GOLD analysis project Ga0209236, IMG submission 185819) | Grasslands soil microbial communities from the Angelo Coastal Reserve, California, USA - Sample 09_27_2013_1_40cm (SPAdes) (version 2) | ecosystem: Environmental > Terrestrial > Soil >... | reverse complement strand
ATAGAGCCCATAACCACCGCACCGATAACAAATGCGACGACCATGAGCCTATAGAACAGAGCCCAGATCTCAATCCTGTGTATAATGTAGTTGTGGGTTGATTGTTGCGCAAAAGCGGAATCAACGCCAAGAAGGAATACAGCAACAACGGGAATTAGGAATAAAATTATCGCTGAATGTGGAACCATTCTATTGCGTCCCTTTTCTGTTATGACTCGTTTCCCGATGTTATTTAAGGTTTTGCAAATCGCAATTCGCTTCAATCATTTGGATAGCGGTGTATTGCCATCACATTCACTCCAGAAAGAGAGTAAATCCTGCTTTCATGCTTTAATACTGTGAGCGAAGCGTTGCGTATATGCCATCGGTAAAGCGCTTCCGGCTTTAGGTCCAGGATGGTAGCTAGAGCTGCCTTAATGGGGTCAAGGTGTGTAACCATAAGCACATTGCTGTCTTCATGTTTTTTCAGGGCGTCGTCAAGGAGACTTTTTACGCGCTGCTTGACGGCTGCAAATGGTTCCACACCAAAGCTGGCAAGCACCGGATCGTGTTCTGCGTAGAACCTTAGGAACAAGTCGCCATATTTCGTGGTCACCTCTTCGTAGTTCATGCCTACAAGCTTGCCCAGCTCGATTTCATAAAGCCGTTCGTCTATTTCATAATCCATGCCCAGGGTTTCACACACTATCTGCGCCGTCTCCATTGTCCTTATCACAGGCGAGACGTAGACCTTGTCTATAGGAATGCTTTTCAGCTGTTTTGCGACGTCGGCCGTCTGATCCTTGCCTTGAGAAGTCAGATGCGATTCGATATGTCTGCCGACAAGGGTCCTACTGACGTTGTTCTCTGCCTGCCCGTGGCGCATAAAGATAACTAGAGGCAATGGCTGCACCTGTGGACGTGAGATCACTTAATAATTTTAATGTCTTGGTTAAATATGTCAAAACGTTGCACTCGCTGCAGGCACAACGGCCGCTGTTCTCATAATAATCGCATTCCCGCTTGCAAATCCGATCAGTTTAATGATATCAACTTCGGTGCTTGTCACCACGGCATTAGCATTAACGTCAATATTGACAGCAAGTCTAGTTGCAAAAGTTGCCAAGCAATTGAGCATATTGTTTTCCAGTATCTTCTCCGCAAGAAACGGAAAAAGAATGACGTAGAAGGCAGGAAGAATAACGATCAGTTCTCAAATCTGGGTACAGCATTGCTTGCTGTTGTTTCTTAATGAAACGTCAAAACCAAAGGATTGCGTAGGTCACTGACTATTTGAATTTACCGAACCATCCGCCGCCATCTTTCTTCTTGTACGTCGCATCTTTCTTGAACACGACCTGCGATAGCTTCCAGCCATTTTGATCCAGCATTTCTTCAATAGGTTTGCGTATGTCTTTGACATCAAATGTATAGTCTACAACTTTGCTTAATGACAAGTCGTCTTTTCTTATGCCCCACACTTTTTCGGTTTGCTTAGAGCCAATGACTTTGCCCTTGAAGAAGGACTTTTTTTGGCCAAACGAAAACTTTCCATCAGCCGCGCTGAAGCCGACATCTCGGGAGCTATCGGTCATCTCCTCGTTGTACTTGGCTTCTTTTGTCTCTTCATCAAAGAGCATGTACGCACGATAAACCTTCTTTGTCTTCTCTTCACCTACTACTTTGTAATATTCCGCGTCCACTATAATGTGCTCAATGACAAGGTCACTATCATCTCCCTTGGTGGCCGTGAATTTGCCAGTTGACTTGCCAAGTGCAATGACATTTTCTATCAACTGTTCTTTTGCCATTTCGGGCTATCCACTTCCTATTTCGGCATAATCATTCCAGAGAAGCCTGTGCCCAGATCGATAATTGCGCCCCTCATGATATTTGGTCGCGAAAAACCAACTGATGATGATGGAAGCCCCTATGCCAGACAGCCAATAGATCAGGTTTGCATCGAACTCCAATTGCCCTCATTTGCGCGCGAACCGAATAAAAAGCTTTGTCGCGACGCATTCTTGTCGCCTAGCATCCCAGAAAGGCTCGAATACGTGCAACACCCCATCGCTTAGGTCAGTGACAGACTAGACTTACCTTACGTGGTGGTGGAATTCTTATCAATGCTTGTTGCAATGGCTTCTTTGGCGTTTAATGGCAGCTGCATTTCTGACGTGTTCGCTAAGGTTTCGGCTTCATAATCCAAGGGTCAAGTAAACTTTGGTTCAAGACATATTCCTTGTCAAAGCTTTCGCGCACTGCATCAAACATATGCTTGTCAAAGAATGCGCCCCGGATTTGCTTTCCCAAATTCCTCACTTCGTATACCAAGTCAAGGAAATCTGCGTCGCCGCTTGGCAAACATTACATAATAATTTTTTAGATGCCCATTATAGCCAATGTAGCTCCCTTATAGTACAGTGTAGAACATCATCTCGTACAACGAAATGGAAGTAAGGAAAGGTGGCTCAAAGGACGACATCCGACAGGGATATAACATCTGGGTAGACCTTACAGACCCGACTACGCCGGAGCTGCTGAACGTCCAGCAATCGTTCCACCTGGACGGCAAGGCTCTCGAAGAGTATACCAACATTCTCTCCAGCATCGTCGACAAGTACGAAAAGCTTCTCACAGCGATAGAGCTCAGCGTGTCAGACATTGAGCAGAGGTCTTTCTACAGGCCATCAAGAAAGATACTGGAATACCTTGACAACCTGTCGCGGCAGATAATAATACTGCGCAGGCACTTTTAGCACATTCGCGACATCATCAACTTTTTGACCCACATGCAGGAAGACAAACCCGACATAAAGTACTTGAAAATAGTTTATGACGACATCAATCAGATTATCGAGCTCGTCGAATCGTACCAGGATACAGTGAACTCGACGCGGGAGCTGTACATTGCAAATGTCTCGCTCCAGATGAACGACGATCAGGACGCTGACGCTCTTCTCTGCGATACTACTGCCACTAACATTCATTTCAAGCGTCTACGGCATGAATGGGCTCGATCTCAATAACATCTTGAAAATGCCAATAGGCCTTTACGATAGTAATGCTCACAATGGCAATAGTAGCCGCAGCGTTGTTCGTATTCTTCAAGAAAAAGCAGTGGATCTTGGTGAGGGAGCTGCCAGTCGTAAAGTATGAACACAAAGACAAAAAGCCGATGCAACATTAATATCAAGACTCCCAGTCACCGTCAACATGAGAATAGGTATAGTTGGTGGCACCGGCGGCATGGGCGAAGGCTTTGCGCTCAGATGGTGTCAAAAGCACGATTTGATCGTTGGCTCTAGGGAAGCTCAGAAGGCCAGAGAAGCGGCAGACAATTACAGTAAGGCTGCAAAAGAAGCCTATGGGAGTATATCCGGCAGCATTTCCGGTGACGACAACATTGCGCTTGGCAAGGATGTCGATATCTTGATACTTTCAATCCCGTACGAATTCATCGACGACACTTGCGGCAAACTGGCAGGAAAGATCAGAGACGACTGCATAGTCGTGTCACCCATCGTGCCCATGACAAGAACTGACGCTGGGTTCGTCTATATCCCGCTCGAGCAGCACAAAAAGTATGCAGCGGAAATGGTTGCCGACAAGCTGCCTCCAAGGTCGAGGGTAGTGTCTGCATTCCACACGATATCTGAAGTAAAATTGAAAAACGTTAGTCAGGGCCTTGACGCAGACACCTTCATCTGCGGCGACGATCAGGGCGCCGTTGCCAAATTGACTGAACTTGTTTCCGAAATCTCCGGCCTTCGCCCGATCTACCTTGGGCCACTCGCCCTCACGTACCAGGCGGAGGTCCTGACTCCCATGCTGCTTAATGCAGCCAAGAGAAACAAGCTGAAGAACCCCGGCGTGAAACTGATCTGAACGCAAACGTTATCAGCAATGGCACCTTCTAAATCGTGTTGGCATGAGGTGGAAGGAAGAGATCGGGGGCAGAAAGCGCGGTAGGAATTGGATGTCCGCAATGGGCATCCTCTTCATGGTCAGCGCCGCAATAATCCTAATAAGAAACATTGTGTTGTTCAACATCCAGCATTCCGCCGGTCTTATCGGAGACGGCACGCAATTGTTCCTTGACAACTTTGTCAACGCCCAGATCACAAACGAAAAATTTGCAATTGCAATGATCGCCGCTGGCGGATTTTTGCTTTTCTGGGGATTCTTTCGAAAAAAAGAAGACTATGGGCCGCCGGACGCACACGAATGGCGCAGACTCAATCGCTAGCATAATAATTTAATAACCTGACTTTGAATAATAGCTTGAACAAAAATTGGGCCTTATGAACCGTGTTTCAACCGTAATCAAACAAAAGGTAAACATGCTCCTTGACAAGTTTGAGGATCCGCGCGAAGCTCTAGATTATTCGTATGTCAAACAGCTGGAAATGCTTAACAAGCTGCGAAGAAGCCTAGCAGAAATCATTACTTCGCGCAAGAGGCTAGAAATGCAAAAGTCAAGGCTGTGGGACAATATACGGCTGCTTGATGAGCAAGCGAGACGGGCGCTAGACGCTGGAAGGGAAGACCTCGCTAGGCTTGCGCTTGAACGCAAAAACGCCAACCTGATCCAGATCCAGAGCCTCGATAAGCAGATAACAGAACTTCAAGAAGAGGGGCGAAAGATGGAAGATGCGGAAAAGCGCATGGCAATCAAGTTCAAATCTAGGAAGGAAGTCATAAAGGCGAGATATTCAGCGGCTGAGGCGCAGGTCAAGATAAAAGAGAGCGTAACCGGCATCTCGGAGGAGATGGCGGATGTCGGAATGGCTATGGACAGAGCCGAGGAAAAGACCGAGAATATGAAAGCCAAAGCTCAGGCCCTAGACGACATGATAAATTCAGGGGTTTTGACAGATTATACATCAAATAAGGATGAAATTGAGAAAGAATTAGAAAAAATTACAGTACAAAATTCAGTCGAGGAAGAATTAGCAAAGTTAAAGTCAGAGAAGGAACGTAAAAAGAAACAACAAGTGGAGCAAGAAACGCATCAATGAGTAAAAAAGCAAAGGCGAAAGGCAGGATGGCTGCTAGCAAGCTCAAATCAAAAGGCAAATTACGCGCCAAAAAAGCGGTTTCCACACGAAAATCGGCCAACAGGACGCAGAAAAGGGCAATTGTTGCCAAGACAAGGGCGAAAAGCGCAGGGCCATCAGTCAAGAAAATAGTCAGGATAATGGGGCATGGACAATTCACGGTAGACAACAAGACTCTGAAGAAACTGAATGACATTGACAACGCGATGGTCGAACTTGTCAGCAAAGAGAGATCCGACGACGTAGAATTCAAGAAAAGGCTAACAGAGCTGAACAACATGGTGGTAAAGAATGGCAAACCACTAGACCCGCGGGAGATAATAAAGTCTGACATCATACTGCCAAGCGCGGACTTGTCGATAGACGAAGCAAAAAGGCTCTTCAGAGGAGAAGGCGTTATCCCGGAGATTTAAGGGGAAGGTCCCACAGCGGATACCACAGCGTCATGTCTTTTTCAAAGGGCATTTCCTCGCCTATAGCGGACATCATTATCATTTCCTGCTCGGTGTCTCTTGTTTTCTGACCGGTTGGGACGAATGGGTAAAAGTTGTTGCGCCTGTAATTATAAATTAGGTACTGATGACCGCCGCCCTGCCTCTCATTTGCAAACTCGAACACCGCAGCCAGCAGCTGATCTGAAAAGCCTTTCTCTTCTACCATGTCACCTGTAGCGGTCAGGGCCGCCAGGAGATCCTCTATCCTCTTGCCCTCGAACACTATCCACATATAGCCGTACGAGTCGGTGACTGCGCGGTATGCGAGGTCGAATTCAGGCTGTAGAGAGGTAAGGAAGCGCTTGATGTCCTGTTCCATTTCGTAAAAGAACGTGCCGCTAACTGTCTTGAAGGTGACGGCACACCTGCCAGTCACCTTGAGCCCAAGCTTCACCTCCAACGTAATGTAAGCAGAAGAAATGGAAAACAATATTTCAGAATCGGCTTTTGGCAGGCGCTTGCTGTTGATGTTGTCGCGTATTCTTTTGAAAAAGTTCAGCTCATGGCAGCCTCCATTTCCAAGAGCTTTTTCACCCTTTGATCAACCGGAGGATGAGTCGAGAACAAGTTTGCAAACGAGCTGCCGGAGAGCGCCGGGATGATAAAGAAAGCGTTCATACCTTCCATCTGCCTTAGATCCTGTGTAGGTATCCGCTTCATGGTGCCGCTTATCTTGAGAAGGGCGCTCGCCAGCTTGCTCGGTTTGCCTGTCATGAGCGCGCCATCCCTGTCGGCCACAAACTCGCGGTACCGAGATATCGCTCTTATCATAAGAAAACTGACAAACCAGGTGATGATCGCGACAAGCAATACAAGTAACATTCCGCCTCCGCCGTCCCTGCGCCTTCCATAGCCGCCATACATTCCGCCGTAAAGGCTGGACTGCATCAAGTACCACGCGATTGTGGAGAATAGGCTCGCAAGGGTAAGCACCAAAACGTCGCGGTTTTTGATGTGGGAAAGCTCGTGCGCAATTACACCTTCGAGCTCCTCAGTTTCAAGTTGATCCATCAGACCAGTAGTCACCGTGACGATAGAGCTCTTGGGCGTCTTGCCCGTTGCAAATGCATTTGGCATTTTGGTATTAATGACAGCAATTCTTGGTTTGGGCAGGTTGTTGCGCGCCACTATGCGCTCTACTAGGTCATGCAACTCTGGAAACTGCTCCCTACTCACTATTTTCGCACCGGTGCTCCACAGTACTATCTTGTCGGAAAAGTACCACTGAGCCAATATCATGATACCGGCAATGACTGCTATTGGGATTGCGCCAAGGCCAACATAGGCAAGCACGCTGAGGAATACAAGGTAGAGTATCGTGAGGATCGCAAAGCTGACAATTATTCTAGCTGTGAGGCCGTTGTCCCTCTTTTGCCAAGGGGCCTTTTTTGTGTACACACGTACCTCATGTCGGAGTCGTTTAATAATCATTCTTGTTTGTTGCAGCTGTGGCGTAAGGAGCTGGGATATTACTGTCTGCACCAGCTTGTCATGATCACAAGCTTTTCGATAAGGCAGCTTTTACTAGCCAGCTTGGGGTACTGCTGCCTGAGCACTTCGTACTCGCCAGCAACGAAGGTGTAGATAAAGCACACCTTGAATCTTCCCGAGGGCGGCATTGCAAAAGAAGGTACTAAGGTAATGCTCGGGCAGTCATTTTATGTTAACTCGGTCAGCAAAATAATACCACCGGGTTTATTAGACGCACCTTATCATGAAATAGCTTGTGTATTTCTTTGATCCAGAGTATCTGCCGCTTCGGAATATTTCAGAGTCAAGCTCAAAATAGGTTGTTGATGACATAATGGTTACCATAGAAAAACAAGACGCGAATAGTTCAGTATGGAGAACACTGATCATTCTGAGTTCTTTGGGCCTTATTGTTTTATTTGACGAGACAATGATACTGCCGGCCATTCCGGATTTCATTCACAACTTCAACATCTCGTACAGCACATCGTCGTGGCTACTTTCAGCCTACATAATTGCAGCGGCCGTCGTGACGCCGATTGGAGGTAAGCTGTCTGATATTTATGGCAAGAAAAAGATATTGCTCATAGTGATGGCAGTTTACATAGCAGGCGTTCTGGCAGGACGATTTGCCACCAACATTGAGTTCATGCTCGCGGCAAGAGCTGCGCAGGGTGTTGGGATGGCTGCGTTTCCTATTGCCTTTGGAATCATTAGGGAAGTTTTTCCAGAGAAAAAATTTGCAATGGCACAAACGATATTTGGTTCCATGTTCCCTGCAGGGGCTGTTATCGGCCTGGTGGGCGGCGCAGCTATAATCCAAAATTTTGGGTGGCGAGCAACGTTCTTGGCTGTACTTCCCGTTGCGATTGCACTCTGGCTGATCATAGTGAAGTTCGTGCGCGTTCAGAGTCCAATAACGATGGCGGCGAACAATCCGTCGAATGACCAGACAATTGACATAAAGGGCACACTCGCGCTTGCTGCTACGATAATTTTATTTCTGACCGGCATCACTTTTATAGAAAGTAACGGTGCTGACTCATGGTATCAGATTGCCGCCCTTTTTGCCGCATCAGGGGCATCACTTGCAGCGTTTATTGCAATTGAAAAAAGAACACATTCGCCACTTCTTGATTTCAAGTTAATGAAGAACAAGAATTTTCTTCCTCCGACAATAATTCTCATGCTGACCTTCCTATCAATTTTCATGGTGTACCTAACGGTCCCAGTGATGGTCAGGAGCCCAGAGCCGCTAGGATTCGGAGGAAACGCCTTGGCTGTCGCCAGCGTTCAGTTACCTTTCATGGTTGTGTTTATGATCGGAACAATCATGTCAGGCTTTGTCCTAAACAGAGTCAAAAATACCAAGCTCGCGCTAATTGGCACTGCAATCAGTACGACAGGATTCTTCATACTGCTCATGTTCCATTCTACCGAAAGCATGGTTTCAGTTGGACTCACAATACTCGCAGCTGGGCTTTCGCTTTCGATTACTGGCGGATTTAATGTAATCCTCGTTTCCGTGCCGATGCAAATGACCGGGATTGCTCTTGGGATGACGCTGCTACTCAACCTCGTCGGGATGTCAGTCGGTCCTGTGTTTGCCGGAATACTTCAACAGATGTATCAAGGAACAGTAGAAGGAGTTGAAGGGCAATTTCCCACGCAGGACGCGTACAACCTGATATTCATTACAGCAGCTGTTGTCTCGCTGGCGTCGTTTGCCTTGGCGCTGGCTGTGAGCAGGAGAAAGGCAGTACCTGCAATAGCCCATGAAGGCACGCCGAAAGCGGACGAAAAAAGATAGCTATTTGCGGTTCATAAAGCGCTCGAGCTTATCCATCGCCCTTTCCAGCATTTCCTCCGGCGGCAGGTAAACGATCCTGAAGTGTCCCGAGCCGTAGGTGGAACCAAAGCCGGAGCCGTGCACAGTCAGGACGCCGGTGCTGTTCAAAAGATCAATTACAAACTCTTGGTCGCCCTTCCACCTAGTGCCGAGGTCGACCTTGGGGAAGACGTAGAATGCTCCGCGCGGGATCCTACACTGCATCCCCATCGCGTTAAGGCGCTTGACTACATAATCGCGCCGTGCCCTCAGCTTTTCCACCATTTTTGGAATGTGAGTTTGCGGCCCTCTAAGCGCCTGCACCGCGGCCATCTGCACCGGCAGGTTGGAAGCTATCCGCACGCGCGCGAGCTTGGGTATGTCTTCGCGAAGAGCAGCAAGTTTCTTAGAACCGCTGTTCATTGCGATATAACCGCATCGCCAACCAGTCATGAGGTACGCTTTTGAAAAGCCATTGAGCAGGATGACAGGCGCGTCCCTGGCGACTTTGCCGATGCCTGTGAACTGCGAATCAAAAACGATCTTGTCATATATTTCGTCACAAAGGACATAGAGGTCGTGCTCTGTGGCGATGTCTAACAACTGCTGGAGACTCTTTCTGTCAAAAACCTCTCCCGTTGGGTTGCTCGGGCTGATGATGCATAGTGCTCGCGACCGTCTGGGTGCAGTTTGAACTCGACTGGCTTTCCCCCGTAAAACTTCGCGTACGAAGAGTACGGCGGGTAGTATGGCCCGGGCATCAGCACTTCGCTGTTTGGGTCAATTATGGATGCCATCGTCATGTCAAGGCCCTCAGACACTCCGTTTGTGACAATGACGTCTTCTTCGGTGACGTTTAGCCCTTTTCCTGATTCCTTTTCAACAATTGCCTGTCGGAGCTCCGGCAGCCCTTCGGAATCGGCATAATAATTCTCGTCGTGCATGACCGCATCAACAAGTGCTTTCTTTATGTGGTCGGGCGTCTTGAAATCAAATTTGACAGGGTCACCTATGTTGAGATAGATTATCTCCTTGCCAGATGTCTTGTATTTTCGCGCGTAGGTGGTGATGTCGCGGATGGCATATTCCACGCCGTGCGTCCTGTCAGATACCTTCAAGATAGATACCTAAAGAAGGATTTTGACCGAGATAAAATGTTATGTCTCCACAATAAAATAGTTTTACATAAAATCTGGGCAATAAACTTAAAGCCTGTCTGGCATGTCTGCTCCTTGCGGATGGTCGCTAATTACGACGAGGTAATGAAACTTGCGCTGGAGCGCGGCTTCTACTTTCCAAGTTGCGAGATTTACGCGGACGCCCCTGCCGGTTTTTGGGAGTACGGCCCGACAGGCGTCAATATGAAGAACAAGTTTGTCGAGCTGTGGCGGCGCGAGTTAGTACGGCGCGACGGCATGATGGAGATCGACGGATGCCAAATAATGAGCAAGAGCGTCTTTGTTGCTTCGGGCCACATCGGCAACTTCACCGATCCAATTTTA
>Ga0209236_1002978_pt1 | contig 10345 bp, 11 predicted proteins | sample GraSoi013_1_40cm_FD_185819 | JGI IMG/M metagenome (GOLD analysis project Ga0209236, IMG submission 185819) | Grasslands soil microbial communities from the Angelo Coastal Reserve, California, USA - Sample 09_27_2013_1_40cm (SPAdes) (version 2) | ecosystem: Environmental > Terrestrial > Soil >... | reverse complement strand
GAGGCACTTGCGCGGATTCGAGGACGACCGCACCGCTCGCGACGAGAGAGCCTGCGCCAATCACCGCGCCGCTATTGATCGTCGCGTTCATCCCCACCAGACACCCATCGCCGATCGCGCAGCCATGGACGACCGCGGCGTGACCGATGGTGACACGTTCGCCAATCGTCGCTGGCATATCGCGATCCACGTGCACAACGACGTTGTCTTGGACGTTCGAATCCCGCCCGACGACGATTGAATCGAAATCTCCTCGAAGCACGGCCCCGTGCCAGACGCTGGCGCCCTCCTCGACGGTCACGTCCCCGACCAGCACCGCGCTCGGCGCAACGAAGATCATCCTCTCACTCGAGGTTTACGAGGACGTTCTTCACGTGCGTGTAGAAGAGAACCGCGTCGACTCCCTGTTCCAGGCCAAGTCCGGACTGCTTCCACCCGAGGAAAGGAGTCTGCGGGAACGTAATGGGATACTCGTTAATCGAAACCATGCCGGCCTGCAGGCGCTTCGCAATCGCGTGCGCCTTCTGGACATCTTGCGTCCACACACCGGCGGATAATCCATAGGTCGTATCATTCGCCCTCGCGATCGCCTCGTCGAGGTCCTTGAACCGGAAGGCGGCGAGGACGGGGCCGAACACTTCCTCGCGGGCCACCCGGGCGTCGAGCGGCGGGTCTTCGAAGATGGTGGGCCGAAGGAAGTTCCCGTCCCTCAGGTCGGCGGCCTCCGGGCGACGACCGCCCGCGAGGACCTTCGCTCCACGTGAAACGCCTTCGTCGATCGCCTTCGCCACATTCGCCGCATGGTCCCGCGACACGAGCGGACCCATCTGCACGTCCTCCTTCAATCCCGGGCCGAGTCGAAGTTTCTCGGTCTGGTCCTTCAGCTTCGCAAGGAACACGGCCGCGATGTCGTCATGCAACAGCAGCTTGGACCCAGCCCAACACATTTGCCCCGCGTTCTGGAACGCGCCCCAGAGTGCGCCTTTCACCGCGCGGTCCATCTTCGCGTCCGGCAGCACGACCTGAGGATTCTTCCCGCCGAGCTCCAAGGTGGTCGGGACCACGCGGTCGGACACGATCCGGAGGAGCTGCTTGCCGGTCTCCGTCGAACCGGTGAAGGTGACGGAGTCGACGTCGGGATGGGTCGCCAAGGCCTCACCGACGGATCGGCCGGGGCCCGTGATCACGTTCATGACGCCCGCAGGAAAGCCCGCCGCCGTGGCGAGCTCGCCGAGCTGAAGGGCGCTGAGCGGCGTGAGGGTCGCCGGCTTGAGGACCACAGTGTTGCCAGCGGCGAGGGCGGGGGCGATCCCGCGCGAGGCGAGTAGGAGCGGATAGTTCCACGGGGCGATGTGGGCCGTGACCCCGAGTGGCTCCCGGAGGGTGTAGTCCAGCCGGGCGCCGGGTACAGGGATGGTCTCCCCCTGAATTTTATCTGCCAGACCTGCATAATATTCGAACAGCTTGTACACATACGAGACGTCGCCCTTCGCCTCGCGGAGGGGCTTGCCGACGTTCAAGGATTCGAGACGTGACAATTCCTCGAAGCGGTCCCGCACCTGCTGCCCGAGGAGCCAGAGGAGCCGACCGCGCTTGCTCGGATCGAGCTCTCTCCAGTCCGGGGATTCGAACGCCCTCCGTGCGGCTTCGACCGCGACGTCCACGTCCTCCTTGGTGCCCGCGGCGACCCGCGCAATCGGTTGGTTCGTTGCGGGGTCAAGGACCTCCGCATGCGCTCCCGAGCCAGCGGAGACTGTCTTCCCGGCGATGAAATGGCCGTGGTCTTGGATGTCCATCGCGAATCCGCTCCCACCATCGGGGCCCGGACTATAAGCGTGTGGATTTTCTGCGAATTCACCGGAGCCCTCTTATTGTCCGCGGGTCGTTGTCGACCACGGAGATCCGGTGCCGGACGTCGCGCGCGTGAGCCGCAGTCTGCCATGGCGGGAGGCCGCGAAGGACGTGGATTCACTCCGGCCGATGCTCCTCGAGCAGTTCCGCCACGAGGACTTCCGCGGACGGCGCGTCTTGGACCTCGGGACGGGCGAGGGACGTCTCGCATTCGTTGCCGCATCGGTCGGGGCCCGAGTGATCGGTGTCGATTTAGATCGTATGAAACTCATGCACGCTCGCGCCTACGCGGGCATCCGGGACATCCGCACCACGGAATTTGTCTTGGGCGACGTGGAGAAGACGCCCTACCATGAATTTTCGCGAGATCCGATTGAGGCGGTGATCAGCAACCTGTGCATGTCCCCCGAAATCGTGTGGCACTCGTCGCGGGCCCTCAGGCCCGGTGGCACGTTCATCTTCTGCGCGCACCATGGAGACCATTGGAAGGAGACGCGACGCGGTTCCCGATGGGCCTTCTATGAGGACTCGATGCGCGATCTCTTGGAAGAAAATCGATTCGCCATCGAGTTCATCGGCATCGACACGACCGTGGCCGAGTTCGAACACCTACGCGAGGTCGAGCTTTTCCTTCGCGACGCGACCGTCCGGAGATGGGTCGAGGATGGCCGATGGCAGGAGCTTGCCGACGCCTTCGCCCACGGAGAGACGCACCTCACCCTGTCATACCTGATCGTGAAGGCCCGGCGGACCACGGCTCCCTACAAGGCGGAATAGTTCCTGGGTTCTCCGCTCGGCAAAGCTCATCCGCGTGCGGAGGATTCCGAGGGGGGACCATGCACCTCGGGGCCCATGTCTCGATCTCGGAGAGCATCGCTCTCGCGCCGTCCCGCGGTCGGAGCGTCGGCTGCGAGACAATCCAGATTTTCTCCCGGAGCCCGCGGATGCTCCGAAAGACGAAACCCATCCCGCCCGAGGAGGCTCAGGCGTTCCAGGAGAACCTGAAAAAACACGGACTAACCCGCGCCGTCATCCATGCGAACTACCTGATCAACCTCGCCTCTCCAAAGAAGAACGGATTGCGCTACAGTCGCGTCGCGTTCGTCGAGGAATTGGATCGGGCTCAAGTGCTTGGCATCCGGGACGTCATCTTCCATCCGGGGGCCCACCTCGGGAAGGGGGAGGCCTATGCTCTCAAGACGATCGCCACGAGTCTGGACTGGTCCTTCGATCACGCGACGGCGCCGGACGTCTTCGCTGTCCTCGAAATTACCGCGGGCCAAGGCAGCGTCGTCGGCTACACGTTCGCTCAGCTCGCGGAGATCATGGAGGGATGCTCTCATCCGGAGCGGCTCGCTGTCTGCATTGACACCTGCCATACGTTTGCCGCCGGCTACGACTTCCGAACGCGGGAGGGGTACGAGGGTCTCCTGCGGAACGTGGAGGAGACCGTGGGATTGTCGCGCGTCCGCGCGTTTCACCTGAACGACTCGAAGGGCGACCTCGGCTCGCGGGCCGACCGCCACGAGGACATTGGAAAAGGGAAACTGGGCCAGGAGCCGTTTCGGTTCCTCGTGAATGACGAACGCTTCCGGGAGATCCCTGCGGTCCTCGAGTTTCCCGGAACCGACGGAGGCTACCGGAAGGAATTGAAGCTCTTGCGGTCTTTCGTCACCGGGGAGAATCCTCCGACGTCCCCGCAACGGGCACGCGGCAGACGAGTTGCTCGCGGAACCGCGTAAGGAATCCGTAAGCCGCGTAGACCTGAGCCATGAGACCTCGAGAGCTTCGGAGAATTCGGCCGAACCCGGCGCCCATCGGCAACGCTTCAATCAAAATCGGGACGGCGTCGCCTCCCGTCGTAAGTTGCCCGCCCGGCGTTACGATATGAAAGGCGTCGAAAATCCGGTCATCCGGAATGGCACGCAGCAGGTCCCGCGAAGATTGAATCGTCCGGAGTCGGATTCGATGCTTAAGATCCGCGGCGCCGATCCATCGGCTCAACGCGCTGCAAATGCCGCAGTCGCGGTCGAACAGTAGGATGTACTCGCTCGTCACCATGGTTCGGGAGGTGCACATCCACCGGCCGACTTAAGGACCTCGTAGGTATCGAACGAATGCTTATCGCGCGCCTGTCGTTCCCAGCCGCGGGGCTCCCGCATGATCCTCGATCCCTCGTCCGTGCCAGAACGGCAAGCGTATCGTCTCATGATCTCGGCCTTCGTTCCGAGGCCCATCGCCTTTGTCTCGACCGTGAGTCGAAGCGGGGTCGACAACTGCGCGCCGTTCTCGTTCAGCATGGGCGTTTCGAGCCAGCCCATGGTCCTCGGTGTCTCCATCGGGGAACGCGATGGACGTCCGAAGGACTCGGCCCGCAACATCCTCGACACACGGGAGTTCGTCGTGAATATCGTCACCGAATCGATCGCGGAGAAGATGAACATCGCCTCGGGCGACTACGCACCGGACGTGAGCGAGTTTGAGGAAGCCGGTCTCACGCGGGCTCCGTGCGACGTCGTCCGGCCTCCGCGAATCGCGGAGTCGCCGGTGAACTTTGAGTGCCGCTTGATCCGCGCCGTTCGGGTGGCGGACAACACAGTATTCTTCGGCGAAGCGGTGCGACTCCATGTCGACGACCGCATGTTGACGGATGGCATCGTCGACGTTCGAAAGCTCCACGCGATCGGGCGTTTGGGCGGTCCGAAATACTGTCGCACACAGGACGTCTTCGAGATGGCGCGACCGAGGATCACCGGGCCGAAGTCCGCGCGACCGACTGACGCGAGATGAACGCGAAGAACTCTCAAGGAATGACGCCGTCAAAAGGGGAGTTTGCTAAGGCCGATCGCGAGCGGAAGGAGAGCCTCCTCTTTCCCAAGGAACTTCGCCGTCTGGAGGACGGCGTTCAGGTAACTGATCGTGTGCTCCTTCTCCCCGACCGTCCACTGCCCGTAAAAATCGACGACCGTGGCAAGGAGGTCTTCGATGGGCACGTCCGCTTCGAGGGCGTGCCGCACGGTCTCTTCCGCGGGAGGCGACTTGTACCGGAGGCTCGACTCGAGGGCCGAGAGCATCGAGGTTCGATCTCGGCTCTCCGGTTCACCGAGCCGCAGGAAATCCGGATACCCGAACCGGGTCGTGAGCGTGCGAACCAACTTCCAGGAAAGCCACGCATTCTCCGAGGGAGTGAGGAATCGACTCGCGAGCCGCGCCGTGTGCACCTCGGTCAAGGTGTGGCCGAGGAAGCCAGGCTCCGCGCTCGCTGCAACGAGCAGAGGCCGGTACGCCTCATCCGTTCGTCCTTCGAACGCGAAGGCCTGGAGGATCGGCTCGACGCGATCGAACTCCCATTCCTCGAGGAGCGAGGCCAGGGCGGCTGCGTCGGCCTTGCCGCGGGCTGGCGGCGTGAGGGTCGGAACCTCGATTGGCGGGACTCCCTGCAAGGCCACGGACTGCACATATCCGAGGTTCGCGAGCGACACGAGGCCGCGCGGAAGACCGAGGATCGACGCGACGTCCGCATAGCCGACCGCAAGCGCGAGGTGGTGACCGAGTCGTCCGAGGTCGTCCAAGGACGTGCGGATTGCCAGATGCGCCGCGGCGTCAATCCCATGGTCGAGCGCGATGCGTGCCAACAGGGGGGCCGCCTTTGGACCCATGCGCTCGAACACGAACTTCCGGTACGCGCGCGCCTGATCCTCCTCGGACGCGGAGGGGATCGCCCGGGCGGCTACCTCGACCTGCGGCGATGTGAGCGACCGCTTCGGGAGACTGAAATTGTAGAATATGAGGAACCGTAGAAGACCCAAGCCGCCCGGAGGCCGCGTGAGTCGGAGGAGTTCCCGGCCTGCATGGATCGTCAGGACGCCATGCGGAGTGTGAAGTTGTGGGTCGTCTTGATTCGCTACGACCGCGAGCAGCTCCTGCAAAATCGGGCCCGCGGTGGCGGGATCCTTCGCCAGCTCGTCGAAGAGGCGAATGCCCTTCTGATGTTCGAATGTCGGGAGGAGCGCGAAGAGGCGCTCGAGGTCCTTCGAAGCCACTTGTTGGAGGGAAAGTCGTGGTGCCTTTTAGGTTGCGCATTCTTTGGAGGGGGGGTAACTCTTATGATGAACCGGGACCTTCAACCGATGTTATGCCTCCTCCCTACGATGTCATCATTATCGGTTCCGGTCCCGCAGGCCTAACGGCCGCGATCTATGCGACTCGCGCCAACCTAAAGACCCTAGTGATAGCCGGCGCGGTTCCGGGAGGTCAACTGATGATTACGACGGACGTCGAGAACTATCCAGGATTCCCCAACGGAATCCAGGGGCCGGAGTTAATGGAAGTCTTGCGCAAACAGGCGGAGCGGTTCAAGGCGGACTTCGTTGATGACAACGTGACCAAGGTGGACTTCTCGAGGCGCCCCCTGATCGTGTGGACATCGGGAGACATGCATCAGGGACGCTCAGTCATTATCGCCACTGGTGCGAACGCCAAATATCTCGAACTGCCGAACGAGGAGCGTTTGAAGGGCCGCGGTGTCAGCGCGTGCGCTACCTGCCTCCCAACGGACTCTTCGATCGTTGCGAATGCCTCGCCCATGCCTATCCAGGACATTGAGAAAGGTCAGAGAGTCCTCACCGACGACGGCTCATTCCAACCTGTCGTGGCACGTGGCCGCCGTCGCTATCGAGGGGGCCTCGTCCGAATTGTCCCGCGGTACTTCCGAGAGGAGGCCACGCTTCTTACGCCTGAGCACCCGGTCCTCGCGACAACGCTCGAAAAGGGGAACGGAGCCAAGTACTGGAACTGGACGTGGCACGAGGCGGAATGGGTCCCGGCTGGGGAGCTGAATCGAAATCACATCCTTCTCTATCCGATTGTCTCCGAGACGAAAGATGTGGCCACACTTCGAATATCTGAATTCCTCGGGCTTCCTCGAGACGATGAGGGCCGAGTCCACCTCAAGGAGGAGAGAGTCAATTCCAAACGGCTCAGGGACGACGTACCTTTGAACGCCGACTTCATGCGCTTGGCCGGGTACTTCCTCGCCGATGGCTGTATCACGAGCAGAGGGATCAATTTCTACTTCGGTCCGAAGGATGAACCCTACGTGACTGATGTCGTTCGGATCATCGAGAGATTGTTTGGATACCGGGCCAACGTGAAATGCGAGGGCTCAGTTCGTCGAGTCGAATGCTATGCAGGGATCCTCCGTGAGCTATTCCAGAGACTTTTTGGCAAGTACTCGTACGGAAAATCTGTCCCTCACTGGTTCCTCCTTCTTCCGGTACAGAAGCAAGCCCAGCTCGTGAGAGGATTCTGGAGGGGCGACGGAGGGATCAAGAAGCAAGGTTTCTCTCTCGTGTCAAATTCTTCAAAGTTCGTCGCACAACTCAAGATGATACTGCTCCGACTCGGCGTCATCCCAGGAATCTCCCGACGATCCGCAAAGGTACTAAACAAGACGGAGAACATACTCAACGGCCGAAAAATCCGATTCCGGCACGATCGCTTTGAAATCGAAATTGGAGGCAGCTGGTTAAGCCGCGCTTGTGAAATCTTGGGTGTGAACCACCCGCTGATCTCTCGGCGCACCCGGTCGAATCAGCACGGGTGGATTCAGAACGGCTACGCCTACTTGCGCATCTCCAAGATTGGCAGGTCCCCATATTCGGGCACTGTGCACAACCTGGCCGTGCAAGGAAGGAACACTTATGTTACCGCGGGAGCAATCGTTCACAACTGCGATGGCTTTTTTTTCAAGAGCCTCGACGTTATCGTAGTCGGCGGGGGCGACACCGCGATGGAGGAAGCCCTCTACCTGTCGAAATTGTGCAAGACGGTGACCGTGGTACATCGTCGGGATACGTTCCGCGCGAGCAAGATCATGCAGGGCCGCTTGTTCAAAGCCCCAAACGTGAAGGTCATCTGGAACTCCGAAGTCGTCGACGTGCTCGGCCAGGTGAAGGTCGAGGGCGTCCGAATCAAGAATGTGAAGACCGGAGAGGCCTCGGAACTCAAGGCCCAGGGCCTCTTCCTCGCCATCGGGCACACGCCCGCCACGGAAGTATTCCAAGGACATCTGGCACTCGACAAGGGCTACATCTCCCTCCGGCCGCGCGATGGCCTCTCGACCGCGACGTCGGTCGATGGCGTGTTCGCCGCAGGTGACGTCCATGACTTCCGATACCGCCAAGCGGTGACCGCCGCGGGTTTTGGTTCGATGGCCGCACTCGATGCGGAGCGATGGCTCCAGTCGCACGCTTGAACACGACGAAATCTTGAAGTCCGCTCCCTCGTTAGGCAGCCCGAGACGCTCACATGGTGCGCATCTTCCGCGGAGGCGTCCTCGACGAGCGATTCGAGGGTTCCGTCGTCGTGATCGGTCCAAGACCCACGACGATGACCGGACTCGTTCGCGGCGACTTGTTCGTGCGAGACAATAGCGTCTGCGATGTGACCGGAATGGTGTCCGGAAATCTCCTCGCGGAGCGAACGGGCAAGGCACTCCTTCACGGCCTGGTGACCAAGGCGGCGAAGTCCGCCGGTGGCGATCTCGAAGTCTATGGGATGGTCCAAGGCGACGTGATCAACGAAGGTGGCCGGCTCTTCGTCGACAAAGGGGCGGTGGTCCGCGGAAAGGTCGTCGGCCAAACGCATACCGGGCCGATCCCGCCCCCCGAGAAGGTCGTCGCCGCACCATCGCCCGCTCCCGCGACGACGCCGACCCCGACGCCGACACCACCACCGGCACCGAAGACGCCGGCGCCGCCCACTCCCTAGCTCAGGTCTCCAGGGTCGGCTCGAGCGGCGTCTCTTTGAGGAGCATCTTCTCCGGCTTCTTCTCGCCGACGGCGAACAGCTGCAAGTACGGGATCAGGTTGCCCACGATCCGGTTCTCGGCCTTCCGCAGGTGCTCTTCGTACGTGGATCGGCTCACACCGAGGCTGCGGGCGATGTTCTCCGTCGTGACTTCGCGCGGGGAAGTGTAATATCCGTACCGGTGGGCCTTCAGCAACGCGTCCATCTGTTTCGACGTCATGTCCCCGAACAAGGTGTTCACCCAGACGGTCGATGGTAGGACCGACAACGGCAGTTCCCGTTTCCGGATCAGCTCGGTCGGGCCGCGCTTATTGAAGTCCTTGAAGAGGTCCCGCGTGCGAACTTCGTCAAAGGCGATCACCCGGAAGTAGCCCCAGCCATCCTGGAAGATGGCCGGGGGCGCGTCCACGGCCTCATGGAGTTCCCACACGTTCCATGGGCTGTCCCAGTTCGCGCACGTGCACTTGAGCATGAAGATGCGGGAGTTGCCCGCCTCGGCCCATTGATCGATACATTTGCCGGCCTTCCGGATCTCCTTCGCGATCTGATCGAGTACGTTTTCGTCCAGGGTGGGAACCTGGATCATCTCTCGATTCCAGATGCACCACATCGAGATCGGCAGGCCGGGATGACGGGCCGAGATTTTCATGAATGGATAGTCGTACTGGGTCCGAAACGAGATCTCCCAGAGGCTCATGAGAAGCCTATCGCGGCCCTCGGGCATATAGGTGGTGCCGTCATTCGACGGCCGCCCATGGCGGGTCAAATAGGTTCGTCGAGGGCGTTGTTATCCTATCCGAGGTAGCAAGACATGTACCTACTCGGACCCAACAACACGCGAATATGGACGGACAGCAACCGCAACTTCACCCTCCGGCAGTACGGGCGGCTGGAATACGGCACCCCGGATGTCGGGTGGATCGTGGCCTCCGCGAAGAGATCGCGCCCAGCGGCCCCGAAACCGCCGAAGCGGCGACTGTGGTTGCGGATGCGGTATTTCCTGAATGCGTACCGCGGCTTCGCCGCCTTCGACCTGAACGGCCATTGAGGGCCCCGAAATCTAGGGGCGGCGCACCTTTTTATCGGACGGGACCGTCCCAGGCAGCATGCCGGAAGTCCTGATCCGGTACTGCCTGCCTTGTCGATATCAGCCGCAAGCACTGCAGGACGCGGACGCCATTCTGAAGGAGTTCGGCCCGGAGCTATCAGGCCTTCGGCTGGTTCCCGGGGACCACGGCGTGTACGATGTGGAAGTCGACGGCCAGCTGGTCTTCTCCATGGACCGGGTGATGCGCTTCCCCGAGAGGGGCGAACTGATCCAGACGATCCGGAACCGCATCGGGCCGCGAAAGACTCGGAAGAAAGCGTAGGCCGCACCGGATCGAGCATGCATATCCCGATTGACCCGTCTACCGACGGCCGTCTATGGCGGGTGAACTTCTCTCCCCAAGGACGTCGTTCTCCCCGGTATGTTCGGAAACACGTACCCGATTGTGGGCAGTGGCAGATTGGTGAGCGAACGACTCGGAAGCAGCGGCCTCGCGGACTTCGTCCGGTTGGAATTCCGACCCGCGGACCAACCGAGCGTGATGTTCTCCTTGCGGCGAGCCGCCGTGAAGGAGCGACGTCGACGAGGGTCCACCCGTGGACTGGTCCGCAGATTCCGGTCGTGGCGGGCCGCGCC
>Ga0209236_1002977_pt1 | contig 10345 bp, 7 predicted proteins | sample GraSoi013_1_40cm_FD_185819 | JGI IMG/M metagenome (GOLD analysis project Ga0209236, IMG submission 185819) | Grasslands soil microbial communities from the Angelo Coastal Reserve, California, USA - Sample 09_27_2013_1_40cm (SPAdes) (version 2) | ecosystem: Environmental > Terrestrial > Soil >... | reverse complement strand
ACGCAGCGCAAGCTGACCTTCGACCGCAAGGGCGTCGGCTCGCCCCGCTGGTCCCCCAGTGGGGATCGCCTCGCGTTCCTTGCGACCGCGGGCTCGGGGGACAAGGCGGCGCCACAGGTGTTCGTGCTCGACATGCGCGGTGGTGATGCTCGGCAAATCACCGAGGCAGCCAACGGCGTCGAGCAGTACGCCTGGAAGCCCGACGGGGCCGACATCGCCTACGTCACTCCGGACGACGCCGAAAACAAGAAGGAGATCGAGACGCACAACGACGCCTTCGAGGTTGGGGACGACGGATATCTCACCACCGCTGCCCCCACGCCGTCGCACCTTTGGAGCGTGCCGGCCGGGGGTGGCACGGCGCGGCGCCTGACCCGCGGCGCGTGGAGCCTGGCCAAGAGCCAGCCCCCCGGCCCGCCGTCCTCGCCGCTCGCTTGGTCGCCCGACGGCAAGACGATCCTGTTCACGCAGCAGGCCACGCCGCATTTCGGCGACGCCGATCAGTCGGTGGTGATGGTGCTCGACGTCGCCAGTGGCGCGAGCCGCAAGCACACCGGGCACAAGGCGTTCGAGGGCTACGCCACGTACTCGCCCGACGGTTCCCGCATCGCGTACTGGTACCCGCGCGACGGTGACCCCAACAATGTGAACGAGATCCACGTCGCGCCCGCGTCCGGGGGTGACGGGGTCGACCAGACCCGCGCGGTGGATCGCAACCTGGTGCGCGCGGTCTGGATGCCCGACGGCAAGTCGTTGCTCTTGGGCGGTCACGACGGGACGCGCACCGCGCTGTGGCTCATGCCGCTGGGCGGCGTGGCCAAGCGCATCGACCTGGGCGAGGTCAGTCCGGCGTGGGGCTTCTGGATCGATGTCTCGGTCGGCAAAGACGGCGCGATCACGTTCGCGGGCAGCACCCCCGACCGGCCGACCGAGCTGTATTACCTCGCGTCGGCGGCGGCGCCGCCGCGCCGGCTGACGGACCTGAACGCCGAAGTCGCCGCGCGCCAGCTCGGCAGCATGGAGCGGTTCGAGTGGCCGGGGCCGGACGGCTTCCACAACGATGGCGTCGTGACCTACCCCCCCGGCTTCGTCAGGGGCAAGCAGTACCCCCTCGTGCTCATCATCCACGGCGGACCGACGGCGGCCTCGGTGCGCGCGTTCAGCCTGTTCAGCCAGGCCGTGGCCGCGCACGACTACATCGTGTTCTCGCCCAACTACCGCGGCTCGGACAACCTCGGCAACGCCTACCAGCGCGCCATCTTCAACGACGCGGGCGACGGCCCGGGGCGGGACGTGATGGCCGGGATCGCGGCGCTCGTGAAGCTCGGCGTCGTGGACACGACCCGCATCGCGGTGTCCGGATGGTCGTACGGCGGCTACATGACGAGCTGGCTGATCGGGCACTACCACGTGTGGAAGGCGGCCGTCGCCGGGGCCGCGGTGACGAACCTCGTGGACCAGTACAATATGGCCGACTTCAACGTGCTGGAACGGTTCAGCTTCGCAGGCTTCGGCTCCCCGTGGACGGGGCAGGCGCTCCAGGCCTATCGCGACCAGTCACCGATCTCGTACGCCGCCGCGATGAAGACCCCCACGCTGATCCTGTCGGATGTGCGCGACGCGCGCGTCACGGTCACGCAGTCCTACGAGCTGTACCACGCGCTCCGGGACAACGGCGTGCCCGTCAAGTTCGTCGCCTACCCGGTGGACGGTCATTTCCCCGGCGATCCGGTGCGCACGACGGACGTGTACCGGCGCTGGATCGACTGGCTGGATCAATACCTGAAGGGGCCCGTCTCGACCCGGTAGCGGTCGCCGTGCGTCCGGCGCTCCTCAGGATAGCACGTCCCCGTCGCTGGCTGCTCGGCCTGTACGTGGCGAGCGCCCTGCTCGTCACGCTGCAGCAGGGCGTGCTCCGCCCGTCCAACAACTTCCGCGTGTTCCGCTCGGCGACCTTCAACCTCCTCGCCGGTCGCGATCTGTACGCGGCACACCCCGAGCAACACCTCGACTTCTACAAGTACAGCCCGACGTTCGCACTGCTGTTCGCGCCGCTCGCCTATCTGCCGTTCGCCCTGGCGTTCCTCTGCTGGAGCCTGCTCAACGCGCTGCTCCTGTGGTACGCGCTCGAGCGTCTGTTGCCGCGGCGCGAGGCCACGCTCGCGCTCGGGCTCCTGTACCTCGAGGTGCTGTTCGCGATGCAGTACGGGCAGAGCAACGCGCTGGTCGCCGCGCTCATAGTGCTGGCCTTCGTCGCGCTGGAGCGCGGCCGCCAGCTCGAGGCGGCGAGCGAGCTGGCGCTGGGAGCGTCGATCAAGCTGTTCCCGCTGGCCCTGCTCCCGGTCGCGGTGTTCCACCCGCGGCGCGCGCGGTTCGGTCTCCTCTTCCTTGGCGTCGCCACGGCGCTCGTCGTCCTGCCGCTCCTCGCGGTCCCCGCGCCGGAGCTCGTCGCCCAGTACCGCTCGTGGCGCGCCATCGAAGCGTCCGACACGCTGAACCGGGGCTATTCGCTGATGCAGTATCTCCACATGGCGCTCGGCACGGATTGGCCCAACTGGCCGGTGCAGCTCGCGGGCACGACGCTGCTCGTGGCCCCGCTCGCGCTCGGCCGCGGGGGGGGGCGCTGGAGCGACGCGGCGTTCCGGCGCCTCGTGCTCTGCTCGGTGCTCGTCTACGTGGTGCTCTTCAACCATCAATCGGAGCGGGCGACATTCGTCATCGCCTACACCGGCATCGTCGTCTGGTGCGTGAGCTCCGCCTCGAGCCGGCTCAAGACCGCGATCCTCGCGCTCACGCTGCTGGTGATGGTGGTCCACGACGTGGACATAGTGCCGCGGTGGGTGAAGTCGGAGATCCTGATTCCCTACCGCATCAAGGGCATTCCCTGCCTGGTGGCGTGGTGCGCGATGCAGGTGGAGCTGTTCGCTACAGCGCTCCGAAGTGAATCAGCCGGAAGCTCCCTCGCCGGAACCGCTCCCGAACCTCGGGGCGCGTGAGCGCGGCCAGCTCCCGGGCGCGCGGCGCCGTGTAGTCGTCCCAGGCCGCGAGATCCCCGTCGGGATGGCCGGGATGCACCATCAGCTCGGTGGTGCCCGGCTTGAGGTGGTCGAGCAGGGCCACCAGCCGCCGCAGGAAGCGGGGGCTGCCCTGGAGCGAGATGCCGACGAAGCGGTCCGGCCGGCGCAGCGGCGACGCCCCGCCGGCCGCAAAGCTCCAGGCCAGCCGCAGCGTCGCTTTCTTGAGCAAGGCCCGCCAGCTCATCACGTTGACGCTGTACGGCTCGAGCGGCACTCGGACGACCTGAATCCCTTCCCGGCGGGCGGTCTCCACGACCGGCCCCCACACCCCCGGGAGGACGTGGACGTGCCGGTGGCTGTCCAGGTGGGTGACGATGAGTCCCGCGTTTCGCAGGCGCGCGATCTGCGCCGTGCACTCGATCGCGATGTCCCCCGGATCGATGCGTCCCGCGAGCGCACGCGGGATGAGTCGCCGCAGTGGATGGAACCAGCCGGTGCGGGCGTCGCACAGGCTGCCACCCCACGAGACGGGCCGGCCCGTCGTCAGGTTGAGGTGCAATCCGACCCCGAGCCCGGGCCCGATGCCGCGCAGCAGCCGCGCGCCGTCGGTCCACCCCGGCGTGTTCACGAGGACCGAGACCGAGGACACCACACCCGCCGCGTGCGCCTCCAGGATCCCGCGGTTCACGCCGGCCGATAGGCCGAAGTCGTCGGCGTTCACGACGAGGCGCCGCGCGTCAGCCGTAGCGCCCCCGCCAGGCGTTCCAGCGGATCTTCACGAGGTCCTCGAGCATCTCGACCGCGTCCGCCGCGAAGCGGACGGTGCTCGGCTCGTCGTCGTACCGATAGTGGACCGCCGCCTGCGCGACCGTCAGGCCGTGCTGCTTCGCGATGTAGAGCAGCTCGACGTCGAAGCCGAAGCCGGCGATGGTGAGGCGCGGGAAGATCAGCTCGGCCGCGCGCGCCGTGAAGCCCTTCAAGCCGGCCTGCGTATCGAGAATCCCCGGCAACAGGACGAGCCGCACCACGCGGTTGAATACCCGGCTCATCACGTGCCGCGTGTACAGATAATGGAAGAACGACGGACTCATGAGGTAGCGCGACTCGGGGAGCACGCGGCAGGCGATGGCCACGTCGCTCCCCGTCTCGAGCCGGTGCACGATGTGCGCGATCTCGTCGACGGGATACGCCAGGTCGGCGTCGGTGAACACGCGGTAACGCCCTCGGGCAGCGAGCATCCCCCGGGCGACCGAAAAGCCCTTGCCCCGGTTCGTGTCGTTCCGGAGCACGGTCACCTCCGCCGCGTCGCGGCCGAACTCCGTGAGCAGGCGGGCGGCCGCTGGCTCGCTCGCGTCGTCGACCAGGACCAGCTCGGTCGGGTGGCCACGAGCGCACGCGAACGCCCGCAGCGCCGCGAGATGCGCCGGGAGGCGATCCGCCCCGTTGCGCACGGGCACGACGACCGATAGGTGGATTGCGCGATCAGCCACGCGACGAAAGCTACGGCGCTCGACGCCGCGCACCAGCCGCTGTAACTTTCCGGCCCGCGACTCTCGAGGCGCACGGTGAGCGAAGCGTCCGCAACCATCCAGCACGTCTCCGATACTGCGCGCTGGGTCGCGCTGTATCGCGCGATGGAGTCCGAGCGGCCGGACGCGCTGTTCCACGACCCCTACGCGCGGCGGCTGGCGGGAGCGCGCGGCGAGCAGATTCTCGCGTCCATGCCGAAGGGCCGGACCTGGGCGTGGGCGATGATCGTGCGGACGGCGGTGATGGACGAGCTGATCCTAGGAGCGATCGCGCGCGACGGCGTCGAAACGGTGCTTAACCTCGCCGCCGGTTTGGACACGCGACCGTACCGGCTGCCGCTCGCACCCTCGCTCCGTTGGGTCGAAGTGGACTTCCCCGATGTGATCGCCTACAAGCAGGAGCAGCTGGCGGGCGAGCGGCCTGCGTGCGCGCTGGAACAGGTCGGCGTCGATCTCACGGATCCGGCGCGCCGGCGCGCGCTGTTCGCGCAGATCGGCGGCGCGGCGCGGCAGGTGCTGGTGGTGAGCGAAGGCTTGCTCATCTATCTCACGGGCGAGCAAGTCGGGGCGCTCGCCGGCGATCTCGCCGCGCAGTCTTCGTTCGGGTGGTGGCTGATCGACCTCGCCTCACCGGGGCTGCTCAAGATGATGGAGCGGACGTGGGGTCGCGCCGTCACCAGCAACGCGCCGTTCCGGTTCGCCCCTTCCGAAGGGACGCGCTTCTTCGAGCCGTTCGGCTGGCGCGAAGCCGAGTACCGCTCGACCTGGGAGGAATCCCTGCGGCTCAAACGGACGATGCGCTTGGCCTGGCTGTGGGGTCTGCTCGGCCGGTTATACCCGAAACGCAAGCGGGAAGAGTTCCGTCGCTTCTCCGGCATCGCGCTGCTGGAACGCCGCTGACCCACGGCGCAACGCCGCACCGTCGAAAGGAAACTGAACCATGCGATCCTGTCTGCTTGTCGCCGGCTTCGTAGCGTGCGCCGCCTGTGCCAGGCCGGCGTCTCAGGCCGCCGGGCCGAACGTCGTCACGATCACCGCCACCGACTACGCGTTCAGCGCGCCGGACACCATCCCCGCCGGGCTCACCACCCTGCGCCTCGTCAATCGAGGCAAAGAGCTCCACCACGCCTCGCTCGTCCGGCTCGGCGAGGGCAAGACCATCACCGACTTCCAAGCCGGGCTGCAAGCTGCGATGCAGAACCACACCCCCCCGCCGCCGTGGATTTCCTTCGCCGGAGGGCCCAACGCCGTGACCGTCGGTGACACCGCCCAGGCGACCCAGGCGCTCGCACCCGGGTTGTACGTGCTCGCCTGCTGGATCCCGAGCGCTGACGGGGCGCCCCACATCATGAAGGGGATGATGCGGCCGATCGCGGTCGTCGGCCCGGCAGCGGTCGCAGTGCCCGAGCCGCTCACCGACATCGTGGTGAAGCTCACCGACTACGACTTCCAGTTCTCCCAACCGCTGACGGCTGGCACGCGCACCGTTCGGGTCGAAAGCGCCGGCCTCCAAGCCCACGAGATCGTGATCACGGCCCTCACGCCGGGAAAGACGCTGCAGGACTTCATCGCCTGGGAGCAAGGCGGTGAGAAGGGCCCGCTGCCCACCGGCCGGTGGCTGGGTGGCGTGACGGGGCTCGACGCGGGCCAGCACGCGCACTTCACGGCGCGTTTCGCACCCGGGAACTACCTGATCCTGTGCTTCTGGCCCGACGCGAAGGATGGCAAGCCGCACCTGATGCACGGGATGGCAAAGCAGATCACTGTGAGCTAAGGCGGTAGGTACGGCCGGGGTCTCCCGCAGCGACTGCGTATTCTTGTCGCGGAGGGAGGCCCCGGCCGTACCCTACCAGCTAGTTCAGCAGATACCGCAGCCCGATTTGCATCTGCCAGCGCGACAGCAGACTCGCGTCGTCGATGAACGTCTGCGACGGGCCGGTGAAGTTGAACACCGGCGCGCCGGTCCCGTCGAAGCGCACCAGCTTGAGCGGCGACGTCGCGGCGGCGCTCGCGACCTTGCGCACCCCCCACGACGAATTCAGCAGATGCCCCACGTTCAGGATGTCGAGACTCAGCTCGAACCCGTGACGCTGCGCGCCGGTTTGAAGGGCGAATTCCTGCAGGATCCGGAGGTCCACGTCGTTGTACCACGGATTCGGCTCGCCGAACCGGTCCGCGATCTGACCGCGGTGCGAGCTCAAGTAGCCGTCTTGGTTGATGAAAGCGTTCAGCTGGTTCCACTGCTCCTGCGGCGACACGATAGCGCCGCTGGAAAGGGTGTCTGGAGCGAACTGTATCTCGCTCTGGCTCCGAGGGATGTAGATGAGGTCGTTGCCGCCCTGGCCGTCGCCGTTGACGTCACCCGAGTAGATGAACGAGTAGCGGTTGGTTCCGGCACCGGCGAAACGGTTTCCCTGACCCGCTTCCAGGAACACGCCGATACGGGTTGTGAGACTCGGCGACCACGACTTCGTGTAGGTGACGGTGCCGACGATACGGTGACGCTGACCGAATTCAGAGTAGCCGAGTTCCGGATTGTTGGGGTCGCTCTTCACCGGCAAGTTCTGCCAGAGAGCAAACGCGATCTCCGTCGATTTCAAGGAGTTCCTGGCGTCCGTAAAGCTGTACCCTAGGCTGGTCCCGAGCCCGAATGCGAAATTCTTGCGCAACTGGGCGGTGATATTGAGCGAATGCCCGTCGCTCGTGTTGTCGAACACGTAGATGCCGCGCCCAGCGCCGCCAAACGCGGGATTGAGGCTGTTGTTGCCTGCACCCCCGAAGTAGAGCCGCCCGTCGGGCGCGGGAAGATTGCCCACCGGCGCCCGCAGGTCGGCGTTGCGAACGTACACGGCGTGGATGTCCTTCCCGTAGATGATCTCGAGGGTGCCGAGCACGCCCCCACCCAGCTGCTGGTCGACGGCCAGGTCGGTCGTCCACACCTGCGGCCACTTGAAGTTTGGGGCCAGCGCGTTCACGTCGAAGGACTGCATGAAGGTGGATGAGTCCGCAGGCGAGCCGCTGGGGCGCTGCGGACCTTTGGGATACAGATTTGGGTTGTCGCCCGCTTGGGAGATCACGTCCCCAACCCACACGAACGGCACGCGGCCTGTGAAGATGCCGGTGCCGCCGCGTACCTGAGTGTGCCGGTCGCCCACGGCGTTCCAGTTGAACCCGACCCGCGGAGCGAGTAAGGGAATCGCGCCAGGCAGCTTGCTTTGATCTACCCGCTCCGGCATCCGGTTTGCATCCAGCGCCTTAAGGGTATCACGGGAGAACGGGTTGTCGATCGGCTTGGTAAAGTACAGGGGGAAATCGACTCGCATTCCGTAGGTGAGGTTGAGCCGATCCGTCGCGGGGTACTCGTCCTGAGCGTAAAAGCCGACCTGCCCCACGGACATGTCCTCGCCCTTATAGGGCCCGGTCCCAATGTACGTCTGGAACTTGATCTGGTTCGGGTTGCTCGGCTCGGTAGCTTGGAAGAACTCGCTCAACGAGTTGAACGTCGTCCCAAAGGGCTCGGGCGCGAGGAACACGCCGTTTCGGAACAGGTTGAAAGAGTTGTAGAACGAGAACGACTCGAAGTTGGCGCCGACGGTGACGACATGCTTCCCACGGAAGACGCTAACGTTGTCCGTGAACTGCCACACATCCTGATCGAGAATATTGTGGATCGAGAAGGGCTCGTGGCCGAGCGTCGTGTAGGTGATGCCCGCTTCGCCGATCTCGATCGTCGGGTAGGGAGGGCTGAACGGCGTGCGGAAGTCCCGGAACCGGTTGTAGCTCGCGAACAAGCGGTTCGCGAGGCCGCGCGTGCGGCTGTTGAGCTCGAGCGCGAACGAGTGCAAGTGGTTGTTGATCGCGTAGCCCGCGTTGGAGAACGGTAGGCTGCTCTGGTTCGGCCCACGACCGGTGCCGTTGTAACTCGCGGCGAAGGGGTGCGGCGGTAGTCCCAACGGAATGACAGCGTGTTGCTCGCGTTGACGTTCCAGTCCAGCTTCGCGATGAACTTGTCGTTGTCGGTGTGGTGCAGGTATCCCTGGTACGGTCCGGGATCGTAGTTGTACGCGCTCATCATGCGCCGGCGAATCGAGTCCATGATCGTCGCGTCGACGCGCGAGATCCCAAACCCGGACGATCCGTTGCTCGAGGCGACGAAGTCGGAGCCGGGATTGTCCGACCGCACGATCTCCCCGTTCACGAAGAAGAACAGCTTGTCGTGCACCAGCGGCCCGCCCAATGAACCACCCGCCTGGATGAAGCTCAGGTTGGGGTTGGCGACGACGGGCTGCCCCCGCACCGTGTTGCCGAGCAAGTCCTGGTTGCGACCGAACGTGTACGCCGAGCCATGGAACTCGTTCGTGCCGCTCTTGGTGACGGTGTTGACGTTGGCGCCGGTGAACCCGCCCTGGCGCACATCGAACGGCGCGACCGAGACTTGCACTTGCGCGACCGCGTCGTACGGCACGGGCTCAGCATCGGTTTGCCCGCCCGGCGCCGGGTCGTCGAGGCCGAACGGGTTGTTGAAGTACGATCCGTCCAGTGAGATGTTGTTGTACAACCAGTTTCTGCCCGAGAAGCTGTAGTTCCCATCGTTGCGCGGGTCGACCCGAATCAGATCGCGCGTGCTGCGCTTGATCGAGGGCAGCAGAGCCACCTTCTCCGGATCGATGAACGTCGCCGCCCCCGTGCGCCCGGGGTTGAGCACCGGGTCGCGCTGTCCGGCCGCTTCGACGGCTTCCAGCTCGATCGCTTGGGGTTCGAGCGCAAAATCGACGCGGAGGTCCTGCCCGAGGCTCAGGAAGACGCCGTCCTGGGCGTGGGACTTGTACCCGATACGGGTAGCCGTCACGCGATACGGCCCGCCGACTCGCATGTTGGGGACGTTGTACGCCCCACCTGCCCGCGTGACGGCTCGGTATTGCGTGCCGCTGGGGACGTGCACCGCCACGACCGTCGCATCGGCCAGCGGGGTTCCGTCCTGGGCGGCGACGACGCCGCTCATCGCGGCCGTGGTCACTCCTTGTCCGAGCAGCGTCGCTGGGATGCACAGCAACGCGCCCAGCAGCAGCGCGCGCCACGCCGGGAGCAACAGGCTGGTGGGCTTCACACAATCCTCCCTTGCAGCGGGTGATGGCAGAGGTGCTTCAACGCACGCAGGTCCCGACACCGGGCAGGAGGTTCACAAGGGCGCGGCAGAATTAGCACAGGAATGAGACAGGCGCAAGCGGGCGCGAGCGCCCATCTTTGAGCCATGCAGAATCCCGACATCGCCCGCGTGTTCGACGAGGTCGCCGATCTCCTCGAGATCCAGGACGCCAACCCCTTCCGGGTGCGCGCCTACCGCAACGCCGCTCGTACGATCCGCGACTTCCCCGAGCCGATCGCCGCGCTGGTGCGCTCCCACACCAAGGCCTTGACCGAGATCCCCGGCATCGGCGAGGACCTCGCCGAAAAAATCACCGCTATCGTGACCACCGGTGAGCTGCCGCTCCGCAAGCAGCTCGCCGCCAAGCTCCCCCCGGGGCTGCTCGACCTGTTGCGCATTCCCGGTCTCGGGCCCAAGCGCGTGAAGCTGCTCCACAAGAAGTTGAAGGTGAAGTCGGCGACGGACCTGGCTGCCGCACTCGCCAAGCACCGGATCCAGAAGCTCAAGGGCTTCGGGCCCAAGATCGAGGAGAAGATCCGCACCGGGCTCGGCGTCGCCGAGCAGAGCGAGCGGCGCTTGCTGTTGCACGAAGCCGAGACGGCGGCCAATGCGATCGTCGCGTACCTGCAGGCGAGCGGCGGGGTCGCGCAGAT
>Ga0209236_1002975_pt1 | contig 10347 bp, 10 predicted proteins | sample GraSoi013_1_40cm_FD_185819 | JGI IMG/M metagenome (GOLD analysis project Ga0209236, IMG submission 185819) | Grasslands soil microbial communities from the Angelo Coastal Reserve, California, USA - Sample 09_27_2013_1_40cm (SPAdes) (version 2) | ecosystem: Environmental > Terrestrial > Soil >... | reverse complement strand
GCCGATCAAGATCCGGATGTAGAACTTGCGCATCTTCCCCGAGGTATACGCCAGGATCGTCTGCCCGGTCTGCAGCTTGACCTTGAACATCGCGTTGGGTAGGGGCTCCACCACCTCGGCGTCCATCTCGATCGTTTCTTCTTTGCCCGCCGGGGTCTCCTTGACCTCCAGCGTGTCGATGCCGGGCCGCAGCGTGGTGGGACCGCCGCGTTTCTTCGGATAACTACGTTTCTTGCGCAAATCGTCGACATATTACCCGAGTTGCGCGTGAGAGAATCGGGCGCGTGCAAATCAAGGCCGAGTTGGCGGGCAATCTCTGGAAGATCGTGGTCCGCGAGGGGCAGCAGGTCGGGGCCGACGAGACCCTGATGATCCTGGAGTCGATGAAGATGGAGATCCCCGTGAACGCCCTCAGCGCCGGTCGGGTGACGAAGATCCACGTGAAGGAAGGCCAGACGGTTCAGGAAGGCCAGCCGCTGATCGAGGTCGAGTAGGCGCCGGCGGCGCTAGGCGGCGGCTTGCTCGGGCTGGCTGGGCACGAAGAAGGCGATGCCGACAACAGACATACCGCGCTTGCAGGTCGGGCAGAACGTCACGGTCACGCTCTTTCGGGTTTCCCACCGCCGTTGATCCCGGCGGCCGCAGTGCTGGCACACCAGGTCGAACATCATGTCGGCCATCTCGCCGCGACCGTATCACCGATCCCGTCCTCACCCGGCAACGGACCGCTCACGGCGGTGTAAGGACATGTAAAGCGGATCGTTGTCAGTGAAGGAGCTGGTCGATCGCGGCCTTCAGCTCGTCACTGGCGGTCGCTCCCTCGAAGCGGGTTTGGATCACGCCCTTCGAATCGATTAAGAACACCCACGGCTCGGTCTGCAGCCGCCAGTCGACGACCGCCTGGGCCAGTTGCCGTTTGGAGGGGTCCGGTTTGTAATCTCGGTAGATCTCGACATGGATAAAGACCAGCCGGTCCCGATAGGCCGGCTCCAACCCCTGGACCACCTTGATCTCGGGCCCGCAGGTCTTGCTGGTGCAGAACGCCGGTGAGGCGAAGACCACGAAGGCCGGCCGGTGCTGCTGGATGGCGTCAGCAATGGACAGTTGATGCATGTCGTCGGGCGGCCGGCCGGAGTCGATGGTCTCGACATCGGCGACGTCTTTGACGGTCGGGTTGTGCGTCACCGGCGCCGGCTGGCCGACCCCCGGCACGACCGGTAGCGCCAGCACGTTCATGGGAAGCCGCGCGGTCGTCCGCGCCCCGTTCGGCCGAGAGGCAGTGACCTCCACCCCCCAGTCGCCGGCTTTGTCGAAGTCCAGGTGCGCGATGTACGTGCCGGCTCCCTGCAATCCCTCGCCCTTGAAGGGCGCGTCGGACTCCCCTTTGAAGGTGCCGGCGGAGCCGTTGAGCACGAATGAGCGGACGTGCACCGTGGCGTCATTCACGGGGGTGTTGTGATCGGTGATGCCAATCGGGACCCGCTGCTGCTTGCCGACGACCAGCTCAGAGGCTGCCACCACGGCCTGCAGCTGCGAATTGCTCGGGGAGGACGCCGTCGCCGCCGACGAACCACAGGCGGCGAGCACGATCATCAGCGCCGCCCCTACTCCGACCCTCCCCCGACGCAGGAAGGAAATCGCAGATCTCACCGGACCCTGGCTCGTTCGATGTACAGCTGCGGCCGCTGGATTTCCGCCATCGTGGGCAGCCATTGCGGTCCCTCCCAGACGCGGGCCAGCAGTTCCTTCCCACCCGCGTCGCGGACCTCGCGGCAGAATCGCTCGCCGATCACGTACTGACGCATCTTCATCTCCAGCCCCGTGAGCCGCAGGAAGGCCCGCTCGAGTGGTGTCCGCTGCTCCTGCCGCCGGCGGTAGGCGCCTTCCAGCAGGGCGAAGTGTGGCAGTTCTCGCCGCCCGACCTCGTTCATGACGAGGTTGCTGTAGCCCTCCAACAGGCTCATCACCGCCTGCACCTTGGCGATTGCCTTCCACTGCTGACCCATCCCGATCGTCAGAGTACGGATCAACTCCAGGCGCGTGGGCCGCTGCCCGTCACCGAGGCGGCCGACCAGGACCTCCTTGAGCAGTCCCTCGAGGTAGACCTGGAGCCAGGGGTGCGCCTTGAACTCCCAGGCATGCGTCATCTCGTGCATCGCAAGCCACCGTCGAAGCTCGTCGATGGGCAATTTGTCTTTCTGTGCCCAGGCCTGGACATTGGGTTCGACCAGGATGAGCGAGGTGGTTTCCACCGGCTCCCTCCCCAGCAGGGCAGGATCGTACTGCCCCAGCACCCGGCGGGCCAGCAGCCCGAGCATCAGGCCGAGGTAACGCGTCAGGCCCTTCTGGCCGAAGCTCAGCATCAGCGAACCCGGGATGAGTCGCTGCAGACCCTCGAGCGGCTCGAACATCTGCCGGAAGATCCGGATGTTGAAGCGCACCCATTGGCGGCGGCCGACGGCGGCGAGGCCGGGATAGACCCGGCTGCCGGATGCCGCGGCACCAGGGCCGAGCGCCTCGGCGAGCAGCGGCTCCAACTGGGCGGCAATCTGCTGGTAGGTCTCATCGGTTACCGGATCGGCCGGCAGGTCGTGAGGCTCGCCGCAGCGAGCCAGGGCGATCTCCTCGACCCGCGCCCAGTCGATCAGGCTCGCCGGCTGCTCGCGGGGCCGCACCAGTTCCCGAAGCACTACCGCGCCGACGCCGATCGCGACCCCCCAGGCCATCGCCCGGCCGACGCGCCGGGGGGTGGGGGCGGAGTCAGGAATACCCATGGGGAAGGGCCGCCGAGGCGACCGACTTCATTCTACCGAGGCCTCCTCCGGCTGGCGCTCGTGCGGGTCGATTGCTAGCACTCGCCGCGGCGGAGTGCTAAAATCATGGGTGCTTACCGCCTCGCAATACTGGCTGTTTGCTTACACATCACTCGCAGGAAGGAGGACGATCAATGGCGAAACAACTGGCATACGACGCCGAGGCCCGTTCGGCCCTGAAGCGCGGCGTCGACAAGGTCGCGGACGCTGTTCGAATTACCATTGGCCCCAAGGGCCGCAACGTCGTACTCGACAAGAAGTTCGGTTCCCCGACGATCACGAACGACGGCGTCACGATTGCGAAGGAGATCGAGCTGGAGGATTCCTTCGAGAACATGGGAGCCCAGCTCGTCAAGGAAGTCGCGAGCAAGACGAACGACGTCGCTGGTGACGGCACGACGACCTCCGTGGTACTGGCTGCGGCGATCATCGGCGAGGGGCTGCGCAACGTGACCGCCGGCGCCAACCCGATGCTGCTGAAAATCGGCATCCAGAAGGCCGTCGACGAAGTCGTCAAGGCCATCAAGGAGCAGTCGGTCCAGATCTCCGATCGCGAGAAGATCGCCCAGGTGGCGACGATCTCGTCCGGCGACCCGAAGATCGGCGACATGGTCGCCAACGCGATGGAGAAGGTCGGGAAGGACGGCGTCATCACCGTCGAGGAATCTCGGGGGATCGAGGACGAGCTCAAGCTCGTCGACGGGATGCAGTTCGACAAGGGCTACATCTCGCCCTACATGGTCACCGACGCGACGCGGATGGAAGCGGTCCTCGAGGATCCCTACATCCTGATCACCGACAAGAAGATCTCGGCGATCGCCGACCTGCTGCCGGTCCTCGAGAAGGTGGTGCAGAGCGGCAAGCCGCTGTTGGTCATCGCCGAGGACGTCGAGGGCGAGGCGCAGGCCACCCTGATCGTCAACAAGCTGCGCGGCACCTTCACCGCCGTCGCCGTCAAGGCGCCGGGCTTCGGTGACCGCCGCAAGGCCATGCTCGAAGACCTCTCGATCCTAACCGGCGGCCAGGTGATCTCGGAGGAGCTCGGGCTCAAGCTCGATTCGGTCCAGCTGAATCAGCTGGGCAAGGCCCGCCGCGTGACCATCACCAAGGACGACACGACGATCGTGGAAGGTGCCGGAAAGCAGGAGCAGATCAAGGGCCGCATCAACCAGATCAAGACCGAGATCGAGAAGACGACCTCGGACTGGGACAAGGAAAAGCTCCAGGAGCGGTTGGCCAAGCTGGCCGGCGGTGTCGCCGTCATCAAGGTTGGCGCCGCAACGGAGACCGAGCTCAAGGAGAAGAAGCACCGGATGGAGGACGCCGTGTCGGCCACCCGCGCCGCGGTCGAGGAGGGCATCGTGCCCGGCGGTGGCGCCGTCCTGGTGCACGCGCAGAAGTCGCTCGACAGCCTCAAGCTCGAGGGCGATGAGGCGACCGGCGTCGCGCTGGTCCGCCGCGCGCTCGAGGAGCCGCTCCGCCAGATCGTCAACAACGCCGGTTGGGAAGGCTCCGTGGTGGTGGAGAAGGTCCGCGGCCTGCCGAAGGGCCAGGGCTTCGACGCCAACAAGGGCGAGTACACCGACATGGTCAAGGCCGGGATCATCGACCCGACCAAGGTGACCCGTTCGGCGCTGCAGAACGCGGCCAGCATTGCCGCCATGCTGCTGACGACCGAGGCGCTCGTCTCCGACATCCCGGAGAAGAAGTCGGGCGCTCCCGCGCCGGCGATGCCGGACTACTAAGCCGTAGAGGCTGAAGAGGAGCCGCCCCCGTGGGGCGGCTCTTTTCTTTTGTGCCGGCCCGCTCGTCAGCCGATAGCATGGCGGCATGAAGCCGAGCGGCATCGTGACGCTGCTGACCGACTTCGGGCTGGATGACGCGTATGTCGGCGCGATGAAGGGTGCCATCCTTTCCGTGCACGCAAAGGCCGCGGTGGTCGACATCACCCACGGCGTCCGGCCCTTCGCCGTCCTACAGGGCGCGTTTCTCCTCGACAGCGCCTGGCGGAGCTTTCCGCCGGGGACAGTCCACGTCGCCGTGGTCGATCCCGGCGTCGGCACCGATCGTCGCGCGATCGCCTTCAAGGCGGCCGACCATTACTTCGTGGGCCCCGATAATGGCCTCTTCACGTTTCTCAACGATCCCATCAGCGAGACCGTCGAGCTGGCCACGCCACCCGAGGCCGCACCGACCTTTCACGGCCGCGATGTCTTCGCTCCGGTGGCGGCGAGGCTGGCCGCGGGCGCGGCCCTCGCCGAGGTTGGCCGCCCTCACCGGGCCGAGCCGCTGCGCCTGCCGGACGCCTGGGCGTCGAAGGTCGGCGAGGCGTGGCGGGCGCAGGCGCTGCATTGTGATCATTTCGGCAACGTCATCAGCAACCTGCCGATCCGCGCGCTGGCGCGCATCAAGCAGGCCAACGGCATGCGGGTCCGGACGGTCGAAACCTATGAGGACGCCCAGCCCAACGAGCTGGTCGCCCTGGTGGGCAGCAGCGGCCGGATCGAGTTTGCCTTGCGCGAGGGATCGGCGGCCACGCGCCTGCACGTCGCACCCGGCGAAACCCTGCTCGTCACGTGAACTGGCCGGCGGTCTCCTGGGACCAGGTGGGCTCGGTCTCCTCGGCCGCGCTCCGCCGGGCCGACGCCGAGGCCGCGTCGACATTCGGAATCGAGCCGCAGCAGCTGATGGAAGTCGCCGGCTGGCAGGTCGCCAGGTTCGTGGACGCGTTCATGGACGGCATCCAGAACAAACGCGTCACCGTCGTCGCCGGGTCGGGCAATAACGGTGGTGACGCGCTCGCCGCGGCCCGCTTCCTCTTGCAGCGTGGGGCGATCGTCAACGCGTCGATCGTCCCCTCGCGCGACGCGAACAGCCTGGCCGGCCGTCACGCGCTCACCATTCGGCGCCTCGGCATCCCCGTTGCGTACGCCCCGCAAGTCATCGATGCGTCGGCCGATGTGCTGATCGATGGTTTGTTCGGCACCGGGATCCGTCTGCCGCTACGCGACCCGGCTCCCGCCATCATCGCGGCGATGAATGCCACCGGGCGCCCCATCGTGGCCATCGACGTGCCCTCGGGGATGGAGGCGGACACGGGCACGGGGGCCGATACGGCCGTCCGGGCGGCTGCCACCCTCACGCTCGTGGCACCCAAGGCCGGGTTCGCGGGCGCCCCGAACGCGGGCCGCGTCTTCGTGGCCGACATTGGCATGCCACTGGCCCTCTTTGGCGCGGACCGGGACAAACTTGCCGCGCTGTACGCGCTCGGCGACCTCGTCGAACTGGTCAATTCGAGTTGAATTCAGTCCCGCGCGTCACTCCAAGTTGACGAATTGGTGCCGCCTGACTAGACTGCAGGCATCCGCTCTCCGTCCCAGTAATGGATCAGGTACACGTCGAAGCGCCAGCCTTCAGCGCACGGGCGGCGTCCGTAGAACGCGAGTTCTATTCGGACTTCCCCCTCGTTCTGAACTACGTGGCTCGTCTCATCGATGACATCGACGGCGCCGCCGCGATTACGTGCGCAGCCTTTCGCCAGGTTGCCGATGGCCTGCGCCAGCGCCCGAGTGAGCAGGGACTCCGCCGGGCCGACGTGTTTCGTGCAGCCACCGAGCTCAGCCGTTCAGTGCTACGACCGCGCCGCTGGTTTCGGCGCCAGCGCGCCGCCCAGGTCAACCTCGACGACTTCCCGCAGCCCGAAGCGCGCCGGGCGCTACGGCGCGACACCGTGCAGCGGGCACTGACCGCCCTCCCCTTCGATGCGCGCGCGATGATCCTGTTGCGCGATTTCGTGAAGCTCTCATACGACGAGCTCGCCGACGTGGTCGACGTAGCCCCGCGCAAGCTGGTCCACGGCCTGGACCGCAGCCGTGCGGAGCTGGGGGAGATCTATGACTACATCAAGTTTTGATCGAAATCGCTGCACGCGCATTTCACCAAGCGCCGTGCTCGACGATCGCCTTGATGGGAAGGATCTCGAATGGGCCCGTGACCACCTGCGCCGCTGCGAGGCCTGTCGCGAGCGGGTCGAAGACTTCCGCGAGATGCTGTTGCGTGTCGGCCGGCTGCCGAGCGCGGTGGTCGGCTCGGCGGCGATGGACCAGGCCTTTGCCCTCTCGATCCCGGACCGCCTGCGGAGCCAGGGGGGCACGCGATCCTTCGAGGTCGCGCCCGCAACGCCGGCGCCATCGGTCCCCGCGCCTTATGACTTGCCGCCCGCGGTGCGGCCTGAGGTCAGCAGTATTCCAGACCTCTTGACCGAACTGGAACGAGAGATCTTCCGCGACGAGCCCTTGCAGGACCATCCGATGCCGTTGTCTCCCGTGCCTGAGCCGCTCTACCCGGCGCTGACGGATCGCCCCGAGGCGATCGAGCCGGTGGAGGCCGCCGACCAGGCGGAGCCGCCGAAAGCCACTGGGCCGGAACCGGCCGAGCCGGCTGCCCCCGAAACCCTCTCCGGACCCTTGCGCGAAGTCCACGTCGACTCGCATCGGCAGGTCGACTTCACGGACTGGGATCGCGAGCCGGAACCGGAGCCGGCGCCGGCCCTAGCACTCGAGGCTTCCCCGGCCCCCATCCCCGTGCCGACGACGAGCAACGCCGTTTTCGATCAAGAGTCGGCGCTGCGCATCGATGACGAGAGCGAGGTGGCGGTGGCCGCGCCGCCGCGAAAGCCCGATACGGCGATGCGGATCGCGGTCGGCCTTGGGGCGGCAGCCTGTGTGCTTCTTGCCGCGGTCCTTTACGAGGGCGGGCTGCTGAAGACCTCCAACAAGGTCAGTTCAACGGCGGCGACAGTGGCGCACTCGGTTCACCCCTCGACGACCGCGAGGGCGTCGGTCTCACCGAGCGCGAGTCCAGCAGCCTCCGTCTCCGCCTCGACCGCCCCGGTGCTCTACACGCTGGGCAACGGCGTGACCGGCGGCACCATGTTCCGCATCCGGCCGGGGACCGCCGTGGCCGGCTACACACGGCTCGTCTTCGATATGCACGGCGGTGGATTACCGACGATGATCATCACCCGGCCCGATGACCTGCATGTCGTGGTGACGTTCAAAGACACAAACGTCACCGGCGCGCCCGTAAATGGCATCAGCAGCTACCACGTCACGGCGGTCGAACCGGGCGTCCAGCAAGGTCCCGACGGCAGCATCACCGTCGACCTGGCACGACCCGTTCGCGTGACGGCCTTCACCCTGGCCGCGACCGGTGGCTACGCCTGGCGGCTGGTGGTCGACTTACACACGAGCTAATTCAGCGACGTTCGCACCGTCGCGGCGGTGCCGGCGTGCGCAACCATCTGCTTGAGCAAGACGATCTCCTTGCGCAGCATTCGGAGCTCGAGCGTCAGGCGGGCATCGGTTCGCGGCTCCGCCAGCAGTGATTGCTTTTCCGGGACTTGCAGGTTCAGGGCAGCCGCGATCAGGTAGCTGAGCAGCTCCGGCTCCATCGGTGGTTCGGCGTCGTCTGGCTGCCGGCCGACCAGCTCACGCAACAGGTTCGAGTACTGGCGAAACGTCACGGCGGTCGTCTCGGTCAGTCGCGCTGTCGCGTTCAGATCGTCGCCCGCTTCCGGAATGATGCGGATCTGGCCGCGCAGGTAGGGGCGATCATCCGCGGTCCGCACGATCTCGAAGCGTGACGCACCCATCACCAGAAGGTTCATGCGGCCGTCGTCGAGGCGATCGATGCGCACGATCTTCGCCAGCGTGCCGACGTCGTACGGCGTCGCCGGGCCGGTCTCCGTCCCCTCGCGGATCGCGACCACGCCAAAGCTGTGCCCTTCCTCGAGGCAATCTCCAATCATCTGGCGATAGCGCGGCTCGAAGATGTGCAGCGGCAGCGCCATGTGCGGGAACAGCACGACGTTCAACGGGAACAACGGCAGCCACTGCGTGGGCATGAATCCCAGTATATGGAGCGCTTGAGGGGTTCTAACCCGGAGCGGGTGCAGGCGCGGGCTGGCGCTGAGGCGAAGCGGTGCGCCGACCCGTAATCGCGCTCGTCAGGAGCGCGCCGAAGAGCAAGACCGCGATTGCCACGGCCAGCGAGGGTCGCATGGCGTTGATGAAGGCCTGGGCAAACACGTCGTGCGCAATCCGCTGCACCTGCGCCGCCGCTGCCGGCGGGATGCCGGGTGGGAGCGGCACACCGGACTGCCCGCGTCCAACCTCGAGCACGCCTCCCGCTGCCCTGGCAAAACCCTGAACGAACGGCAAACGAAACGCGGGAGGCAGGGCGCCAGCCTGCGCCTGCGCCTGGTTGACGAGCTCGTTGGCGAGCCGCGTCTGCAGGATGGCGCCCACGACGGCACTGCCAAACGCGCCACCCAGTTGCCGCGTCGTATTGAGCAGTCCGGATGCGGCTCCGGCGAGTCGCGGATTGACGCGTTGCATGGTGACGGTCGTCATCGGGGCGAAGGTGCAGCCGAGGCCGATGCCGGCCAGGATCAGGGGCAAGGTGAAGGTCGACTGTCCCGCGCCGAGCGACGAGACCCAGACCACCAGGCCCATACCCGCGGCAAAGCACGTCAGGCCGAACATCAAGATGTATTTCCCACCGACTCGATCCGTCGCACGGCCCGATAACGGAGCCACCAGCATGGAGGTGAGTGGCATGGGGGCAAGCGTCAGGCCTGCCGTGAGGGCGGTGAATCCCAGCACCGACTGCAGAAAGATCGTCAGCGGCAGGAAAAGCCCCATCATGCCGAAGGAGACGATGGCCGCCAGGCCGTTACCGACGGTGAAGTTGCGGTCGCTAAAGAGCGAGAGCGGGATCAGCGGTTGGTCCTGCGCCCGGTCCCAGAGGAGGAAGAGCACCAGGAGGATCGCGCCGGCGATGAAGAGGGTCGGAATACTAAAGAGGCCCCAGTGGCCCCCGGCCGCATCGAACGACGCCACGTCCGTAAAGGTTCCCCAATGATAGCGCTGCCCTTCGATCAGCCCAAACACGACGGCGAAGAGCGCGCCGCTGGCGAGCAGGACCCCAACCGGATCCAGATTCTGCTCGCGGCCGAGACGGATTCCGGGAAGCAACCAGATCCCAAGGATGAAGGCGACGATGCCAACCGGAACGTTGACCCAGAAGACGGCTTGCCAGCTGAAGTTTGTGACGAGGAAGCCGCCAAGCGTCGGGCCGGTCACCGAGGCGACGCCGGCGACGGCGCCCCAGATTCCAAACGCAGCGCCGCGCTTGTCCGGCGGGAAGATGTTGGTGAGAATGCTGAGCGTCTGCGGTGTGAGAATGGCGCCGCCCACGCCCTGGATGACGCGGGCCGCGATCAACTGGGTCGGGCTCTGTGCCAGGCTGCAGGCGATCGAGGCCAGCGTGAAGACGGCGAGGCCGATGAGGAAGAGCCGCCTGGCGCCGTACATGTCGCCCAGCCGGCCGGCGGTGATCAGCAGCACCGCGTAGGCGAGGATGTAGGCATTGAGCACCCAGAGGATCTCGTCGAGCCCCGCGTGCAAGCCGTCGATGATGCTCGGAATCGCGACGTTCACGATCGTGAGATCGAGCAAGATCATGAAGAAGC
>Ga0209236_1002973_pt1 | contig 10347 bp, 9 predicted proteins | sample GraSoi013_1_40cm_FD_185819 | JGI IMG/M metagenome (GOLD analysis project Ga0209236, IMG submission 185819) | Grasslands soil microbial communities from the Angelo Coastal Reserve, California, USA - Sample 09_27_2013_1_40cm (SPAdes) (version 2) | ecosystem: Environmental > Terrestrial > Soil >... | reverse complement strand
AACACTCCCGAGCCGTAAGGCTCCTGAAGGGCCCTGGGAGACTACCAGGTTGATAGGCGGCAGGTGTAAGGCGCGCGAGCGCTTCAGCCGAGCCGTACTAATTGCCCGTGAGGCTTGATCTCTCCGCTGTTGATTGCTCGGTGAGATCCCCGACATCATGAAACCACGCACTCGTTGGAATTTCGGGCCTGGGGCTTTGGGCCTGGGGTCTAGGGATGACACCCCAGGCCCCAGGCCCTTTGCCCCAGCCCCCAGAAATGCTGGCGACTAGCGCGACAGGGCCACACCCGTTCCCATCCCGAACACGGTCGTTAAGCCTGTCAGCGTCGATGGTACTACGATCGCGAGGTCGTGGGAGAGTAGACCGCCGCCAGCGTCTCAACCGAAGCCCGCTTCAACTCACCGGAGCGGGCTTTTTGTCGCCGCCCCGTTTCATCGCGTGCCGGCGCGGTTAACGACGTCGCCACCGCCGTCGTATCATGTCATGCGTTGCATCGGCGCCGTGGCCGCCGCCGCTATCCTGGCGCTCCTCCTTCTCACCGGCCCCCTCCAGGGCCAGGTCGGCACGTCGACCGACATCATCACCGGCCTCGTCACGGACGAGAACGGCGCACCGCTCGCCGGCGTCATCGTCGAGGCGACGTCCCTCGAAACCCAGATCGTCCGCCGCGCCACCACCGATCCCCGCGGGCGCTACACCATCCTGTTTCCGGACGGCGGCGGTCAGTATCAAATGACCGCGCGCTACCTGGGGCGGCAGCCGCAGCAGACGACCCTGCAACGCTACGCCGACGAAGACCGCTTCCTGTGGAACCCGCAGCTGCCGCCGGTTGCGATCACCCTCGCCCCGATCACCGTCCACCCGCCACCGCGCCCCGTGCGCGCGCCCGACGTCCCCACGCCCGGCTCGACCGAACGCGCGCTCACTCCGGAGCTCGTGGCGCGGCTGCCGCTCGAGGATACCGACCTGAATCTGCTCGCGACCCTCGTGCCCGGCGTCATCGGCATCGGCGCGACCGACTCCACCGCGGCGGCGTTCTCAGTCGCAGGGCTGCGCTCGGATGCCAACGCCGTCACGCTCGATGGCCTGAACATCAGCACGAGCTCCGTGCCGCAGGAAGGATTGCGCACGACGCGCGTCGTGACGAGCACGTACGACGTTTCGCGCGGCGCATTCAGCGGCGGGCTGGTGGCCGCGACGACGCGCGGCGGCGCGAACATGATCCAAGGATCGTCGTCCTACGCGCTGCGCGACCAGTCGCTCGCGATGGACGCGGATGAGAGCTCCCCGTTCACGCGCGGCTACACCCAAAACCAGTTGAGCGGTGGGCTCGGCGGGCCGCTCGTACGCGACCGCCTGTTCATCTTCGCCTCGGGACAAGCGCGGCTGCGCGACGACGCGCAAATGTCGCTGCTCGATGCCACTCCGACCGACCTTGAACGGCTTGGCGTCCGGCCGGACTCGGTCGCTCGCTTCCTCGCGGCGTTGCAGGGGATGGGACTCTCGCCGACGAGCGTGCAATCGAGCGACACCCGCACGACCGACAATCTCACCTCGCTGGTTCGCGTCGATTACATCGTGAGCAATTCACATACGATCACGCTGCGCGGCGACTGGCGCTGGGGCAGCCAGGATCCGAGCCGCATCCAGCCGCTGTCGTTGCCCCAGGTGGGCGGCTCGACAAACAACTCCGGTGGCGGCGTGATGGCGACCGTGACCTCGCGCTTCGGCATGCACATCATCAACGAGGCCAAAGTCTACCCGAGCGTCAGTCACCAGGACGGCCAGCCGTTCACCGTGCTCCCCTCCGGCCGCGTCCTGTTGGCGTCCGATTTGTCGGGCAACCAACCGGGCGTGGCGGTGGGAACGCTGGTCTTCGGCGGCAACGCGGGCCTGCCGTCCGGCTCCCGGAGCACGAGCCTCGAGGTCGCGGACGAGCTGTCCTTCATGCCCGGAACGGGCGTGCACCGCTTCAAGCTCGGTGCCTCCGCCCAGACCACGCACTCGACCACCCAACCCGCCGCGAATCGGCTCGGCACGTTCACCTACAACTCGCTCGCGGATCTCGAGGCGGATCAGCCGGCGTCGTTCAGCCGCGCGCTCGTCGTCGCGGCGCGCGCCGCGACCAGCCGGGACTACGCCGCTTACGCGGCCGATGTCTGGCGCGCGTCGCCCGCGCTGCAGCTCACGTACGGCGTGCGCCTCGAGGGGTCGCGCCTCGGGAATCCGCCGCCGGTCAATCCCGACATCGCCACGGATTTCGGACGCAACACGGCGCTGTTGCCGCATGAATGGCATCTCAGTCCGCGCGCCGGATTCACCTGGACGCTCGGTGCGATGGGGGGGGCGGGGGCGGGGGCGCAGCCTGCGTTCATCATCCGCGGCGGGGCCGGCGAGTTCCGCAGCCCCATTCCGACCGGGCTCGTCGCGTCGGCTCAGAGCGCGACCGGCCTCACGGGGTCGGCCGTGGAGCTCATATGTATCGGCGGCGGCGTGCCCGTTCCCGACTGGTCGGCCTATGCGGCCGACACCGCGGCCATCCCCGACAGCTGCGCGACCGGCGGGGGAGGCCCTCCGCTCGCCCCCGAAAACCGGCCCGTCGTGCTCTTCGCCGACGACTACCAGGCGCCGCGCGCGTGGCGCGCGACGCTGGGCGCGCAACGCAATCTGACGCGCCTGCTGCACCTCTCCGTCGACGCCGGGTACACGCGCGGCGTGCATCAATACGGTTTCACGGATCTCAACCTTGTGGCGACGCCGCGGTTCGTCCTCGGCAACGAGCACAACCGCCCAGTCTATGTCGCACCCTCAGACATCGTGCCGGCTACCGGCGCCGTGTCACTGGCCGCCTCGCGGCGCGACACGGTATTCGGACAGGTGCTGGAAATCGGCTCGGATCTGGGAAGCGAAGCGAAGCAGCTCACGGTCTCGCTGGGCGGCGTAACGCGCCGCGGCGTCGTCCTGCAGGCCTCGTATACCTGGAGTCAATCACGCGATCAGCTGTCGGCCTCCCGGTTCGGCGCGCCGGGGTTCGCCGCGGCCACAACCGCGGGAGATCCCAACGTGCGCGAGTGGGCGCCGAGTGACTTCGATCGCCGCCACGCGCTGCTGGGCGTCGTGACCTATCCGTTCGGGACGTCGCTCGAAGTCACCGGGATCGGCCGCCTCACGTCTGGTGCGCCGTTTACGCCGCTCGTCGGCGGCGACATCAACGGCGACGGGGCACGCAACGACCGCGCGTTCGTTTTCGACCCGGCGGGCACGACGTCGGAGTCGGCGGCGATGGCCCGCTTGCTCGCGGCGGCGGATCCGGGTATCGCCGCTTGCCTGCGTCAGCAAATCGGAACGGTCGCGGCGCGCAACAGCTGCCGCGGACCGTGGCAAGCCACGTTCGATCTGCAGATCAATTATCGGCCGTCCATCCTCCGTCTCCAGCGGCGTCTCACGGTATCGGTGTCGACCATCAACCTGTTGCGCGGCGTCGACGAGCTGCTGCACGGCGTGAACGGCGCGCACGGCTGGGGTCTGACCTTGCAACCCGATCCGACATTGGTGTACGTCACGGGGTTCGACTCGTCGGCGCGGCAATTCCTCTACGCCGTCAACGAGCGCTTCGGCGCGACCGGGCGTGGCGCCAACGCCTTCCGCGCGCCCTTCCAAATCGGCATCCAGGCGCACCTGACCATCGGCGCCGATCGGCAGCAGGCGGCGCTCGACGCCTTGCGTGGCTTCGGCGGCGGCATGGGAGGGCGGGGGGGGGGGGGGGGGGGGGGGGGGGGGGGGGGGGGGGGGGGGGGGGGGGCGGCGGCGGCGGCGGGCCTGGACGGTTCGGTATGGCCGCGCGGCTGGATTCCATACTGCCGAACCCTCCGGCGCAGGTGCTCGCGCTGCGCGACTCGATTGTACTCACGGCCGACCAGGTCACGACGCTCGAGGCCGCACGGGACTCGCTTGCGAGCGAGCTGCGCGTGATGGGAGACTCGATGCGCAGCGCGGCAGGCGGACTCGATGCCTCCGGCGACCGGCAGGCGGTCTTGGCGCGCGTGCGCGCGCAGTTTGCATTGGCGCGCGATGCCGTGACGCGCGCGCTGGATGCGGTGCGCAGCGCGTTGACGCCAGAGCAATGGAGCCGGGTGCCCGAATCGATTCGCAATCCGCAGTTCGGGCCACGCGCGGGCCCGCGCGCGCCGGCCAACAATCCCGACTAGGAGGACGCGATGAGGAACGCTCGTGTGATCGGTTGGTGCGCCGCCGCGTGGGTCGCGGTCACCGCGACATCATGTGGAGGCAAGAAGCCGCTGCCCGTGATCGACCCGCTGTCGAATGTTTCAGGGCACTGGCAACTCGACGAACAACAGAGCGACAACTCGGCGGGCAAGATCGCCGGGGCAATGCCGGACGGCGACCGCACGTCCGGCCCGGAGGGTCCGGCCGCCGGCGGCGACCGGGGCGGGGAGGGCTCGGGCGGCGGCTGGAGAGGGCGACGTGGTCGAGGAGGCATGGGAGGCGGCGGCGCGCGCCAGATCGACGCTCGGGAGATCGCGCGCCGGCGGCAACGGGCGGCACTGACGATCGATCTCGCTCAGGATGCCCCGGCAGACCTCGACGTAGAACTCACACCCGTCACCGTGCGATTTATCACACACAGCATGCTCGACACCCTCGACCTGAAAACCGACGGCGCGAAGAAGCAGACGAAGGTCGCCGGCCAAGACGAGGACGACCAAGTCCAGATCACCACCAAGGCCGCGTGGAGCGACGGTTGGCTGGTGGTGAGCCGCGAAGTCGATGGCGGTGGGAAGATCACTGAGACGTACGTACGGGCGAGCGATGGTCAGCACCTCTACGTCGTCGTGCAGGTCGAGCTGCCGCGCTTTGGCTCGGGAAGGGGACGGGGCGAAGGAAAACCGCGGACGGTGCAATTCCGCCGCGTGTACGATCCGGCGACGGGAGGCTAGCGGTCAGCGCGCGGGGGCGGGGACCTCCGCGAACCCGACGTAGTACGCGGCCCAGTTCGTCGTACGCCCGCCCACGAGCACGCCGGGTAACTCTTGGACGAGCGTGAGCAGCGGGGTGTCGGCCGACTCGATCCGCCCTAAGCGGTGCTTGAGCTCGTCGGCCGGCGTGCGAGCATCCGAGACGATCAGCAGCCAGTAGCCGATGTCGTTGATGGCGTCACTCAACCGCACCGGGCCGGCGTTCCGGGGGCGCGTCTCGCGCGGGGAGACGCGCTCGACACAGGAGGGATTCGGCTTGGCATTCAGATTCGGGTCGAGCACAGGAACGCACGACAAGGAACCCGGAGCGGACTGGAAATCCGCGGGGTCGGGTCCCGCGACGTCGACGGGACGCCGCTCCGGAGCGACTTTCACCCAGTGCGGGCCGCGCGCGACTGCCGGATCACGACCCGAATTGGGCGACACCTGTTCGATTCCGTCCTCCGTCACGCGGAGCACGATGACCTGCGCCGCCGTCGCGAGCTCAAACCGCAAGGCGCGTGCGTTCACCGCAATGATCCCCGGACCATATCCTTCGCCGAGGCCGAAGCGCGTCTGAGGGGTGAGCAGGAGGGAAGGGGCGGGGGAGCGCGCGCACCCGTCGGCTGCGATCAGCAGCGCGAGCATCGAGAGCGGGAGATTCCGGACCATGGAGACCTCGCGGCCGGCTACTCATGGGATGCTATCAGCCAGGTGCAGCCTCGCGCAAGACGCCGCCCGGGCCTACACTTCGACAATGACACGGTGTGGCACCATCGTCCTCGCCGGCAGGCCCAACGTGGGCAAATCCACACTGCTGAACGCCCTCGTCGGTGAGCACCTCGCGATCGTCTCGCCCAAGCCGCAATCGACGCGCTTGCCGGTCATCGGGCTGCTCACCAAGGACGACACGCAATACATCTTCACCGATTCGCCCGGCCTGCTCGAGCCCGAGTACCAGCTGCATGAGGTCATGCGCGCCGCGGCGCTGCGCGCCATCGACGATGCGGAGGTCATCGCGCACCTGCATCCGCTCGCCGAATTCCCTGCGCCCGCGCTGCAGGCGGTCGCCGGATTGAAACGCCCGCCCCGCGCGCCGATCGTCACCGTGTATACCAAGGCCGATCTCGGGACACCGCGCCCCGGCGTCCTGGCGGTCTCGGCCACGCGCGGGGAGGGGCTCGACACACTGCTCGCCGCGTTACGCGCGCCCCTCCCCGAAGGTCCCTTTCATTATGATCCCGACGAGCTCGCGACCCAGCCGATGCGTTTCTTCGCGGCAGAGTTCATTCGGGAGGCGGCGTTCGAGCAGTTGCACGAGGAGCTGCCGTACAGCGTCGCGTCCGAGATCGACGAGTTCCGGGAGGGCGTCGAGCCGGTATATATTCGGGCCGTGCTGTACGTCGAGCGCGACAGCCAGAAAGGGATCGTCATCGGCGAGGGCGGCCGCACCATCAAGGCCCTCGGCGCCGCGGCGCGCGCCAAGATCGAGGCGCTCCTCGGCCAGCGCGTGTTTTTGGATTTGCACGTGAAGGTCCTTCCCAAGTGGCGCCGCAACGAACCTGCCCTCAAGCGACTGGGATACGCCGCCTCATGAGCCTCGCTCCTGATCTCCTCGAGATTCTCGTCTGCCCCAAGTGCAAGGGACCCCTGGAGCATCGTCAGAACCCTGAAGCACTCGCCTGTCACACCTGCCGCCTGATTTACGCCGTCGAAGACGACATCCCGATCATGCTCATCGATGAGGCGAAGCCTTTCTAGAAGAGCGTTGGAATGTTGGACGGTTGGAATGGTTGTTCTTTCCAACATTCCAACCGTCCAACTTTGCGCCCAGCAGCCGCCGCTCAACGCCGGCGCGCTGTTTCTCGTGTTCCCGGTCGGCGCCCAAGCAGTCGGGATGGGGCAGACGGCCACGGCCGCCGCGGGCCGGGGCGAAGCGGCATTCTGGAATCCCGCCGGGCTCGCCACGCTGTCCGAGGACGAGTTTGCGCTGCACAGCGCGAGCCTGGTCGCGGGGAAGAGCAATGTCCTGGCGGCGTACTTCCCGTCACGCGGCATCGGGGTGCTCGGCGGCGCGGTCTATCTCGTCGATTACGGCGACCTCGATCGCACCGATCAGAACGGCAACACGATCGCGCGCATCGCGCCGCGCAATTTCGAGTTCCTCGCGTCGTACGCGACCAATCTGATGGGGTCATTCGTCTTCGGGGTCAGTTACAAGCTGGTCCAGTTCCGCGTCGACTGCAGCGGCGACTGCCGGGATTTTCCCGCGGGCATGGGCGCGACCCACGCCCTCGACTTCGGGGGCCAGTTCAGCGTCGGCGCTGGCCCCGGTGGGCCGTTACGCATCGGGATCGCCCTGCGCAACGTCGGCTTTCGACTGCAGGTGCAGAACCAGGCGCAAGCCGACCCGCTGCCCACCCGTCTGGCCATCGGCGCGCTGTACGAAGTCAGACTCCGTCCCATCACCGGACACACCCTCGATCAAGCCTTCGATGTAAAACTCGCCGCTGATGTCGACAGTCCCTGGGGACAGGTCGGGCAGTCCGAGACGCGACTCGGCGTCGACATCGGCTATCAGCGGCTGGTCCGGCTGCGGGCGGGCTACGCGTTCGTCCAGGATGGATTGAGCGGCCCCAGCGTGGGCCTCGGCGTGGAGACTGGCTCGCTCGGCTTCGATCTGGCGCGCGCGTTTCTCACCGGCTCCGATCTGCAAGTCGACAGTCCGACATTCTTCTCCTTCCGGGTCACATTCTGATGAAGTGGACGGCGTGCCTGGCGGTTCTCGGCACGCTGGGAGGGGCGGCCGGACATGCGCAGCAGCAGCAGGAACCTCCGGCCAGCGTCCTGGTTCGCCCGCTCGCGTCGTTGATCATCCCGGGCATGGGACAGTTGATGGCACACCAGGATCGCGGCGCGGTGTACATCGCCGCGGAGGTCTATCTCCTGTCGCGCTACCTGCAGCTCGACCATGAGGCGACGGTGGAGGCCCGCCGCTTTCAGAGTCTCGCGTTCGACGTCGCGCGCCAATCCTTCGTCCCGCTGCGGCGCGACACGATCTTCGAGTACTACGAGCAGATGGAGCGGTTCGCCGAGAGCGGCAGGTACGACGCCGATACGGGTCCGGCGTTCGTACCCGAGAGCGATCCGGCCACGTACAACGGCTCGGTCTGGCTGCTGGCACGGCGCACCTTCTGGGCGGATCCGAACATCCCACCCGATCCGACTTCACCGCAGTACTGGAAAGCGCTCCAGTTCTATCAAGCCCGCGCCGTCGGCCCCAATTTTCTCTGGAGCTGGCGAAATCATTCGCTCGAGCACGAGGTGTTTCGCGACTACATCAGGCGCAGCGACAATGCGTTTCGGCGCGCGCAGAACCAGGTGGGCCTGGTGCTCGCCAATCACGTGCTGAGCGCGGTGGACGCCCTGATCTCCGCGCGCATGAGCGCAGCCGCGGGACGCGCGGCAGAGATGCGGACCAGCGTCGGCCTTAGCGGCCGATCCGAAGTCCGCTTTTCCATCGCGTTCTAATCCGCCGAATGACCAATGATCAATGTCCAATGATCATTGGTCATTGAACGTTCGACATTGAACATTCCAAGCGGGATCCAATCATGAGTTGGATAACTAGTCCTGAGGCCTGGCTCGGACTGCTCACGTTGACGGTGCTCGAGATCGTGCTCGGCATCGACAACATCATTTTCATTTCCATCCTCGCCGGCAAACTGCCGGTCGAGCAGCAGGGCCGCGCGCGACGGGTCGGTCTGCTCGGCGCGATGCTCACGCGCATCGCGTTGCTCGCCGCGCTCGCCTGGATCATTCGCTTGACCGCCCCCCGGTTCCAGCTGCTCGGGCACCCGTTCTCGGGTCGCGATCTCATTCTCATTGGCGGCGGCCTGTTTTTGATCGCGAAGGCCACGCGCGAAATCCACGAGGGACTCGAGGGCGAGTCGGGCCGCGCGAGCACCGCCGTGCGAGCATCGTTCGCCGCCGTCGTGGGGCAGATCATGATCCTCGATATCGTGTTTTCGCTCGACTCGGTGATCACGGCGGTCGGGATGGCGAGACATTTGCCGGTCATGATCGCCGCGGTCGTGCTCGCGGTGGGCGTCATGATGTTCGCGGCGACGCCGATCAGCGACTTCGTGCATCGGCATCCGACGGTGAAAATGTTGGCGCTGAGCTTCCTCTTGATGATCGGCGTCTCGTTGATCGCCGATGGGTTGGGGCAGCACATCGCGAAAGGCTACATCTACTTCGCGATGGGCTTCTCGGTCTTCGTCGAAATGCTGAACATCCGCATGCGCGCGCGCGCCAAGCCGCTGGAGCTTCGCGAGGCCTACACGGCGGAAACAGCAACACCGCGCAGTTAATTTGACACGGGAGGCGAGAGGGCCTAAGTTTAGGCGCCTTCTACCCTTACGCGAGGAGCAAGGTGCGGTCGCGCCAAGCCATTCTCTTCTTCTCGCCGGCTGGACGTTCCGTACCTGACTTCGTGACCGGCTGGGTCAACGGAAAAGGGCTGCCCGTGATTGCCCTGCCGCAGGCGGCGGCCGTCGAAGAGCGCGTCTTGCGCGGGCTGCCGACGTTGGTGGTCATCGACGCCGATAGCGCGGGCGATGAAGGCTTGCAGCTCTGCGCCCGGCTCAAGGGTGACGCGTACACCGCGATCGTGCCGCTCGCGGTGGTCACCAATCGTCATGCGACGGACGCGGTGCGCAAGTGGTTCGCGGCGGGCGCGGACGAGGTGATCACCCCGCTGTTCGAGCCGGGCGAGCAGGCGGGACGGCTCGACGCCCTGGTGACCCGGGCCGAGCGCGACGTGGCGGTGAATCCCTCGACCCGCCTCCCCGGGACGACAGAGATCGAGCGGGAGATCAAGCGGCGGATGGAGCTCGGCGAATTCTTCGCCGTGTGCTACGCCGACCTCGATCACTTCAAAGAATACAACGATCGCTACAGTTATTACGATGGCGATCGCGTGATCTATCTGCTCTCCCGGATCCTCCACGATGTCGTCCGTGGGATGATCGGGAAGCACGGCTTCGTGGGGCACATCGGCGGCGATGATTTTATCTTCGTCCTGCCGATCGAAAGCATCGGGCCGGTGTGCAGCGAGATCCTCGACGTGTTCGATACGCTGGTGCCGTATCAGTACAACGAGCAGGACCGGCGGGCAGGCTATTATTTCGGGAAGGATCGCCGGGGCCAGCTCCACCGGGTGCCGCTCATGACGCTCTCCATCGGCGTCGTGACGAACCAGCACCGGCGGTTCGCGCATCCGGCACAGGTCAGCGAGCTGGCGACGGAGATGAAGAGCTACGCCAAGACGCAGGCGGGATCGGTTTTCGTGGTCGACCGGCGCCATGA
>Ga0209236_1002970_pt1 | contig 10351 bp, 7 predicted proteins | sample GraSoi013_1_40cm_FD_185819 | JGI IMG/M metagenome (GOLD analysis project Ga0209236, IMG submission 185819) | Grasslands soil microbial communities from the Angelo Coastal Reserve, California, USA - Sample 09_27_2013_1_40cm (SPAdes) (version 2) | ecosystem: Environmental > Terrestrial > Soil >... | reverse complement strand
GTTCGCCGTGCTCGGCGGCGACCTCGCGAGCCCCGACATCCTGCACCGCGAGCGCACGCTGACGGCCGCCGAGTACGCGCCGTCCTACGCGCGGCTCAAGGAGATTCTCGCCGGGCTGCCGTGCCGTGCGCATTTCCTCATGGGCAACCACGACAACCTGGAGGCGCTGAACCGCGCGCTGCGTCCGGAGGCACCGGTGGACGCGCCGTGCTACTACGGCTTCGACCACGACGGCACGCACCTGGTCGCGCTCGACTCGCACGAGGTCGGGCATGCGGACGGCGTGCTTGACGCGGCACAGCTCGCGTGGCTCGAGCGCGATCTCTCCGCGCATCGCGACCGGCCGACCATCGTGTTCGTCCATCACCACCCGTGGCCGCTCGGCCACGCGTGGATGGACACGATGCCGCTGCGCAACGGAGCCGAGTTGATGGACATCCTTGCCCGGCACGCCCACGTCAGCTGGCTGATCGGCGGCCACGTGCACAGCGAGCAGGTGATCCAGCGCGGCGCGCTGACGATGCTCACCACGCCGTCCACGTGCATCCAGCTGTCGAAGACGACGGCGAGCGGCGCGCACTTCGACCCGGGGCCGCCTGGCTTTCGTGTGGTCGACGTCGAGCACGGCCGGCTCTCGTCGTTCGTCGTGCACGTGCGCTGATCCCTTGCGCGCGCATTTGGGTTCGGCCTACCGTGAAACATCCGGCGGCGCGGCGCGCTAAGCCTGCCGGCTCCGCACGTTACTTCTTCTCAGCCGCGGCGCCACCCTCGCGCGTAAAGCTGAGTAGGGGTGCGGCCAGCGCCGTGAATTCCGTCGGGAGGACGATTTTCGTCGCCGGGCTCGCGCCGAGCGCCCGTAGCGCATCGAGGTACTGCAGTGTCATCGTCTTCGCGTCCACCGTGTGTGCCGACTCGTAGATCCGGGTCAGCGCCAGGGCAAAGCCCTCGGCCTTGAGGCTCTGCGCCTGCCGCTGACCCTCGGCCTCGAGGATGGCGGCTTGCTTCGATCCTTCCGCCACCAGGATCGCCGACTGCTTCTTGCCCTCCGCCTCGAGGATCGCGGCGCGCCGATTCCGTTCGGCCGACATCTGGCGATTCATCGCCTCCTGGATCTCGCGGGGAGGGGTGATCTCGCGGATCTCGACGGTGGTCACCTTCACGCCCCAGCGCTGCGTCACCTCGTCCAGCTTCGCGCGCAGCACTTCGTTGATCTGCTCGCGCTTGGCGAGGACGTCGTCGAGGGGGATGTCACCGATCACCGCGCGCAAGGTCGTGGTCGCGATGCCCTGCACCGCGACGTCGAAGTTCTGCACCTCGAAGACCGAGGCGCGCGCATCGAGCACCCGCGAGAAGATGAGGAAGTCGATATTGATCGGGGCGTTGTCCCTCGTGATGCAGGTCTGCTGCGGGATCTCTTTGACCCGTTCGCGCATATCGACGATGGTGCCGTTCTGAATGACAGGAATGAGGAGCCGCAGTCCCGCATCGAGGGTGTCCTGGTACCTCCCCAGCCACTGGACGACCAGATCGCGGTTCTGCGGCACGATGCGGATCGAGGCGCGCAGGAACAGGAACGCCACGACGACGATGATGACCCCTAGCACGATGAGCCCGATGTTCACTTAGCTCTCCCTCTCTTCCGTTTCCGCCGGTTCGACCACGAGCCGGATCGAGTCCAGACGCCGCACGCGCACTTTCACGCCCTTGGCGACGCTTCCGCGCTCTACGTACGCCGACCAGTCCTCGCCGCCGGCGTGAACGATGCCGGCCGGCGTGAGGTCACTACTGGCTACGCCGATCGTTCCGATGAGCGCCTGCGTGCGGCTTCGCACCGGCACGCGGCGCATGTGCAACGCGCCTCTTACGATCATCACTACAAAGGCCGCGGGCAGCGCGGCTGCGGCCATCAGCACGAGCGGGTCGATCGTCAGCCGCAGCCCCGGCAGCGTGGGGTTCGGTGCCGGGAAGAGTAGCAGCGCCCCGAAAATCAGCGCGAAGATCCCGCCCGCCATCAGGATGCCGTGGCTTGTCACCCAGATCTCCGAGACGAACAGCAGCAGAGCGAAGACGAGGAGCGCAACGCCGGCTGCGTTCGCGGCGAGCGTCCCGAGCGCGAAGAGCGCGATCACGATCGCGATGACGCCGATCACGCCCGGGAAGATCAGGCTCGGATTGGAGAGCTCGAAGATCAGCCCGAAGGTGCCGAGGGTGAACAGCAGGAGCGCGATCTGCGGGTCCACGACGATGTGCAGGAAGGTCTCGATCAGGTTCGGCTCGTTCGTCTCGACGCGCGCGCCCGCGAGCAACAGCGTCATCCGCCGGCCGGCCACCTCCACGCTCTTCCCATCCGCCTTGTGCAGCACGTCGGCGACGTCGCTCGCGACGAAGTCGACGACGTTCAGCCGCGCCGCATCGTCGTCGCGGACGGACGCGCTCTTCCGTACGGCGTCCTCCGCCCACCGCGCGTTGCGGCCGCGTGCGAACGCGATCTTCTGCGCCACGGCCACGGTGTCATTCTCGACCTTTTGCCGCAGATCGCCCTTGATGTCGTTGCCGGAAGAGTCGACGGGGTGTGCCGCGCCGATGTTCGTCGCGGGCGCCATGGCCGCGACGTGCCCGGCCATAGTGATGAACATCCCAGCCGACGCCGCGCGCGCCCCGGCCGGCGAGACGTACGTGATGACCGGGACACGCGAGTTGAGCAAGCGACCCGTTATACGGAACGTCGAGTGCGCCAGTCCGCCCGGCGTGTCGATCTGGAAAGCGACCGCGGCGGCACCCTGCCCTTCGGCGCGGGCGACGATGCGGTCGACGTACTGCGCGGTGACGGGGTTGATGACGCCCTCGATCTTCCCCAACAGTACGGTGCGCTCCTCGGCGGGCGCGGGTTGCCCGAGAGCCACGCCCGCGGCGATGACCGCGAGCCAGACGACCTTCCTTCCGCCTCTCACCGAAGGAGTCGCGCGGTGCACGATCGCCGAGGAACTCTTGTACGTCGAACGCCCAGGATCACCCGCCGCTGAAGGCCGTCGGGTGAATCCTGCAGTTAGACTCCGCCGAAACGGCGTCGGCGTGCTGTGAAGGCTCACGTCGACACCCTAGATAAGCCGCAGAACGCGCATTCGTGAGGTCTTCGAGTACATCTTGAAGATGTCTGGCTGCGCGGACTTGAGGGCTCTCCTTGAGAGGGCCTCACGACGCGGCGTGGCTAGCGCTTCTTCAGCTTCACCTCTTCGAGCGGTGCCGACCACGGATACGGGTCAATGAGCATGAGGGCGGGGTCCTCCACGCGGGGGCCGATGCCGCTCGGCCAGATGTAGTCGTAGATGGCGGCGAAGCGCACGCGGTCGTAGAGCTGCTGCTGGATCTGCGCGAGCATCGCCGCGCGCTTCTTCTTGTCCAGCTCCTGCGCCTGCTGCCGGTAGAGCGTCTCGATGTCGGGATAGGCGCCGTACGCGTAGGCGCCCTCGGCGGGCACCGTCTGCGACAGGCGCGACGAGGCGTTGCCGTAGACGGCATTGATGCACATGCAGATGCCCTTGAGCTTCTTCGTGGCCAGCGCCGAGTAGAAGGCGGCGCGCTCCATCGTCCGCAGGCGCGTCCTGATCCCGACGGCGCCGAGGTTGGCGACGATCGCCTCGCCCGTGGAGAAGTACGGCGGCCAGGGGTGCAGGTCGCCGGCGTCGAAGCCGTTCGGATACCCGGCCTCGGCGAGGAGCTGCCTGGCCTTCGCGGGATCGTACGGGTGCGGCTCGAGCGGAATGGCGAACTCGAACGTGCGCGGAACGACGTTGCCCGTCGGCCGGGAGGCACCGAGCGTCTCGGCCATGCTGATCCCGCGCCGATCGAGGGCGAGGCTGGCCGCCAGTCGCACGCGCTTGTCGTGCCATGGCGACTTCGGATCCCACTGATCCAGGAAATCGAGATAGTAGGTGCCGATGCCGCCCGAGAAGGCCAGCTTTAGATTTGGGTCACGCTTGATCTCCTCGGCCAGCGTGGCGTCGAGCAGGTAGGCGATGTCCACCTCGCCGCGCTTGAGCATGGCGAGCCGCGTGGTGGCCTCGGGCACGCTCTTGTAGACGAGCCGCTTCACCGACGGCGCCTTGCGCCAGTAGCCCTCGTACGCCTCCATCACCAGCTCGACGCCCGGCGTGTGGCTCACGAACTTGTACGGGCCGAGCCCGACGGGATGCTTCTTGAAGCCGTCGACGCCGACCTGCTCCATGTACTTCTTCGGCGCGATCCAGGCGGCGGACGTCGCGAACGTGCCGTAGAACGTCATGAAGTCCGGCCACGGCTCGTGCAGGACGAAGCGGACGCGGTGGGGATCGACGACCACGACCTCCTGCACCTTGTCTTGAAGGCTCTTGGCGCCCTTGGCGCGGTGGAACGAGAACTTCACGTCCTCGGCGGTGAACGGATCGCCGTTGTGGAACTTCAGCCCCTGGCGCAGCTTGAACTCGTAGACGCGCTGGTCGGGACTCACCGTCCACGACTCCGCCAGGCTCGGCGTCTGGTGATTGCCCGGCATCGGCTTCACGAGCGCGTCGTGCATCGCGTACAGCACCCAGAACGGCGTGAGCACGCCGATGACCTCGGCCGGGTCGAACCACGCCGGCGCGAGGGTGACGTAGAGCGCCCAGCGCATCTCGCCCTCGGGCTTGGCCTGGGAGCGCGCGGCTCCGGGAGAGCCGGCGATCAGGGCCCCGGTGAGCAGCGCGACGAGTGCGAGCGCGACGACGCGCTTGCCGTTCATGGCTCCTCCTCTACGCGAAGGCCGGCATGACCTCGCGCGCGAACGTCTCCATCGAGCGCAGCACGCGCGCGTGCTCGAGGTCGCCGAACCAGAACGAGCAGTTGAAGTGCGTGATGCCGACGGACTCCTGGATCCTCTTGATCTGCCGCACGCAGGTGTCGGGCGTGCCGATGACGAGGTAGCGGTCGAGCAGCTCGTCGATGCTGGGCTCCTTCGGCGCCGGCACCGGGATGGCGCGGCCGTCCTCGACGCGCTGGTAGTTGTTGCGCAGGCTCAGCGTGACGCGCATGTTCCAGCGCGCCTGCTCGGCCGCCGCGCGCGCGTCGGCGTCGTCGTCGGCGACGTAGACGGCCCGCTGCACACCGACCTCGAGCGGCTCGCGCGGCTTGACCTCGGCCACCACGCGGTCGAACAGCCGGCGGAACTCCGCCATGCGCTCGATGGGCACGCCGAAGCCGCCCGTGAGCACGTTGAAGCCGCGGCGCACGGCGCCCTCCACGGAATCGGGGCTCTGCGCGGTGATCCAGATCGGCGGCCGCGGCTTCTGGACCGGCTGAGGGAAGATCGTCGTCTCGGGGATCTTGAAGATCTTGCCGTCGTAGGAGAACGGTCGGCCCTGGAACGCCTTCATGATGACGTCGACCGACTCTTCCCAGCGCGCGCGCCCGCTCTCGAGCTCGAGGCCGAGGCGCTCGAACTCGTAGTGCTGGTAGCCGCGGCCCAACCCGACGTCGAGGCGCCCGCCGGAGAGAAGGTCCAGCGTGGCGATCTCCTCGGCGACGACGAGCGGATGGTGCAGCGGCACCACGATGACGGCGGTGCCCACGCGCAGCCGCGTGGTCTTCGCCGCGATGTAGGTGGCGAGCTGCGCCGGCCGCGAGAGGTAGCCGTAGGTCGAGAAGTGGTGCTCGGCCAGCCAGACGCTGCGGAAGCCGAGCGCCTCCGCCGTCTGGGCCACCTCGACCCCGCGCGCGTAGATCTCCTGCGACGAGCGCGCCGACGGCGACTGCATCAGGAGGAACGTGCCAAATTTCATCGTCACCCTTTGCGGACGCGATACCAGGGATGCGGCTGGCCCGGCGTCGTCACGCGCAGCGTGTACACCGACGTACGGGCGGTCAGGAAGAGCGTGCGGAGGTCGGGGCCGCCGAAGGCGAGGTTGGCCGGGACCTCCGGCGTGCGGATGATCCCGAGCCGCGTGCCGTCCGGAGCGAAGACCCAGGTGCCGCCGGGGCCGGTGCAGTAGATCCGCCCCTCGACGTCCACCTTCATCCCGTCGGGAACGCCGTCGGTCTCGTCGGAGGACATGTCGGCGAAGATCCGGCGTCGCAGGACCTTGCCGGCGGCGTCGAGCTCGAACGCGTGGATGTACGCGGTCCAGCGCGTGTTGGCCACGTAGAGGGTGCGCTCGTCGGGCGAGAAGGCGAGCCCGTTGGGATACTCGCAGTCCGCCACCAGCGACGTCGCGCCGTCGGGCGCGATGCGATAGACGCCGGCCTCGGCGAGCTCGCGCTGGGCGAGCGGCACGCGCAGCCCGGGATCGGTGAACCAGAGACTGCCGTCCGACTTGCACACGACGTCGTTGGGACGGTTCAGGCGCTTGCCCTCATGACGGTCCATGAGGACCTCGCTCCGACCGTCGGCGGACCAGCGCGTGACGCGGCGGTTGCCGCCCTCGCAGATGACGAGCCGCCCGTGCAGATCGAACGTCGTGCCGTTGCCCTCGCCGGTGTCCGCGCGCACGAGCTCGACGGCCTTGCCCGGCGTGATGCGGTGCAGGTGGCTCCGGCGGATGTCGACGAAGTAGTAGAAGCCGTCCGGATGCCAGAGCGGGCCCTCGGTGAAGACGAAGCCCGTGGCCAGCCGCTCGGCTTGTGCCGTCTCGAGCACGCGAGAGAGATCGTCGCCCATGGCGCTATTTCATCAGGCCGTAGAAGCGGCCCGCGTTCTCGCAGGTGATCTTGCGCACGACGTCGGCCGAGAGGTGGCCGAACTGCTCCTCGATGTACTTCGACGACTCGGGCCACACCCCGTCGGTGTGCGGATAGTCGGAGGCCCACATCAGGGTCTCGGCGCCCATCTCGTCGATCATCCGGGTGCCGATGCGGTCGAACTGGAACGTGGCCTTGCACTGGCGGCGCCAGTAGTCGCTCGGCTTCATCGTCAGGCCCAGATCGCGGAAGCGGTCCTCCCACTCGAAGTCCATGCGGTCGAGCGCGTAGGGGATCCAGCCGATGCCGCTCTCGCCGAACGAGATCCGGATGTTGGGGTACCGCTCGAGCACGGCGGCGCCGATGACCGCGGCCAGGATGTTGATCAGGTTCATCTGGAACGCGGAGACGCCGGTGAACAGCGCGGCGCGGCGCGTGCGGCCCGTCAGCTTGTCGCGCGCCTGCGGCGGCACCGACGGGAACGTGTGGAAGTGCAGCGGCAGCCGCACCTCGTTCACGGCCTGCCAGAACGGCTCCCACATCGGGTGGTACATCGGCTCCATGTCCCATGAGCAGGACATCTCGACGCCGCGCAATCCGAGCTTGGCCACGCGACGGATCTCGCGCACGGCGGCGTCGATGTCGCCGTACGGCAGGCAGGCGAGGCCGATCTGGCGGTCGGGATAGTGGTGGCAGAAGTCGGCGAGCCAGTCGTTGTAGATGCGGAACATCTCGATGGCGGCCTCGTGATCGTTCAGCCGCGTGGCCGCGCCGAGGATCCCGAAGATGACCTCCGCCTGCACGCCGTCGCGCTCCATGTCCTTGAGCCGCAGGTGCGGATCGGTCGGGCGGCGGATCCCCTTCTTGCCGTCCTCGTAGAGGCCGGTCTCCGCCATCCGGTCGACGCGATAGTTCTGGCCCGGGACCAGCTTCTGGCCCGACGGGCCCACGCCGCCGACCAGGCCGAACGACGCGCCGTTCTTCGACGTCCAGTACGGTCCGTCGGGCCCGTCCGTGACGTACGGCATCCGCTCGCGCATCGCCGCCGACGCGTTCGCGGTGAAGAGGTCAGTCGGGATCCAGGGCATGTCGATGTGGCAGTCGGCGGAGATGCGCGTGTAGTTCATGCGGGTCCTCCAGCCGCAGATGATACCCCGAGCGGGGCCTTGACTTGTCCGTCGACGTCCGGCAATGTCCCGACCACTCGCAGTCGCAGCGGGTCCTGTCCTTCCTTCGAGAGACGCCTGTGAGAAGGAGAGTCCGATATGCGCTCCGACACGCCCGGCCGCATCCGTCCCTCCAGACTGAACCGACGCGAATTCGTGAGGATCTCGGCGGCCGGCGTTGGCGCGAGCGCGCTGATCGCGGGCGGCCGGCGCCCGGCCGCCGCGGCCGCGTCCCCCTATCCCGACTGGCTCCCGGCCAGCACCAAGCCGCCCAAGCGCGGCGGCGTCCTGACGCGCGCGTCGGCCTGGGATCCGCCGGTGATCGACCCACGGCACACGCAGTCGGTCGGCCTCTTTCAGTTCGCCGGTCTCACCAGCAACCGTCTCGTGCGCCATCCGTTCTCCGACGAGGCCACCAACCCCAACGATCTCACCCTCAAGGGTGATCTGGCGGAGTCGTGGTCGGCGAACGCCGACCATCGCGTGTGGACGTTCAAGCTGCGCCAGGGCGTGAAGTGGCAGAACGTGGCGCCGCTCAACGGGCGTGAGCTGACAGCGGCCGACGTCAAGTACTGTTACGAGGCGTACGCCAAAGAAGGCGTGCAGGCGTTCACCTTCCAAGAGATCGAAGGAATGGAGACCCCCGACAAATACACCCTGCGCGTGCACCTCAAGACGCCCAACACGCTCTTTCCCCAGAATGTCGCCGAGCACGTCGCGATCATCTTCGCGCGCGAGGTGCTCGAGGAGGACGGCGACCTCAAGAAGCGCCTGATCGGCACCGGCCCATACATCCTCAAGGAGCACACGCGCAAGGTGCGGGTGGTGCTCCAGCGGAACCCCGACTACTGGGACAAGGGGCGGCCGAGCATCGACGAGTACGTCATCCTCTCCACGCCGGACGACGCGACCCGCGTGGCGGCGTTCCGCACGGGGCAGAGCGACATCATCTGGCGCGCGAGCGTGAGCGACGTCGAGGCCATCCGCAAGACCAACCCGAACGTCCAGGTGCAGGCGTACTCGAACACCCTGGCGCCCTTCGGGGTGGCGCTCGCCCAGGACCGGCCGCCGTTCAACGACGTGCGCGTGCGCCGAGCCATCTCGATGGCCATCGACCGGCAGAAGCAGGTGGACACGGTCTTCGAGGGCCACGGCATCCTCGGCTGGGGCGTACCGTACATCTACTACCAGGACACGCCGCCGACGGCGAAGGACCTCGGCCCCTGGTGGCAGTTCCGTCCCGCCGAGGCGAAGAAGCTCCTCGCCGAGGCCGGCCACCCGAACGGCTTCGAGACGACGCTGTTCTACTACGAGTACTTCCCGCAGATGAGCTCGCAGGTGCAGCTGGTCCAGCAGGACCTCAAGAAGCACCTCAACATCAACGTCAAGATCACGAAGCTCGACTACACGGGCTATTACGGACGCTACGTCGACAGCAAGTGGGACGGCATGTCCTGGGGATTCCAGTCGGGCCACGCCGTCGGCCTCGACGAGCGGACCTACATGTACATGCATTCCAAGTCCACGAAGAACTTCTTCCGGGTCAACGATCCCGTCATCGACGAGCTGACGACCAAGCTACGGCGCACGCCCGACCGCGCCGAGCAGCGCGCGATCGCCAAGAAGATCGTGGACCGGGAGTACGACCAGGTGCTGCGCATGTGGATGCCGTACGACAACGGCTTCCTGGTCTTCCAGCCGCACATGCGCAACGTGGCCGCCGGCGCCCTCCGTCGGACCGACGGTTACGGGTGCCCGACCATCGCGCGGTCGTGGATCGACAAGTAAGGACGTCGAGAGGGATGGGGACCGGGTAAGCGGGAGCGGCGAGCGGCGATGTACAAATACGTGATCCGACGGATGCTGCTCGTGATCCCGGTCCTCCTTCTCTCCTCGCTGGTCGTGTTCGGCCTGATGCGCGTGATGCCGGGCGACGCGCTGACGGCGCTCATGGGCGAGTCCGGCAACGTCGGCGAGAAGGAGCTCGCCAAGCTCCGGAAGGACCTCGGTCTCGACCGTCCGTATCACGAGCAGTACGCGCTCTGGGTCTGGCAGATGGTGAGCCTCAACCCCGGCCACTCCATCTTCACCAACGAGCCGATCGCGGTGTCGCTCAAGAAGGCCATCCCCGTCACGCTCGAGCTGGCCTCGCTGGCCATGATCATCGGGATCGTCATCGCCGTGCCGGTCGGCGTGATGTCGGCCACGCGGCAGGACAGCGCGTCCGACTACGTCGGCCGCGTGATCGCCGTCTCCGGGCTGTCGTTCCCCGAGTTCTGGCTCGGCACCCTCGTCATCACCTTCGCCGCCATCTGGTTTCACTGGATCCCGCCCATCGGGTACGTGAGCCTCTGGGAGTCGCCGTGGAAGAACCTCCAGCAGTTCCTGATCCCGGCGGGGGTGCTCGGCTTTCGCCTCTCGGCGGCGACGATGCGGATGACGCGCTCGACGGTGCTCGAGGTGCTGCGCGAGGACTACGTGCGCACCGCGTGGGCCAA
>Ga0209236_1002969_pt1 | contig 10351 bp, 8 predicted proteins | sample GraSoi013_1_40cm_FD_185819 | JGI IMG/M metagenome (GOLD analysis project Ga0209236, IMG submission 185819) | Grasslands soil microbial communities from the Angelo Coastal Reserve, California, USA - Sample 09_27_2013_1_40cm (SPAdes) (version 2) | ecosystem: Environmental > Terrestrial > Soil >... | reverse complement strand
GGGTCGGCCAACAGCGCCTGGAGCGCCTCGGCGCTCGCAACGTCCCAGCGCGGCGCGACCCCGCTCATCGCAAGCGGCCTCCGCCGGTCCCCGCTACCCCGCGACCGGCACGGTCACGGGTGCACGCAGTTGCGGACGAATTCCCGGTTGGCCGCGCGGGAGTCGTTGATGGTGCGGTAGAACTCATCGAAGTAGCGCAGCGTCTGCTCGGCGTGCTTGGGATCGAGCCCCTCCTGGCTCCGGAACAGCGCGTAGATCGAGTCCTTGCGATCGTCGAACCGCGCGAGCGTCGGCCCGAGCTGCTCGGGAGTGCGGCAGTAGCCGCGGTAGAGGCGCTCGCGCACGCTCTTGATCCCCAGGCGGGCGTCGGGGACGGCGTAGCTCGCCGAGACCACGCCGGACCAGTCGAAGTCGTACGGCACGGCGAACACGGTCCCCGCGCTGTCGCGGATCAGCACGATGTTGTGCAACGCGGCGAACGAAAAATCGGTGTTCCCGATGAGGTACTCGAACATCGCGACGAGCCCCGTCTGCGCGACGTCGGTGTCGAGCTGCGTCAGTGTTTTCTGCTCGAAGACTTTGGCGCCCCCCCGCCGGGCCATGGCGTCGTCGTCCTCGATGAAAAAGGCGTAGCGCGTGACCGGCTTCGCCTTCCCGGAGCGGTCCAGGTACGTCACGCGCGCGAGCCGCGCGCGGAAGCTCTTCTCCGTGATCAGGTTGAACACCCGGTAGAGGAGGTACTCCTGCAGCAGGTTCTGCTCGTAGCTGTCCCGGTCCTGGCAGTGGACGACGAGCTTCAGGCCGCCCTGGCCGGCGAACGCGGTGTGCTTCACCTGCTGCTTGTCGAACGAGACCTTCAGGGGGGGGAAGTCGCAGTTCCTGCGCTGCAGCCGAAAGTGGCCCCGCGTCCGCAGCCGCACGTCGAGCGCGACGGAATCGCCCGCGGGCCCGACGAACGCCAGGACGCCCGCGTGCTCCTGCTTCGTCTCCCCGCGATCCTTGGAGAGGGCGTTGAAATCGGCCGTCAGGGTCAGCGGCAGTGCCTCGGGCGCGTCGAACAGACGGACGCGGGCGGGCTGGCTGTCCTGCTGCGCGGGCGCGCGCGGCGCGGCGCACAGGACGAGGCTCGACAGCAGCAGCACGTGCGACCAGGCCATGGAGCGCCAAGATACGGCGCGGCGTGGGGCGGCGCGAGCGTGCCGCCTGCGTCAGGTGGCGAGCAGGAACAGGTCGTACAGCGCGTGGGTCCAGGCCGTGATGCCGAAGCCGCGCAGCAGGTAGAGCGCGCTGAAGAACATCCCGGCGATCATCCGGAAGGTGAACGAGTACAGCGTGAGGCGGTCGCCGTACGGCCCGATATAGTGGAAGGCCGAGAAGATCGCGGCGCCGAGGACGGTCGCGAACACGCCCGCGCGCCAGGGGCGCCAGCCGAACAGCTGCTGGGCGAGCGCGGCGAGCAGCGCCACCAGCACGACCCGGAACAGCAGCTCCTCGTACAGGCCGGCGCCGAGCGAAAGCATCAGCTTCGTCCACCACCCGATCTCGCGCGGCGGCGCGGCGATCGCCAAGGGGCCGAGCGGTGAGAGCAGCTTGGCGGTGATCGTCCCTACGACGATCCCGAACAGGAGCGCCAGCGCGGTCGACTCGCCCAGCATCCGCAGAAACACGCTCGGGCGCAGGGCGCCGGGGTGTCGCTGCAGGTCGCGCACCACGAGCCACAGGCCCACCGCGATGAGGCAGGCCATGAACAGCACGGGGCCCCAGGCGCCCGCCACCGCGATGAACAGGCTCTGGAGGATGACGTCGGCGCCGTTCCGCAGCCCGGCTTCCGGCCCGCCGCCCCCGCCCTGCGACTGCAGTGCCGCGAGCACCTGGTAGAACACGAGCAGCGGCAGCGCGAAGAGCAGGCTGTAGCGTGGCGCCCGACTCGCCTGCCAGTAGGAGCCGGGGCGCGTGAATGCCGCGAGGCCGCTCGAATCCATGGGGCCACAATCTCGCTACATTGGAGCGCCCATGCTTCCCCCCAGATGACCGAGCTCAAGCGCCAGCTCGGGTTCCTCGACTCGACGATGATCAACGTCGGGACGATCATCGCGTCGGCGATCTTCATCGTGCCGAGCACCATCGTGCTTCATCTCACGGCCTCAGGGCCCGCGATCCTCGTTTGGATCGTCGGCGGTTGCGTCTCTTTGCTCGGCGCCCTGTCCGTCGCGGAGCTCGGCGCCGCGATGCCGAAGGCAGGGGGGCAGTACGTATACCTGACCGAGGCCTACGGCCCGGTGTGGGGCTACCTGTACGGATGGACGAGCGGCGTCGTGATCAACCCGGCGTCAATCGCGGCGATCGCGGTGGGATTCGCGACCTACCTTACGTTCTTCGTTCCGCTCGCCGACGCCGGGATCAAGGCGGTGGCAGTCCTGTCCATCATCGGGCTGACCGCGCTCAACTGCCTCGGCGTGAAGCTTGGCGCGCTCACCCAGAACATCCTGACGCTGATCAAGATGGGCCTGCTCACCCTCCTCATCCTCATCGGGTTCGTGCTGCCGGGAGGCAGCGCAGCGAACTTCTCGCCGGTGTGGCCAGACGTCCCGCTGACCGGATTGATCGCCCCGTTCGGCGTGGCCATGGTGGCCGCCCTCTGGGCGTACGACGGCTGGATCGAGATCACCTACGTGGGCGGCGAGGTGAAGGACCCGGAGCGCACCGTGCCGCGCGCGATTGTCCTGTCCACGTTGATCGCGATGGCCCTGTACTGTCTCGTCACGGCATCGTTCGCCTACGTGCTGTCGCCCCCCAAGATGGCCGCATCCTCCCTCGTCGCATCGGACGCGGCCCAGGTTACGCTGGGCCGCGGCGGCGCCGCGTTCGTTGCCCTAGCTGCCGTGATCGCCACGCTCGGCTCGAACAACGGCCAAGTGCTCGCGGGGGCGCGGATCCCCTACGCCATGGCGCGCGACGGAGTCCTCCCGCGCTGGATGGGCGGGGTACACCCCCGATTTCTCACACCCGCTCCGTCGCTCATCGTACAGGGCGTGGTCGCGATCGCGCTTACGTGGATTTCGACGGAGCCGTCATGGAAGGACACCTACCAGCGGCTCTTCACGTACGTCGTTCTCTCGGGGTTCGTCTTCTACGCGATGTCCTGCGGGGCCGTCATTCGGCTTCGCCGCACGGCGGCGGACCTGCCCCGGCCCTACAAGACGTGGGGGTATCCGGTCACGCCGATCGTGTTCATCCTGTTTTCTCTGTGGCTTGTGATCAACACCGCGCGCGAACAGCCGCGTGACTTCGCGGTCGGCGTCGCGCTGATGCTCGCGGGGCTGCCGTTGTACTGGTGGATGCGAGGCCGGCGGTCACGAGTCATCGGAGTCAGTGACGCCCGTTTCTGATGACTGACGAGTGATGACGAGCCGTTGGCCGTGACACGCCTAGTCTGGACGGGAGCGGCTTTCCGATGCAGAATTCGGCGGCCGTCACCACGCCCTTCACAGGAGATTCGAGGATGAGATCCATGCTCGGAGCCACGCTACTTGCCCTCTGTGCACTTCCCCTCACGGTCGTCGCCGCCGCGCAAGCCCCGAACCCGGTCACCAACGGAGTCCGGGCCATGGCGCAGCGCCAGACGAAATACATCGTGGAAGCCGCCGAGGAGATGCCGGCCGACAAGTACGGCTACAAACCCACGCCCGCCCAGATGAGCTTCGGGGACGTGGTCGCCCACCTGATCAAGGAAGGGAACAATTATCTCTGCAGCGCGGCGTCCGGCATGAAGCAGCCGGACGCGGACAAGTTCTCGGGGACGGACCCCAAGGACAAGCTCGTGGCGGGGCTCAAGGCCTCGTTCAAGTTCTGTGAGACCGCGCTGGCCCAGATCCAGGACGCTCAGCTGGGCGACAGCATCGACTTCTTCGGCGGACGGAAGGTCACCAAGGGAATGGCGGGGCTGATCACCGTCGCCGACTGGGCGGACCACTACAGCCAGATGGCGATCTACCTGCGCTTGAACGGGCTGCTGCCCCCGACGGCGAAAAAAGCGAGCGACTAGCGGTCCCTGAGGATCTCCCGGGCCGCATTGTACCCACACGCCCCCATGACCCCGCCGCCTGGATGCGTGGCGGCGCCGCACAGGTACAACCCGCGGATGGGCGTGCGGTAGCGCGCCCACCGGGGGAGCGGGCGCAGGAAGAAGAGCTGCGTCAACGTCATCGCGCCCTGGAAGATGTTGCCACCCGTGAGCCCGAAACGGCGCTCCAGGTCGAGCGGCGAGAGGACCTGCCGATCGATCACCGCGCGCTTGAAGTTCGGGGCGTACTCGTTCAACACCTCGAAGCACCGGTCCGCGAATCGGTCCTTCACGTGGTCCCAGCTCTCGCCCCGCAGATCGTAGGGCGCGTACTGCACGAAGAACGACATGACGTGCTTGCCCGCCGGGGCGACGGTGGGGTCCACGACCGAGGGAATGGTGCACTCGAGAATCGGGTCGGCGGAGGGCCGGCCATACTTGGCGTCGTCATAGGCCCGCTCCATGTAATCGAGCGTCGGCGCGATGTGAATGGTGCCGCGGAGATTCGCTAGGGGCGGGAGGTCGCCCCCGCGCACGGCCGTGAAGTCCGGCAGCTCCGACAGCGCGACGTTGATCTTGAGCGACGCGCTCGAGTAATCGATGGAGCGTACGGCCGCCACGAAGTCCGCCGGGAGCTCCCCGGGGTCGGTGAGCTTGAGGAAGGTGACGTGGGCGTCCGCGTTCGACGCGACCCGCGGTGCCCGGAACTCCGTGCCGTCCTCGAGCGCCACGCCCATGACGCGGCCGTCGCGCGTGAGAATGCGCGCCACCGGGCTGTTCACGCGGATCTCGACGTCCTGCTGCCGGGCCGCGGACGCGAGCGCCTGGGTGAGACCGCCCATCCCGCCGCGCACGTATCCCCACACGCCACGCACGCCGTTGCACTCGCCCATCACGTGGTGGAACAGCACGTAGGCCGTGCCGGGCGTGGAGGGTGACGCCATCGCGCCGATGATCGCGTCGGTCGCGAGCGCGATCTTCAGCTCCTCGGACTCGAACCACCGATCGAGGATCGGCCGGGCCGCCCCTGTGAGGACCTCGATCGCCTGTGCGCCGTCGGCGCCGAGCCTCAGGAAGCGCCACCCCAGCCGCGCCAGCCCGAGCAGGTCCCCGGGGCGGAGCGACCACGGATCCGGGGGCGCCGCGAGCAGCGTGGGCTCGATGAACGCCGCCACGCGCTCGAGCATCGCCTCGTACTGAGGGAGCCGCTCGGCGTCGCGCCGGGAGAACTTCGCCACCTGACGCCGCACGAGCTCCTTGTCGGGGCCGAGCAGCAGGTAGCGGCCGTCGGGGAACGGCGTGAAGGAGGACGGATTGCGCGGCAAGAGCTCGAAGCCGTGGCGGTGCAGCTCGAGATCCCGGATGATCTCCGGGCGCAGCAGGCTGTTCACATAAGCGGCCGTGGAGACCTTGAACCCCGGCCACAGCTCTTCAGTGACGCAGGCGCCGCCCACCACCTCGCGGCGCTCGAGCACGAGCACGCGCCGCCCGGCCCGGGCGAGGTAGGCCGCGGCCACGAGACCGTTGTGGCCGGCGCCGACGATGATGACGTCGTAGCTCAGGGTCGCCGTTGCAGCCGTTCCAGCAGGCCGCCGATCTCCGGGGGCACCTGCAGTCCAAACACTTCCTTCATCGGGGCCGTCACCACGAACGCCCGGGCTCCCCCCGCACCCTGGGCGCCGGCAGGCCCTGCAGCTCCCTTCTGACCGGGGGGCCCGTCCGCCGCGTCGGGGCAGCGACGGTTGCCGGCGTCCAGCGTGCCCTGGCCTCCCTTCCCGCCTCTCCCTCCCGGCCCGCCGGGCCCGCCCGGGCCGCCGGGCCCGCCCGTGCTGCGTCCATCCACGATCCCCGCCAGGAACGGATCGTCGAGCGGGACGATGATGTTGATGCGCCCGCCGCGCCCGCCCGTGCCGCCCGGCGCGCCGTTGCCGCCGTTGCCGCCAGGCGCCCCGGGCTGCGCCGGACACCCGGCGGCCCCCGCGGCGCCGTCCGTGCCGGGCACTCCCGCGACGCCTGGTCCCCCGCGCCCACCGCGCGTCTCGATGACCAGCCAGTCGGCCGGAGGGACGACGCTCGCATCGGCCAGCACGTAGAACGGCGGGGCCAGCCCGACCTGCGTCCCGGCGACGAACAGCTTGTCGTAAAACGGGGAGCGCAGCACCGCGAGCCGTACAATCACATCGGGCCCGTTGCCCCCGGGCTGCCCCACTCCCCCCTGCTCGCCCCAGAAGCTGAAGCTGTGCCGCATACAGCTGTAGTCGGGAGGGACGACGACCGTGTTCGTGGCGCGCGGCTTCGCCCGCAGGGTCGCGCTGAGCCGAAAGCCCGTCGTCACGGTCTCGAGCGCATTCCCGTTGGTGACCCAGTCACCGTCCTCCTGGCTCACCGCATCCGCACTCTCCCGGTCCAGGAACACCACGTGGAGCCGCGGCGGATGCTTCTTGTCGTAGGAGCGCGCGAACGGCACCCGCGCGCCGTCGGCCAGCACGGCCTCGTAGTTGGTCGGGATGACGGCGCCGGGGCAAACCCGTCCGTAGCCCGTAACGATGCGGATGTCGCGGATCTGGGAGACGAGCCCAGGATCGGGGACGAAGTCCGCTGGGGGGGCGTGGGAGCACCCGACCAGCAGCGTCGCGAGCCAGCACATCGCCAACCGGCGTCTCACGGATTCTCCTCGGGGTGAGCGAGAGCCAAGATACCAGCCCCGTTCCCGAACGCCAACGGCTTGCCGCGCGACCGGGCCCCGGTAGTTTGCAAGCGTATTTCCTTTCCTCTTTAATAGCGCGCTCCCATGGAGACTGCGGGGTACGGGCTGATCGAAACGCTGCGGGTACGGGAGGGGCGCATCCCCTTCCTCGAGCGGCACCTTGCGCGGCTCGCCGGCTCGATCGCGGCGCTCGGTCTGCCGCGGCCCGCACAGGATCCGACGGCGTTGCTCCGCCCGTTCGCGGGAACCGAAGATGCGGTGCTGCGGCTCGAGGTGTGCGACGCGCGGGCGGCCGTGACGGTGCGCGAGCTGCCGCCTCTCTTCCCCCCCGCCGTGATCACCGCCTCCGAGCCGCATCAACCGTATCCCCACAAGACGACGCTGCGCGACTGCTTCGCGGACGCCGCCCGCGAGGCGGAGATCGCGGAGGCGGACGATGCACTGCTCGTCACGCACGACGGCGCGGTGGCCGAGGGCACGGTGTGGAGCGTGTTCTGGTGGGAGGCGGGCCGCCTGCGAACCCCGGCACTCGAGCTCGGCATCCTGACGGGGATAGGTCGGGCCCGCGTCATCGAGCTGGCAAAGCAGGTCGAGGAAGGCCGCTACCCACGGGACGCGCTCGAGGGGAGGAGTCTGTTCCTCACGAACGCGGTGCGCGGCGTCGTGCCGCTCGCCTCGCTCGACGGCGTGCCTGTGCCGACGGACTCCCGCACCGCGCAGCTCGCGAAGCGCTTTTGGCCGCAGAGCTGAGCGGTTAGATTCTCCTCGGCGTCTAGTAGGTACGGTGGCTGTAGCTCAATCGGTTAGAGCGCTGGACTGTGGCTCCAGAGGTTGCGGGTTCAATTCCCGTCAGCCACCCTGTAGGTCCGTAGCTCAATTGGTAGAGCACCGGTCTCCAAAACCGGGGGTTGCAGGTTCGAGTCCTGCCGGGCCTGTGCAAGCGCAACTCGAAGGCCGAGTTGCGCTTGTTCAATTGCGCTCACAGTCCCAGTCTCGGTCCCACCGTGAGCACCTTCGAGTCCGAACCTGACGCGCCGTGGCTGTCTGTCACCGTCACGCGGATCGTGTAGCTGCCGAGCAGGAGATACGTGTGCCCCGCGGTGATCGTACCCTGGCTCGAGGTACTGCCGCTGGTCGACGAACCGTCACCCCAGCTGATCGTGTACGACCATGGCCCGTCGTTGTTCGGGTCGCTGAACGTTGCGCTTAGCGAGTAGAAGACACCGAGCAACACTGTCTCGTCCGGCCCGGCGCTCACGCTCGGCGGTTGGTTGGGCGCGGTGACGGTGACCGTCTTGGACACCGGAGAGCTGGTCGCGCCATGGTTGTCGGTCACCGTCAGGGTGACCGTGTAGCTGCCGCCCGTCCCGTAGGTGTGGGACGGGTTCTGGGCCGTCGCCGTGGCCCCGTCGCCGAAGGTCCAGCTGTAGCTGGCAATGGTGCCGTCGGGGTCGCTGCTCGTGCTGGTGAAGCTGCAGCTGAGCCCGGAGCAGCTGAACGTGAAGTTCGCGGTCGGCGGCTGGTTGGGCGCGGTGACGGTGACCGTCTTGGACACCGGGGAGCTGGTCGCGCCCTGGTTGTCGCTCACCGTCAGGGTGACGGTGTAGCTGCCACCCGTCCCGTAGGTATGCGACGGGTTCTGCGCCGTCGCCGTGCCCCCGTCGCCGAAGGTCCAGCTGTAGCCGGCGATCGAGCCGTCGGGGTCGCTGCTTGTGCTCGTGAAGCTGCAGCTGAGCCCGGAGCAGCTGAACGTGAAGTTCGCCGTCGGCGGCTGGTTGGGCGCGGTGACCGTCACGGGCTGTGTCCCGCTGCTCGAACCGCCGGCGTCGGTCACGGTGAGCGTCACGTTGTACGTCCCCCCGCCCGTGTAGGTGTGCGTCGTGGTCTTGCCCGAGCCGGTCGTGGCGTCGCCCCAGGTCCAGCCGTAAGTCGCGGCGGCCTGCGCCGTGGAGCTGCTCGCGTCGAAGTTGCACGTGAGCCCCGAACAACTGAACGTGAAGTTCGCCACCGGCGGCGGCTGAGCCGTCGCCGGGCTGAACAGGAGCAGATTGGGTGTGCCGTCGGGGTTCCCCGTGATCACGCCCGGCGTCGCGTTGCTGAGGATCCACTTGGCCACGGTGTCGGACGGCGCATCGCCGAAGGTCGCCTTGTAGAGCGCCGCAACACCGGTCACATGCGGGGCCGCGAACGATGTGCCGGACACCGTATTCGTCACGCCGCCGAGCCAGGTCGACTTAATGTCCACGCCTGGCGCGTAGATCTTGATGCAGGTGCCCCAGTTCGAGAAGTCCGCCTTAGCGTCGGCCCTGGTCGACGCTGCGACGGCGAAAGGAGTCGCGCCTGAGGCCTCGAGGCATGCGTCGACGTTGTGGTTGCCGGCCGTCACCGCCAGGAACACGCCGGAGTCCCAGAGGTTCTTCACCGCCGCAGCTAACGCAGTGGAGGGGTCGGCTTGGATGGGCAAATTCGCGACAGCAGGACTCGCGTGATGCGCGGTCACCCAGTCTAGACCTGCAATCATATCGGAGGTGGCCGCCTCCGGGATGCAATTCCGAAACACCTGCACGCCGTGCAGCCGGACCCCCTTGGCGACGCCGTACGTTACGCTACCGACAATGCCCGCCACGGCTGTGCCGTGACCGATGCAGTCCGTCCCGTCGCCACCGGTGACGTCGAATACGTTGTCCGCTCGGCCCTCGAACTCGGAGTGGGCCGTCCAGATCCCGGTGTCAACCAAATACACGTGCACGCCGGCGCCCGTCGACGCGTAGGTGTACGTGCGGTCGAGCGGGAGCGCGCGCTGGTCGATCCGGTCAAGCCCCCAAGGATCGCCGTTCGCATCCATCTGCTGGCTGCCCGATAAGGTCACTTTCCGATCGGGCTCGACGTAGGCGACGCGCGGATCTTGCCGTAGCGTCGCCACTGCCGCATCGGGCAGGCGCGCCGCAAAACCCTTGAGCGCGCTGGTGTAGGTGTGCAAGAGCGTTCCGCCCTGCGCATTCGCCCGCGACTGGGCGGGGCCGACCCGGGACTGGGCGAAGCCGACCGGGTCGGCGACCGTGTCCCGGAATACGACGATGTACTGCCCGGGGATCACCCGGCTAGCGCCGTCGCTTGGCTGAGGCTGGAATGGGGTCGACCCGTCCCGGCATGCCCCCACGAGAAGAACGGCAAGCGCGACTGCCCGCGCAGCTGACATAATGAGGACCTGGGAGGTGATGACTGCCGGGCGTACAGGTGCAAGTTCCGTTCCCAGCTCGTGGTTGGGCGACCGAGGCCGCTAAGGCTGGGGCTGTGGGACCGCGCGCAACGTTATCGCTGTGGCGGGCCGACAGCAGTGGATCAGCTCGAGACCGGGTTGGCGTCGATTGGACTCGCGAGGCCGTTATCCAGCAGCGGTGAGGGCGCTCCTCAGTTCTTCAAGAGGAATTGCAGCACCGCCGCGTTGTAGTACGCCGGATTGTCAGCGTGCATGTCGTGCCCCGCGCCCGGCACCGTAACGAGCGCCTCTGCCGCGAGACACCGGGCCAGCTCTTCGGTGATGACGTGGAACACGCGGGGGCTGCGCTCGCCCGTGACAA
>Ga0209236_1002967_pt1 | contig 10356 bp, 10 predicted proteins | sample GraSoi013_1_40cm_FD_185819 | JGI IMG/M metagenome (GOLD analysis project Ga0209236, IMG submission 185819) | Grasslands soil microbial communities from the Angelo Coastal Reserve, California, USA - Sample 09_27_2013_1_40cm (SPAdes) (version 2) | ecosystem: Environmental > Terrestrial > Soil >... | reverse complement strand
TGGCTCACCTCGTGCCCCCAACTAACGTTCCGGTTCCAAATCGAATTGGAGGAAACGCAATGCGATTCCGGACTGCACTATGCCTGGCCACTCTGTTCCTTGCTTGTTTTACTGTCGCGGCTTGGTCCACGCCGGTTCCCGAAGGGTTTGTACCCAGCGACCCGCAAGCGACGCCCGAAAACCAGTCACTTTCGGGTAAAATAGCGTCAATCGATGACGCGGCGTTCGCTCTGAAAGTCGCAAAGGGCAAGGACGTGAACACCGTTCAATTCCTGGTTGATGAGCAGACCAAGGTCGAAGGCAAGCTCGCCGTCGGCGCGCAAGCCACCGTGGAATATCGTTCGAATGCCGGCAAAAATATTGCCGTTCGCGTTGTCGTTGTGCCAAGCTCAGGAATGAACTTGTACTAACAAATCGCTCCGGCTTTTTTTCCAGGCCGGTCGCAAACAATTCGGCTTCTCTGGCGCCGCCCGCTCCCCAGCCCCTCGCGGCATATTTCTATTCGGCCCCTAAGGAGTCTTGATGCGCACGGCTCTGAAAATCGTCCTGCCCTTGATCGTGAGCGTCGCCGTAGTGTCTTTGCTTTTTGCCGCATATCAGGTACGCACAGAAAAACGTCTCCTTCGCAACGATCTTTCGCACCGCACGGAAATTCAGGGAGCAAACCTTCAAGAAAGCATCGAACCGCTTCTCGAGCGGTCGGCGGAAAGAAATTTGCAACGGCTTGTCGAACGCTTCAGCCAGCGCGAGCATCTGAAAGGGGTGGTCGTTCACGATGCAGCCGGCAGCACTCTCGCCATCACCTCAGGACTTGCGCCGATTTTCCGAGCGCGGCCCGAAGCGGCCATCCGAGCCGCAAAACAAGACTCGGCGGCTGGTGAATTCCTGCCTGCCGATCAATTTTCTTTCGCCGATCCGCAGCAGCAGATTCCTATGCACATCTTCGCTTTGCCGCTCCACCATGGCGGCGAAATCGTGGGGACTGTCGCTCTCTTCCACGACACGAGTTACATCGACGAGCAAGTCTCCCGCACGCTTCGCGATTCCCTGCTCAATGCCTTGTTCCAAACGCTTTTGATCACGGGGCTCGCGCTGGTGCTGGTCCGCTGGACTTTTACGGAGCCGCTGACGCGCACGGCCAATTGGCTGCGAACGCTTCGAACGGGACAGCCCAACGTGGGTCCGGTGCTTTCGAAAGGCGAAATCCTAGACCAACTGAATCATGAGGTGACGCACCTGGCCAATGATCTAAACACCGCGCGGGCGGTGGCGGAGGAAGAAGCGCGGTTGCGCGATTCGAACGCTTCGCTATGGACGGCCGAGCGGCTGCGGGTCAGTTTGCGGAGCAAGCTTCAGGAAAAGCCGCTATTTGTGGTTTCGAATCGTGAACCCTATATGCATGTGTTCAATGAAAGGGACAAGTCGATCAACATGATCGTGCCCGCGAGCGGCGTAGTCACCGCCCTCGAACCAGTCCTGCGGGCGTGTAACGGAACCTGGATTGCCAATGGTTCCGGCAGCGCCGACCGCGAGGTCGTGGATGCCCGCGATCACCTTCGCGTGCCGCCGGATCACCCGAGTTACACGCTACGCCGCGTGTGGATGAGCGACGAGGAAGACAGAGGTTATTACGAGGGTTTTTCGAATGAAGGCCTCTGGCCGCTCTCACACATCGCGCATACGCGTCCAGTCTTCCGTCCCCAGGATTGGCTGCAGTATCAAAAAATCAATCGACGCTTTGCGGACGCCGTTCTGCAGGAACTGGAGGGCACCGAATCGCCCATCCTCCTGCTACAGGATTATCACTTTGCGCTGCTGCCGCGGATGATCAAGGACGCACGGCCCGACGCCCGAGTGGCGATTTTCTGGCATATTCCCTGGCCGAACGCGGAAGTTTTCGGGATCTGTCCGTGGCAGCGCGAACTCGTCGATGGTCTTCTCGGCGCCGATCTCATTGGCTTTCACATTCAATCGCACTGCAACAATTTTCTGGAGACGGTGGACCGCGCGCTCGAAGCGCTTACCGAGTGGGACCGCTTCGCCGTAAACCGGCAGGGGCACATCACGCGTGTGCGGCCCTATCCCATTAGCGTGGCGTTCCCGGAGAACTCACATGCGGCCAACGAATCGCGCAATTCGGGCGAAGAACGCGCCGCCCTCTGCGCCGAGATGCGAGTTGAGGCTTCGCTTCTCGGCGTGGGTGTCGATCGCGTTGACTACACCAAGGGAATCCTGGAACGTTTTCGCGCTCTGGAGCGCTTTTTCGAGCTGAACCCCGCGTACCAGCAGCGATTCACGTTCGTACAAATCGGCGCGCCCAGCCGCACGGACATCGAGCGCTACAAAAATTTCCTCGACGAAGTCAGCGTGGAAGCCGAACGCATCAACGCGCGCTTCCAGACGGCGCGCTGGAAACCCATCGTGTTTCGCAAAAAGCACCACTCGCACGAAGAGATCACCCGCTTTTACAACGCATCCTCTTTGTGCATGGTGACTTCGCTGCACGATGGAATGAACCTGGTGGCCAAGGAATACGTGGCTTCGCGCGAGGACGAACGCGGAGTGCTGATTCTCAGCACATTTGCGGGCGCGGCGCACGAACTTTCGGATGCGCTGCTGGTCAATCCCTACGACGTCGCGCAACTCTCCGAGTCCATTCATCGAGCCCTGGAGATGCCTGAAGAGGAACAGACCCGGCGGATGCAGAGGATGCGGCACACCGTGCGGGAGCGTAATGTTTACCGCTGGGCGGCAAATCTTCTCTCCGATCTCACGGAGATTCGCGTGGAATTGACGGAGCGTGCGGAGGCATCCCAGATATCATGAATCATCCGAATCGAGCGAGATGTCTGATTTTGTCGCGCTGCAGGAGCGCTGCCGCGCTTTCCAGGGTGGAGGAAACTCTTACATGAACACGGCAGAGACTCCGTTTGAATTCGTTACCGTTTCCTATCTCACGCGAATCGGCAACCAATCAGCCGGCACACTCGCGGAGTTGTTGACGGGGCTCGAGAATTGCAGCGACGCTTCCATCTTCCATCACACCTATCAAACCCTGGGCAGCCATCACTTTCTCACCGAGGGTTTTTCCAATGATTTCGCGCAATGGGTGCTTTCGGACACCAACCGGAACGACCTTGCGGAGCAGTTAGCGGCGCTCGACATTCGCGACTACGTTTCCATCGCGGCCTTGCGACGCGATCTCTGCCGCGTTGTGGGCGACTTTTGCGCGGCGTTTCCCCATTTTGCCGGGCAGTCCGCTCTGGAGCGCTTCTACTTTTGCGAAAGCGTGGAAGTCACCGCGCCCTTGGGCCGAAAGGCTCGAACGCTGGACGAATTTCGCGAAGGCATTGCGCATCTCAGCCACGCTGGTTTCTATTTTCATTTCATTTCTTCGCGCCTGCGGCTGAAACTCCAGACGAACGACTTTTCGCACTGGCTCGCGGACGGGCTCGGATTGACGACTCTCGCGGACAGCGTCAATCACGTCGACATCTACACCAATACGTTGGACAGCTCGCGCTCCAAGCTGCTGCGGCTGATCGACCGTGAAAGAAGGAAAGCATGAGCGAGACCCTGGCCCTCGCGCGCATCCCACTAGACGATTATGCCGAACTCCTGGGCGAAGGCGAAATCGAGGAGTTGCGTGCCCTGGCGAAGCCCTTGCGCGGCCGCAGCATCGAAATGATCAATTCCACCGCTATTGGCGGCGGGGTTGCAGAAATTCTGAACCGCCTGGTGCCTCTGGCGGAAGAACTCGAACTCAACATCAAATGGGATGTGATGACCGGGGGCGAAGATTTCTTTGATGTCACGAAAGCATTCCACAACGCCCTGCATGGCGCGCCGTATCATGCGAGCCCGAGGGATTTCGAGATTTTTCTCGCGTACAACGAACGCAATCGCGCGATTCTTCCTCTCGATGCCGAGTTCGTGGTGATTCATGACCCCCAACCGGCGGCTGTGATTGAGGCACGCAAACCTGGCTCCAATTACTGGGTATGGCGCTGCCACATCGATCTTTCGCGCCCCAATCGAGCGGTCTGGGACTTTCTGGAAAAATTCGTATCGCGTTACAACGGCGCCATGTTTTCCGCACCGGAATTTTCGCGGCAGCTTCCTATTCCCCAGTATCTTTTCTATCCGGCCATTGACCCGCTATCGGAAAAAAATCAGGAGCTCGAACCTGAGTTCATCGCACAAGTCCTTGCTCGTTTTCGCATCGATCCCCAGCGCCCGATCCTCACACAAATTTCACGGTTCGACCGCTTGAAGGACCCTGTAGGAGTGATTCGCGCGTACCGTATCGTGAAGCGATATTTCGATTGCCAACTGGTTCTCGCCGGGGGCAGCGCCTCGGACGATCCCGAGGGTACGATCGTGTTGAAAGAAGTGCTGCGCGAAGCGGATAACGACCCGGACGTTCGAGTGATCGAGCTGCCTGCCTGGGCGCCGCTCGAAGTCAACGCGCTGCAGCGAGCTTCGACGGTCGTGATTCAGAAAAGCCTGCGCGAGGGCTTCGGCTTGACTGTTTCCGAAGCGCTGTGGAAGAGAAAACCGGTGGTGGCTTCCGCGGTTGGCGGCATCCCGATCCAAATCATCCACAAACATACGGGACTGCTGGCACATTCCGTGGAGGGCACGGCGTATCAAATTCGATTTTTGCTCTCGCACCCGGAAATCGCGGCAAAACTCGGTGAACACGGGCACCAGCACGTGAAGGAAAATTTCCTCATCACACAAAAACTGAAGCGCTACCTGACGCTCTTTCTGACGCTGGCCCGGGGATCGTGAGAATCCGCTAAACGCCGTGGCAACTTTGCTTTGCAATTTCTCATCTAAATAGAAGAAGCAGCCCTCCAGCCTGCGCCAGCCCCTGCTTTCCACGATTGAAACTATTTCTGTGCAAGGAGGACACGAATGAAGCGTGTCGCACTTCTATTACTTCTCGCAGGTGCGCTGACGCCGCTGGCTTCGGCGCAGGATCATTTTCAAGTCGGCGCTTACGGCGATTATTTCCGGATAACGCAAACGAACACGGATTTGGCGGGACTGGGAGGACGCGCAGCCGTCAAAGTATTCTCGCACGTGATGTTCGAAGGCGAGATGAGTTATGACTTCGAACAGGCGTTCACTGAGCGATGCCTTAGTTCGGGCTGCACAGTCACGGTGGCGCCCAGCAGTCTCAAAGTGCTACACGGACTTGCCGGCCCTAAAATCATCGGCGGCCACGGCAGATTTCGCCCCTTCCTTATGGTGAAGGGCGGTCTGATCAATTTCCGGCTCGACCCTCGCCCTCCCAGCTTCACCGGTTTCACCAGTTCCGTTGATAATCTACGCTCCAACAACGTTAGCGGAGTACTTTATCCCGGCGGGGGCTTTGAAACGCACCTCGGTCCTTTGGGTCTCCGCCTCGAAGCCGGTGATGAGATGTATTTCGCCAGCGGCACGCACCACAATCCACGCGTGGCTTTCGGACCGTTCATCCGTTTCTAGGTTCGCAACCGGAGGGACTGCACTGAATAGGGGAGTTCCTCCATCGGGATGGACTGGCCCACTTTTTCGAGTGCGACGAAGGGGGGCGGTTTTTTCGCAGTGATCCGGGATCAGACAATATTGCGGTCCGCGGCCTGCAGTTGGATATAGGCACACTGTCCGGTCAGCGGGCAAATCTCACATTTCGGATGGGACCGCTTGCAAGTCAGTTGCCCGTGTTTTTTCAGGAGCAAGTAGGCTCTTTGCCGTGCCTCAAACGTTTCTGTCAGTCCGGCGCTCAGGATACCGCGCGCGGCGCGGTAATCAGCGGCATAGTTTTTCCCGGCTTTGCCAAACCACAGCCGTGCTGGCACCTCGACAAACGCCGAGGGCACGGCGGCCACCGGCGCCAGCTTCGAAAACAGCAGAATTTTTTCAGCGCTGGGCTCACCAATGACGGGAAACTGCTGGAGGACTTTTTTCGCGCCGCGAATTCCCTTGCCTTCTTGCTGCTTTTCCTCCTGCAACCTCTCCTTCAGTACTGCTTTCAGATTTCCACCAAATTCAACTTTCACTCTGCGGGCAATTTCTTTCAATCGATCCGCGCGCGGCTCCGGAACGATTCCGCCGAGCCGCAGCAACTTCACCAGTTTTGATTTCGGAGCCGCAAGAATTTCTCTTGGACTCAGTCCCACTTCCCACTTCAGCGCGTCAAAGCCTTTCGAACACGATGCATCGCTGGCCGGATAGCCGCAATTCAAGTAGACGATCATTTCGTAAGGATCCGTGGGACCGGCGGCGCGCTGCGGCCCGTACATTTTCTCCAGCGAATCCAGAACTTCGTTCACGTTTGGCAGAGAGGTTCTCCCATCGTCAATGAGGTGTCGCAGATTCTCCGTGCCCCGAATCGCCGAAATGTTCATGATGCTGGCGCAGAAGGAACTGGTCGGTCATTCCAGCGATGTAATCGCAAACGATGACGTGGCGCGATTCCATTTGCGCGAGTTCCTCGTAGGTAACGGGCATCGAGCCTTTGCGGCCTAAATAATAGATGAAAAGCTCTTCCAGGCACTTCACAGAACGGTCGCGGTCCCCGGCGACCGCAGGATGGCTGTAGATATGAGAGAAAAGAAAGCGCTTCAGGTCGCGATTTTGCGAAGCCGCGGCGTCGCTGAAGCCAGCGAGACGAATCGGTGCGTGGCGAATGCTCTCCACGGATGAGCCACCGGCGGCCAGGACGCGCTGCTGCGTAGATTCGATGAGATCCGTAGCCAGCGCATCCAGAACGCGCTTAAGGGCTTCATTAAAGATAAGTTTTTCACGGGCGCCGCGATGCGCGGAATCGACTTGAGCGTAGAGCTCCCCAAAAAACAAAACTTCCTCACGGAAAGTGGCGAGATCGAGAAGCTCGGCTTCGAGGGCATCGTCAAAATCCGCGGTGTTGTATGCAATTTCATCGACCCAGTCGATGAGTTGCGCTTCGAGGGGCGGGCGCAAATCGAGAAGGTATTCGGCCAGCTGAGGAACTTCCGCGGCGGAATAATCGTGCGAATGCTTGATGATCCCTTCACGAACTTCAAACGTGAGATTCAGGCCGGGAAAATCGAGGTAGCGCTGTTCGAACTGTTCGACGATACGGAGCGCGTGCAGATTGTGATTGAAACCACCGCCGTGCGCGCGCATTAATTCGTCGAGCTTGCGTTCGCCGGCATGGCCGAACGGCGGGTGGCCGATGTCGTGGACGAGCGCGAGCGCTTCAGCAAGGTCGGTGTTCAATCTCAGCGCCGCGGCGACGGTGCGGGCGATCTGGGCAACTTCGAGCGTGTGCGTCAAACGATTGCGGAAATGATCCGAGTAGCGTGTAGTGAAAACTTGCGTCTTGGCTTCCAAGCGACGAAAAGCGCGGGAATGGATGATGCGATCGCGGTCGCGCGCGTAGGCACTGCGGTAAGGATGGGGCGGTTCGGGATAGCGCCGGCCGCGGGACTGTTCCGTGCGCATTGCCCAGGGAGCAGGAGTGGGAACTGGTTCGATGGACCGCTCCGTAATATTCCGGCTGAGCCGCGCAATTTCGTATGCGCGGAGCGAATCAAGATTTCGGCGAAAGAGTATCCAGGCCGCGATCGGCCTGATCCGCAATGGCGGTATCCGGGAATTCCTTTTTAATTTGCTGATAAATGCTGGCGGCTTCTTTTGGATTGGAATTGCGAAGAAGGCCGGCAAGTTCCAGCAGCACCAGCGGCCGCGGCACAAGAGCGCTCTGCTTGTCCGCTAAAGCACGGAAGGCTTTGACGGCATCGTCGGTCTTGCCAGTGCGGGCGGAAATGAGGGCCATCTGGTACTGCGCCATGGCCGCGAGTTCTTTGTCACGGCTGCCGCTGATTCTCTTCAGTTCTTCGAGTGCCTGATTGTGGCGCTCGAGATCCTCAAGACAAAGCGCGGAGTAGTAGCGAGCGAGCCTTCCGGGATTCGTGCTCGGATATTTGTCCGCAACCTTAGTGAATTTTTGCAAAGCGTCCTGGACTCGCGCGGGCTCATCGAGGTAGAAAGGCTCGTTGGGTTCGGCGGGGTCAGCAGCCGAAGCGATGCGGCCCTGGTACGCCTTCATGCCGGTATCGAAAGCAGCGGACGCTTCCACGGTCTGGCGATCGATATAAAAACGCCATCCTCCATAGCCGAGAGCCACGGCCAGTGCAAGGATTACGACGATGAGCGTGAACTGACCGTGAGAGATAACGGCTTCGGCGCCGTGCTCGATGGTTTCCTTGATTTTGTCCTGTTTCAGTTCTTTGCGCGAAATATGATCGGACACACACGCTCTCCTGAAGGAACTGGAAGATGTAATCGTAACACAAGATCGCCATCGCCTGCCGGCCTGGAACGCGAGCCTAGCGCGCGGCGGGCAGATTAACCACCCTGCCCGAAAAATTCCCGGCGCACCCCACAGCTCTCCAGATGATGCTAAGTTTGAAGGATGCAGACAGCTTGCATTCATTGCGGCACGGAACACTTGCTGAAGGATGGGCAGTTCGGCGGTCATACGAAAGTGCAGTTCAAGTGCTCGAAATGCGGAAAGACCACCATCGTGGAGATCAAGCGGCATGTGGATTCCACCGTGGTGATGTCTCCGCTTCCCTCGTTTGCGCGGACAGAGGCCACGAGTTCCAATGTGAATTTGGCTCCGCCCGACCCGGGAATTCGGCTGCCTGAAAAATCGAAGGTTGTGCTCAGCATTCTGTCTGGCCCATCGAAAGGCGAGAGCCACACACTCAGCAAGCCGCGTGTCGTGCTGGGCCGCAAAGGTGCGGACATTCCGCTGAATGATCCTGAAATTTCGCGGCATCACTGCCTGTTGGAAGTGAGAGACACATACATCAATCTAAAGGACATGGATTCGACCAACGGCACTTTCTTTGACGAAGAACGAGTGCGCGCGGCCATGCTGCGGGACGGTACCGAATTTCGAATCGGCGTGAGCTTGATTCGCGTGAATTTCCAGCCGAAGTAGCCAGGCGTTTCCTTTTACAGGGCGCATTCTTCCGCGTTTCGATTCCTCAAATTGGCTTTGTGAGATACTAGCGCCGATTCCACAATTATCCGGAGTCCAATGAACCGTCTCTCCGCCTGGCTGATTACGTTCGATGAGGAACATAAGCTGCCGCGCGGGCGGAGCGCGGAGCCATGAGAGTTCTCTACGTAGATCTGGAGCGGGAATGGCGCGGCGGGCAAAGCCAGGTATTGCTGACGCTCGGTGGATTGCGCCAGCGCGGACACGAGGTCGAGTTGCTGACGGCACGGGATTCACCGCTTGCGAATCGCGCCTCGGAAAATGGGATTACAGTTCATCAAGTACCGCGAATCGGCTTGCGCGGCTGGGCTGCTCGCGCAATACGCAGTTTGATCGCCCGGAGGCGATTCGAGATTGTTCACCTTAATGAGCCGCATGCGTTGACAGCGGCCTGGCTGGCAAGGGCGCACAGACAACTTCCGCTTCTGCTTTCCCGCCGAATTGGATTTCCACTTCAGAAAAACGCTGTCTCGCAGGCACGGTACCGGGTCGTGGAACGGTTCGTGGCGAACAGCAAAGACGTGGCACAAAGCCTAATCGATTCCGGCATCGCAAGTGAGCGCATTGCGATCGTGAATGAAGGCGTGGAAATCTTTCCATTGCGAACACCGGAGCAGCGAAGCACCGCAAGGAAGCGCTGGGGAGTGCAGGAAAATGAGTTTTTGTTCGGCTGCGTCAGCGTTTTTGTTCCGGAAAAAGGACAGCGGCACTTGATTGAAGCGCTTCCCCTGGTAAGAGCATTGCATCCGGAAGCGCGGCTGCTATTGGCAGGTGACGGCGCGTGCCGCGCGGAACTGGAGGCGCTGACAAAGCGTCTCGGACAAACAGAAGCCGTTCTTTTTCCTGGATTCGTGACAGATGTTGCGCAAGTGTACGAGGCGCTCGATGCGTTTGTGTTTCCATCGGAGTTCGAAGGGCTGGGAACCGCATTGCAAGCGGCAATGGCCGCAGGCCTGCCCTGCATTTCGACGAAGCGTGGGGCACTCAGTGAGGTAGTGGACCACGAACGAACCGCACTGGTAGCGGAGCCCAAAGGCAAGGAGTTTGCCGCGATGATGTTGCGCATGATCAACGATGAAGCGCTCAGAAAGTATCTCAGCGAAGCGGGCCGCAGTGAAGTGGAGCAAGACTTTTCTGCCGCGCAAATGGCCGAAAACACGATTCGAGTCTACGAAGATGTGTTAAAGAAAAAAGAAATTACATAGAGCTGCATAGACTGGCGGTGATTCAGGGTGCTGCATGTGGAGCAGAATCGAGCTGATGTATACTCCACTCGTTTGACGATGATTCACATATGGTTCCAGGCCAATCCG
>Ga0209236_1002964_pt1 | contig 10359 bp, 9 predicted proteins | sample GraSoi013_1_40cm_FD_185819 | JGI IMG/M metagenome (GOLD analysis project Ga0209236, IMG submission 185819) | Grasslands soil microbial communities from the Angelo Coastal Reserve, California, USA - Sample 09_27_2013_1_40cm (SPAdes) (version 2) | ecosystem: Environmental > Terrestrial > Soil >... | reverse complement strand
TCTGTTGAAAGCAAACCATCAGAACTCGCCGCTGGTCAGTTTTGCGATGGGACAGGCGGGAGTCTGGTCGAGACTACTAGCGCCGTTCTACGGAGCCCACTTCACCTACGCCTCGCTGGAGAGAGGCCTGGAAACTGCCCCCGGGCAGTCGACTATTGCTGAACTGCGCCGAATCTACGAGATGCTAGGCGTGGAGTAGAAACACATGATCAAGGGGGATACCAGAGTCCACTCCATCTACGGATCGCCGGTAGCCCACAGCCTCAGCCCTGTGATCTTCAACACGAGCTTCGAGAAACTATCACTCAACAGAACCTACGTACCCTTCGAGGTCAGCAGGGACAAGCTGAAACGGGCAGTGGAAGCAGCCCGCACGCTCGAGTTTGACGGCTTTAACGTCACAATGCCCCACAAGACCGCTATCTTGGAAATGCTGGACGGGCTGGACGAGAACGCAAAGCAAATCGGATCGGTCAATACGGTTCTCAGAACCAAGGGCAGACTTGTAGGATACAACACTGACGGAGAGGGAGCTGTCAGAGCGCTGAGATCCTACGGTTTCGAACCCGCCAATAAGCGGATAACAGTGCTCGGGGCGGGAGGAGCTGCTCACGCACTAGTTCATCGTTTTTCGACAGAAAACAACACGATAAAGATTCTTAACAGAACCTTGGACAAGGCTCGAGGGCTAGCGGATAACGCGACTGGTCCCGGCAGAATTTCGTATGGAGAGCTTACCAAGAGTAGCGTAGAGAAAAGTCTCCAGCATGCGGACCTGCTTGTCAACGCAACCCCGATACGGACCTCGACTCTCCTATCCCAGCTCAAAATCCTACTCAACAGAGTGAAAGGTACTGCCTGGGTCTTCGACCTGGCATACGACAAGCCCAGCGAACCCATTCCCGCAGGACACGGCACGATAAGCCCTCTAGAGATGCTTGTGCACCAGGCTGCGTTGTCCTATGAAATCTGGCTCAACGAACCCGCTCCCTTCGCTCTAATGCGATCCTCCCTCGTAGACTATCTGGGGAAGGATTGGAAATGAAGGGTACCGGCCAGGCTCTTTCCCACGGGGCTATCAGCATTCTAAACGCGTTTCCAACAGGCAAGGGAGGCGCGCTTGGAGTAGACCTCTGGACCCGAGCCAAGGTTAGCTTACGAGAGGGACCGGGCCAGATTTCCGGATTCGTATCATCCGACCCCGAGGAATCGAACAAGCTCGCGGTCACGGTGGTCCAGAAGGTCCTGGAACATTACGGGTATGAGGGGAAGCTGCAGGGAGGAGTGATCACTTCCTCTAACATACCAGCAGCAGTTGGTCTCAAGAGTAGCAGCGCGGCAGCTAACGCTGTGGCTTTAGCCACTGTATCCGCCTTGGACGAGGAGCGAGATGATGACACGCTGGTTGCCATTGGAGTAGAGGCATCCATCGAGTCCGGGGTAAGTGTCACCGGCGCCTACGACGATTCATTCGCATCCTACCACGGCGGCGCTATTCTAACCGATAACGACCGAAGTAAGGTTGAAAAAATTCTCAAGATCCCCAGAGATTTCAAAGTCCTCATACTTGTTCCACCGCGAAAAACTCGAACAGGACAGCTAGACCGGACAAGATTTGCGCCTATCAGACGGATTTCGGAACTCGCATACAGCGAAGCAAGCAACGGCCACATCTGGGACGCGCTTACCCTTAACGGCCTCGCCCTTTCGTCTATCCTCGGGGAAGACCCTCGCCCAGCACTTTCAGCGATTGAGGCGGGAGCATTTGGAGCTGGACTGTCAGGCAAGGGCCCTGCTGTGGCGGCGATAGTCGACGAGAATAGCTCGAAGGCAGTACGGCAGGTGTTCGAGAGATTCGATGGACGAATAATCGAGGCGAATCCGAACTTCACGAAAGCGATGATCGAGACTTGAGAGTCAGGATCAAGGGTCCACAAGCGCTCCACGGAAAAGTGAAGGCTCCCGGCTCCAAAGCATACACCCACAGAGCACTCCTGGCCTCTCTATTGTCGCCCGGGAAATCCGTCATCGAAGGAGCATTGCATTGTGATGATACCCAGCGAACCCTCGAGGGGATTCAATCGTTGGGAGCGAAGGTTCTTGTTAAGAAAACCCGAACAATTTCAAGTGGAATCAGGAGACCGACAACATCCAACAAGCCCATTGACTGCGGTGACTCGGGAGCCACCCTCAGATTCCTTACCGCGATTTCGTCCACTTCCCTAAAGACAGTGAGGCTAAGGGGCAGCCCGAGACTAGCCAACAGACCCTTAGATCCGCTTGTAAAGGCGGTCAACACTCTAGGTGCCTCAGCCGGAACCGTTTCCAACACGCGTGGACTCGAGGTACTGGTTAGGGGACCTCTCAGGGGAGGAGAAGTCACGATTCGAGGCGACATCAGCTCCCAGTTCATCTCTGGACTCCTATTCGCAGCCCCCATGGCGATAAGAGACGTCACGATCAACGTGGAAGGCGCACTTGAATCGCGCCCTTACGTGAACATGTCCATTGATGTGTTGAGAAAGCATGGAATCTCGATCGAGGAGTCAGATGAGATGTTCAAGATTCCGGCACCGCAAAGCTTCGCGCCAGCGTCTCATCGTGTTCCGGGAGATTTTTCGTCCGTAGCCTTCCTCATTGCCGCGACGGGAACCGTGGGAGATGATATCACGATTTCAGGCCTTGGATCCTACGAGCTTGAACCTGATTCTGCAATATTGAAAATAGCCCGCGAAATCGGGCTCGAAATCCAACAGAATGGAGATCGTCTGACGATTGGGAAGGGAGAACTAGATGGATTCGAATTCGACGCGAGTCATAACCCGGATCTTGTCCCGCCGCTTGAGACCCTTGGATGTTTCGCGGATGGCTCATCAGAAATCCGAGGTGTAAAGAGGCTGGTTTACAAGGAGTCAAACCGATTGGAAACCCTCCCGACCGAGTTGGTGAAGATGGGCGCCAGGATTCAGGTCGAAGACGACATGATCAAGATTGAAGGAACCAGAGAATTGATCGGAAGTGCATTCGATTCACACAACGATCATCGTGTTGCGATGGCGTGCGCAGCCGCTTCTCTTGGTGCGAAGGGAGAGTCAATAATTCACAATTCGGAAGCAGTTTCGAAATCTTACCCAGAATTCTTCCAAGATCTCGCAAAATTGGGGGTACAACTAAGTGTGGAGTAATTCGATCGGCAAAGCGTTCGTTGTTACCTGTTTCGGAGAAAGCCACGGCCCCGTGGTGGGCGTTACCGTGGACGGTTGCCCCGCCGGATTATCTCTGACGGTCGATGATATTCAACGGGCGTTGGACTTGCGGATCCCGCAAGAGAAGGAAGTTGTTTCTGCGCGACGGGAGCCTGATGTTGTAGAGCTATTCTCTGGGGTATTCGAGGACCATACAACGGGAGCTCCAGTGACTTTGCACATCCGAAACAGAGACGTGAAATCCTCTGATTATGAGCCTCTAAAAGACCTCGTTCGGCCCGGACACGCTGATTATCCGGCGAAGGTGAAGTATGGTGGTTTCAGCGACTACCGAGGAGGCGGAAGACTTTCGGGAAGAATGACCGCAGCTTTCGTAGCCGCAGGAGCGATTGCCCAGAAACTTCTCTCCACGTTTGGGGTAGAAGTCCTAGCCTACACCCACGCCATTGACGGAGTCGAGCTAGGCATTGCTCCCAGTAGCGAAGCCGTCAAGAAAGTTACGTACGAGAACTCGATGAGGTGCCCAGATTCTGTTATCGCCGAGAAAATGCGGCAGGCAGTGATAAACGCAAAGGCCGATGGGGACAGCGTCGGAGGAGTCGTCGAGTGTACAGCGCTAAACCTTCCCGTGGGCGTTGGTGAGCCACTCTTTGACGCCATCGACTCGGAACTCGCCAAGATACTCTTCGGAATCCCCGCGGTCAAAGGGGTCGAATTTGGAGCCGGATTCCAGGCAAGTCGTCTGAAGGGGTCCGAAAACAACGACCAGTACGTGATCAAAGAGGGAAAAGTTGTCACTCTAACCAATAATTCTGGAGGAGTGTTGGGCGGAATGTCGACCGGAATGCCTCTACTACTCAGGGTTGCTTTCAAACCACCGTCCTCAATTGCTAAGGAGCAAAAGACCGTGAACGTATCCCAAATGGAAGAGGCTAAGCTCGGGGTCAAAGGACGACACGACCCCTGCGTAGTCCCCAAGGCAGTCCCCGTCGTCCAAGGTATGGTGGCGATTGGACTGGCGGATTTGATGATCCGCGGCGGAATGATTCCTCGGATCTTGAAGAGCTAACTCTCAATGGACGATGTTACTAGGATTCGGGACAGGATTGACGAGCTAGACCGAGAGATAGTTAGGCTTCTCAAGAACAGGTACGAGAACGCTCGGCTCCTTGGACGCATCAAGCAGCAGAGACATCTCGATTATCGAGATCCCGAGCGAGAGAAAATCATCCTCCGAAAGATAGAACGAGAAGCCACATCACTGGACCTCGATCCAAAGCTCCTACGGCCAATATTCGATCAGATTTTCACCTTCAGTGTCCAGGCTCAGCGAGACCAGCCTGAAAAGTCCGCGAAGAGACTGGACCAGACAAAAATCCTAATCGTAGGCGGAACTGGCGGGATGGGACGTTTCTTCGCGCGGTTCGCCAGCCTCCAAGGAGCGAAAGTCAAGCTAGCAGGCCGAGAGATCAACAAGACCCGGACCGCTGCCAAGGAAATAGAGGTCGAACCGGGAACAATCCTGGACGCAGCTTCGTCGGACATTGTGATCCTGGCTGTGCCGATGGAGGAAACTGTCAGGGTTGCGACTGAAACAGCGTCGCTTATGACGACCGGCTGCCTCCTTGCCGATCTTTCGTCGGTCAAGACTGGGATATCGGACAGGGTTGCAGAAAAAATCCCGAAAGGACTTGAGTACGTGAGCTTGCATCCGCTCTTTGGACCCGGCATAGATCATCTTCACGACCAGGTCATTGTTGCGGTGCCTTACCGTCCTGGCCAGAAATGGTCCAGGCTAACTCGTGCACTCCAGGGTGGTGGATCGAAGATCCAGACGATGTCAGCGGCACAGCATGACCGGGCCATGGCCTACGTTCAAGGCCTACATCATTTTGCGCTGATCTCTCTCGGGCTAGGCCTCGATGGGATGGGTGGAGAACCTAGAACTCAGTCTCTCAGAGAGACTGAAGGCAGGATTGTCAGGATGCTCGACGGCTGGGACATGATTGTGGGAATTCAACAGTTGAACCCGTTTCTCCCTCCCGTCAGACAGAAATTTCTTGAACTTGCGACCAATCTTGCCCAGATTCGATCGAAGCAGGCGAGCGGCGTAAAGAAGAGACTCGTATCTAATGTACAAAAATGGTCACGCAAGCTATAAAAGTGACATACGGGCAGGGAGGTAAAGGCGACCTCCATGGGGTATAGTCTTTGGACAGCAGCTGACAGCGCGCCCCACCAGGCTGAATTATCTTCCTCTAGAAACTAGAAAGCAGCCAATTGACGTTTTCGGATCTATCAGAAACAAGTTCGACACATGCTTCATTCTCGAGTCGGTTGAGGGACCGCGACGCCTAACCAGGTACACGTTTCTAGGATTTGACCCGCAGAAGATCATTCGAGCTTCTAAGAATCAGGCTGAGATCCTCGATCGACAGAGAGCGGAAAGACGGATCGAGAAATGTCAAGACCCTCTAGCTCTGCTAGCCAATCTCAGCAGCCCGGTCAAAGAGCGAAAACCAGCCGATAGATACGCTGGGGGCTTAGTCGGATATGCATCCTATGACCTCGTACGCTCCTTTGAAAGAATCCTTAGAGTGGGAAGCAAAGGCAACGGGTTCCCCGATGTAGAATTCGGACTCTTTGAAGACGGTATCGTCTTCGACCACATCACTGGCAAAACACACTACTTCTACCGAGAGGAAAACAGAATAGAAAAAGCGGAGGAGCTACTGAACGATTCTGCCGGCAACGATCTGGTTAGCTTTGGGAAGCCGAAGTCGAATGTGAGCCAGGATGATTTCTGCGAACGAGTCGAAGAGGCCAAGGAGTTCATTGAATCAGGCGACGTTTTCCAGGTTGTTCTGTCGAAGAGATACAAGATTCCGTTCAAGGGTTCGCTCCTCCGGTTCTACAGGTCGCTGAGGAGGATCAACCCGTCTCCGTACATGTACTACCTCAAGTTTGGCGACAGGGAAATAGTCGGATCCAGCCCAGAAATGCTAGCCCGTAAGATCGGTCGCAATGCGGAGAGCTTCCCTATCGCTGGAACGCGGCCCTTCACTGGGGATTCTGCGCGAAACAAAGCACTGGCGGCCGAATTGCTTCAGGACGAAAAAGAACGAGCGGAACACGTGATGCTCGTCGACTTGGCCCGGAATGATCTTGGTAGAGTCTGCGATTACGGGACCGTCAAAGTTCCCGAGTTTATGAGAGTTCAGGGCTACAGCCATGTCCAACACATTGTTTCCAGAGTTACGGGACAACTGAGAAAGAACACAACTAGCTTCGACTTGTTCAGGGCCGTCTTTCCTGCTGGCACGGTTTCAGGAGCCCCGAAAGTTCGGGCGATGGAGATCATCGAGGAACTGGAAACCACCGCGAGGGGTCCTTACGCTGGAGCCGTCGGCTACTTCTCTGCGAATGGAAGCGCTGATTTCGCCATAACAATCAGAACCCTTTGCGCCCAAGACGGGTATTGCTATCTCCAAGCCGGGGCGGGAATAGTTGCTGATTCGGTCCCTGACCGGGAATGGATCGAGTCGGAGAGGAAGACGGCTGCATTGTTCACGGGTATGGAACAAGCCCAGGAGGAAGACCGGTGAAGGTTCTGATCCTCGACAACTATGACAGCTTCGTCTACAACCTGGCCCAGTACGTTGGTGAGATTGCAGACAAGGTTGTCGTGAAACGAAACGATGAGATTGATGTCGCAGGTGTCAAGGAACTCTCACCTGACAGGATCATAATCTCCCCCGGCCCCGGCACTCCCAGCAATACCCGGTACTTCGGGACGTGCACAGCTATCCTCCGAGAAGTGAGCAACGAAACCCCGACTCTGGGCGTCTGCTTAGGACATCAAGGCATTGTTCACGCGTTCGGCGGCAGAATAGTTCGAGCAAGGAGACTCCGCCACGGCAAGACCAGCCCAATTAGACACGATGGAAAAGGGGTTCTCCGTGGAGTAAAGAGTCCTTTCGAGGCTACGAGATATCATTCGCTTGTCGCGGAAAGAAAGAGCCTACCAAAAAACCTCGAAGTGACCGCACAGTCCATCGATGACAATGAGATAATGGGTGTTCGACATCGAGAACTCCCGATTGAAGGAGTCCAGTTCCATCCAGAGTCTATCCTTACGGTGCCAGGGCATCGGATCATCGAGAACTTCCTGGAGGATTGACAGGAATGATCAAAGAATGCATTCCGCTACTCCTTGACAACCACGAATTGACGCCCGATCAGGCGAAGGCTACAATGAAGGAAATCATGTCTGGAGAGGCGACATCATCGCAGGTCGCTGCTTTCCTAATAGGATTGAAGAAAAAGCGGGAGACAACTGACGAGGTCACCGCCCTAGCGCAAGTAATGAGGGACTTCAGCCATAGAATCCACCCGAAAATAAACGGCCACCTATTGGATAATTGCGGGACCGGCGGGGACAGAACGAAAACGTTCAATGTCAGCACCACCGCGGCATTCGTAATCGCGGCAGCCGGTGTTCCGGTGGCAAAACATGGCAATCGATCGTTCACAAGCAAATGCGGAAGCGCAGACGTTCTCGAACAATTGGGCCTGAACCTGAACATGGGAGCAGAGCTGGTCGAGCGAGCGATCGAAGAGATCGGAATCGGGTTCATGTTCGCACCCAACTTCCATCCCGCGATGAAAAATGTAGCCTCAGTGAGACGCGAGATAGGCGTACGCACCGTATTCAACATCCTCGGCCCCCTAACGAACCCTGCAGGGGCAAATGCCCAGCTGATAGGAGTCTACGACAGTGAGCTTCTAGAGCCGATGTGCCTCGCAGCGCACAACTTGGGAGCAAAATCCGTGATGACCGTCTATGGCCTCGATGGAGTCGATGAGATTTCCATCACGGGTAAAACAATCATTGTAAGGCGTCAAAACGGAAGAATATTCCGAGACGAAGTGGAGCCAGAGGATCTCGGCTTCAAGAGAAGCACAGCCGAGGAGGTTGCCGGATCGGACCCGGAGGAGAACGCACGCCTCATGGCCAAAATCCTATCAGGACATCTAGGACAGAACGATCCCCGCGTCCAAATGGTCTTAGCGAACGCGGCGGCAGGACTCGTATTGTGCGAAAAAGCCGAGAACTTCACAGAGGGAGTCGAGATAGCTTACAAAGCTGTGAGCGATGGAAAGCCATTCCAAAAACTGTATCAGCTTGTAGAGTTCTCGGGCGGAGAGACTCACCGGCTCAAGAACCTGGCTTGACATTCTTGGTAGACCATTTGCCTGAGCTTGCCGAAAAGGCCAAAGCTAGGGTCAAACGAGGCTACTACGACAACGTGGGAACCGCTAACACGTCCCGCAGAGGCTTGGTCAAAGCGATCCAAGAAAGCAGAAAGATACCGGTTATCACGGAGATAAAATACGCTTCTCCTTCCACTGGAAAAATCAGAGAATCTGGAAACCCACTTCAAATTGCGAAGGCAATGTTGAGCGGCGGAGCTTGTGCGATCTCTGTTCTTACGGACCCTGAGAACTTTGATGGTGATTTAGACACACTGGTTACAATCAGCCGAGAAATAGAGGCGCCTACGATAATGAAGGACATCATCGTGTCACCCGAGCAACTCCTTGCTGCGGCGAGGGCGGGAGCAAGTGCGGTCGTATTGATTTCTGAAATCTTCAGCAGAAAATTGTCCGGCGTTGGACTCCATAGTATGATTCTTGAGGCTAATCGGCTTGGGCTGGAGCTCTCAGTAGAGGCGAACAGCGCGAGCGAGTTTGAGAGCGTTCGGAGATTCAGACCTGACCTTTACGGTATCAATAATCGCAATCTATCTACATTCCAGTTGGACTTGTCTACTACTGAGAAGATCCTTGCGGAGAACGTCGACATGGATAGGCCGGTCGTTTCTGAGAGTGGGATAGAATCTCCGCATGATATTAGACGGCTCAAGGCCGCGGGCGCTGACGCCTTTCTTGTGGGTACTTCGATAATGAAATCGTCCGATATCGAGGGTAAGGTGAGAGAGCTGGTTAACGCTTGAAGAAACTCGCAGAACCTAGAACACGTTCGAAGCCAGGTAAGTTCGGAAAATACGGCGGGCAGTATGTCCCCGAGACCTTGATGGAACCTCTGAGGGCACTTGAGGAAGCGTACAACCGGTTCTCGCGCGATCCCTCGTTCAAGAAGGAGTTGGCGAGATGGCTGGACAGTTTCGCTGGCAGACCTACGCCGCTGTATCTCGCTGCCAATATGACTAGACATGTCGGAGGCGCCAAGATTTACCTGAAGAGAGAGGACCTTCTGCACGGTGGCGCCCACAAGATCAACAATACTCTCGGCCAAGCTCTCCTCGCCAAGAAAATGGGGAAGCGGAGAATAATTGCTGAAACAGGGGCGGGACAACATGGGGTTGCCACCGCCATGGCATGCGCGGCTCTGGGATTGCACGCGGAAGTCTACATGGGAAGCGAGGACATGGACCGACAGAAATTGAACTTGTACCGGATGAAGATGCTCGGCGCCAAGGTGCATCCTGTCGAGTCCGGGTCCAAGACCTTGAAGGACGCGATCAATGAAGCGTTGAGGGACTGGGTTACAAATGTTCAGGATACGTACTATCTTCTGGGATCGGTCGTGGGACCACATCCTTACCCGACAATGGTTCGGGACTTTCAGAGGGTGATCGGGAAGGAGGCTCGGAAGCAGATCGTGCAAACAGAGGGTAAGCTCCCGAAAGCTGTGGTTGCCTGTGTCGGTGGGGGAAGCAATTCGATCGGAATCTTCCATTCGTTTTTGCACGATCTGGATGTCGACCTTTACGGAGTCGAGGCTGGCGGCGAAGGTTTGTCGCCGGGACAAAACGCGGCACCGTTGGTTGCCGGACGCGAAGGGGTCCTGCATGGCATGATGACCTATGTTCTGCAGGACCAAGTGGGACAGGTGCAGACGACCCGGAGTATTTCAGCCGGACTTGACTATCCCGGGGTCGGGCCGGAACACGCCTTCCTCATGAACGCGGGGCGAGCCAAGTATGTTGCAGTGTCCGATGAGGAGGCTCTGGACGCTTTCAAGAATCTCTCACAACTGGAGGGGATCATGCCTGCTTTGGAATCGGCCCACGCTATCAGTTACGCGATGAAGTTGGCGAAGAGTCTCGGGACAAAGGATTCGATCATC
>Ga0209236_1002963_pt1 | contig 10363 bp, 10 predicted proteins | sample GraSoi013_1_40cm_FD_185819 | JGI IMG/M metagenome (GOLD analysis project Ga0209236, IMG submission 185819) | Grasslands soil microbial communities from the Angelo Coastal Reserve, California, USA - Sample 09_27_2013_1_40cm (SPAdes) (version 2) | ecosystem: Environmental > Terrestrial > Soil >... | reverse complement strand
AGAAGGAAGGCTGTTGATTTCGTCCTTCCTCTTTGAAGAAAAGATGAGGCGCTCACATCTCACGTTGGTCCAAGAGACGTGAGGCTTCAGGGGATTTTTCTTCGCGGTGTTGGGTCTTTGCGCTTAGAGACTGGCCGGTGCGAGTGCTAGCTGCGAGTTCGTATCGGAGTTGCTTGTGACGGTTTGTGCTGCCTGTTGGATCAAGCCGCTGACCGCTGGGGCGTGGGATATCATTGCGAGGTGAGATGCTCTGACCTGTACGATGGTGGAGCCGGCGCGCTGGGCCATGAAGAGCTGGGCCCATGATGGGATTGCCTGGTCAATTGTTCCGACGAGATACCAGGACGGGATCGTCTTCCATGCAGGAGCTCCAGACTTTTCTGGCAGAACGCTGAGTGAAAGCGCGCGTTGGGTGGATGCGAGGATCGCTCCTTGGCTGGGCGGGAGATCGTTGGCGAAACACGATGGGAAGAGGCTTTGCTTGACATAGGTGTCAACGTCGCCGCCTGTCAATGGCACGAAGTTGAAGACTTGGGTCGGATCTCCCGCGAGGCAGGAGGGGGATAGGCCGGGCGGGGACGGGATACTGGATAATTGTCCTAGCGATTCTCCCTGGTCAGGCGCGAACGCATCCACGAAGACTAGTGCTTTGACGTTCGGGTTTCCGGTTGCCGCGTTTGTGATGACTGCGCCTCCATACGAGTGTCCGACGAGCACGATTGGTCCTGTGATGGTGTGGAGAAAATCAGCGATATAGGCGGAGTCGGAGGTTAGACCGCGCAACGGGTTGGCAGGGGCATAAACCGTGTATCCCTTGTCTTGGAGGAGGGCGATGACGCGGCTCCAGCTTGAGCCGTCAGCCCAAGCACCATGGACGAGAACAATGGAGGGTTTCGCTGCGGATACGGTATCGGATTTCGCGGCTACAACATACGCTGGAATGAGTATCAGGGCGAGTATTGCTAACGGTATGACCTTTTTCATATCTATCAATTCACCTCTTTTTGTTGATGGCTTGTTTCTCGAACGTGAGTATGTGATAAACTAACAAGTAAGCAGGACGGATAGTTGCAAAAAACACACCCTGAAATGGGAATAATAGGATTTCAGAGCACAAACAACGACTCGGAATTGGTTTATCTTATCCGGTCTCCTTTCAGGACCTAGAAGACATGCGGGTAGGAACACCTCGTCCGACAAACGTGACGGTATTAGCCGTACTGGCCATCATACTAGGCGTCTTTTCCATCCTTTCGGGTCTCGAGGCAATTCTGCTCGGGTTCGTGGTGGCACCTTATGTGGGCTTCGCCGGGACTTTTTTGCTCGGCCTCGGGCCTGTAGGATTCGTATCCGGGTTGTTGGGAATAGTGTACGGTATTGGATTCCTGAAAAGGAAAGGATGGTCATGGACACTAGGCATGGTTGTTGCATTCGTCAGCCTTGTATCTAGCATTGTGTTGATCGGGCTGTTATTCACCTCTAGTCCTGTTGAAGTAATAGGCTCGTTCGTTGCCTTCCTCTTTTCTCTCACCGCCTTCATTTCTGTCACAACCAGCTCGGTGACAACCTTCTTCCTAACAAGGCCACATGTGAAAGCCTTCTTCTGAAGAGGCCCCGCTACGGAGACTCACGCGAAGCTCAAGGAGGTGAATTGATGCAGAAAGACCCAGTATGTGGAATGATGGTGGATGAGAAAAAGACGAAGCTAACCTCGAAACATGACAACAAGACCTTCTACTTCTGTTCAGCCGAATGTAAAGCAACCTTCGACAAAGACCCCCATAAACACGGACACATGTAGAAGATCAACGAGGATTGTTCCATGATGGATGATAGCGGTCACTCACAACACGACAGGAACCGGAAGACTGTCGAATACACCTGTCCAATGCATCCCGAGGTTAGATCATCATCTCCGGGTAACTGCTCAAAGTGCGGGATGCGACTTGTTCCGGTCAAGATGAAAGAAGGCGGAATGACCGGTCACGAGCGTGGGCATGTAATGAAGCCCGCGTCCCAGATGTCTCGCTGGGAGAAGTTCAGGATGAGCATGACCATGACGATGGGCATGGAGCACACTGGTGTTGCGGGCCGAGAAATGGCGAGGCTGATGGAGCTGGATATTCGCCAGAAATTCTTCTTCGCACTGATACTATCAATCCCAATCATCCTATACTCGCCTCTCGGAAAGCTGATCTTCGGGTCTCAGCCACCAGCCCCGATACCGGTTCCTTGGATTCTCTTTCTCCTGACAACTCCCGTGTTTTTCTATTCGGGCTGGATTTTCCTCTATTCAAGCGTCAAGGCTCTTCAAAGTCGAACATTGAACATGTCAGTTCTTATCGCTGTGGGCATAACGGCAGCGTACAGTTTCAGCGTTCTCCTTACGATTCTTCAGAGCGCTGATTCCTATTACGAGGCAGCCGCGTTACTGGTGACTTTCGTTCTCTTTGGTCACTGGATGGAGATGAGATCTCGGCGCGGCACAACCGATGCCTTGCAAGCGTTGCTCCAGCTGGTTCCGCCGCAGGCTAGAGTTGTCAGAGATGGAAGTGAGATTCTCGTTTCAACTTCAGAGTTGGAAGTTGGCGACATCATTGTTCTGAAGCCTGGGGATCGGGTGCCTGTTGACGGGACAATAGTTGATGGTGAGACGGCGATCGACGAATCTCTGGTGACAGGCGAATCCCTTCCAGTTGCGAAGAAGAATGGAGATATTGTCATTGGCGGATCCATCAACCAATCCGGGTCCGTTAGGTTTGAGGCGACAAAAGTTGGTGATGAGACGGCTCTCGCGCAGATCGTAAAAATGGTTGAAGCCGCTCAGAATTCTAAAGCGCCGGGTCAAAGGCTGGCGGACAGGTTTGCTCAGTATCTTGTTGTCCTTGCGATCAGTGCGGGTCTTGTGACGTTTCTGGTTTGGTTTGCGGTTGCTCGTCAGCCAGTACTCTTCGCCCTGACCTTCGCGATCTCCGCCATAGTGATAGCTTGCCCTGATGCTCTGGGCTTAGCGACGCCAACCGCGGTTGCTGTCGGAACCGGTCTCGGCGCGAAACACAACATTCTGATCAAAGACGCTCCAACGCTTGAAGGAGTCTCAAAGATCCAATCGGTAGTTTTCGATAAGACTGGGACGCTGACGGAGGGTAAGCCGAGAATCTCGGAAATCGCCACTGTTCAAGGGTGGGAAGAGAGGGAGGTTCTCAGTCTCGTTGGGGGAGCTGAAGCTGACTCCAACCATCCACTGAGCACTGCTGTGCTTGACGAGGTGAAGAGGAGAGGGTTGAAGTTAGCGGGAGGGATCGAGCGGTTCGAAAACATGTCCGGTCTGGGAGTCAGCGCAACCGTCGATGGGAGGAAGGTGCTCGTGGGGACTGTGAAGCTGATGAATCAGAGCGGTATTGATATTGCTCCTCTCCGAGAAAAGATCGGTGAATTTGTTGAGAGGGGCGAGACGATAATGGTTCTCGCTGTTGATGGCAGAGTAATCGCGGCTATTGGCGCGGCTGATAATGTAAAGCCGACGGCTCAGGTGGCAGTGTCGCGGCTTAACCAACTCGGGATCGAGACGGCCATGATTACGGGGGATAACCAAACAACAGCCGAAGCGGTCGCCGGAGCGGTTGGAATCAAGAGAGTATTTGCGGATGTCCTCCCACAAGACAAAGCAACATTCATCAAGAAACTGCAAGATGAAGGAAAGTTTGTTGCGATGGTAGGGGATGGCGTGAATGATGCGCCAGCTCTGGCTCAAGCAGATGTCGGCATTGCAATCGGGGCCGGCACGGATGTGGCGATAGAGACGGCGAAAGTAGTCTTGATGAAATCCGATCCTTCAGATGTCTTGCGGGCGATAAGACTGAGTAAAGCAACTGTCACGAAGATGAAGCAGAACCTCTTCTGGGCTTCATTCTACAACATCCTCGCAATCCCCGTGGCGGCCGGTATCCTTTATCCCAACTTTGGAATAATCCTCCGACCCGAGATCTCCGCCCTACTCATGAGCGCATCCTCGATAATCGTCGCCACAAACGCCGTTCTGCTAAAGAGAACGGAAAAGAACCTTGTCGCCATCTAGGCAAAGTTCTTCCAACTCTCCAGACTAGGGTCCCAACGTGACAACGCGAGAAGATGGTAAATCACCGGCAAGTCTCGCGCGGACGCTTGGACGTAGCACGGCTACGCTCATGACTGCCGCGATGATTGTTGGGACGGGAATCTTTGGGGCGATTGGGCCTGCGACGGCCAAAGCTGGGAGCGGCATTCTTCTAGCGATGACAATAGGGGGCATTGTAGCCCTCTTCACCGGAATCAGTGCCGCACAATTAGGTATCAACTACCCGAAAGAAGGTGGCGCATTTACTTGGGCTCGAGAACTCAATCACGAGACGATCGGGTTCATCGCCGGCATGGCATATCTCGGAAAAGCACTCTTCTCGCTCAGCGTAATCTCACTCGCCTTCGCCGAATACTCTAGGCAGATAGTTCCAACATTGCCGATTCCCCTCCTGGCGGCTAGCGTTGTTGTAGCGGTCCTGGTGCTGAACCTGTTCAACGTCAGTCTAACCACCAAAGTCTTGATCGGCCTAATGCTGGTGAATGTTTCTCTGTTGGGACTCTATGTCGCTCTGGCGGCGCCTGCTGTAACTGTTGCTCACTTTAGCAATCCATTAGGCGATAATGGGGTCGTAGGCGTTTTTGCTGGGGCGGCGCTGTTTTTCTGGACTTGGGACGGGTTCATGCGTACGGCAATAATGGCGGGTGAAGTGAAGAATCCCCGGCGCACAATTCCAGTAGCAATTCTAGGCGGAATCGGTATTGCGGCCGTAGTTTTCCTAGCTGTTGGCGCGACGACGCTCGGTGTTCTTGGTCCTCAGTCGATGGGGCTGGATAACGTTCCTCTATTCAGAGCAGCCACTCAGGCGATTGGAATTTGGGGAGGGGGACTGATTCTCTTGACTGCTTGGACAGCCTCCCTCAGTGAGCTAGTTGGTGACATGCTCGCGGCTTCACGGGTCACATTCACTCTGGGTGAGGCAGGTGAACTGCCAGGTTGGCTGGGAAAAGTGCACTCGGGAGCCAGGGTCCCCCGCAACGCAGTTCTTGTCCTTGGTTTGGTTGTTGTTGTGCTTGTGTCGATCTTCAACCTCCGCAGCGTACTAGCCGTGGCAAGCGTGTTCACGCTCGTATGGTACATCATAACCCAATACTCCGCCCTTCAGTTGCACAAAGAACAACGACTAACAACACCGCTATTCACATGGCTCGGCCTAGCAGGATGCGCGGCTCTCTTCTGGTCTCTCCCCAGCTGGGCTAGCATCATCGGACTGACAACGCTCGCTCTTCTCACGGGGATTCGATGGCTAACTCTCCATCGTGCAAAGAAGTTGAAGACTCAACATGATCGCGTCCCAGTGGCGACGGACTTGGCCCAGTAGGGTAGAGAGTTTCTTGGCTTGCGGGAAAGATAGGTTTGAACCGAACAAAGAGGGTAATCGAGCCCTTGAAAAAAGGGACTCGATTGGACTTAGCCTCGTTTCATGCGGTGAGGGGTCTCTCCTTGAGTTGGGGAACTTCGAAGAATGGTGCAAGGGTTGCCTTCACAGCCCGTTGTGCCTCAACGCCGAGTTGTTCGAAGCCCTTCCCGCAGAATGGGCAGTTTTCGAACTCTCCGCGGTTAGCTTGCTTTGCAAACCATTCTCCACAATGCCAACACTTCACTACTGCTGTAACACACATTTCTCATCCTTCACCTCCTTTTGTCACTGATACCATTTCCATCGCCTTTCGACAAGGTAGAAGACAGCTGCTCCAATTATCATTACTGTCTCTTCGCTTGCGATAAGTAACGGAACCAATGCTTCTAGGGGTATGTTGAACAGTACGTGCAACATCCACGAAACACTGAGACCAATGACAGCAGCATAGACGAGCCCAGCGAGCAGATAGTTTCTCTTGAAGGCTCTTGCAACTCCGTAGGCGAGTAGTCCGCCAAGGATGTTCATCAGTGGCATGAATCCTAGCTCGTAGATTCCTGCAAAGGGCGAGATCAGGTTGCCGAGGAAGTTTCCTAGTGCGAACGCGAAGGCTAAGGTCCATCTCTTGGCAATGGCGGGCTTGAGACCCTCAGCTATCCTGAATTGTACTGCAGCGAAGCTCAATCCTGGCAAGAGCCAGACAAGGACAGTGTATAGCGCTGCGAATACTGCTATTTGGGAAAGAGCTCTGGTGTCGAAGTATTTTCGTAGAAAGTACTGCTCTTCTCTGCGTAGTGGTCCTGTTATTTTCTGTTCTACCTCCCTACTCCGGGATTTATTCCGGGCGCAACGGGTGGGAGGCCCCACTCACGCGCCTAAGAATTTCCGCTCGATGAATAGTTATAATGTTTGTCCAACTAGCTAGACAAGCGAATCATAGATCATGTCTGTACACTTGTCGCTTGCATGGCAGAGATTATCGGCTCGACTTCAGAGGTCATTCGGGCCACTCTACCATCTTCCAGCATCAGAATCATGTTACAGTTCCTCAGAGTACTTGGACGATGGGCGATCATCAGGGTGGTCCTGTCTTTCATCAATTCTTGAATGGTGTCGAGGATCGCCGTTTCAGTATGAACGTCCAGTGAGCTGGTGGGCTCGTCGAGTATTAGGATGGGCGCGTTCTTGAGAAAGGCGCGGGCTAGTGATATTCGCTGACGCTCTCCCCCAGACAGCTTCATTCCTCGTTCACCTACTAACGTGTCGTATCCATTTGGTAAACTCGTAATGAAGTCGTGAGCTTTCGCGGCGGTTGCTGCTGCAACAACCTCGTCCATGGATGCGTTGGGCCGTGCGAAGCGAATGTTCTCAGCTACGGTCGTTGAGAATAGTACAGTCTCCTGGTGTACCACTGCAAACTGGTTTCGCAGATCGGCCAGCTTGTAATCTTTCAGGTCAATATCGTCCAGAGTGATCACTCCCTTAGTGGGGTCGAAGAGGCGTAGCATGAGGGTTGAGAGTGTGGTCTTACCTGAACCGGTGGGACCGACCACGCCGAGACAGCTGCCGGATGGCAGCGAGAAGGATACGTCTTGGAGTACTGGATGATCTTTTGTGTACTCGAATGATACTTTCCGGAAGGCGATCTCGCCTCTGGCTCTCGCTAGGGGAAGCGCATTCGGTGACTCGGGTACGTCGGGTTTCTCGTCGAGTACAGCGCGATATCTTTCTACTCCGGTCAACGACATTTGAATGTCGAGTATTGACGCTCCTACGTTCCTTAGGGGAGTGTAGAGCTGGGTCACGTAGTAGTTGACGACTAGAAGGCTTCCGAGGGTTAGTATGCCTGCTTGGACGTGGCCGATGCCTATGTAGAGCACAGCCGCGAGACCGGAGGCGGTGACAATGCCCACGAGTAGACTGTAAAAGGCGCTGTCTACTTGGACCTTGAGCTGTGCAGACAGGCTCTCACTGTAGTGGGAGACTAGTTGCTGGTTCTTCCGTTCCTCCTGACCGTAGGATTTCACCAGTCTGGAAGCGCTTAGGCTCTCTTGAGCCACTTCCATAGCCGCGCTCTCGGAGGCTCTATACTTCCGCCATCCGGCGCGAATCCGGGGCCGGAATGCCACGGTTAGAAGGAACATCAGGGGAGAGACGAGCAGCGCGATCAGGGCAAGCTGCCAGTCCAAGTAGACCATGACAAGGATCATTGCGGCAAGAGTCAGGATGGACGTGGTTAGGGGAATTATATTGTCAATTCCGAACGATCGTAGCATCGGGGCATCGTTCAGAGTACGATACGCTGAGTCTGAAGCCCCCATAGTATCATGGTACGCGATCGAGAGACGCTGCATCTGACGAAACAGATGGGCTCGCACGTCGAGGGTCATCCGATTTCCGACCTTGTTGCTGTACCAGACATTCACCAAGTTCTGCAGGTAGGTCAGGACTGCGGCTCCAAGAAGTATGCTAATGGCCAGCGAAATGCCAAGACTCTTGGAGGCTTGTGATCCTACGAAAATTGTGAGATATCCGGGCAGAGGCTGAGAACCGAGAACATTGTCAACCAAGAGCTTGATCGGCAGTGGAAAGATCAGGGCTATTGGTACTGCTAGCAGCGATATTACTAGTAGAGCTGCGAGGGGCCAGAGATAGGGTCGAAGATCCTCAAACGCTCGCTTGAGCGGACGTGACCTCAACATACCAGTGATCTGGGGGATCGGTGGAATAAACCTGTGTGACTAAGTCCCATAATCGTAGGTCCGGGCGCCTCAAGCCCTTAAGACCACAGCCTCGCTACTGATAGTTTGATCGCCCTTCAACGCCTGCTCTAGTTTCATCCTTCGAGCGATAATAAGCAAAATGACTCCTATGATGACGAGCGCGATACCAGAAAAGAACACGAAAACGCCCATCCACGGTGATCCACCGGGAACGCACTGGTTGGGTGGACAATTTGTGACGGAAGTACCCAGTAGAGTGAAGATAATCAGCAAGCATCCGACGATGATGAGCGTGAATCCTAGTGTCCGGAGGGTATGCTTGCCAAGTCGAGGCAACGTGCTCCCCCTGTAAGTTGGAATTAGGAGCTTTCAGAAAAGTCAGTCGGTAGAACCTTAGGCCCCTCCAGGTCAAAGGTGACCGCGTCGAGGTAGGCTCCGGGACCAAGATGTATCGTTTCTCATTATATATGTACGTCTCAATGATGAGATATATTTATATATTCACCAACACGAAGAATCATTCATGATGCTGGGGCCGGAGCTCGCGATGGCAGAAGGGCTAGGAGAGAAGCCAGTCCACCACATGGATGAACTGAGCAAAATAACTGGATCTCGAGCGACAGCGTATAGGATACTGGCCAAACTCCGAGCGGCAGGATTCACAGAGCAAGTCAAAGAAGGCTATTTCACAATTCGGTCCAGCCTGTTTCAACCATTCAATCTGTGGCCAAGTCTCCTTCCGTCATTGCAAGCCCTGAAGCAAGCGCGATTCTTTGGCTCGTCCTACAATGAGAACGATGCAAGAGTCGCGCGGCAAATATTGAAAGGCGCAGTAACATTGGACTATCGCGCATACGAACTTACGAAGCTTCAGTCTCCACATCTGTTTTTCATCTACGTTAACGACCCTGACTATGCAGCAAGAACATTGAGAGAACACAAGTTTTCGGAGGGCACCCAAGGTAGGGTGGTTGTCATACCACGGACGGGAGCCTTTGGAAACGAAATTCAGCGCGTCTATCTTGATTGTATTGCCTATGGAGGAAGAAGTTTGCTCGATGCCATAGCGGTTGAGATCCTCTACAGTGAAAGCCTAGATCCTCGTGTAAGAGGATCCTTCAAGGCCGGCGATGTGCTGAAGGTTAGAGAAGAGCTTGCCCAGCAAACTGGAACAAGAAGCAATTAGGATAACCGATGAGCTGGGCGCAGTGGTTTTTGTCGGCGCTCTTGCCGTAAACCATTATTCCGATTATCGAACCACGAGAGACATTGACCTAGCGACAACAGCACCGTTGAATGAACCGAAACTGATCGGTTTAGGATACGTAAGATGGCAAGAATCTAGAACATCCTGGGTCACTCCCCGTGGAGTCAAGGTCGATTTCTACACAAGAGACGTAGGACGGATACCTGTAACTTGGATTATGGAGAAAGCAATTCGAGTAAAGTTTGGCAAGAAGGAAATCAAAGTGATATGTCTGGAGGGACTAGTACTTGCAAAGCATAGAGCAGGACGCACGACGGACGTGGCGGACCTAACGCAATTGTTGACCCATCGAGGTGGGACTATTCGGTGGGATCTTATGGCCGAAATCGCCGAAGAATACGAAATTGTCGAGTTGAAGCAAATCTCTAAGGCCCTTGCACGCTAACATGTCGTGCGAAGAGCAGACCCTTTTCTGGGCTTCATTCTACAACATCCTCGCAATACCCGTCGCCGCCGGCATCCTCTATCCAAACTTTGGAATAATCCTCCGACCCGAGCTCTCCGCCTGCTCATGAGCGCATCTTCGATAATCGTCGCGACCAACGCAGTTCTGTTGAAAAGGGCGGAAAAGGCCTCGTCACTGTATAGGCTTAGGAAGGTAAGGCGAAAGGTTGCGGCTTAGTAGAAAGTTTCTAGAAAAAAGTTGGGAGGGAGGATCTAGTGGACTTGGATGTTGCCGCCTTGGAGTGTGCCAGCTTTTGAGTAGCCGGTTCCGAGTGTTATGGCGAAGGTGTCTTTTCCAGCGCCTGGTTCTGCTTTGTCTTGGACGGTGATTGTGAAGCTGGTCGCGATGTTGTTGCTGGTTCCTGTTCCTTTGAAGGTGACTGTTTTGCCGTTGAAGGTGGCTGAGGTTATGAGGCTGGTTCTGAAGTCTACGCCTCCAGCCGTGTCCTGGT
>Ga0209236_1002962_pt1 | contig 10364 bp, 10 predicted proteins | sample GraSoi013_1_40cm_FD_185819 | JGI IMG/M metagenome (GOLD analysis project Ga0209236, IMG submission 185819) | Grasslands soil microbial communities from the Angelo Coastal Reserve, California, USA - Sample 09_27_2013_1_40cm (SPAdes) (version 2) | ecosystem: Environmental > Terrestrial > Soil >... | reverse complement strand
AAGCTCCAGGGCCAGACGACGTGGGTGTTCAAGGTGCGCCAGGGCGTCAAGTGGCACAACGGCGACCCCTTCAGCTCGGCCGACGCGAAGTTCAGCATCGAGCGCACGTACGATCCCAATGCCAAAATGCGGGTCAGCACCGTCTTCACGACCGTGGAGAGGATCGAGGCGCCGGACGCGGCGACGCTGGTCATCCACACGAAGAAGCCCGATCCGCTGCTGCCGGCGCGACTCGGGTTCTACGGCGGGCAGATCGTGCCCAAGAAATATCTGGACGCCGTCGGCCCCGACACCTTCGGCCAGAAGCCGATCGGCACGGGACCCGTGCGCTTCGTCTCGTGGACGAAAGACGACAGGGTCGTGCTCGAGGCGAACCCGGACTACTGGGGCGGCCGTGTGGACTTCGATCGGCTCATCGTTCGGGCCTTGCCCGAGATGGCACCCCGCGTGGCGGCCCTGCTCAAGGGCGAGGTGGACCTGATCACCCAGGTTCCGCCCGACCAGGGTGAGCGAATCAAGGCCAACGCCAGCACCGTCGTGAGCGGCGCGCTCTACGGCGGGCTCTACGTCCTCGCCGTGAACTCTGGGCGGCCGCCGCTCGACAATCCGCTGGTGAAGCAGGCGCTCTCCCTGGCCATCGACCGAGAGGTCATCGTCAAGGAGCTGTGGCGAGGGCGAGGCGTCGTTCCCAGCGGCCCCATCGCCAAGGGCGACAATCATTTCGACCCCTCGCTCCCGGCGCTCGCCTACGATCCGAAGGAAGCCCGCGAGCGTCTGCGCAAGGCCGGCTACAAGAACGAGGAGATCGTCATCGAGACCACCGCGGGCTACATGGCGGGCGACAAGCCCATGGCCGAGGCGGTCCAGGCCATGTGGCGTGACGCGGGGGTCAACGCCAAGGTCGAGGTCCTCGAATACTCCGTGCGTGCCCAGAAGAACCGCGACAAGAGCTTCAAGGGCGTGTGGTGGTCGGACCCGACGTCCACGCTGCGCGACCCCGACGGCATGATGTGGCGCCTGCTCGGTCCGGGCGCGCCCCAGGATTACTGGCGTCATCCCGAGTTCGACGAGCTCGGCAACGCCGCCCGCTTCTCGGTCGACGAGAAGTTTCGCGCCGACGCGTACCGGAAGATGACCAAGATCTCCCTGGAGCACTTTCCATGGATTCCGGTGATCCAACCGTACGAGGACTACGGGCTCCAGAAACGCGTTGAGTGGACGCCGGACCCGCTCCAGCAGCTCGAGATCAGGCGCTTCAACTTCAAGTTCCGCCGCGCGTAGACCGGCTCCCGGGGGCGGAGCCCGGCCGGCTCCGCCCCCGCGCCTATGCGCGGGCTCCTCCCGTTCCTCGCTTCCCGGCTCCTCCGCGCCCTCGTCGCGCTGTGGCTCGTCTCGACCGTCGTCTTCGTCGTCATGCGTCTCTCGGGCGATCCGGTGCCGTTACTCTTGCCCCCCGACGCCCCGCGCAGCGAGATCTTCCGCGTCCGCGCCGAGCTCGGCCTCGACCGTCCCGTGCTCGTCCAGTACGCCATCTTCCTCGGCAACGTGCTCCGCGGGGACTTCGGTCGGTCGATCCACTTCCGGCAGTCTGCGTTCCGGGTGGTCGCCGGTTACCTGCCGGCGACGATCGAGCTCGGTCTCTCGGCGTTCGTCCTTGCGGCGGTCGTCGCGCTGCCCATCGGCGTGCTCTCCGCGGTCCGGCGCAACTCGGCGGTCGACCAGGCCACCATGGGGCTGGCGCTCGTGGGACAGTCAGCGCCGACGTTCTTCATCGGGATCCTCCTGATCCTGGTCGTTTCGCTGAACCTCGGCCTCCTGCCGACCTCGGGCCGGGGGGACTGGCGAAACCTGGTGCTGCCGGCGCTCACGCTCGGCGCCTTCGCCATGGCCTCGATCGCCCGGCTCACCCGGTCGGCCGTGCTCGAGGTGCTGAGCGCGGACTATATCCGGACCGCCCGCGCCAAGGGCGTGTCCGAGGCGCTGGTGGTCGTCAAGCACACGCTCAAGAACGCGGCCGTGCCGATCGTCACGATCACCGGGCTCCAGTTCGGCACCTTGCTCGGCGGGGCCGTGGTGACGGAGACGGTGTTCGCGTGGCCGGGCATCGGGCGGCTCGCGATCCAGTCGATCTACAACCGCGATTACCCGGTCGTGCAGTGCACGGTGTTCCTGTCCGCCGTGCTCTTCATCGTGATCAATTTCTGCATCGACCTGATCTATGGACTCCTCGATCCCCGTGTCCGCGCGAGCTGAGCTGGCGCCGGCCGAGGTGACGGCGGTCCGCTCGAGCCGCGCGCGCCGGACCCGCTGGATGGCGCTCGGCGGCGGCGCGTTCGTGCTGCTGCTGGTCGTGACCGCGTTGGCCGCGCCCCTGATCGCGCCGCACGATCCCGTGCGCCAGTCGCTGCGGGCGCGGCTGGCGGCGCCCACGCTCACCGGCGCCGACGGCAAGGCGCACTTGCTCGGCACCGACCATCTCGGGCGCGACGTCCTCTCGCGCACGATCCACGGCGCGCGGGTCTCGCTGCTGGTCGGCTTCGCGGCGGTGGTGGTCGGCGGGATCGTCGGCGCCACGCTCGGCCTCCTGGCCGGGTTCCGTGGCGGCTGGGCCGACAGCATGATCATGACGCTCGCCGATGCCCAGCTCGCATTCCCCTTCATCCTGCTCGCGATCGGGATCATCGCGGTGCTCGGGCCGAGCTTCCCGACGCTGATCGTCGTCATCGGGCTCTCGGGGTGGGTCACCTACGCGCGCGTGCTCCGGTCGCAGGTCATGGTGCTGCGCTCGCGCGAGTTCGTCGATGCGATCCAGGCCCTCGGCGGCTCGGTGGCGCGCGTGATCGCCCGCCACGTCCTCCCCAACGTGCTCTCGTCGATCGTCGTCATCGCGACGCTCGAGCTGGCCCGCGCGATCGTGCTCGAGGCGACGCTCTCGTTCCTCGGCCTCGGCGTTCAGCCGCCGACGCCGTCCTGGGGCGGGATGGTCCACGAGGGGCGGGAGTACCTCGATTCGGCGTGGTGGATCTCGACCGCGCCGGGGATCGTGCTCATGCTCACGTCGATCGTCGTGAGCCGCACGGGAGACTGGCTCCGCGACCTGCTCGATCCGACCCTGAGGGGCGAGTAGGACCCTGAGGGGCGAGGAGGAGGGCTACGCGCCGTCGGCGATGGGGATGCGCTCGAGGACGCAGAACGGAATCGTCACGGACTCCGCGCACGTCAGGCAGTAGAAGTCGAGCTCGAGCCCCGCGCGGTGCCCCTGGAGCGAGAGCCGCTGACTGCACCGGGAGTGGTGGAGTCCGCCGTCGAGTGCCATGTACACGGTAACGACTTCTGCCGCGACCGAGGTGCTCATTGCCGTTTGCCCTCCTGGACCTCGAAGACAGCAATCGGCATTCCAGGGACAGACACGCGCTAACACCGTGGAATATCGGGACTCCGGCGACGCTGACGAAGCCGGGTGTTCAGGAATTGGGCGGCGGGGTGAGAAGCCCTGGACCGGAGGAGATCAGCCGCGCCAGTGCGAGAGCTTGTCGTTCAGGTGGTCGAGCGCGAGAACGATCGCGATCGACGCCGCCGACACGAGCCCGGTCGCCGCGAAGAGCTCGGGGGCCTGGAAGCCGTTGGCGAGCGAGCCCATGACATGGCCCATGCCGCGGACCCCGGCGAACATCTCGACCACGAGCACGCCCAGCAGACAGAACGCAATGCCAAGCCGCATCCCCGCGAGCACCGAGGGAACGATCGCCGGAAGCAGCACCTTCCAGTAGAGCTGCCAGGTCGTCGCGCCGAGCGACCGCGCCACCGTCACGAGCGTGCGGTCCACGTCGCGCACGGCCCCCATCACAAGCACCATGATCGGGAAGAGGCCGTGGATGGCGCCGTAGAAGATCGCGGGCGTCGTGCCGTAGCCGAGCAGGAGCACGATCCAGGGCAGCACCAGGATCTTCGGGATGCCGCAGAGCGCGATCACGTAGGGGGACAGGACGTCCCGAAGCAGCCGCACCGATCCGACGACGACCCCGGCCGAGACGCCGAGGGTGACCGCCAGCGCGTAGGCGACTGCGGTCTTGCCGAGCGTGTCGCCCAGCCCAACGAACGCGGTGCCGCCGATCCGGAGGAGCGCCCGGGCGACGGCGCTCGGCGCCGGAACGAAGAGCGGGTCGACCCACCCAGCTCGCGCCGAGACCTCCCACGCCCCGAGCACGGCGAGCACGGTCACGAGCTGAAGGACGCGGATGCGAAGCCTCATTCCGACCATCGCCGGGCGCGGCGTTCGAGGAGGCTCGCGAGGACGTCGGAGCCGACGACCAGGACCAGGGTGACGAGCACGAGCGCCACGTAGTCCGAGGTCCGTAGGAGCCCGTACGCGTGGTTGATGAGGGCTCCCATGCCGGCCTTCGAGCCCAGGATCTCGCCGACGATGACGCCGATCACGCACAGCGCGAGGCCGGTCCGCAATCCCCCCACGAGCGTGAAGAGCATCGAGGGCAGCATGACCCGACGGAAGACGGTCACCGTGCCCGCGCCGTATGCGCGCGCGACGGTGACGAGGTGCGGGTTCACCTGGCGGACGCCGGCGAGCACCGCCAGCGTGATCGGGAAGAAGCCCAGCAGGAAGCCGAACGCGATCTTCGACGCCGCGTCGAGGCCGAAGAAGAGCATCAGGGAGGGGTACCAGACGACCGCCGGCACTGCGTAGAGCGCCGCGAGCATGGGGCCCCACGCGCGGCCGATGAGCCGGTGCATGCCGAGCATGAAGCCGCCGCCGAGTCCGGCTCCGACCGCCAGCAGGTACGCCGCACCGATCTCGCGCAGCGTCAGCCAGAGGCTCGCCGGCAGCTCCGGGTAGGAGCGGAGCAGCAAGAGATCGCGCAGCGCCGGCAGGACCGACGAGGGTGGGACGGCGAGGAGCGGGTTCGCGGCGCGCCCCGCGACCTCCCAGACCGCCAGGACGACGAGGAGGAGAGCGAGGCGGAACAAGGGGACTCTCACCGCATCGCCCTCAGCGACTCCTCGCGGATCTCGCGCCAGAGCTTCGCGCGGACCGCCGCCATCTCGGGCGACTCCATCGAGCGCGGATACTCCATCGACAGCTCCAGCACCGACTTGATCCGCCCGGGCCGGGCCGTCATGACGGCGACGCGGGTCGACAGGAACAGCGCCTCGTGCAGGCTGTGGGTGACGAAGATGACGGTCTTTCGGGTGCGCCGCCAGATGTCGAGGAGCCACTCGCCCATCAGGACCCGTGTCTGCTCGTCGAGCGCGCCGAACGGCTCGTCCATCAGGAGGATCTTGGCGTCGATCGCCAGCGCGCGTCCGATCGCCACGCGCTGCTTCATCCCGCCCGACAGCTCGCGCGGGTACTTGTCGGCGAAGCCGGAGAGCCCGAGCGGGCCGAGCAGCTCGCCGGCGATCCGGCGACGGCGCGCCGCCGCCACGCCCTGGAGCTCGAGGCCGAACTCGACGTTCTCCAGCGCGGTCCGCCACGGAAAGAGGCCGGCGTCCTGGAACACGGTCGCGACGCGCCGGGGATCCGGCCCCGTCACCGGCTGGCCGTCGACCAGGAGGCACCCCTGATCGGGCGCCACGAGACCACCGAGCATGCCGAGCAGCGTGGACTTGCCGCACCCGGAAGGGCCGATGAGCGTGCAGAACTCGCCTTCACCGACCGAGAACGAGACGTCGTGGAGCGCTTCCACCGGGCCCGAGCTGGTGAGATAGCGCTTGGTGACGGCCTCGATGGCGATCAGCGCGCCGCGCGCGGCGGTCACGTGAGCTGGAGGATCTCCCGGGCGATGACCATGCGCTGGATCTCGGACGTGCCTTCGCCGATCTCGGTGAGCTTCGCGTCTCGGAAGATGCGCTCGACCGGGAACTCCGTGATGTAGCCGGCGCCGCCGTGGATCTGCACGGCCTTCGTCGCCGCCTTCATCGCCGTCTCCGAGGCGAAGAGCTTCGCCATCGCCGCGGCGTGCGTCGCCGGCCGGCCCTGGTCTTTCAGATACGCCGCGCGCAGCGTGAGCAGACGCGCCACCTCGACCTCGGTCGCGAGGTCGGCGATCATACCCTGGAGGCCGTTGAACTCGGCGAGCGTCTTCCCGAACGCCGTGCGCTGTCGCATGTACCTGACGGCCTGGTCCACCGCCGCCTGCGCGATGCCCACGCCCATCGCCGCCATCGCGATGCGTCCGCCCTCGAGGACCTTCATGGCCTGCACGAACCCGGTGTCACGCTCGCCCAGCAAGTTGGCCTGGGGGACGCGGGCGTCTTCGAAGATCAGCTCGGCGGTGTTCGACGCGTGCAGGCCGAGCTTGCGATAGGGCTTGCCGCTGCTGAAGCCGGGCATCCCCTTTTCGAGGATGAAGGCGGAGATACCCTTGGACGTTCGCTCCGGGCGGGTGCGGGCCATGACGACCGCGGTGGCGGCGACCGACGCGTTGGTGATAAAGGCCTTGCTCCCGTTCAGGACCCACTCGCCGTTCCTGAGCTCGGCGCGCGTGGCGAGCGCGCCGGCGTCGGAGCCCGAGCCCGGCTCGGTGAGGCCCCAGGCCCCCAGCGTCTGGCCGGCGGCGAGCGACGGCAGGTATTTCCGCTTCTGCTCGGGGGACCCGAAGGCCGCGATGTGGTTGGCGCAGAGCGAGTTGTGCGCCCACATCGTGATGCCCACCGACGCGTCGCCGCGGCAGAGTTCCTCCACGATCAGCGCGTAGGACACGTAATCGAGCCCGGCGCCGTCGAATTCTTCGGGCACGAGCACGCCCAGGAAGCCGAGCGGGCCCAGCTTCCTGACGATCTCGTGGGGGAACTCGTGACGCTCGTCGAACGGCGCGATCTTGTCGCCGAGCTCGGCCCGGGCGAACTCGCGCGCGACGTCGCGGACCTGCTGCTGCTTGGGGGTCAGGTCGAAGTCCACCGCCTAGACCGCCGCGCGGATGTGCTCGCGCACGAAGCGGACGATGTCCTGGGTCGAGGTGCCCGGCGTGAATAGTTCCTTGACGCCCAGCGCCTTGAGGGCGGCGATGTCTTCGGGAGGGATGATCCCGCCCCCGAAGACCGCGATGTCCGCCGCGCCGTGCTCGGCGAGCAACTCGAGGACCCGCTGGAAGAGGTATTTGTGGGCGCCGGAGAGCACGGAGAGCCCGATGGCATCGGCGTCCTCCTGGATCGCCGTGGCGACGATCTGCTCGGGCGTCTGATGGAGCCCGGTATAGATCACCTCGAAGCCCGCGTCCCGGAGCGCCCGCGCGACGATCTTGGCCCCGCGGTCGTGGCCGTCGAGGCCGGGCTTGGCGACGACGACGCGAATGGCCCGTTCGGCCATCACGCCGCTCCGCCGAGCGCCGCGCGCAGCTTCACGCCGATCGTCATCATCCGATCTCGCTCGCCGGGGACGATCTTCCAGTCGAACCCCTTGCCGTCGTTGGTCCACCGCGGAATGAGATGCAGATGGAAGTGCGGCACCGACTGGAAGGCGGCCGGGCCGTTGGCCTGGAGCATGTTCAGGCCGTCCGGCTGAAGCGCCGCCCGCTGCGCCGTGGCGACACGCTTGGCCGTGGTGATCGCGGCCTGCAGGTCAGCCGGATCCGCGTCGAAGATCGTCGCGGCATGCGCCCGGGTGAGCACCAGGCAGTGGCCGGAGTTGAGCGGGTTGATGTCCATGATGCAGAGCGTCCGCTCGTCCTCGTAGATCTTCATCGAGGGAATCTGGCCGTCGCGAATCTTACAGAAGACGCAGTCGCTCATCGGTGTCTCCTAGACCGGAACCGTCCAGCCGCGGGGGTCCGGCGCCGTACCGTACTGGATCCCGACGATCGCGTCGTAGAGCTTCTGGGTCAGCGCGCCGATCCGGCCGCCGTTGATGACGAGCCGCTCACCCTTGTACGCGAGCTCGCCGACGGGCGAGATGACCGCGGCGGTGCCCGTGCCCCAGACCTCCTCGAGCGTCCCCTTGCGCGCGGCGGCGGCGACCTCGTCGATCGTCACCGGCCGCTCGGCGACGCGCAGGCCCCAGTCGCGCATCAGCGTCAGCGCCGAATCACGGGTGACGCCGGCCAGGATGGTTCCGCTGAGCGGCGGCGTGACGACCTCGTCCCCGATCTTCAGCATGATGTTCATCGTGCCCACTTCGTCGATGTATTTGCGCTCCCGCCCGTCGAGCCACAGCACCTGGGTGAATCCGGCGTGCTTGGCCTCTTCGGCGGCGTAGAGGCTCGCCGCGTAGTTGACGCCGGTCTTGGCGCTGCCCACTCCGCCCTCCACGGCGCGGACGTACTTGTCGACGACGAGGATCTTCACCGGATTGATCCCCTCGGGGTAGTACGCGCCGACCGGCGACAAGATCACGTAGTAGATGTAGGACTTCGCCGGCCGGACGCCGAGGAACGGCTCGTTCGCAATGATCGTGGGCCTGACGTAGAGCGACGTTCCCACCGTCGACGGCACCCAGTCCTTCTCGATCCCGACGAGGGTCACGAGCGACTTCAGGGCGAGATCCGGATCGAGCGGCGGGATGCACAGACGCTGCGAAGACTGGATCAGCCGCTCCACGTGCTTCTGGGGGCGGAAGAGCCGGACCGTGCCGTCGCGCCCGCGGAAGGCCTTGAGGCCGTCGAACACCGCCTGGGCGTAGTGGAGCACGGCCGCCGCCGGGTCCAGCGCGAGCGGCCCGTACGGCTCGATCCGCGGGTCGTACCAGCCCTTCTCCTCCTGGAAGTCCGCGACGAACATGTAGTCGGTGAAGACGGTCCCGAACGTGAGCTCGCTGTCCTTGGGCTTCGGCTTCTTCGCGGTCGCTCGGCTGATCCTGATGGGCTCACTCATCTCATCCCTCCTCACGCCACACTCCAGCCTTCGAACTCATGAACCTCAAGCACCATGCGCTTGTCCTTGGCGGCTGATCAAAACGACCCAGATGCGAGGCGGCGACTGAGGCCCGACCGAGGCGTATGCGGCATACGCCGCCGGGAGGGCCGACGGAGCCAACGAAGCAGATGGGTCGTTTTCATCAGCCGCCCTAGCAGGCTGCGGAAAAACCCGATGTTTGATGTTCGGGTTGCATGAGGTTTCGTCTACGATGCGCGTAACGCAGAGCGAGGAGGCGCGCATGCGGGGCGACGATCACCAGCAAGCGGCGATGTGGAGCTCCCTCTCGCCCGAGCAGCGGGTGCCGGCGGACCACCCATTGCGCCCGATCCAGGCGATGGTGAACACGGTGCTGGCCGAGCTGTCGCCGGATTTCGCCACGCTCTACTCGCCGGTCGGCCGGCCCTCGATCCCGCCCGAGAAGCTGCTGCGCGCCCTGCTGCTGCAGGTGCTCTACACCGTGCGGAGCGAGCGCTTGCTGATGGAGCAGCTCGACTACAACTTGCTGTTCCGCTGGTTCGTGGGGCTGAACCTGGATGACGCGGTCTGGGACGTGACCGTCTTCACCAAGAACCGGGAACGGCTGCTGGACGGCGACGTGGCCCGGCGCTTCTTCGAGCAGGTGCTGGCCCAGGCGCGGCAGGCGGGCCTGCTGTCGGACGAGCACTTCACCGTCGATGGCACGCTCATCCACGCGTGGGCCAGTCTCAAGAGCTTCATGGCCAAGGACACGCCCGCGGCGCCGCCGGACGACCCGGGCAATCCAACGGTCAACTTCCACGGTGAGCGGCGGAGTAACGAAACGCATGCCTCCACGACCGATCCGGAGGCCCGCCTGTATCGCAAGGGGAAGAACCGCGAGGCCCAGTTGTCCTACCAGGGCCATGTGCTGATGGAGAACCGGCACGGCCTGGCGGTGGATGGATGCCTGACGCCCGCGACGGGCTACGGCGAACGGGCGGCCGCCCTGGAGATGGCGGGGCGGGCGGCGACCAGCGGGCGGATCACCGTCGGGGCCGACAAGGGCTATGACACGCGGGACTTCGTGCAGGCGGTGCGACTGCTCGCGGTGACGCCCCACGTCGCGCAGAACACCTCGCGGCGGGCAAGTGCGATCGACGGCCGCACGACGCGGCACCGCGGGTACGCCGAGAGCCAGCAGAAGCGCAAACGGATCGAGGAGATCTTCGGCTGGCTCAAGACAATCGGGCTGATGCGGCAGACGCGGCACCGCGGCAAGGCGCGCGTCGGGTGGATGTTCGTCTTCGGCTTGGCGGTTTACAACTTGGTGCGCATTCGGAATCTGATAGAGCAGGCGGCATGAGGACGAACCCCGGATCCGAGAGCCCGGCCGGTGGGCAAGCGCAGCAGACAGCGCCCCGGCGTACCGGCTTCGACCACTCTCGGCCTGCCTTGAGACCACCGCTCGTGTGCCTTTCACCCGCTTTTTCCGCAGCCTGCTAGGGGCCCGCTAGGGACGCCGGGCGTCGGGAGCGAGC
>Ga0209236_1002958_pt1 | contig 10369 bp, 10 predicted proteins | sample GraSoi013_1_40cm_FD_185819 | JGI IMG/M metagenome (GOLD analysis project Ga0209236, IMG submission 185819) | Grasslands soil microbial communities from the Angelo Coastal Reserve, California, USA - Sample 09_27_2013_1_40cm (SPAdes) (version 2) | ecosystem: Environmental > Terrestrial > Soil >... | reverse complement strand
GCCGAACCCCGGCATCCGTACACGCACGCGCTGCTCTCCGCCATCCCGGTGCCGGATCTCTCGCTCAAGCGCGAGCGCCTGGTGCTGCAGGGCGATGTGCCGAGCGCGCACCGCCCGCCCCAGGGCTGCCGCTTCCATACCCGCTGCCCGCACGCCCGCGAGCGCTGCCGCGAGGAGGAACCGCCGCTCGCCGCTGCAGACGGCCATTTCGTTGCCTGTCACTTCTGGAAGGAGATCGAGCCATTCACTTCGGCTTCACGCTTGACTCCGGTCAATGAGAGACTGACGCGGCTTCAAGCAGCGTTTCACACTGGAGGAGGATCCTCATGAGAATTCTTTCTCTGTTCGGCCTTTTATGTTTTTCCTGTGCCGTACAGAGCCAAAACTTGCGCATCGGCCTCGCGGAGGACCCCGATGTCCTCGATCCCACGATGGCGAGAACCTTCGTCGGCCGGATCGTGTTCTCCGCGCTGTGCGACAAGCTGTTCGACCTCGATGAAAAGCTGAACGTGGTTCCGCAACTGGCGACCGCTTACGAGTGGTCGGGTGAGAACCGGACGCTCACGCTCAAGCTCCGCCCGGGCGTCACTTTCCACGATGGCGAGAAGCTCGACGCCGCGGCAGTGAAGTTCAGCCTCGAGCGCCACAAGAACATGGCCGGCTCCAACCGCCGCGGCGACCTGGCGCCAGTGGCAAGCGTGGATGTGGTGGATGCGCACACAGTCAGGCTCAACTTGTCGGCGCCATTCGCGCCGCTGCTCGCGGTGCTCACCGACCGCGCCGGCATGATCGTGTCACCCAAGGCGGCGCAGGCCGCGGGCGACAAGTTCGGCGCCAGGCCGGTGTGCGCCGGCCCGTTCCGCTTTGTCGAGCGAGTGGCGCAGGACCGCATCGTGCTCGAGCGCTTCCCGGAATACTGGAACAGGGGCGCGATCCATTTCGACCGCATCGTCTATCTGCCGATCGTGGACTCGACGGTGCGCCTCGCCAACCTGCGCTCGGGGCAGCTCGACTTCATCGAGCGCCTGGCGGGTTCCGACGTCGCCGGCCTCAAGGGCGACAGCCGCTTCAAGATCGACCGCATCGTCGAGATCGGCTACCAGGGCATCACCATCAATATCGGCAACGGCGAGCGTGCGCAGAGCACTCCGCTCGGCCGCGACGCGCGGGTGCGCGAGGCGTTCGAGCTCTCGCTCGATCGCGATGCGCTGGTCAAGGTCGCAATGGACGGCGAGGCGGTCACCGGCAACCAATGGGTCTCACCGGCCAACCGCTACTACGCGAGGAGCGTTCCGATCCCGAAACGCGACGTGGCGAAGGCGAAAGCGTTGCTCGCCGCCGCCGGCGTAGCCAACCCGAGCTTCACGCTGATGACGCCGACTACTTCCGACGCGCAGCGCATCGCGCAGGTGGTGCAGGCGATGGCGAAGGAGGCGGGCTTCGACATCAAGATCCAGTCGACCGAGTTCTCCACCTCGCTCAACATGGCGGACAAAGGAGAGTTCGAGGCCTACGCGCTGGCCTGGAGCGGGCGCGCCGACCCGGACGGCAACCTGCACATCTTCAACGCCTGCAAGGCGCCGCTCAATACTTCGGGATATTGCAAGAAGGAGGTCGACGAGCTGATCGGCAAGGCGCGTACCACGCTCGATCCGGCGCAGCGCGCCAAATTCTACGAGCAGATCGCGGCCGAGCTCGCGAAGGACCGGCCGATCGTGTACCTGTTTCACCGCAACTGGCTGTGGGCGCACGCGGCGAAGCTCTCCGGCCTGCGCACGGTACCCGACGGGCTGGTGCGCGTGCAGGGCCTGAGAATGAATTGAAGTGCAGAAGTACCTGCTGCAGCGGCTGGCGACCCTCGCTCCGACGCTGTTTTTCGTCTCGATCCTGATCTTCGGGCTGCAGCAGCTGCTGCCCGGGGATCCGGCGATCGCGCTTGCCGGTGAGGAGCGCGATCCGGCGGCCGTCGCCTATTTGCGCGCGAAGTTTCACCTCGACGAGCCGCTGCCGCTCCGCTACTGGTACTGGCTGAGCGGAGTCCTGCACGGCGATCTCGGCGACTCGGTGCGCATCCAGAAGCCGGTGACCGAGCTGATCCTCGAGAAGCTGCCGGTGACGATCCAGCTCGCGGCGATGGCGATGCTGATCGCGCTGGCGATCGGCATCACCGCCGGCGTGGTTTCGGCGGTGAAGAAGGACACGGCGTGGGACTACACCGCCAACGCGTTCGCGCTCTGGGGCCTGTCGACGCCCAACTTCTGGCTCGGCATCCTGCTGATCCTGTTTTTCGCGGTGCATCTGGGCTGGCTGCCCGCCTCAGGCTACGTCAGCCCGTTCGAGGACCTCAAGGCCAACCTGGCGGCGATGATCATGCCGGCCTTCGTGCTCGGCAATGCGATCGCTGCGGTGCTGATGCGCCACACGCGCAGCGCCATGCTCCAGGTGCTGAGCTCCGACTACGTGCGCACAGCGCGAGCGAAGGGACTCAACGAGCGCGTAGTCGTGCTCAAGCACGCGTTGCGCAACGCGCTTATCCCGATCATCACGCTGGGAGCGCTCGAGTTCGGCACCCTGCTCTCCGGCGCGGTGCTCACCGAGCAGGTGTTCTCGATTCCGGGCTTCGGCAAGCTGATCGTTGACGCGGTGTTCAACCGTGACTACTCCGTGGTGCAGGGCGTAGTGCTGTTCACCGCAACTGTGTACATCACGCTCAACCTGCTGGCGGACATGGCCTATTTCCTCATCAATCCCAGGATGCGGGGATAGCAATGCGCCGCCTCCTTCGCCGCGGCGGTGCGATGTTTGGCCTCGCGGTGGTGGCGTTCTTCGTGCTGATCGCCCTGCTGGCGCCATGGATCGCGCCGCACAACCCGCTGGCGACGAACTGGGGCGCGGTGCGGCAGGCGCCGGGCGCGGCATATCTTTTCGGTGCTGACGAGCTCGGCCGCGACGTGCTGTCGCGCATTATCTGGGGCGCGCGCGCCTCGATCCTCGCCGGCGTGGTGTCGGTGTCCATCTCGCTGTCGCTCGGCGTGCCGATCGGCATGTTCGCCGGCTACCTCGGCCGCTGGGTCGACGCGCTGATCTCGCGCATCACCGATGCCATGCTCGCCTGCCCATTCCTGATCCTCGCCATTGCGCTCGCCGCCTTTCTCGGTCCCAGCCTCACCAACGCCATGATCGCGATCGGCATTTCGGCGACGCCGGTGTTCATCCGCTTGACGCGGGCGCAGGTACTCGCCGCGAAGTCGGAGGACTACGTCGAGGCAGCGCGCGCGCTCGGCAACCCTCACCTGAGAATCGCGCTGCGCCACATCTTTCCGAACATCGTGGCGCCGCTCATCGTGCAGGCGACGCTCGCGATCGCCGCCGCAGTGATCGCCGAGGCGAGCCTGTCGTTCCTCGGGCTTGGGCAGCAGCCGCCGGCGCCGAGCTGGGGCAGCATGCTCAACACCGCGCGGAACTACGTCGACCAGGCGCCGTGGATGGCGGTCTGGCCCGGCCTGTCGATCTTCCTGCTGGTGCTGTCGTTCAATCTGCTCGGCGACGGCCTGCGCGATGCGCTCGACCCCAGGCAGAAATAACTCCCTGTCATGACTTCATCAGCTCCGAAGCCATCAGCTCGGGTTCCACGCCCGCGGCCTCCTGCGCGGCGAAATTCAGCTCGATCTTGATGCCGTTCGGGTCGTAGAGAAACAGCTGGAACAGCGCCTGGCCGTTCGCCCGGCGCTGGGTAAAGGATATTCTTTCCTTTTTGAGATGCTCGAGCATGTCGCGCAGGCCCGCCGCGCGAAACGCGATGTGATCTATCGCGCCAGTTCCTTCTGACCCTTGTGATGTCCGGCCGAGATACTTCTTCTGGATCTCGCCAGCCGCTTTCGCGCTCGGCCCGATGTGCACCACGTCGACGCCGCCGAGATACATCCAGTGCACCGGGAAGCCGAAGTCCGGGTGCGGGCCGGGCTGCATGCCGAGGACCCGCGCGTACCAGTCGCGCGTCGCGTCGATATCGTCCGCAGCGACCAGGAAGTGCTCGATGTGCGAAAGAGGCATGCACTAATATATAACGAAGGAGGAGCGCATGGACTTCGCGGACAGCAAGCGGCTCACGGCGGCCGGGGCGAGGAAGATGATGGCCACTGCGATCGCCCGCGCGCAGGAGGCGGGCATCGCCGTGACGGTGGCCATCGCCGACGCGGGCGGCCATCTGCTGTTGCTCGAGCGCATGGAGGGCGGCCGTTTCCACACCGTGCACTCGGCGACGACGAAGGCCGTTTGCGCCGCATCAAACAAGAGAATCACCGGTGCAAAAGGAGCCCAGGGCCAATCGCTCGATGTCGCCCACGCCCTTGGGCTCGCGCTCGCCGCCGGGCCGGAGCGCTGGACGGCGATGGAGGGCGGCTGCCCGGTCATCGTCGGCGGCGAATGCATCGGCGGCGTCGGTGTCGCCGGCGGCAGCTGGGAGCTCGACGAGCGCCTCGCGCGCGAAGCCGTGGAATCGATCGGCGCAGCCGCGCAGTGAAGGTCGCCTGCCTCGGCATGGGCTGGTGGTCGGACGTGCTCGCCGACGCCATCCAGCGCTCGAAGCAGCTGACGATCGCGGCCTGCTACAGCCGTTCAGTGGAGAAGCGGGAAAAGTTCGCTGCGAAGTACGGCTGCCGCGCGGCTGCTTCGTACGAGGCGATTCTGAACGACCGCTCCATCGAGGCCATCGTCAACACCACCCCGAACGGGGTTCACCGCGAAACCACGCTCGCCGCGGCGGCCGCGGGCAAGCATGTGTTCCTCGACAAGCCGATCGCCAACACGATTGCCGATGCGCGCGCGATCACCGAGGCATGCAGAAAGGCGAAGGTGGTGCTTGCGCTGGGCTATCAGCGTCGGCGCGAATCGCATTTCAGGTGGGTGAGACGGGAAATCGAGGAAGGGCGTTTCGGAAAGCTGGTGAACGCGGAGGCGAACATCAGCCGCGACCGCCTCGGCAAGATCGATCTGAGCTCATGGCGCTACACCGCCGAAGGCATGCCGGGTGGCGTGATGCTGCAGATCGGCATCCACTACACCGACGTGCTCGAGTATCTCCTCGGGCCGGTCAAGGCGGTGAGCGGCCGGTTCGTGCGCCTCGTTCTTCCCGGCGACAACCCGGACGTCGCGAGCCTGGTCCTCGAGCACGGGAGCGGCGCGCTCTCGACGCTCAACGCGAGCTACGCCTCGGCCTCCGAGTACTACCTGCTGAACCTCTACGGCAAGGAAGCGAGCGCGTATTACGATTTTCATCAAGGATTGCGTTTCCTCAAGCGAGGGGCAGCGAAAGCAGAGCCGGTGAACTGTCAGAAGAACGACCCCATAGTCGAGGAGCTCGAGGAGTTCGCTGCCGCGGTGCGAGGCGACGCCGGGCCGGAGATGGACGGCGAGCGCGGCACGGCATCGCTTGCCGTGCTCCTCGCCGGAATACGCTCCGCGAAAGAGGGACGCAGAGTGGAGGTCAAAGAGATCCTTGCATGAAAGCCTTTCTGTTCCTGCTTGGCCTGCTCCCCTCTACCATCCATGCGCAGGAATTTCCAAAAAAAGGACCGCTCGAAATAACCGTCCTCTTCCCCGCTGGCACCTCGGCGGATGTCACCGCGCGCATGCTCGCCGAGGGCATGTCGAGGGCCCTCGGCCAGCGCGTGCTGGTCGTCAACCGCCAAGGCGCGGGCGGGGCCATCGGCTACAGGTACGTGGCGAGCCAGAAAGCCGACGGCTATGCGCTGGTGTGGAATTCCAACTCGATCTCGACCACCTACCACTCCGGCTTGCTGCCGTTCGACTACCAGGCGTTCGATGCGGTGGCGCGCGTGCTGGTCGAATCGCCGGTCATCGCCGTGCGCGCGGATTCCAGATGGAGAAGCTTGAATGACCTGATTCTGGAAGCGAAAGCGAAACCCAAACTCATTACCGTGGGCCATTCCGGCATCGGCAGCCACACGCATATTTCGCTCGCGGCCCTGCTTTACGCAGCGGGTGCCGAAGTGAATGAAGTGCCGTTTGGCGCCGCGCAGGTCGTGCCCAGCCTGATCGGCGGCCACGTCGATGCGCTGGTACAGCTGCCCGCCGCGCTCTCGGGTCCGGTCAAGCAGGGACAGGTGCGGCTGCTCGCCGCGCTGATCCCGAACCGCGATCCCGCCCTGCCCGAGGTTCCGACCGCCAGGGAGCAGGGCTTCGACGTCTCGGTCGAGGCCTGGCGCGGCATCGCCGTGCCGCATGGGACGCCGCACCCAGTGATCAGCGTGCTGGAAGCCGCAATTCGGACTACGGTCGAGTCGGGGGAGTTTCAAAAAGCAAGCGAAAACCTGGGAGTGCGCCCGGCGTTCCTGCCGGCCGACACGTTCAGCGAGCTGATTGCGAAAGACGACGTTGCGCTGTCGCGCCTGATGCTGCTTATCGGCTTGAAGAAGTAGCTTCGGCGATCAACCCTAGCCATTGCTGGCACCACTCGAGAGCGGTTTCCTCGGGAAGGACGCCGCTGGAAGCGTCGTGCTTGTAGCGCTCGCCGATGCGCGTGGCGCCAAGCTCGGTCAGGATGTCGTCGAAGCGCTTGCCGCCGAAGTTGAAGGTCTCGGCATAGGTCCGGTCGCCGAGGCCGAAGACGCCGTAGCGCACGCCCGACAGGTTCGGGCGCTTGGCGCGCAGATCGTCGTACAGCGCCTTCGCGTTGTCCGGCACGTCGCCCTGTCCGTAGGTCGAGGTACAGATCAGAAACACGCCTTCGCGCGAGAACACCGAGCTGTCGAGCTGGTCCATGAGGAGCGTCTCGACCCGGTTGTCGCCGTCGTCGAGCGCCAGCTCCATTTCCTGCGCGCACAGCTGCGCCGTGCCGGTCATGGTGCCGACCAGGATGCTGATCTTCATTGACAGTCACTATATTGCATCATAAAATCCACGTCAAGCACTATAGTTCATGAACGCCCCCCTGACCGCTCCGCAGCAGGAGCACGCCTACCTCTCCCGGCTCGGCGAGCGCGTGCGCGCCTGGCGCACCGAGCACGGCATGACGCGAAAAGCGCTCTCGCTCGCCTGCGGCGTGTCCGAGCGCTATCTCGCTCAGCTCGAGTCGGGCCGCGGCAACATCTCGGTGCTGCTGCTGCGCAAGGTAGCGCGCGCCATGGGCGTCGCGGTCGAGCACCTGGTGCGCGAAGAACAGAGCGCCGCGCGCAGCGGGCGCATCGCGCTCATCGGCCTGCGCGGCGCGGGCAAGTCGACGCTCGGGGGCAAGCTCGCGCACGGCCTGGGCCTGCCGTTCGTCGAGCTCGACCGCGAAGTCGAGAAGGAAGCCGGCGCCAAGCTGGGCGAGGTGTTCGCGATGTACGGCCAGGACGCCTTCAGGCGCTTCGAGCGCCGCGCTCTGCAGCGCGTGCTGCACCAGAACGAGCGGGCGGTCATCGCCGCGGGCGGCAGCCTGGTCACCGATCCGGATACCTACAAGCTGCTGCTCGATCGCTGCCTGTGCGTGTGGCTGAAGACCTCCCCCGAAGAGCACATGGCGCGCGTCATCGCCCAGGGCGACATGCGGCCCTTCAAGGGCCGCTCGGCCGCGCTCGACGAGATCCGCAGGCTGCTCGCCGACCGCGAGCGCCTGTACGGGCGCGCCGACGTCACGCTCGATACCTCCGGCAAATCCCCGCGCCAAAGCCTGGCCGAAATCAGAAAAGCCATCCAATGATCAGCTTCGAAACCCATCCCGCGCGCTACAGCCACTGGAAGCTGTCCCTCGAGAGGCCCCTGGCGACCCTCGCCCTCGACGTAGCCGAGGACAAGCCCCTGGTGCCCGGGTACAAGCTCAAGCTCAACAGCTACGACCTCGGGGTCGACATCGAGCTGCACGATGCTCTCAACCGCATCCGCTTCGAGCATCCCGAGGTGAAGGCGGTGGTGATCACGAGCGGCAAGAGCCGCATCTTCTGCTCCGGGGCGAACATCTACATGCTCGGCACCAGCAGCCATGCGTGGAAGGTGAACTTCTGCAAGTTCACCAACGAGACGCGCAACGGCATCGAGGACTCGAGCGCGCATTCCGGCCTCAAGTTCCTCGCCGCGCTCAACGGCGCCACTGCGGGCGGCGGCTACGAGCTCGCGCTCGCCTGCGACGAGATCGCGATGATCGACGACCGCTCCTCGACCGTCAGCCTGCCCGAGGTTCCTCTTCTGGGCGTACTGCCTGGCACGGGAGGATTAACCAGATTAGTCGATAAGAGGAAGGTGCGGCGCGACCTCGCCGACGTCTTTTGCACCACCGCGGAAGGCGTGCGCGCCGAGCGCGGCAGGCAATGGAAGCTCGTCGATCACGTCTTCAAGCCACAGCAGTTCGCCGACCTGGTGAAGCACCGGGCGCTCGAGCTGGCCAGGCAATCGGACCGCCCCGGCGGAGCGGGAGTTGCGCTTACCCCTCTTGGGGAAAGCAAGCTGGTCGAGGTCAAGCTGGACCTCGCGGCAAGGACGGCAGAAATCACGGTCAAGGGCCCCGAGCAAGTCGTCCTTGAGAGAGATGCCGACTGGTATCCGCTGCGCCTCGCGCGCGAGCTCGATCGCGCCATCCTCGACCTGCGCCACAACCAGCTCGACATTGGCCTGTGGGTTTTGAAAACAAGAGGAAACCCGGAGGAGGCTCTAAAGCTCGATGCCCTGCTCGAAAACCATAAAAGCGACTGGTTTGTCCGCGAAGTGATCGGCTATCTGCGGCGCACGCTGTCCCGCCTCGACGTCTCGTCGCGCTCGATGTTCGCGCTGATCGAGCCGGGCTCCTGCTTCGCCGGCACGCTTCTGGAGATCGCGCTCGCCGCCGACCGCAGCTACATGCTCGACGCGGAAGGCGGGCCGAAGATTGCGCTGTCGCCGCTCAACTTCGGCACCTACCCGATGGCCAACGGCTTGTCCCGCATCGAGACGCATTTCTGCGGCGAGGTGCCGTCTGTTCCGCAGAACGAGATGCTGGATTCCGGGCGTGCAGGAAAGCTCGGCCTGGTCACCTCGACGCCGGACGAGATCGACTGGGAGGACGAAGTTCGCATCGCGCTCGAGGAGCGCGCGAGCCTGAGCCCCGACGCGCTGACCGGGATGGAAGCCTGCCTGCGCTTCGCCGGCCCGGAAACGATGCTGACGCGCGTGTTCGGGCGGCTCACCGCGTGGCAGAACTGGATCTTCCAGCGGCCCAATGCGGTCGGCGATCAGGGCGCGCTCAAGGTCTACGGCACCGGCTCGAAAGCGAAATTCAACTGGGAGCGGGTATGAGCGCGATCGATTACGCGGAAAAGATCCCGAACAACGTCAACCTCGTCGGCGACCGCACGCTGCAGCGCGCGCTCGAGCGCTGGCAGCCGCAATTCCTGCAGTGGTGGCACGAGATGGGGCCGAACGATTTCGAGGGCGCGAACGTCTATCTGCGCACCGCGGTTTCGGTCGACGCGCAGGGCTGGGCGCATTACGGCGCGATCCGGATGCCGGATTACCGCTGGGGCATCTTTCTCGCCGACCCGGTCGCCGAGCGCAAAATCGGCTTCGGCGACGCCATGGGCCAGCCGGCCTGGCAGCAGGTGCCGGGCGAGTACCGCTCGACGTTGCGGCGCCTGATCGTCACCCAGGGCGACACCGAGCCGGCGTCGGTCGAGCAGCAGCGCCTGCTCGGCCATACCTGCCCTTCGCTCTACGACCTGCGCAACCTGTTCCAGATCAACGTCGAGGAAGGCCGCCACCTCTGGGCGATGGTGTACCTGCTGCACGCCTACTTCGGCCGCGACGGCCGCGAAGAGGCCGAGGAGCTGCTGGCGCGCCATTCGGGCGACGCCGACAAGCCGCGCATCCTGACCACCTTCAACGAGCCGATCTCGGACTGGCTGTCGCTTTACTGCTTCACCTACTTCACCGACCGCGACGGCAAGTACCAGCTGAAGAGCCTCGCCGAAAGCGCCTTCGACCCGCTGTCGCGCACCTGCCGCTTCATGCTGACCGAGGAAGCGCACCACATGTTCGTCGGCGAGACGGGAATCAGCCGCGTGGTCAAGCGCACGCTGGAGGTGATGAAGGAGCTCGGCAGCGACGACCCGGATCGGGTCCGCGCCGCCGGCGCGGTGGACCTGCCGCTGCTGCAGAAATATCTCAACTTCTGGTGCTCGTCCTCGCTCGACCTGTTCGGCTCGGAGATCTCGTCCAACTCGGCGGCCAATTTCGCCAGCGGCCTCAAGGGACGTCCGGACGAGGGCCAGTACGAAGATCATGTATTGCGGGAGCAGACGCTCAACCTGGTCACGCCGCAGGGCGCCTCCGACGTTCCGATGCTGAATGCGCTGAACGAAGTGATGCGCGAGTCCTATCTCAAGGACTGCGAGATCCGCCT
>Ga0209236_1002956_pt1 | contig 10371 bp, 10 predicted proteins | sample GraSoi013_1_40cm_FD_185819 | JGI IMG/M metagenome (GOLD analysis project Ga0209236, IMG submission 185819) | Grasslands soil microbial communities from the Angelo Coastal Reserve, California, USA - Sample 09_27_2013_1_40cm (SPAdes) (version 2) | ecosystem: Environmental > Terrestrial > Soil >... | reverse complement strand
CTCAATGACGGCGATTCGGCCTTCATACTGGTTCGCCAGCCAGTAGGAAAGAGAGGTCCCGAGGATTCCTCCACCAATGATCGTCACATCCCACGGTTCCAACGATGCCAGCAGGCCCGCCAAGCGTAGAGATGTTCAGTTTACTATATTCGGGTTATGCATTACTTTCCCGAAACAGTCGAAGCTCACATTCTAGCGAGCTGCAAGTACTCCGCCTCTATCTTGCCACCAGACTTGAGGTAGAGCACGGCTCCAGGAGCTAGACTGTCCAAATAGGAGAACGTGTAAACAACCATCTTTCTTTGCCCCAGGATCTTCGCAAATTTTGAGATCTCTGACATCAAAGCGGAGCCGATTCCCTTTCCCCGATGCTCTGGAAGAACAAATGCTCCTCTGAACCAAGCCACCCCTGGCTCATAAAAGTCAGGAATAATCCCTACTAACCCCACAGATTCCTTGTTCAAGCTAGCAAGAATCCACCTAGCTCCACGAGACCGATCTTCTTTGAATGATTCGGCCACGGTGGCATTGCCACCTTCTTCCTCCGTCCGCCAGTCCCAGTAAGGACTTAATGCCCGGACGAACAAGCTGCTGGCACTATCCATCGTCTCGTCTAAGACCTCCTCGGTTTCAAGCCGAGAGTCTCCAGTATGCGGCACGTCCTCTATTTGCCAGCTGATTCGAAAATCTCGCCGTAGCGGCTTGAAGCCCAATTTCCGGTACACCTCTACGTAAGGCCGAACGGCGGGAGTGGTGGCTCTCAGGAATTCTGGTCCCTTCGACTCCACATGAGTAATCGCTTTGGTGAGAAGTCTTTCAGCGATTGCGGTTTGGATCTTGCGCGTCTGATGCTGAGATATCTTATCACGAACCAATTGTCTCGGGGAAGACGAGTCGCTGCCACCCATCCGATTGGTGCTTCATTCTCTTCGGCAACGGAGCATCCGTCAGCGTCGAATCGCCGTGAGGATAGGGCCGCCCTTGTCCGCGGAACATCTGCAAAGCTGCCGAAGGCATCTTTCAGAATGTCTAGTAATGTCGACTCTTCACCGCGAGAGAACGATCTCAGGGAAACGCCTGATGGTTTTTCGACGATCGATGTCTCGGTCATTTTCAGGGTTTGCCTTTGAGTCTAATGGTTCGGAGAATGATCCAGTATGCAAATGCTCCGAGTGCGGCGAGCGGAAGCGAGGTGGCGAGAAGATTTGTTAGAGCACTGGTATCGAGAGGGTTTCCCGCGAAGGCGGAGTCTCGAAGGATGCCGGCTGCAAGGCTGAGAGGATTGTATTCCGCGATCGTGGCTATTGGGGCTGGAAGATATCGGGCTATGGTTTGTGCAGGGTAGAATACTGTACTGATTGTGACCATTGATACTTGGAGTGCTTGCGCGTAGACCCAGTACATCTCCCCTCTTCGGGACACACTGGCGAAGAAAGCTGCCAGGCCCGCGATCCCTGTCGCGAGGACGAATAGGAAGGGAATGAGTACGAGAGCGTACAATATTCCCTGAACGGGTATTGCCGTCGGTCCCAGGAACGAGAGCGCAACATAGGCTATGACTAGAAGCGCGCCAGAGTATACTATTCCGCCGAGGCCTCCGGATATGATGTAAGCTCCAACTAACCCCCCAGTACGGATCGGAAGTGTAAGGTAATACTGCACGACTCCTTCCCGAAGCGCGAGCCAGATTCGTCGGCCGGTGTCGGTTGCGGCAGAAAACAGCCCGACTACGACGATCCCGGGGACGAGGAACTGAAAATAGGTAAGACCCGCGAATTTGGTGGGGATAAGCCTTCCGTATACAAGTCCCACGACGAGCATGTCTGAGAGGCTGAGGCTGATCAGGACCGCCATCAACCATTTGGTTCGGAAGAAATATGAGAAATCTGTCCGTGCGATATGTACGAGTCGTGAGAACTGGCTCAAGCTGCTTTCACGCCTTCGATGACCTTGTCGACTATTCTTGCGCTCAAGGAGAGGGTTCCGACTGCCACTCCGGTGACGACCCCTGCGGCCAGGATTGGGTTGAGGAGGAATTTCGGGTCGAAGCCTAAGACCCATCTTGTCAGGTCAGCACCATAAGTCAGGGGACTGAACACGGAGACTGGTGAGTAGAAGCTGGGCATGAAGATTAGTGGGTAGAAGACGGTGCTGAATCGGACGATCAATGCCGATAGCCCGGCGAGGAACGCGCTGTAGATATCCACGGATTTGAATGCGATGAACGACATCGACACCATTATCCCGGTGATTCCCAGTCCGAGTAGAAACATCGATATCAACGCGAAAACGGCTCCTTGAATTGTAAGATCGCCAACAAACCAAAGGACCCCGATAAGGGGCGGCAGAACCTTGATCATCGTATTCGCAACCCCGTAGATCGCCTGGGCAGCCAGGAACCCTCCGCGCGAGACTGGTAGAGAGAGGAAGTAGGGCAGTTCTCCTTCGTGCGCGTGCTCGACGAAATGTCGACCCACATCAGCTCCCGAGTCGAATACTGTGATGACCATTAGCCCGACTGCGTAGAAGAACAGGTAGTTCGGGACCGCGGTCGATACAAGTTTTGACATCAGGGACCCGTAGACGGCTATCTGTAGTCCGAACAGGGCCCATGCTAGAACGAACCAGGTTCTCTCCGATAAGAGAATCCTGACGTTGTACGCGGCGAGAGTTAGCACGCGGTTCATGGCTGGTCCGCCAGGGCCTTCCCGGTAAAGTGCAGGAATACGTCGTCGAGGGAGGGCTCGGTAATCCTGATAGAAGCGATCTTAGCACCAGCCACATAGCTCGCCGATGTCATTTTCGGAACCCAGTCTTCTGCTCTCGAAACCTTCGCCCGCAACTGATTACCATCCGATGACAACGAAACATCGCCGCCGAGTCCATTGAGGTCGTTCACTAGCTTTCCTGAAACAGGGTCTTCGAAGTCCACCTCGACAATATCTCCGCCGGCAATCGCGTCCTTCAGCTTCGGAATAGTATCACAAACAACACGTTGGCCTTGGTGCAATATCGTCACCCTGTCGGCAAGGTACTCAGCCTCTCGAACCTCGTTCGTCGCAACTATGATCGTGGACCCTTGGTCCCGTAGCTCGCGGATCTTGTCCCAGATCTTCCTCTTACCGCGCAGATCCACTTGGCTCGTAGGCTCGTCGAAAATCGCAAGCTTCGGTTGCTGGATCAGAACCTTCGCCGTCTCTAGCCTTTTCGCCTGCCCCCCTGACAGGTGCATGAACATCTTGTCACGGGACTCCCACAGTTCCAAGTCCTTCATTGTGCGTTCGATCAGATCCTGCCGCTTCGCAGGGTCGATGTCGAACATTGAAGCGTGAAACTTCAGAATGGACGAGGGCTTGTGGCGCCAGAAACCTCTCGCTTCCTGGAAGGCTATTCCCATGACCTCTCGAACCTTGGTTCCCTCGTCTACAACATCAATCCCCACAACTCTGGCAGTGCCTGATGTCGGCTTCAGAATCGTGCAGAGGATCATCAGGAGAGTGGTTTTACCCGAGCCGTTGGGGCCTAGAATTACCATTATCTCGCCCTCGTTGACCGTGAAGTTTAGGCCGCGAAGGGCGTCAGTCTTCCCGTACCTCTTCGAGAGGTTTAGCGTTTCAACTGCAAACAAGCTTGGGAAACGTCCGTTGGTCTGGATGGGCGATAAAAATGTTGAACCAACGGCACTGAGATCCAGCGCAGGGTCCACGTTCGCGAATCTCGGAAGAGTGTTATCAACAAGCCGCACAACAGCCACGATATGAAATTCGGCGTATGTGTCCCAAACTATGGCGAATCATCCTCTGCTGAGGCGCTGCGCACCGTAGCTTTGGAGGCCGAACGTGCAGGCTGTGACTCCCTTTGGACCACCGACCACATACTGATGCCCATAAACAGCGGAACTCCATATGAGAGAATATTCGACAGCATCACGACCCTCGCCTATCTAGCCGCAATCACTAGCCGAGTGAAGCTAGGAATCTCATCACTCATCACAGCAGTGCGGAATCCTGTCGTCATCGCCAAACAACTCGCAACGATTGACAACCTCAGCGGCGGAAGACTCATGCTGGCCACCAGTGCAGGCTGGAACGAGAAAGAGTTCGCCCATCTAGGCTCAAACTTCCACAACAGAGGCAAGAGGCTCGACGCGTCTATTCGACTAGTAAGAGCGCTCTGGAAAGGAGAGACGAAATTCAAGAGCCGTATTCTAGGACTGGAATTCAGCGATGCCGTCTTCGAACCACGCCCAAGTCAGAAACATCTAACAATTTGGATTGGTGGAACAAGCAAAGCCGCTATGAAACGGGCGGCAACTCTTGGTGATGCATGGCATCCTAACGTCCAACCCCTCGACCAATTCGCAAAACTCATGGCAGAGTTCAGAGAAACCTCACCAGAAGCAAAAACCAAGGAGATCTGCGTCCGAATCGGCATAAACACAAAAGCCGAGCAGTCAGAGTATAAGTCGCCGCAGGGAGAAAGACGAATAATGCTCTCCGGAAACCATGCTCAGAACAAACAGATACTTTCCGGTCTTGAACAGCTCGGAGTCTCCTACATGGTTGCCGTGCCGAGCCCCGACGGGAAGGCAACCGTACCAAACCAGGTGGATGCGATCAAGACATTGTCGAGACTTCTTCGCTGATCCCGCAAATGCTCTATTGGCATATCCAAAGTTCTTTAACCCCGGCCAGGTCCAAGCGAATCCTGTAACGAGAATGCTCCCTACCGCCGGCGTAAACCGCGTTTTCGGTTTATTGGATCTTTTGAAAGCGTACAATGGAAAGACGGACATTGCCAATCTGACGATCGATCTCCGCATCGACCTCGACGAGCTACTCCCGATCATTGACACGGCAGAGTATCTCGGTCTTGTCGCCGTCCAGCAGGGCGAGATCTCCCTGACAGAGCTCGGCAACAAAGCCCACAGCAGCAAGATAGCGGAACGGAAAAAGCTCGTCCATCAGCGCCTGGAAACCCTCGAACCCTTCTCAGACATCGCGAAACTACTCAAGGAGCAGGGGCAGGTCACACGTTTCAGTCTCGCCCGTTTCGTAAGCGCCAAGTATGGTCCTACGCTCGATATCCCAACACTGATCAGCATACTCATCAGCTGGGGCGTCTTCACAGGCCTATTCGGCTACGACGGACAATCGGAACGGTTGCTGCCCAAAACCCACGTTCACTAGCTGATCTTCGAGATTATCCGGTCTGCGAGATCGTACAGCGTCGGGTCCCGAGGGCTTCGCGGCCGTTCGAGATCGATCTTGACATCATCAACTATCTTCGCTGGTCTCGCGCTCAAGACGACCACTCTGTCAGCCATCTCCACAGCCTCCTGGACATTATGTGTAACCATAATCACTGAACCGGTTGGGTAGGCAGGGTCCCTCCAAATGTCTAAGACCTCCCTCCTGAGGTTCTCCGCTGTCAACGCGTCGAGGCTGGAGAACGGCTCGTCCATCAACAACACTTCAGGCTGAAGTGCGAGAGCGCGGGCTATTCCGACCCGCTGTTTCATTCCACCGGACAACTCCTTCGGATAGGAAGACTCGAAGCCTTCCAAGCCAACATCCTGAATATACTTCTGCGCGATTTTCAACTGTTCTTCCTTCTGAATTGATGCTGATGAAATCGCCATCAGCACGTTTCCAAGCACTGTTTTCCATGGTATGAGGGCGAACGTCTGAAAGATCACCCCGATCTTGGGGCTCGGGCTCGTGATCGGTTGGGCATGAAAGAGTACCTGACCGCTGGTGGGCGTGTCAAGTCCATCGATGATCCGGAGTAGAGTGCTTTTGCCGCAGCCTGAAGGCCCGACTATACAGAGGAATTCTTTGTAGACGTCGAATGAAAGGTGGTCCAGTACTGTAGTGCTCTTGCCCTCACCGGGATAGATCTTTGTAATATCCTTGATCTGGAGTATAGGTTCAGAGGGCTGGCTCAACCGCTATGCCTCGAACTTGTACCTGTCGGCCTTGCGTAGCAAACGCCTCCAGACTAGCCGGTTAATAATCAGGACCGTTGCGGTCATTACCAGTAGCGAGGCATAGATCTCAACGGTTGCGAGTGCAGGGTCCTTTGATGAGGCTTGAACTAGAAAGGAGCCTAACCCCGGGACGTTGGCGTTAGGCCCGATGTACTCGGAGACAATCAGAGCGTTCCATCCCCCACCCCAGGCTTGTATGCTTCCAATGAGGATTGCGGGAAAAGAAGCGGGAATCAGGATTTCTCTGACAAAACGTCGTCCTCGAATCCGGTAGGCTGCAGTTGCTTCCAATAGATCATTCGGGACACCATTCACCGCACCGACGATGTTGAATAGCAGATACCACTGCATCCCCGTGAGAATTAGGAGCACTGAGGCTAGATTCAGTGTGAACCCGAGATAGGGGGAGTTCTTGAACGGGTCAACAAGCAGTATTATGACAAGCGGGAAAAGGGCGGTCGCTGGGATAGATTGGCCGATGTCGAAGATAGGCACGAGCAACCTGGACAGTCTCTGACTTCTCGCTATCAATATGCCTGCACCGAGGGTCCATGAGAGGGCAATGGCGTACGCTATGACCAACCGGGAGAGTGATAGAAGAGTAATTGCGACCAGCTCGATGCCTGTTACATCGGTGGCGAGTAGGGAAATGCCACTGGCAATAGATTGGGATCGTGACATGATTGTGACGGTGAGGCCTAGAAGCACGAGTCCGATGAATATCGCATAGCTCAGAAGTCTTCCCCATAACGGTATTCTGCTAATTCGCCCCGGAAACCTCAACTTCTCTGTTATGTGGCGTATTCGTTTCAGACGAGTGATTTCCAGAACTCGGGCTGCGTAGGAGCGTTCGGATTTGAAGAACGTGAGTACCGGTGAGACCAGACGGTCCTCGTATCTTCTCACTCCCGCAGCCACGGTACTCTGCCGCGTTGCAGTCGTCCTGGGAGCAGCTATCGTCTCGTACTTGTACTTCTCCGCTCTAGTCCCTAGGGGCTTCCAGATCAAACGGTCAATGGCGAGTATGATTCCCACGAGCACTAGGAGCCCAAAGAGCGCCAGTGCTAGGTCCGCCTGTAAGGCGGCTAGCGCGATATACCTGCCTATTCCGGGAAGATCCACTTGGGTAAGGTTCGGGGCGGATCCGAAGGAGAGATGCTCCTCCACCGGTATAAGGTACCATCCACCGCCCCAGGCAAGAATGCTGCTCCAGACCAGTTCCGGGAAAACCGCCGGAAGAACGATCTGTCGCAGATAACGGGTACCGTGCATTCCGTAAGCATGTGCCGCTTCCTTGATATCCGTCGGAATCGCGTTGATTCCTGCTATGACTCCGAACGTCGGCGCCCAAGCCATCGCAGTAAAGATCAGGATGATAGAAGCGACTTCCTGGTTGAACACCGGGGGATTAGCCCCAGTTCCCAAGATGACCAGGAACACCACCGGCACTACTCCAAGAACGGGGACTGACTGGAAAATGTCGAGCAAGGGCAAAAGCACGTGAGAGGCACGATGACTCATCGCTGTTGAGATTCCATAAGCCAGGGCAAAGGCGAGAGCGAAAGCGTAGGCAATAGTCATCCGTGTAAGAGTTCGAACAGCGTACCCTGGAATACACAATGGGTCCAGAGGATGCGTGCTGCAGTCTGCAGTCAGCGCCCCCGTCAGTAACTCGGTTATCAGAACAGCTATCGCTACCACGGCGATTCCTCCAAGGAATATTTTGGTGAGAAGCGAGATTCTTTTTCCGGCCGAGGATGAGACCACACGTCTTCTAAGGCTCGGCCTGGGCACATGCAAAATTAACGCTATCCGATATTCTTAGAAAAATGGACGGGTGCGTCTCGTTATAAAAGGGCGACCAGAACCATGATTCGAAACAACGCTTTCCAACTTCCTTGTCATGATACGATCGTGCAGAGAAGTGGATGGTGGTGGGGCCGGTGGGATTTGAACCCACGACCTCTGGCCCCGATTTCTCGGGGTCGCCAGCGCCCCAGGGTCACCGTCCAAGATTGGACTCTGGTATCCTCTGGGCGGGGTCAATCCCCTTGACCAAGCTAGACGACGGCCCCTAAACAGGGAACCGAAACCCGGCTGCTTTTCTGTGTTATGCTAGGACATTGCTAGGGTACGAATTGAGAAGCGAGTTCTGAGACGAGGAGCTTTTGAGAGGGATATTTTGACGAAAGGATTCACTGAGAAGCGGGAATGGTCATCTGCACGATTATTTCTTCCATCGGATATCCTTCCCTCTCCCATCCGTTCATTTATTGGCTGTCTGGACTGAGACTTGTTGTTGTGTCGCCAGTGCGATTGAGTGCGGCCTGTGCATGCGATGGGTTGCGAGCGCCCCCAGTCCACTGATTACCAAGAGGGTTGCTATTGGAAACACCGGCACAACGAGGAGCGTTGCCACTAGACGGTCAACCGGTATTACTAGAGGCGCAGTGTAGAATTGAGAGAAATGGAGCGAGAGCCCTTGGAGACTTGCAGCTCTTGCTGCTTGTTCCAAGCTTCTAGCATAGAGCACCCCGATGCCAAAAGTTGTCAGTCCGCCTAGAATGTTAATCACTCCGCCCAACCGAGCATATCTAGCGAGCATCAGTCCGCTTCCGATCAACACGACGAACGCTACACCAAACTGGGCGAGCATCAAGTTGTCCGGCTGGCTCGACGCGAGATTAACAGAACTCGGGAGATTGTAGCCGAACAGGGCCCAGCCTATGGCGAGAAGGCTGGAGAACACGCCTAGACCGCCTGCTAACAAGGACCTTGGGTGTGCAATTCTCACGGGGTTTACCTTCGCCATTTTCCAATCCGCGCTTGCAAAGGCGGTCTATCGGATAAGTCTTCCACACTATCTGGTGAAGGATTCTAGCATCCTGCCGAGGCTTGTACCACGTCGCTTTGCTTCTTTCAACAAAACCTTCTGGACGCCGCTGGAATATTGGACAGCTTTCTTCGGCCGGTCTACCACGCTTTCAGGCAGGTTCAGTCGCGCGGCAAGTCTTCTTAGAACGTATTTTCGTGTCACCTTTCCATTGGCGAGATTGACTCGGAGAGAAGAAGGCAGCGTCAGGACGTACTCGACAAGTGGAAGATATGCGAAGGGCGAACAAAGTTCGAGACCGGCAGAAACAGCCAGCTTGTCGCCAGGGTCAAAGTCTTTGATGGAAGCGGCAACAACGCTATCGAACATTTCTCTTGCGAGGTTCTCGGTCCCGTCTCGCAGAGCGATGTCCTCGAACTTTCCATAACCGCCGAACAGCTCGTCGCTGAGCTGGCCAGATGCAATATACCTCAGGCCCATCTCGCGAGCTTTCTGACAGGCAAAATAGATTGGGACTGAGATCCCGACGATCACTGGATCGGTGGTCTCGATGATCTCGACAACATCTGGCAACGAGTTGAGGATTTCAGCACTTGACAGTTCTCGAATTTTGACGCGAAGTCCAAAAGTCTTCGCGACTTTTTCCGCGTGTTCAAGTTCTTGCTGACCTTTCAGCCCCACCGAAATTAGCTCTGGCGCTAGACCCGCACGTTTCGCTACATAGGCAACGAGAGCGCTGTCCAATCCCCCAGAGAACGCGATTCCGGAACCTCGCGGCACAACTCTGCCGACAGCTTCAGTGAATAGCTTGTCCAAAGTCCGAGTCGCGTCCGACTCACCTGTCGATTCTTCCTTTGGCTGTTTTAGCGAATAGTCACTCATCATCTCGTAGCCTCGGGCGGTGGCTCGAATCACCTTGCCTGGAGGAACAGGCTTGGGTTCGCGAATGCCGATTGAGATGAGAGGGTGTCGTAGGCTCGCAAAGGCGACAGCTCCGTCTCGCGCCTGCCCAAAATAGAGAGGTTTCTGCCCAATAATGTCCCTTCCTACGATCAAGTGATCTTTGAGCGAAGTGACAAAGGCAAAGGCCCCAGGTGTCTGTATGAGACGGCTGGGACCCGCGGGGCCGGGGTTGTTGGGTCTTGCATCGTCGCCGAAGAAAACACCGTCAAGGGCTAACGGCACCGCTTTACGAGCGAACGACTCCACACCAGTGGGATCGCAGACCCCAATAATGATTTTTTCTCCGCTAGGGACGGTCGGTGAGAATGTTCGAGATTCTGATCCACGGTTCCGCATCAGGGAGAGGATGGTCTTCGCTTTCGATTCGAGATCGTCCGCCTCCCGTCCTATGAGGCCGCAGATACCCGTCATTATTCCCGTATTTTTCTTCAGAGTTGTTTAATATGATACTATAGTTGGTTCTTTGTTCGGGTCGTTAAGATTGCCCATTCTTCCAATTGACACGGGCCGTTATGGCAGTCCGGAGATGAGGAGAATCTTCGAGGAAGAAAACAAGCTCCAACGATGGCTAGATGTGGAGGCGGCT
>Ga0209236_1002949_pt1 | contig 10378 bp, 4 predicted proteins | sample GraSoi013_1_40cm_FD_185819 | JGI IMG/M metagenome (GOLD analysis project Ga0209236, IMG submission 185819) | Grasslands soil microbial communities from the Angelo Coastal Reserve, California, USA - Sample 09_27_2013_1_40cm (SPAdes) (version 2) | ecosystem: Environmental > Terrestrial > Soil >... | reverse complement strand
CTGCAGGATCTGGCGCTGCCAGGGCATCCAGACGAGCGGCAGCGTCGAGCGCACCCGCCGCGGCCGGAAGTCGAGCGGGTCGACGTCGAGCACCTCCACGTCCGACTGCGCCTCGATGATCAGCTCGGTGAACGAGGTGTCGAGCATGAGCCGGCGCACGCGGTTGCCGAACACGTCGTCGAAATCGCGCTGGCTTCCTTCCGCCGAGGTCGTGATGCGCGACGCGTGCACCGTCTGCAGCCGATCGTGGGCAGGAAAGAGCCGGAGCAGGTGCGTGCTTCGCTCGACCGGTCTCGCGTATCGATACACCGTGCGATGGAGCACGTCGTACCGCCGCACTTCGGAACGCTCCGCTGGATAGAGCGGCCGCGCGCGGGGGACGAACGGCCGCTCGGCCGCCGCGGGATCCGCGGCGGGCGATGTCCCCGCCGGCGAAGGCGCGCGGCTGGATCCGGGCATCGCGGGTGGCGGCGCCGGCGGGAGAGCGGTATCGGCGGGCTGCACCGGCGTCTGCGCTTGCGGCTGGATCTGGACATGGATCTGGAACGGCGGCGAAGCTTCCGACGCGTCCGGCCCGATCTCCGCGCGCACCGCACCTTCCCGGATGATGAGCAAGTGGCCAGGCTGCAGGCGCCGCCAGTCGGGGACTGGCCCTTCGCGCGCCACCAGCAGCTCCGACGACACGACGATGCCCTTGCGGCTGTGGATGCCCCGCCGGGTGAGGTCGACAGTCAGGTCTTCGTCGCCCAACGCAAGCCCGACACCGTAAGGCGGCAACAGCTCGCATACGAAGATGGAGCCATCTCCGCGGCGATCGGCGTACACGGCCAGGTCGATTCCGTCGGACAGCGCCAGGCTCAGCCCACCGTGCCGGTTCAAGTCATGGAACCAAGAGAGCAGCACGGCCGGTGGAATGTCGCTGAGAGTCTTGCACCCGCGCTCGGCCGTGCGGCCGAGGAGCGCGCAGAACACCTGCTCGGAGTCGGTCGAGCCGACCGGCTCGAAGCGGCTCGCGCCGTCCAGCTTGTGCTGCAAGCTTCCCGAGTGCGCGATCACCCACTCGCGCCGGCCCCAGGCGCGCTGGAACGGCTGCGTGTTCGCCTCCGTCAACGCGCCCCACATGGCGGTGCGGATGTGGACGAGGAAGATCGACGACTCCAGGCGTTCCCATGCCGACACGAGCGCGCTGCGGATCGATCCGTGGGGCGGGGCGGCCTCCTTGAGCACCAGCGCCGCTGGCTCGCCGTCGGGATAGCACGCAATTCCCCATCCGTCGGGCGGCTTGTGCCCCGGATCCAGACAGTGGAGATCGAATGCCGGCGTCAGCGGCCCTTCGAACGACATCGCCAGGAGATTGGGCATGCGGGGAAGATGGTAGCGCGGGGCGCCTTCAGGCGCCTCCATTCGAGGAGGAGTGCGACTGCAGCTGCGTCTGGACGCCTTGCGACTGCGATTGGGATTGCGACTGCGGCTGCGGCTCCGCGGCGATCAGCTCGGACTGCACGAGATCGCAAACCGCGTGCGTTTCGTCGACGACGCGGGTGAGGATCTCGTGGACGGCCTTGGCGTCGAGGGGCGTCGCGTGCTGCCCGTCGGTCCACGCTTCCAGCGCCTCGATGCGCGCGTACGCTCGCGGAACCGGCGCTCCGGGCGCGGCAGGCCGGACCGCGAGGAGAAGGTCTCGCACACGCCGCAGCCCGTGGCGAACGCCGCGGGGAAACCTCGGCTCGAAGATGAGGAAGGCGGCAACCGACTGCGCGGAGACGATGCCCCGGTGGATCTTCATGAACGGCTCGAACCCGTAGCAGGCGCGAAGCAGGGAGAGCCAGAGCGACACCTCGACGATCGGATATGCGCCCCGGCCGGCGCTCTCCGCGGCGAGGAACGCGTGGTACTGCACGTCGAGGATGCGCGCGGTCTGGCCGACGCGCTCGAGCAGGACGCCGAGCCAACAGAAGTAGAGGGGCGTGTCGTGCAGCATGGTCGCGCGCAGGAGCCCCAGGCAGAGCTGCGCTTCGCGGCGGACCCGCCGGTAGAACCCGTAGGGATGATCTTCGAAGTCCTCGCGGGCGGTGGCCGATTCCAGATAAAGGTACAGCTCGTTGACGATCTCCCAGGCTTCCAGCGAGATGACGTCGCGGCTCGAGCGCGCATTCTCGCGCGCCGCCGCGACCGATCGCCTGAGGCTGACGGGCACCCGCTCGTCGAGCGTGAGGTAGCGCTGCACGGCGTCGCCGTCGGCCGCCGCGAACGGCCCGCACAGCTGGGTGAAGCGCTCCTGCTCGCCGGCGGTGATCACCACCGGCTGCCAGCACTGCTGCGGCGTCAGCTCTGAATCGAGCGCGAGCGAGGCCGTTACTTGAAGGAGGCGGGCGGTGCTCTCGGTCCGCTCCAGGTAGCGGCCGAACCAGAAGCAGTGATCGGCGACCCGGGAGATCATGGCTTCATCACCCAGGTATCCTTCGAGCCGCCGCCCTGGCTCGAATTGACGACGTAGGATCCCTCGACGAGGGCGACGCGCGTGAGCCCGCCCGGCAGCACCCACGCGCCATTCTTCCCGAACAGCGAGTACGGCCGCAGGTCCACCCGCCTGGGGACGACGCGCCCCGAACCCTTGTCCCAGGTCGGACAGGTGGAGAGCTCGATGAGCCGCTGCGCCACGTAGCGCCGCGGCTCCGCCTGGATCTTCGCGCGGAACGCATCCCGCTCGGCCGCGCTCGACTGGGGCCCGATGAGCATCCCGTAGCCACCGGCTTCGTCGACGGCCTTGACCACCATCTCCGCCAGGTGCTCGAGCACGTACTGCCGATCGTCGTCGCGGAAGCAGACCCAGGTCTGGACCTGCTCGAGCAGCGGCTCCTCCGCGAGGTAGAAGCGGACCATCTCCGGAACGTACGCGTAGACCGCTTTGTCGTCGGCGACGCCGTTTCCCGGCGCGTTGGCGAGCGCGACGTTCCCTTTCGCCCAGGCGCGCATGATTCCCGGAACGCCCAGCATGCTGTCCTTGCGGAACACTTCGGGATCGAGAAACGCCTCGTCGGTCCGCCGATAGACGACGTGCACGCGCCTCGGACCGTACGTCGTCCGCAGCCAGACGCGGTCCTCGTCGACGAACAGGTCGGCGGCCTCGACCAGCTCGAGACCCATGGTGCGGGCGAGGAAGCTGTGCTCGAAGTACGCCGAGTTGTAGGGCCCGGGAGTGAGCACCACGATCGTGGACTCCTCCGCGGAGACCGGAGATACGGAGGCGAGCGTCTCCGCCAGCCGGGCGGGATAATCCTCGACCCTCTGCACGCGGGCGACGTCCACGGTCCTGGGCATCACGCGCTTGGTGACCACCCGGTTCTCGAGGACGTAGCTCACCCCGCTCGGCGTCCTCAGATTGTCCTCGAGAACGCGGAAGGTGCCGGACGGATCGCGGATGAGGTCGATCCCGCTCACGTGGATGCGAACGCCGCCGGGCGCCGCACTCCCGCGCAGGATGGGCAGGTAATGTTTGGCGCCGAGGACCAGCTCGCGCGGGATGCGCCCCTCGGCGAGGATGCGCTGCTCGCCGTAAACATCGTCGAGGAACATGGAGAGGGCGCGCAGGCGCTGTCCCAGCCCCTCCTCCAGCTTCCACCATTCAACGGCGGAGATGAGACGCGGCAGCAGGCACACCGGGAAGATCTTCTCCGTCCCTCGGGCGTCGTTGTAGACGGAGAAGGTCACACCCTGGTTGAGCAGCGCTCGCTCGGCGAGCGTCTGGCAGCGCCCGAACTCCAGCGCCGTGCGGCTGTCGAGCGCGTCGACCGCGCGGCCGAATCCGGGTCGGGGTCTTCCCTCGCCATCGAACAGCTCGTCCCAGACGCCGGGAAGACCGCGGTAGCTGTCGAACAGGTTCATCGCTCACTCATCGGGTGGCGGGGGAGGCGGATGGTCCCCGGGAAGCCGACGCAAATCCAGGGTCCACGGAGTGTCCCCGGCCGGCGCCGCCGGTCGGGCGGAGCCGGCATCGCTGGAGGCGGCCGGAGCAGGAGAGGTGGACAAGACGGTGACCGGCCAGGGCGCTGGGCCCTCGATGGTGAACCGCTGCGCCCGTCTGGCCGCGGCCTCGAAGCGCGTCAGGGGCGGCGTCGCGTACGCGCGACCCTCGGGATGCCAGACGTGATAGGCGCACGCCCCGAGCGACCTTCGCGCCCAGCGATCGACGACGTCCAGTCGGATCGGATGGTGGATCCCGAGGTGGGGGTGGAGGCTGTGAGGCGGCGCCCAGGCGCGGAAGCGCACGCCGGCGGCTGCCTCGCCGCGGGTGCGGGTCGGCTTCAGCGGGAGCTCGAATCCGTTGACGAGCACCTCGTGGCGGCCTGGCACCACTCCTGCGGCTCGCACCTCGATCCGCTCGACCGACGAATCCACATAGCGGGATGTGCCGCCGACGGTCGGCTCCTCGCCGAGGACGTTCCACGGCTCGAGCGCGTTGCGCACTTCGAGCAGCACGTCGCCGGCCTGCAGCTGCCCCGCGAGGGGACAGCGCAGCTCGAGGAAAGCGCGATAAGCCTCCGCCGGATGGGGCAGGCCGCGCGAATCGAGGAACGAGAGCACGTCCTCGAAGTCCTGCCAGAGCCAGGTGGGGAGGAGGAAGCGATCGTGCAGCTCCTGTCCCCAGCGGACGAGGGGCGCGCGATAGGGCTCTTGCGCCAGCGCCGCGACCAGCGCGCGGACGAGCTGCGCCTGTGCCACCGCCATGCGCGGATGTGGAGGCATCTCGAATGCGCGCAGCTCGACGAGTCCCTGGCGGCCGTGCGGAGTCCGCCAGTCGAACAGCTTGTCGATCGAGATCTCGGCGCGGTGGGTGTTGCCGGCGACGTCGACGAGCAGATGCCGGAAGAGCGCGTCCGCGAGCCATGGCGGGGGAGGACCTGCGCCCCGGTCGTGCTCGAACGCGCGGGTCAGCGCGATCTCCATCTCGTAGAGGGCGTCGTGGCGCGCTTCGTCGAGGCGCGGTGCCTGCGACGTCGGACCGACGAACAGGCCGGTGAAGAGATACGAGATCGACGGGTGGTGCTGGAGGAAGGTGATGAAGCTGGCGAGCAGGCGTGGATCGCGCAGCCAAGGGCTGTTCTGCGGCTTCGGGCCGCCGAGCGTGATGTGGTTGCCGCCTCCGGACCCGGTGGTGCGGCCGTCGAGCAGGTACTTCTCCGCGTGCAGCCCGGCGTGGAGGGCGGCGTCGAAGACCGTCTCGACCGTCGTCCGGTGCTGCTCGAAGCTCGAGGCGGGCGGCAGGTTCACCTCGACGACGCCCGGATCGGGCGCGACGGACATCCGGGTGAGGACCGGGTCCGGCGGCGGCGGATAGCCCTCGAGCAGAACGGGCTCGACGAGGGAGCGACGGGCCTCGTCGACGGCGGCGATCAGCGCCAGGAACTCCTTCGCCGACGAGACCGGCGGCAGGAAGACGCACAGCGCGCCGCCGCGGGGCTCGATGCAGAGCGCCGTCCGCACGGTGAAGGCCGGTTTGCGTGCGGGTGGCTTGAGCGGAGGGAGCAGTTGCTGCACGACCTCCGCGGCGACCTTGCCCTCCGCGACCCGGCGCAGCAGGCGGGTCCGCTCCCGTTCCGCCTCGTGAGCGGCAGCTTCGGGGCTGCGCGGATCGGGCGGCTCGACCGGCTCCTCGCCGATCGCGACGGCTGGCGGGCCGCCGAGAGATGCGAGCGGTAGCCTCAGCCCGATGGGCGAGTCCCCCGGCAACAGGTACAGCCGCCCGCGCCGGAAGCTCCAGCGCTCGCTACGGAACGCGCCGTCCACGAACTTGAACGGCAGGACGTAACCCGCCTCGGCGCCGAGGCCGCGGTCGAGAACGCGCGCGAGCCGCCTGCGCTCCTCGGGATCGCGCAGGTCTGCCGCGAGTGGATCGACGTCGATCGGCAGAGCGGCTTCCTCCTGGAGGTGCCGCCAGGGATCCTCGTAAGCGGGGAGCAAGAATCCCTCGAGGCCGACGCGCGCGGCGATAGACTCCGCGAGCGATCGCGCGCTCCCGAGCTTGCCGGCATCGGCGGCGCCCTGTGCAACGCCTGGCTCGCCTCGCCAGGGATCCGCGCCGCGCTCCTCCCACAGAGCGGCGCCGTCCCGGCGGCCGATCAGCTCCAGCGTCCAGCGCGGAAGGCTCTCTCCCGGATATTGCTTGCCCTGCCGGAGCAGCAGAACGCCCCCGGGACACATCCGCTTTTGCAGCTCGCGCGCGAGCTGGATGCCTTGCTTCCACTTGGTCGCACCGAGCGCTTCGCCGTTCCATTCCGGACGTTCCGGGTGCAGGCGGGAATTGAACGTCGGCTCGCCGCCGCAAGTCAGCTCGACTCCCAGCGCGCGCAGCTTCCCGTCGGCCCGATCGCCCGCCTCGCAGAGGGCCGCCCACGCCTCCTCCGTGAAAGGCGCCGTGGGGCGCACTTCGTGTCCGAGCCGACCGATGCGCATCTCGAATTGCACTTCCTCCGCGACGACGTCCGACGTCCCTTCGATCGGGGCGGCCAGCCTCGGGAGCGCGGTGCAGGCGAGCGGGATGTGACCTTCGCCGCACATCAGCCCGCTCGTCGCGTCGAGACCGACCCAACCGCCGCCAGGCAGGAACACCTCGGCCCAGGCATGCAAGTCCACGACGTCGCGCGAAACCCCTTTGGGCTCGTTGGGGATCATCCCCTCGTCCCGGAGTTGCACCAGGTACCCGGAGACGAACCGCGCTGCGAGCCCGCGCGAACGCAGCGCCGCGACGAGCAGCACGGCCGAGTCGCGGCAGCTGCCGCGGCCCTGCCGAACGGTTTCCTCCGGAGTCCAGATGCCCGGCTCGTCGCGAATGACGTAGCGGACGGCCTTGCGCACGAGGCGGTTCATCTCCACGACGAGCGGGATCGTGTCGCCTTCGCGCGGCAGCGCGTCCATGAACTGATTCGCCAGCGGACCGAGCGCGAAGGCGGCGTCGCTGACATCGAGATACGCCGCGAGCTCACGGGCGAGCGGACCGTAGTCGAGCGGCACCTTCCCGGCGGTCGACTCGAGAGTGAAGTCGAAGGGGTTGATGGGCCGGATGTCGACCGCGATCTCGACTGCGACGCCAAGCTCGGTGAGGCGCCCCGATGGCCAGCTCGCGCGCGCGACGAAGTTCCCCGCGGGGTCTTGCTGCCAGCGCAGCTCCCCCTCGGGGGTGAGGTGCAATCCGTACGTCTCGATGCGCGCCCGCGCATGCGCCGCGGGTCGCAGACGGATCAGGTGCGGCCCGAGCGTCGCGGGCTTCGGGTAGCAGTACCGGCTGACGTGCTGCAGGAGCACGCGCACGCCGCAGCCATATCGCGCGGGGAGTCCTCCGCCAACGGACCAGACGAATTTGTATGTTCGCCCGCCTGGCCGAGGTCCGTGGCCTTCGCGAGGCCGGATCCTTGCGCGCCTGAGCGTTGTGCTAGTTACCCCGGTCCGTGCGTCGCGGTTCATTCCTTTTGCTCCTTCTCGCCGCCGCTCCGGCTTGGGCGGAAGGACCTGCTTACGGACCCGAATTGGAGGGATTCGACTACGCCTATCCGGTGCGGCGCTTCGAGCTCGAATCGCAGCGCCAGACATTGCACATGAGCTATCTCGATGTCCGTCCGCAACGGCCCAATGGCCGGACGGTCGTGCTGCTGCACGGGAAGAACTTCTGCGCGGGAACGTGGGAGGCCACCATTCTGCGCGTGGAAGACGCTCTCGACTACGCAACCCAGATCGCAATGGGACTCACGGCTGCGCACGACAAGGGCGTGATCCATCGAGACCTGAAGCCGGAGAACCTCTTTATCACCCGGGACGGGCGCCTGAAGATTCTCGATTTCGGAATCGCCAAGCTGGTGACGCAGCCGGGAAGACCCACTCTCACCAAGAGCGGCACGATCATGGGCACGGTGGGCTACATGGCGCCCGAGCAGGTGCGCGGCGGGGACGTCGATGTGCGATCCGACATCTTCAGCTTCGGCTCGGTGCTGCACGAGATGCTCTCGGGCACGCAGCCGTTTGCCCGCGGATCCACGATGGAGACCGGCGCAGCCATCCTCAACGACGCGCCATTTGGCTTGCCCGATCAGGTGCCGGACAAGGTCTCGGTCATCGTGCAGCGGTGTCTGCAGAAGCGACGCGAGGATCGATACCAATCGGCGCAAGAACTCGCCGCAGACCTGGCGCGAATCGCTGCCGGGCAGACAGCGCGAAAGTCGCGCCTGCTGCGCGTCCTCGGGGTAGTCCTGCTGCTCGCCGGAAGTGTGCTGACCGCCGCTCTCTTGGGCCTCGCCTGGCAGTTGCTGCCCAATCGGCTCTCATTGCTGCTCGGCGCTTTCGCGATGGCCAGTGCGCTCGGAACGCTCGCCTGGCTTCTCTTCTCGCGCCGTTCCCACGGGCCGAGCGGGCCGGCCGCGTCGGTGACCCTGTCGATCGCAGTACTTCCCTTTGCGGACATGAGCCCGCAGCATGATCAGGAGTACTTCGCCGACGGAATCGCCGAGGAGATCCTCAACGTGCTCGCGCAGGTGGACGGCCTGCGCGTCATCGGCAGGACATCGTCCTTCTCGATGAAGGGCAGGAACGAGGACCTCCGCACCATCGGCCAGCGCCTCGGCGCGACCAATCTCCTGGAAGGCAGCGTGCGAAAGTCGGGCGCGCGCGTGCGAATCACCGCGCAGCTCGTCGAGGCCGAGGGCGGGTCACGCATCTGGTCGCAGGAGTTCGATCGTGAGCTGACGGATGTCTTCGCCGTCCAGGAGGAGATCGCCCATGCCGTGGTGGCGGCGCTCAAGGTGAAGCTCTTGCCCGCAGCGCGCGAAGACCCGCGAGCCGCCAATCCGGAAGCCTACGACCTGTATCTGCTCGGACGGGCATTCCGCGCGCGCGGGTCGGGTGACGCCTACGAGCGGGCGGTGCAGGCGCTACGGAGGTCGGTGGCGCTCGACCCTGGCCATGCACAGGCCTGGGCCGAGCTCGCCCAGGCGCTGTATGAGGTAGGGGATTTCAGCGTGAAAGGGGATCGCAAGGTGGACCGGCCCGAAGGGCTTGTCGCTGCCGAGAAGGCGATAGCGCTCGCGCCCCAGCGGGCCGATGGGTACTCCGCGCGCGGCGTCTTGCGGCTCCGCATGCTCCAGGACTGGACAGGCGCACGCGCCGACCTGGAGCGGGCACGATCGCTCAACCCACGAAGCCCGGGCATCCTGGCCAACCACGCGATGCTGCTGACCGCGTTGGGCGGGTTGACGGAAGCGATCGCCATCTGCCAGCACGCCGCCGTCCTCGACCCGCTGTCCGCCGACATCCAGTTCCTGTTGAACGCAGCCTACCTCGGCACCGGACAGTTCGCTCTCGCCGAGGCGGCTGCGAGCCGCGCGCTGGAGGTCTCGCCCGAGCACGCGAGAGCGGCGCGGAACCTGGGCATTACCTTGCTGCTCCAGAATCGCGTTCCGGATGCGCGAGCCGCCTTCCACCGATCGAACCACGAATTCGTCGTGAGCATGGGCGATGTGATGGTGGAGCACGCGCTGGGCCATTCCGCCGAGTCACAGCGCGCGCTCGACAGCATCCTCGCCGGGCCTTACGCTGAAGTGGCCGCGTATCAGATCGTCCAGATGTACGCGTGGCGCGGAGAAACCGATCGCGCCTTCGCATGGCTGGGACGCGCAGCCGAGTTGCACGATCCGGGGCTCACCTACCTCAAGTTCGACCCGCTCCTGCACGGCCTGCGCGGCGACGCGCGCTTCGCGGCGCAGCTCAAGAAGATGAACCTGCCAACGGACTGAGGAGCAGGGCTCGGTCTCGGGCCGGAACCCGCCTATGCGCACAAGGCACCCTGCCGGGGGTCAAGCGGGCAAGAGAATGGGGAACCCGGGCCGGCCAAATTCCCCTCTGAGATTAGCGACTTGGTGCCCAGGGCGAGATTCGAGCTCGCACGCCTTACGGCGCCGCCCCTCAAGACGGTGTGTCGAGTCAACACACACGTCTGCCGGCATTTGGATCCAACGGCATGTAGGTGAGTGGTCCGAGCAGAATTTTCTAGCCGATCGCGCAAAAAGTAGCGACACGGGCAGAGGGTGCGCGCGAGTGATCTCCTCCTCATTGCGGTCTCTTGGGCGCGGCGTTCTTCTTGCTTGGAGCTTCAAGCATGCTCTCCGTGCGTCATCGCGGATTCACGATGGTCGAAGTGATGACCGGCGTCGGCGTCATCGGCGTGCTCGCCGCCATGTCGATCGTCGCGATGAACCGCGTGAAGACCCGCGGCAACTTCTCCTCCGGGACCGGCGACTTCATCGCCACGCTTCGTACCGCGCGCGCGGAGGCGTTCGCGCGGGGCAATCCGACGGTGGTGGTCGTCGATGTGGCGGCAGGTCAGTGGTGGTCG
>Ga0209236_1002948_pt1 | contig 10380 bp, 8 predicted proteins | sample GraSoi013_1_40cm_FD_185819 | JGI IMG/M metagenome (GOLD analysis project Ga0209236, IMG submission 185819) | Grasslands soil microbial communities from the Angelo Coastal Reserve, California, USA - Sample 09_27_2013_1_40cm (SPAdes) (version 2) | ecosystem: Environmental > Terrestrial > Soil >... | reverse complement strand
ACCCCGCCTCGAACGCGCGCACCGCCGCCTCGCCGGCGCCGTACTTGGCGACGATGGCGCCCATCTGGAGCGCGTCGGTCACGACCAGCCCTTTGAACTTGAGCGAATCGCGTAGCACACCGGTCAGCATCGCCGCGGACAGCGTCGCCGGCGTCTCGCCCGTGAATGCGGGGAAGGCGATGTGGGCGCTCATGACGACCTGCGCACCGGCGTCGATGCCGGCGCGGAACGGCACGAGCTCGACGGAGTCGAGCCGGGCATAGTCGACCCGGATCGCGGGCAGACCGATGTGCGAGTCCGCATCCGTGTCGCCGTGGCCCGGGAAGTGTTTCAGCGTGGCGAGCATGCCGTTGTCCTGGAGGCCACGCACGTAGCCGCGCACCAGCCGCGCCACGGCGCGCGGGTCCTCGCCGAACGAGCGGGTGTTGATGATGGGATTGAGCGGGTTGTTGTTGACGTCCGCATCGGGCGCGAAATTCACATGGATGCCGACGGCGCGTCCCTCGCGCGCGGCGACCCGGCCGATCGTGTACGCGTCGCGCTGGTCACCGGTCGCGCCGGCGGCCATGATGTAGGGAAACGCGGTGGCGCCGACCACGCGCATCGCGGCGCCCCACTCGAGATCTGCGGAAACGAGGAGCGGCAGCTTGGAACGGCGCTGCAGCGTGTTGAGCTTCGCGGCGATGTCGTAGGGCGAGCCGACGGAGATGATGATGCCGCCGACCTCGAGCGAATCGACCCAGCGCGTCGCGATCTGGAAGGCGGAATCGTCCAGCGCCATGTAGTTTCCGCCCAGCCACGGCACCACGAGCTGCGCGACCTTCTGGCGCTGGGTCAGTTTGCTGAGGACGGCAGCGACGGCCGGCTGCGGCGTCGGTCCCACAACCCGTGGTCCGCCACAGGCGGCCAGCATCGTAACGATCAGGAGTCTATGCGCGCGCATCGTCTCGTTTGGATCGGGTTGGGGATTGGCTGTTCCAGCGGAACACGCGTCCCATCACCTATCGCGGCCCAGGTTCGGCCCGGCATCGAAGTCCTGCTCTCGGATTCGGCACACCTGATCGCCGGCAAGCGACTCGGTCTGCTGACGAACAACACCGGCGTCGATCACCTTGGTCGCCGTGATGTGGATCTCCTGCGCACAGCTCCCGGCGCACGGCTCACGGTCTTATTCAGTCCCGAGCACGGCTTTCGCGGCACCGAAGATCGCTCGGGGCTTCCGGACGGCAGGGACTCCGCCACGGGTCTCCCAATCTACAGTCTCTATGGCGGATCGCGTACCGCCGCGCGCGCCGCGGTCGATTCGGTCGACGTGCTCCTGATCGACCTGCAGGACATTGGCGCGCGCTACTACACCTACATCGCGACGACCGTGCAGTTGATGCGCGATGCAACGCGTGCGGGAAAACGGGTCGTCGTCCTCGATCGCCCCGATCCCGTCGGCGGGACCGCAGTGCAGGGCAACGTGCGCGCGCGCGCCGGCGATCCCGATTCCCTCTTCTCCGGTTTCATGCCCGTCGCGATGCGCTATGGCATGACACTCGGCGAGCTGGCGCGCTTGGCCAACGATGCCTTAGCCATCGGCACCGATCTCGTGGTCGTGCCCGCGCTGGGGTGGAATCGCACGCTGTTCTACGATCAGACGGGTCTCCCGTGGGTGAAACCGTCGCCCAACATGCCCGACATCGAGAGTGCGTTACTCTATCCCGGTACCTGTTTGTTCGAAGGGACGAATGTGTCGGTTGGTCGCGGTACGGCGACGGCGTTTCGCGTACTGGGCGCGCCGTGGCTCGATCCGGACCGTGTGATCGCGCGTCTCGACAGCTCGGCGCTTCACGGAGTGGAGGTGCGAGCGACGCTCTTCACTCCAATCGCGCCGACCGACGGCAAGTACGCCGGCGTGGCGTTGAAGGGGATCGAGCTGCACGTCCGCGATCGTCAGGTCTACGACCCCACGAAACTCGCGGTCGCCCTGCTCGTCGCGATTCGGGCGGCGCATCCCGACGAGTTCCAGTTTCGCGCGCAGAGCTTCGATCGGCTGGCGGCCGGGCCGGAGCTCCGCATGGCGCTCGAGGCGGGCCGGCAGGCGCGGGAAATCTGGAATTCGTGGGATGGTGACCTGGAGCGATTTCGCGAGACTCGTACGAAACACCTGATTTACTAGATTAGAGCCATGGCCGAGCGACGCTACAACGACAAAGAGATCGCGGCGATCTTCCGCGCGGCCGCGGAAGAAGGGCCTCAGAGTCCGCAGCGTGAGGTCGCGCGCGACGAAGGCTTGACGCTGGCCGAGCTCCAGGCCATCGGCAGCGAAGTCGGCATTCCTTCCGATGCGGTCGCCCAAGCTGCCCGAGCCGTCGATGTGCGTCTCGGCGCTGCGTCGCGGACGTTCCTGGGACTGCCCATCGGCGTGGCCCGGACCGTCAATCTCAACCGGCGGCTCACCGATGAGGAGTGGGAGCGTCTCGTCGTGCAATTGCGTGAAGTTTTCAACGCGCGCGGTCGCACGCGTTCCGAGGGCTCGCTGCGGCAGTGGACGAACGGAAACCTGCAGGTGCTGCTCGAGCCAACCGAAACTGGTCACCGCTTGCGCTTCGGGACCCTACATGGCGGTGCGCGCGCCTCGATCGGTGCGGGAATCGCCGTCCTCGGCATCACCGCCATCGTGGTCATTTCGGGTGCGGTCTGGGGTACGTTGGGCGAAGCGATTCCTGGGATCGCGCTGATGGCTGCGGCTGGTGCCGGGATGATTGCCAGCGGTGCACTCCGGCTGCCGCGCTGGGCGCGGTTGCGGGAGGCGCAAATGGAAGCGCTTGCCGCCCGGATAACATCCTCGAACAAGGAGACTTAGAGCTGCGCGTCTCTGGTTGAGCTTGCCGAGTCGGTCGGGCGCCTCCATTGTTGGTGCCCGCGCCCCGCGCCCTTGGGATTCAACCGGGAGTCGCTATGGCTGCACCTTCCGTCCGCGCGTTGATTCGCGGCGCCATCGTCGTCCTGATTGCTGCCGCGCCCGCCGTCTGGTACGCGTGCTCCGACAGCGCTTCGAATTCTCCCGCGGGTCCCGCGCTCCCAGTCATGCGTCTCATTCCTGATCTCCGCGCGGCGATCACGGCACAACGGCATCACACCGATGCGTTGCTTTCGATCCCCGGGGTCGTCGGAACGGCGGTGGCCGTGGATCCCGACGGACATCCGGTCCTGCTGCTCCTCCTGGAGCGCACCGGCATAAGCGGCCTCCCCGTGACGCAACGCGTCACCGGCCGGCTCATGGCGCTCAGCGATCCCACGCAGCGCCAGCGCCCCGCCCCCATGGGTTTCTCGGTAGGACATCCGGCGATCACCGCCGGTACGATCGGCGCGCGCGTGCGTGACGCGCTGGGACGGGTGTACATCCTCTCGAACAATCACGTTCTCGCCAACTCGAACGGCGCGAGCCTCGGCGATCCCGAGTACCAGCCCGGTCCATTTGATGGGGGCACGGCCGCCGATCAGATCGCGACGCTCAGCGACTTTCAGGTGATCTCGTTCGCCCCCAACGGCGCCAACACCATCGACGCCGCCATCGCCCTCTCCAACACGTCGGTGCTGGACAACGCGACGCCCGCCGACGACGGCTACAGCATGCCGAACTCGACGATCTTCGGCGACGCGAACGGCGACGGCCTATTCGATGACCGCAACGCGCTGCTCGGGCTCAACGTGCAGAAGTACGGCCGCACGACGCGGCTGACGCACGGCCAGATCACGGGCATCAACGCGACCGTCACGATCTGCTATGCGGTTTCGGGATTCACCTGCACGAAGACCGCCCGCTATGTGGACCAGTTGATCATCTCGCCGGGCGGGTTCAGCAACGGCGGAGACTCGGGCTCGCTCATCGTGACCGACGACGCGAATCTCAACCCCGTCGCGTTGCTGTTCGCCGGCAATGCGAGCGTCACGATCGCCAACCGGATCGATCTCGTGCTCCAACGCTTCGGCGCCGTGATCGACGGCTTTGCGCCGCCGCCGCCGGGACCGCTGACCGACCTGGCCGTGACGAGCGTCAGTGGACCCAGCTCAGCGGTGCAGGGCGGTACGTCGAGCGTCACGGTCTCCGTGAAAAACGTCGGCAACCAGGACGTCTCCGCCTTCGACGTCACACTGCAGGACACGACGGAGCACGTGACGGTCGGCACGCAGAGCGTCTCCGGGCTCGTCGCGGGCACCAGCACGACGGTGACGTTCTCCTGGACGCCGGGCACGACGGGCGATCACGACCTCGTAGCACGTCAGACGCGGTCCGATGACAGAGCCACGAACGACCAGCGCTTCGTGACGATCACGGTCAACCCGCCGGTCACCGACGTCGCGGTAACGAGTTTCAGTGGAGCCGGCTCGGTAATCGTCGGCCACAACGTAAATGTCGGCGTGACTGTCACGAACGTCGGCAATCAGAACGTCACGGGTGACATCCCCGTCACCCTGCAGGACTCGACCGCCGGGGTCACGCTGGGCACGCAGACAATCCACGGGCTCGCCGCCGGTGCCAGCACGACGCTCGTCTTCGGCTGGAACACGACCGGCGCGGCGCTGGGCGGGCACACGCTCGTCGCCACGCACGCCCTGGCCGACGACAACGCCGCCAACAATCGGCGCACCACCGTCGTCACGATCACGCCCAAGCCGCTTGATGTCGCCACGACCGGCATCACCGGACCGCGCTCCGTGGCCCAGGGCGACACGGCACACGTGGTGGTCACCGTCCAGAACCTTGGCGAGGTCGATGTCACCACCCCGTTCGCCGTGGACCTGAACGACGGGTGGGCCGGACCGTTGGCCGGGACTGGGACAGTTGCCAGTCTCGCTGCTGGGGCGACGACGACCGTCGACATCGCCTGGAACACGGCCGGAGCGACTGTCACCGGGCACACCCTCTTCGCGACGTCGAGGCTGGCGGACGACAACGGCTCGAATAACTCGATCGGGATCGCGATCAACGTGACGGCCCCAGCGCCACCGCCACCACCCGGTCCGCCGCCGCCACCTCCACCGCCGCCGCCCCCGCCGGGGACCGATCTCGCCATCAGCGGCATCACCGCGCCCGCGCGCGTGACGCAGGGAGACACGGCGCACATCGTGGTCACGGTGAAGAACGTGGGTGGGCAGGACGTCACATCCAACTTCGATGTCGTGCTGGCCGACGGGTTTAACGGTCCGCTGCTGGGCACGGAGACGATCGCCGGCCTCGCCGTGGGTGCGAGCGCGACCCGCACATTCAACTGGAACACCGCGGGTGCGGCAATCACCGGCCACACGCTGTTCGCGACGCAGAAGCTGGCCGACAGCGACCCTGCGAACAACACCGTCGGCATCAGTGTGATTGTGGAGGCTCCGCCTGTCACCGATGTCGCCGTGAGCAGCGTCGTTGCGCCGAGCGCGGTGACGCAGGGGAGCACCGCGTCCGTTGGGGTTACGGTCCAAAACGTGGGTGGCTTGAACGTCAGCGGCAGCTTTGATGTCGTCCTGACCGACTCGACCGCAGGCGTAACGCTCGGTACACAGACGGTGGCTGGGCTCGCCGTCGGCGCCACCGCGACTCGCACGTTCAACTGGAATACGACGGGCGCCGCATTGGGTGGTCACCGGCTCGTGGCGACGCACAGTTTGAGCGACGCCAACGCCGCCAACAATCAGGGCGGAGCGACGGTCACCGTCAACGCCCCGGTCATCGACGTCGCCGTGACCGACGTGAGCGCGCCGAGCTCGGTGATTCAAGGCAATTCGGCCACGGTCGGAGTCACGGTTCAGAACGTGGGCGGCCAGAACGTCACGAGCAGTTTCAACGTCGTGCTCACCGACGCCACCGCAGGCGTGACGATTGGCACGCAAACCATCACCGGGTTGGCTATCGGTGGGACAGCTACGCCCTCATTCAGCTGGAGCACCACGGGCGCGGCGCTGGGCGGTCACACGCTCGTGGCGACCCAGACCTTTGCGGATGACAACAGCGCCAACAACCAGCGCTCGACGACGGTCACCGTGAATCCGCAGCCGGTCGATCTCGCGTTGACCGCCATCACGGGGCCCGCCCAAGTGACGCAGGGCGATACGGCGCCGGTTGTGGTCACGGTGCAGAACCTGGGTGGGGTGGATGTGAGCACCAACTTCGACGTCGTGCTGACGGACGGCACCGCGGGGGGCATCACCGTTGGAACGCAGACGATCACCGGGATTGCCGCGGGTGCGAGCGTGACACGCACCATCAACTGGAACACCGCCGGGGTCGCGACGAACGGTCACATCCTGACGGCGACGCAGAAGCTGGCGGACAACAATTCGAGCAACGACGCGCGGGCCATCGCCATCACCGTGAACCCGCCAAACCTCCACGTGGGCAATCTCGATGGCGTTGCCACGAGCAACGGGAACAACTGGTCGGCGACGGTGAAGATTACCGTGCACGATTCCCGGCACAATCTCGTGAACGGCGCGAGCGTGCGCGGTCTCTGGAACGGATCCAATCCGGAGGTGGGGTGCGTAACGGGTCCGACGGGAACTTGTAGCGTCGTCTTGTCGAACCTTCCGAACTCAACCAAGATGGTCTCGTTCGGGGTGACCGCGCTCGGCCTGTCGGGGTACGTGTACAAGTCAGCTCTCAATCATGACCCGGATGGCAGCAGCAACGGCTTCTCGGTTACCGTGAAGCGTCAGTGACGGTAGCACGCACGTTGGCATTGGTACTGCTGGCCGGGGCACTCGCGTGCTCCGGTGCTCAGCGCGGGGGAGGGGCAGCCACGGTGACTGCGAGGAGCATCGATGAGGTTCTCGCGGCGCATACCGATTCCCTCATGGCGCTCCCCGGCGTCGTGGGGACCGCGATCGGGTTGTGCGACGGAGAACGGTGCATCAAAGTGTTTCTCGCCGACTCGGGCGCCGATACGAAAAGGAGAATTCCCGCTCGTCTGGAGGGCTACCGCGTCCTCGCCGAGGTGACTGGAACGATCAGACCGCGCTAAAGAAGAAGGGTGAGATGACGGTTCTCGGCTTACGCACGGTGATCTATCATGTTGCCGATCTCAAACGCGCCAAGGAGTGGTATAGCTCTGCCTTCGGCGTCAAACCGTACTTCGATGAGCCGTTCTACGTGGGCTTCAACATCGGAGGCTACGAGCTCGGGCTCGATCCCGATCCCAAGAGCATCAAGCCGGGCCCCGGAGGCTCGGTAGCGTATTGGGGTGTCGCGAACGTCGAGAAAGGGGTCGAGCAGTTTATTCGCGCGGGGGCCACGCTCAAGTCTCCCATTCAGGATGTGGGGGAGGGGATTCGCGTAGCGACGGTCGCCGATCCGTTTGGGAATCTGATAGGGCTCATCGAGAACCCGCACTTCGCGGCAGCCTGATGGCGAAGACCGAGCTTCCCGATCTCTACACCAAGAAGGACGTCGACAACGCCCGCACCAAAGGGGAGCTGGTCGGCTGGATAAAGGGCGGCGCCGTTGGGGTGACCGGGATGCTCCTCCTTGGTGTGATTGGTTGGATTCCAACAGTCGCCGTGATCGGCGTGGGCGGTTTTGTCGTCTACAAGCTGTTCTCGGGCCCGTCGAAGAGTGATTGAGTTCGAGGGACGTTAGCCCTACCCGTCATTTTCGCCGCAGATTAGCTTCCCCCCGGCAATGAATGTCATTCCCCAGCGCGTCAAAGACGGTTTTGTCAGGTTGACCGGACCGCTGGCGCGTGCCCTGATACAGGGCGGCGTGCACCCGAATGCGATTACCACGCTGGGCACCCTGGTCGTGATCGGCTCCGGCGTGGCGTTCGGCGTCGGCGCGATCCGGCTCGGCGGCCTCCTGCTGCTCTTGAGCGGGACCTTCGACATCCTCGATGGGCAGGTGGCACGCCAGGGCGGCAAGATGACGACGTTCGGCGCCTTCTACGATTCGACTCTCGATCGGGTCGGCGAGGCGGCGGTTTTTACCGGGCTGATCTTCTATTTTTTGACCGGCCCTTTACCGACCCAGCTGAAATCGCTGGCCATCGCCGCGGGGTTGGTCGCGCTGGTCGCGTCACTCTTGGTGTCATACACGCGGGCGCGGGCTGAAGCGCTCGGCGTGGAATGCAAAGTCGGCATTGCCTCGCGGGCTGAGCGGATTCTGCTGCTCGGTCTGCCGGCGCTGGCGTTTGGCGCAGGACCGGGGCGCCCCGGTGTCCTGCTGTTCTGGATTGTGGCGGTGCTCGCGCTCGTCTCCGCGATCACGGTGATCCAACGGGTGGTTCATGTCGCGCGCGTCGCGCGCGGCGCGCCGCCGCCGTCGCCGATTCACAAACGTGAGACGTTGCCTGGAGTCGCGGCGGCACGCCGCAAAGGACATTGATGGCACGGGAGCAAACGGGGACGGCGGTCGTCACGGGAGGCGCACGGGAGATCGCGCCCGCGAAGGGGAAACTGGGCGTGATGCTGGTCGGCCTGGGCGCCGTCTCCACCACGTTCATCGCCGGCGTCGAAAACGTGCGGCGGGGTCGAGCCCTCCCAATCGGCTCGCTCAGTCAGATGGCGACCATCCGGCTCGGCAAGCGGACCGAGAAGCGCGCGCCGAAGATCAAGGAGTTCGTGCCGCTCGCCGATCTGAAGGATCTCGTGTTCGCGGCCTGGGACCCCATTGCCGATGACGCGTATACCGCGGCCGTGAAAGCCGGCGTGCTCGACAAGCACGAGCACCTCGAGCCGATCAAGGACTTCCTGCAGAACATCCAACCGATGCCTGCCGTCTTCGATCAGTACTACGTCAAGCGGCTGCACGGGACGAACGTCAAGCGCGGCAAGAACAAGCGGGAGCTCGCGGAGCAGCTGCGGGAGGACATGCGGAACTTCAAGAAGAGCGCGGGACTCGATCGCCTCGTCGTGGTGTGGTGTGCCTCGACGGAGGTGTTTCTCACGCCCGGCCCGGCGCATCAGTCGCTGGCCGCCTTCGAGAAGGCGATGGAGCAGAACGACCAGTCGATCGCCCCGTCCATGCTCTACGCGTATGCCGCGCTGTTGGAGAATGTGCCGTTCGCGAACGGCGCGCCCAATCTGACCGTCGACCTCCCCGTGATGGAGCGGCTGGCGGAAGAGCGCCATGTGCCGATCGGCGGCAAGGACTTCAAGACCGGTCAGACCATGATGAAGAGCGTCCTCGCGCCGGCGTTCAAGGCGCGCATGCTCGGCCTGTCGGGATGGTATTCCACCAACATTCTCGGCAATCGTGACGGCGAAGTGCTGGATGATCCGGAGTCGTTCAAGACCAAGGAGGAGTCCAAGCTCGGATTGCTCGAGCACATTCTCCAGCCCGACCTCTATCCCGAGCTCTACGGCAAGGTCTATCACAAGGTACGGATCAACTACTACCCACCCCGCGGTGATAATAAGGAAGGGTGGGACAACATCGACATCTTCGGATGGCTCGGCTATCCGATGCAGATCAAAGTCGACTTCCTGTGCCGCGACTCGATCCTCGCCGCGCCGATCGTGCTCGACCTCGCGCTGTTCTTCGACCTCGCCGGCCGTGCGGGACTCTCGGGCATTCAGGAATGGCTCTCATTCTATTTCAAGAGCCCGCAATTCGCCGCCGGCCTCTACGCCGAGCACGATCTCTTCATCCAGCAGACAAAGCTCAAGAACACGCTGCGTTGGCTGATGGGTGAGGAGCAGATCACGCACCTCGGCATCGAGTACTACGAATACGCGGAGAAGTAGGACTCGCGCTCCCCTGCCTCACGACCAGCCAGACCCAGGAGACAGTTGCGCATGACGAGTTTGACGCCGTTGCTCGCGTTCCTCGGATTCTTCCAGGACGCTGCGCCCGCACAGCACGCCGCCGGTGGTGAAGCGGCCCTCGTATTGCCGGACCTCGCCAAGGCGCTATTCCTGGGCGGGATCAACGGCCGGTCCCTGCTCCTCTGGGGCCTGGTGATCTGTGCGCTGGGCCTGGTGTTCGGGTTGGCCACGTACATGCAGCTCAAGAACCTCCCGGTACATCGCGCCATGCGCGAGATCTCCGAGCTGATCTACGAGACCTGCAAGACGTACCTGCTCACGCAGGGTCGCTTCCTTCTCATTCTGTGGCTCTTCATCGGCACCATCGTGGCGCTGTACTTCGGCAGGCTGGCGCAGACGACGGACGCGACTGGCGCCATGGTGCGCGGCTTTCCCGCGACCAAGGTGATCATCATCCTGCTGTTCAGCCTCATCGGAATCGCCGGCAGCTACGGGGTCGCCTGGTTCGGCATCCGGGTGAATACGTTCGCGAACTCCCGTACGGCCTTCGCCAGCCTGACCGGCAAGCCCTATCCCAACCACGCGATTCCGCTGAAGGCCGGCATGAGCATCGGGATGCTGCTGATCAGCGTTGAGCTGCTGCTG
>Ga0209236_1002947_pt1 | contig 10385 bp, 9 predicted proteins | sample GraSoi013_1_40cm_FD_185819 | JGI IMG/M metagenome (GOLD analysis project Ga0209236, IMG submission 185819) | Grasslands soil microbial communities from the Angelo Coastal Reserve, California, USA - Sample 09_27_2013_1_40cm (SPAdes) (version 2) | ecosystem: Environmental > Terrestrial > Soil >... | reverse complement strand
CTGATCCAAACCAGCCCCGAGGAATGTGACCCTGTCGTGGCGTGCGATCCGTCGCGCGACCCCCTTGAGCGCGGATTCAGTCTCCAACGTCTCCTGCATGACCTGGGGTAACCTCGTAATCTCCCGAGCTGCATCGGCCCACCCCTGCCGTTGCTGTGCGGCGAGAATTGCGAAGGCGATCAACTGGGTCGTGTAGCTCATCGTGTTCGCCCACGAGCGGTCGTGGGTGGAACCGATCACGAGGGTCCGATCGACGATCCGTTCCATGATCGAGTCGGGGAGACCGCAAACGCCGAGCACTCGCAAACCGCGACGCTTCGCTCGCGCGAGCGCGCGGTTCGTGGTCGGCGTCGATCCGCTGTGACTCACGCCAAGAACGGTCGCTTTCCCGGGAGGAAACGGCCCAAAGGCTAGGTCGTAGGCGTGAATCGCTTCGACCACGCACCGAGTGCCCAATGCGTCTTGCAGGATTTTCGCCCCGTACATCGCGGCATGAAAGGACGTTCCGCATCCGGTCAGAACGAGATAATGTGCCCGTGACAGGGATTTCCCGAAGTCACTCTTCCAAACCCGATCGATGGCCTCCTCCGCGTAGGCGGGCTGGGCGTGGATCATCGAGTGCATGTGAAACGGGTGCCGAGACCGAGGGTCTGGAAAAGAGACCATGGTTGGGCATGGTCATCCGGCCCATAAATCGGACGCGCGGCTCGGAGATCGGGCAAAAACGGAACAACTCACGTTATTCTTAAATCCGATAGCACAAGACACGGCGGCGAAGAGGTGAAAGCGTGGACGGGCCGCCGAAAGATCCGAACTAGGTCCCCGCTCGAGACGATGTCGAAGGACGAGCGTCCTGAACGTCGATTCGACGCTGGAGATCTTCAATCGTCCCGATCAACAAGGTCCCACCGAGCCTCCGGGCAATTGTGTCCGCTTCCGCCAGGAGGTCCCGGGTCCGGTCGACGTCACCCTTCTCGAGGTAGAAACGGGCCACGTAGGTGAGCGCGCGGGCGTAATCTGAGAGGTCGCCCAACTGTTTCAACTCGTGGAGAGCCCGCTCCCACAGACGGACCGCGCGATTCCAGCGGCCTAGTCCCATCTCTCTTTGTCCGTCCGTGATGTCGAGCAAAGCGATCGTGCTTCGCTCCTCCAACATTTGTACAAACCGCTTCGCCTCCTCAAGGATCGGTCCGGCATCGACGTACAGGCCCAGGTCCACCATCGCCGCGGATCGATTCATGAGCGCGTATCCTTGGAGACGGATGTTTCCGACCAACCGGGCGATTTGCAACGCGCGGTCGTAGTACTTGAGGGCCTGGTCGTGACGAGCGAGGTCGTGCATCGAGACACCGACCGCGATGGACGCCCTCGCGGTTTCCGTGAGGTTTCCGCCGCGTTCCGCGACCCGCAATCCCTCGACCTTGAACTCGAGGCCGCGTTCCGCATTGCCTCGGCGAGCCTCGATCGTCCCGAGGGCCGTGAGACTTCGGGCCAATGCGCCGGGTTCAGACACCTCGGTCGCTAAATCCACGGATTCGTTCATGTGGGAAGCGGCCTGCGCGAGGTCTCCCTTCGCTTGTTCCAGCAGGGCCATCTCCCGAAGCACCTCGCCACGTTCCGCCGCGTCCGGATGCGACTCGAGCCGGGCCTGCGCCTCGACCAGATGACCCAATGCCTTCGAAAACTCGTCCCGACAGCGTTCGATCGACGCGACCTTTCGAAGCAACCGCGGGACCCGTTCCGGTCGACGGTTCGACTCCGCCCGCTGGACCGCATGTCGGTACTCGAGCAAGGCGGGCTGCAGATCTCCGGAAGCTCGCAGGGCATCGCCCATCACCTCCGGCAGAATGCAGGCGGGCAAAGGTTCGAGGGCGGCGCCGTCAATCGGGTGCAGGACGCGCAAGAGCTCGGAGGCCGGAACGGAGTCGAGGAGGGCAGTCCCATGGGAGACCAGATACTCTCCGAAGGCCTTCGTGTCTCCCGCTTCGAGGAAGTGGTGCATTCCCTCGAGGCGGTCCCTCATCTCCGATCCATCGAGGAAATACACGGCCGCGAGGGAATGGAACGACCGACGACGGCCGTCCGGCAGCCGTTCCCGGATGTAGTCGCGAATCGTATCGTGCACGACGACGCCTGCCGAAATCGTCGGAGCGAGGAGATTCTTCGCCTGCAGCCCGTGAATCGCGGCTTGCCACTCGCTCGAGAAACAATGAAGCGCGTCGAGGGGGACGAGTCCGCGGAACAGGGAGGCGGCTTCCAGGATCGTCCGCTCGTCTTTCGTCAAGGTACGCCAGATTTCCCTCTCCAGGTACCGGGTCATTTCTCCGCTGACCGTGGAACCCGTCTGGGCCGCGAACGACAGGAGGATCGGGTGGCCTCGCGCCGAACCCGCGGCGCGGTCCAGGGCGGCTTCGTTCCCCGCGAAACCCTTCGAACGAAGGAGACCAAGAGATGCGGCCGGATCCAGGCCCTCCACCCGCATCACCTCGGCTCGGAATCCCTTCGTCCCTTTGCGGCGTACGAGGGCGGACGGAATCGTGCGTGAGATGAGGAGGATCTTTGCCGAAGCCTCCGAGCCCAGGTCCAGGATCGGACCCGCAATGAACCGGGCTAAATCGGCCGTGGCCCCCTGGAAATTGTCCAGGACGAAGAGGATCGGGACGTCGTGCAACTCGTGCGCGAGCACGCGCGCCGTCACCTGCGGATCTTCCACGCGGCGCTCCGCCAAGAGATTCGTGAGGCCTCGTCGGCCCAGCCGCGCCAGGAACGAGGCCAGGTCCTGTAGGAACACGGCGCGCGTCGTGCCGTCGTGGATTTCGAACCAGTAGATGTAAGGCCGCGGGCGCTGGCGGACGAGCCAACTCGCGACGAGCGTGCTCTTCCCGATCCCCGCGATGCCCGTGACCACCAGGAGAGCGGAGGGAGATTCGGACCACGCATCGAGGGCGTGGAACTCCTCCACCCGACCGAAGACGCGGCCCAGGCGACGCAAGGTGTCGCCCCACAGGACCGGCGCGACGGCCCCCGACCCGATCCCGTGCAGTCGGGTAAAATCGAGTCGACCTCCACGGACTAGGGACACGGCGGCGGTCAGGTTCACATACGCCGGGAAAATCTCGGGGATTTCCGCGACCCGCATGGGTGTCGGGTCGAGGCCTGGGGCCAGGACCTCGACGATGTCCCCCTGAAGGCGGGCCCGCAACTTCATCGCCTCGACCCAGCCCTCGTGAGTGAGACGATACACCGTTTTCCGGACTCGATGACCGGGTACGTGGGCCCGTTCTCCGGCGATGAGCCCTGTCGACTCCATGCGCGCAAGCCATTTCGTCGCCGTCGTTCGGCCGGAATGGGTCGCGGACGCAATGCCTTCCTGGGTGAGCGCACTCAGAGTCCCCGGTTCGTGCGCCGCGGTGGACGAGAGGTGCGTCAGGACGCGGATCGGGGTCGAATAGAATCGCTTTCTCCGATACCCCCGCGCCACGAAAGGGAGAGGAGGACGATGGCTCTTAAGGATATCCAAAACGGAACATTTCGGGGCAGAGCCTATTTTCGAACATGATAACATTCCCATGACCACGAGCGTCCAAGCGAGCCCAGAGCGCAACCCTTTTTTCGAAGCGAGGAGCTCGCGGCGCGGTGAAAACGCTCGAGTGGATCCGGGCCTCGCAGGCCCTGTTGTTCGAGGCATCCGTCATACCGGTGATCGTCGGAACGGCCGCAGCGATCCATGCGGGGGCCCGCTTCGATGCCGCGTGGTTCGCCCTGATTGTCATTTCGCTCGTAGGAATCCAAGCGGGAGCGAACTTGTTCAAGGGATACTATGAAGGCCGCGATCGGTCCGTTCCTCCTGCCTCACCGGGCTCCTGGTTCGCGTTCGATAGCACCGCCGCGACGAACCTCACGTCCGACCCAGAGGACGTTCTCCGATTCGGGAGGATTTGCTTCGGACTTGGAGCCGCAGCAGGCCTCTTGCTTGTCGCCCTATCGAGGAATCCCCTCCTTCTCGGGTTCGGCCTCGCGGGCGCATTGTTGGCATGGAGTTACAGCTCTCCTCCCCTCCAACTCAGTTACCGAGGCATCGGCGAGCTCTCGACGTTTTTCGCATTCGGACCGGTCATGACGGTCGGGGCCACCGTCGCGTTTGGAGGCGCAGGACTTCGCGAGAGCGCGTTCGCCTCCGTTGTCCTCGGGTTTCTCGCGGCCGCCATTTCCTTTGCGCGGTACTTCCCCAATCGAGAGGAGGACGTATCTAAAGGAAAAGCGACGCCCGTCACAATCCTCGGTTTCGCGAAGGGGAGACGGGCCTTCTTGGGTTTGCTAATTGCACCGCTGCCGTTCGGGATCGTGTGGTACCTTTTCGGAGGCGGGGTTTTGTGGATCATGGCTGTCCTTGGGTCCTTCCTCGCCGTCGTTCTTCTGTTTCCGAAGGAACAAGTGGGCGCGCGGTTCGAACGCGTGGTCGCCGGAGCGATCGCCGCACATATCATTGTCGGGTTCGCGTTAATCGTCGATCTCGCGGTCGGGCTATAGGTTCGCGACCGCGGCGATCAGATAGGCAAGCGTCATTCCCGCGCCGAGCAAGAGGACTGCCTGAATCGTCCCCGCATTCGCGGGGATGTGCGCCGGATATTCGCGATAGTGGGCGCGAAGGACCGCTCGGGCGCGGGAGAGAGGGATGAACGCGATGAGCCCGATCAAGGCGACCCAGGAGACGAACCGGAACACCGCGAGGACGGCGAGCAGGACAAGGGCGGACCCCACGACGATCTCGTACAGCGCGACGGACTTCTCGAGCCCGATTCGCGCCGGGATGGTCCGCTTTCCGCCGCGCGGGTCCGTCACATGCTCTGGCATTTCATTGACCAGAAGGAAGGCCGCGACCAGGAGGCCGAGGGGAATCGACGCGAGAAAAGGTTCCCATCCGACGGTACCACGCTGGACAGTATACGCGCCGAGGACCACGATCGGTCCGAAGACGATTGCGACTGCGATGTCCCCGACGCCGTGATATTGGAGGGCGAAGGGAGGGAGCGTGTAGAAGATGCCGATCGCTCCACCGATCCCGCCGAGCACGAGCAGGATCCAGCCGTTCGGGCGGGTCAGGAAGAGGAAGAGCCCGATCAGGCCTCCCGCAACATAAAGGCCGATCCACACCCGGCGATGGGTCTCGAACGGGACCGCGCGATCCGGGAGGACTCGTGCCCCGCCGGTGAAGGGGCTCACGAGATGCGGAGGCAGATCATCGACTCCGCGTCGAAAGTCAATCGAATCGTTGCTCATGTTCGTGGCGGCATGGAGGCAGACGACTCCGATCGCGGTGAGAAGGAGACCAATCGCATCGAAGTTCCGTGACTCGTGCCACGCGATCGCGGTCCCGAGCGCCACACCGACGAGCGAGGCGACGAAGCTGTGGGGCTGCGTCGCCTTGATCCAGCTCCGCAGCGAGGACATCCTATTCCCAGACCGTCTGGCCACGGGGAAGCACTCGGACCTCGATGAGGCTGAGCGGTCCCGGACCCGGATTGATGACGGTATGTTCCTCTCCGTGGACGAACCGCGCGACCGATCCGGCGCTCACATCATACGCGTGCCCATCCGCAATGACTTGTCCGTTTCCTTCGATGAAATAGAAAATCTGCGTGTATCGGTGTCGGTGGGGCGGTGACTTCACGCCCGGGTCCATTTTCGCGAGGCCCATCAACATGAAGTTGCTGTCATTCGGCCCCATGATTTTCTTGTCCACGATGCCCGGCCCGATCCCCTTTTCCCACGGTTCGGTCGGAAGGCTGCGTACGATGGCTCCCATGATCCTCTCCAAGAAACGCCGACACCGAGCTGCTATAAGTATCCTGCGCGGGCACTTCGGCGAGCCTGATTTTTCCTCAGCCAAGACGACCACTTGAAGCGGAGGTGGAATCGGCTAGTTCCTGCCGAATTGGGCAAAGCGCATGCCCCACGTGGCCCACATCGCCCCGAGGACTCCCGCCAACACGAGCAGGGAGACGAGGACGATCACGATGCTCTGGAACAACGAATAGCCCCCGGACCAGAACGCGGCGTAGAGCAGGACGAAGCTGAGCCATCCGACTCCCAGCAAGATTGATGCGGCGACCCGCACACGCAGCCCCCGCATCATGTGCCTCGGCTACAAGAACGCTCCCCCAAGGAGGAACCGCCACGAGCGCCATAATGGTTCCGGGGCGCCGGGATGCGCTCACTTAACCAAATCGTTAAATATTCAAGCGGATATCTCTTAACCAGATGGTTAACCGAGCCAAAGCATCCGTCGACCTGGGCCCCGTCTTTGCCGCCTTGGCACACCCGATTCGGCGGGCCATCGTCGAACAGCTGGCCGGTGGTGACGCCACGGTCGGCGAACTCGCGGAACCCCACAAGGTGAGCCTTCCCGCCATCTCGAAGCACCTCCGTGTGCTCGAAGACGCGGGCTTGCTGCAGGTCGAACCTGAGGGCCGCGTGCACCGCTGCCAGCTTGACGCCGCGCCGCTCAGTGCGGCGTTCGGTTGGCTCACGCGCTATCGCGTCCTGTGGGAGGATCGCTTTGACCGGTTGGCCAGGCACTTAGAGGAAACCCGCAAAACAGAAACCAGGGAGGAAACAACACATGCCCGCAAAAAGTAAGACTGCTAGAACGTCAGACCGAGAGATCGTGACGACGTACGTCTTCGATGCTCCTCGCGATCTCGTTTGGAGAACATGGATGGATCCGAAACTGATCCCTCGATGGTGGGGTCCGAGGAAGTACACGACGACCGTTGAGAAAATGGACGTACGACCCGGAGGTACCTGGCGGTTCCTCCAGCGTGACGACGAGGGGAACGAGTACGGCTTCCATGGCGAGTACCGGGAGGTCGTCCCGCCTGAGCGGATCGTCGACACCTTCGAGTTCGAGGGAATGCCGGGGCACATTCTGGTCGAGAGCGCCGTGTTCGAAGAGGTCGGCCAGAAGACCAAGGTCACCCAGAAGGCCCTCTTTGCGACCGTCGAGGACCTCGAAGGAATGGTCGCATCGGGGATGGAGGAAGGGGCCCGCGAAACAATGGAACGCTTCACGGAACTCGTGCAGGAGATGAAGAAGGACGCGCGGGGCTCGCGCGTCCCAGGTCGAAACCCGGCAATCGACCTCAACACTCGCGCGCGTCCGGCGAAAAAGGGCGATGCCAGTGGTCGAGGATCGAAGAACGAGATCGTCATCACGCGGATCTTCGACGCATCGCGCGAGCGAGTTTGGCAAGCTTGTACGGACCCGAAAGAGATGAAGCAATGGTGGGGCCCGAAAGACTTCACGACGCCCTTCCTCTCGGTGGACTTGCGCCTTGGCGGAAGCTTCCGGTATTGCATGCGATCGCCGGAAGGGAAGGATTACTGGGGCATCGGCGTCTACCGCGAGATCGTCCCCGGGAAGCGAATCGTCTACACGGACAGCTTCGCCGATGAGAAGGGCAACGTGGTGCCCGCGACGTACTACGGAATGAGCGCGGACATGCCGCTCGAGATGCTCGTCACCGCGACTTTCGAAGAGGAAGACAGCAAGACGAAGGTCGGCTTACATCACGCGGGGCTTCCAGCGGGACCAGATCGTGACGGAGCGACGCAGGGCTGGAATGAAATGTTCGACAAGCTGGTCGAGTTCCTCGAGGGGTGAACGTTCAACCAAGAAGGGAGTTTGTGGGCCCGGCCCCGCATCGACTTGCGACTCAGTAGATTCGGGTGTTGTCGTCGGGGGGGTCCTGCGAGACTTCCGGAGGGTCCGGGGACGGATCCGGGGCCGGATCGAGGGGCAAATCCGAGCCCGGATTGGGTGATGGATCCGGATTGGGACCGGGGGCGGGAGGGGCGCGGCGCCATGCCCAAACGCTCAACATCAGAGAGGCCGCCATGAGTGCCAAACCACCGACAAGCACGATCACCGCGAGAATGGAGTCGCCAGTTTTCAGGCCTACCACGATTAGGTCGACGTGGACTCGGAGTTCTTGCCGCGTGGGAGAGTCGACAGCCACAACGTGATATTGTCCCGAGCCCCCAAGATTCAGATCGAACACGATGCTCGTTCCACTCTGCTCGAACAGGGGAGACACGGCATTGGAGCCGTCGCGGAACGACGCGTATCCGGAATCATCGAAGACGAAGAGGTCGAAGGATCGACCCTGACTTTCGGAGAGATTTCCGCTCAACCGCCCCGTCCCCAAGATGCCAAATTCGAACTGGTAATAGGTCCCGGAGGGGACAAAGACATTTTGGGATGTCCGGACCGGCTGTGCGGCCGCAAGGAGCATGAACGATCCGACGATAATTTGCACGACCGCGATTGCGACGAGGATGTTGATGCGTTTCAACGAGTCGCCTCCGGGTCGTCTTCTCGTCTCGTCATCGAAGATTGGTCGCGCCCGCGGCACTCGCGGTGGCCGTTTCGTTGGACCGATGAGACCGCCGGACTCCGCTCATGGGGGAGGTACGCCCATTGCCCTCGAACCGGGGAAACGAACCCTCTTCCCTTTCTTTGGTCAAACATTTCGCTTCCCCTCCGGAGACTGCTCGGGAGCACGCGCAATGATGACCGAGATATTGTCCGTCCCGCCGCCTTTGTTCGCGAGTGCGACCAGAATGTCGCAGGCGGTCTGGGGATCGCTCGTTTCGACCACGACCCGTTGAATCTCATCATCTTCCACATGGTTGATGAGGCCGTCGCAACACAACAAAATGCTGTCGCTACGCTCCATCGTGAGGCATCCGATATCCGGAGTCACCTCGTCGTAGACCCCGAGGGCCATCGTGATCACGTTCTTCCTGGGATGGTGCCTGGCGTCGTCCGGGGAAAGCTCCCCCCGGTCGACCATCTCCTGAACAAGGGAGTGGTCCCGCGTCACCTGGTAAATCTCCCGCGCGTTGACGATGTACGCCCGGGAGTCACCGGCGTTCGCGACATGAAGGGTGCGACCATCGGCAATTGCAAGGCTCAAGGTCGTCCCCATCCCTTCGCATTCCGGATGCAGTTGGGCTTCCTCGATGATGGCTTGATTGGCGATGCCGATGGCCGCTCGGAGTTCGTTGTGGTAGATGGCGCGCGCGATGTCGGTCTCGCTTGTCAGCAGTGGCAGGAGCGTGCGGGCCACCGCCTGCACCGCGATCCGGCTCGCCACGTCTCCTCGACGATGTCCTCCCATCCCGTCGGCCACCATCAAGAGCAACCGGGTTCGTGCCTCGGAGCGGAACGCCGTCCGGATCTCGAGCGCCAGGATGCTGTCTTCGTCGACGGGTCGAACCCTCCCCACGTTCGAGGCAAACCCCATCTTCCCATGAGGGGCACGAATGATCGTATCCCCAGTCCCCGGGCGCGCGCCCTTGCTCGCGACCGGTCGCACCAAGTCAGCGTCCCCCCTGCCGTCGACCGCCGCCTTTGAATGCGATCGTCATGTAGGGCCCTCTGCCTGGCTTGTACACGAGGGCGAGGACGTCGCCATCCGTGAGGGGTTGCCGTTTGAACTTGGGCAGCCGTTGATAGGTCCTCCCGCCGTCGTGCGACATCGCCGTGCCGTTCAAGCTTCCCAGGTCCTCGACCCAACAGCGGCCCTTCGGGTCCTTCAGGATCCGCGCATGATGCTTGGAGAGGAACCGCTCCGTATCCAGGATGCCGATGTCTGGAGGCCGTCCGAACCCTCTCTTCGTGCAACCCTGGTCGCAGGCCTTGTGCTCCCTGCCGATCTCCATCTCCTTTTTCACCTTGCACTTCTGTCCGAGCACTACCAGGTGGGGAAAGCCGAGGGACTCCGGGGCACCGCCTCCGATCGCCTCGGCCATGTCCTTGGCCGTCGTAAACCGCTGCTTCGGATCGAACGCCATCGCTCGCGTCACCACGTCGGAAAGCGACCGCGGGACGCTCGGCACGAGATCGCGGGGGGATCGGTACAGCTCCGTCCTCCCTTGCGCGAGTTGCTTCATGGAGCCTTGAGGGTCCTGGGTTGTCAGGAGAAAGAAGAGGACCGCGCCCACGCTGTACAGGTCGCTCGCCGGCGTCGCCTCTCCGAGGTTCTGCTCCGGTGCCCCCCAGCCCGGGGTGTAGATGACAGTGCCGGATCCTCGGAACTGATGGAATTCCTTCTTCGCCGCCCCGAAATCGATCAGCACCACCTCTCGCCGGGCGTCGAGGATGATGTTCTTGGGCTTGACGTCCCGATGGATGACGTTCCGCCCGTGAAGGTAGGACAGGGCCTCGAGCAACTGCAGGACGTATCGAGTGGCCGTGGCCGCGTCGGCCGACTGATCTCGGAATCGTTCGGCCAGCGTATCGCCATCGAGTCGTTCCTCGACCAGACAAAAAGGCCCCAAGTTGTTGCCTTCGTCCACATACCGGACGACCCGCGGATGGC
>Ga0209236_1002943_pt1 | contig 10390 bp, 12 predicted proteins | sample GraSoi013_1_40cm_FD_185819 | JGI IMG/M metagenome (GOLD analysis project Ga0209236, IMG submission 185819) | Grasslands soil microbial communities from the Angelo Coastal Reserve, California, USA - Sample 09_27_2013_1_40cm (SPAdes) (version 2) | ecosystem: Environmental > Terrestrial > Soil >... | reverse complement strand
CAGACGCCGCGAAGGAGGAGACGCGACTCCGCAAGAAGGGCGTCAAGATCACGAAGCCGACCAAAAAGGAGGAATGGGGCACGATCTTCTGGTTCGCGGATCCGGACGGGAACGAGTTCCAGGTGATTGAGTTCTAGTCGCCCGACGTCCCCTACGACGCACTCGGCGTCCGGAGCGAGCGACCGGCTTGGCGGAGAATGACCAGGCCGATCAGGATGCCCATCGCCTCGAGAATAGACAGGACGATGAACGAGCCGGACCGCGGCAGGCCCGCGATGAGTACCTGATACGCGGCAAGCGTCAGGATCCAAAACGCCACGGTCGCTGCGCACAATGCGAAGCCGAGCGCCCGGCCGTATCGTACGTCTAGGCCCAACACGATGCCGAGGCCCAGGTAAAGGATGGCGAACAAGAGAAACACGGATCCGATGGACGTCCCCACATCTACGTAAATCAAAACCCCGGCGAGGCCCTGGAATACGACAACGTGGAGGCACAGCAGGACCAGGACGAGTCTCGTTTTCTCTGCGATCAAACGGCGGGACTCCGGCGAGTCCACGGACGCCCAGCCTCCCGGACGCCCGGACGTCCCCGGTTCTGCGGCGGAGGAATCTGACTTCACGGAGTTCATGCGGCCCGGAGTATGTAGCGGCTGCTAGGCCGTCCCTCCACAGGCCCCTTATTCGGGTCTTGGGTTTGAAACTATTCGTGCCCCCATGCGGAGGCACCCGGAAGGAGGCCTCTGGATGGTGAGTGCGATCGGCCGCCGAAGCCTTTCGCCGCGTGAATCAGGGCCCTGGAAACGATTCCCCGACGAGCCGCTCGCCTTCCCTCCAGAGTCGCTTTTGCACTTTGGAATCGCGGGAGTACGCGTTCGATTCGGAGGGCTGCGTGCCCTTGAAGAACCGTCCTGTGAAACCCTCGAGGTGCGGGGAGGAGGCCAGGTACGCGACCGCTTCCGCCGCCTGTTCCGGGGGTTTCGACGCGAGTCGCACGAAGAACCTCACGGGAGCGGCGAGGTCACGCATCAGATCGGACTTGAAGACGCCGGGGTGAAGGACATTCGCCTGGACCCCCGTCCCCTCGAGTCGGCGCGCAAGCGCGTACGTGAACAGGAGATCGGCCATCTTTGAGGCCCCAAAGGCGTGGAGGGGCCGCCAGCGCGTATTCCCTTGGAGGTCCGCGAAGTCGAGTTCCGTCGTCGTCGGCGCGGAGATCGTGATCACCCGCGAGGGTGCGCCCGCTCGCAGTACGGGAACGAGGAGGTTTGTGAGCAGGAATGGACCGAGGAAGTTCGTGACAAACATGATTTCGAATCCGTCCGCGGTCTCGACTCGTTTTCGTGTGAAGACCGCGGCTGCGTTGACGAGGACGTCCAGGCGATCGTGCGCTTCGCCAAAGGACTTCGCCAAGTTCCGGACGGATCGAAGATCGGACAGGTCGGCGTGAAGCCCTTCGACCGATCCGGCTCCGCTTGATTGCCGGACGCTGGCCACGACGGCGTGTCCTCGCGCCTCATCCCGACTCACGAGCACGACCCGGGCGCCGCGTTGGGCGAGAGCACTCGCGGTCGCCTTCCCGAGCGCACCGGTCGCGCCAGTGACCATGCACACGCGGCCGATCAAGCTTCCCGCCGGTGCATTCATGGACTGCAACGGAAGGACAGACAACAACATCTCCTTTGTCGTTTGCCAGGTACACGTCCTCTGCGATCGATGTCACTCCGCTAACCAGGCCACTCGCCAGACCCTCCAAAGGGCCGTCGGATCAGTGAGCGGGTCGCCATGGACGAGGAAGAAATCGGCGGGCCCGCCTTCAACGATGCGACCGGCCTCTCTTTCCTCGAGCAGCTCTCCGCCGCGGACTGTTGCGGACGCGAGCGCCTCCCATGGCTTGAGGCCCGCTTCGACGAGCGCCTCGACCTCCCACGCCAGATGGTTCGCGCGCAGAGAACCGCCCCCGAAGTCAGTGCCGGTCGCGATACTTACGCCCGCCCGATAGGCGAGGCGCACGCTCTCGATCGCCCGCTCCCGCCGACGCGCGATCCGCTCCTTCCCCTCGTCGCTGACGAACCGGGGCAACGTCGTCGTCTGCGCGAAGGAGGCCCAGGAGCGGAAGATCGCCAAGGTGCTCACGAGGAACGTCCCCTGACGGGCCATCGTCGCGACCGCGTCCGAGTCGAGCTCAAATCCGTGTTCGAGGGAATCGACTCCGGCATCGATCCCGACCCGGGCCCCGACAAGGAAACCGGAATGGGCGGTCACCTTCGCCCCGCGACCGTGCGCGAGTTCGACGACGGCCCGCACGTCTTCCGTCGACCAAGGCGCCTCTTCCTTCTTCGGTCCGTCGAGGTAGAGCTTGAGGAAGTCCGCCCCATCGTCGAGCTGAGTCGACGCCGCCTTCAGGAGGGCGGGGCCGTCGTCTGCCTCGATCGCGAGGCCTCCCGTGAGGACGCCGCTGTGGCCGATCCAGGTTCCCGCGACCCGGATCCTCGGTCGATTCGGGTCCGACCGCCATCGTTCCCGAACGCGGAGCGCGAGGGCGCGCCTCTGTCCGTCCCGCGGATCCACGGCGAGCGGGGACCCGACGTCGCGGGCCCAGCGCACGCCCGCGCGGCCCAGGAGGTCCCCGTTGTGCTCCGCGACGTCGAGCAGTTCGTCCGGAGGATCGGCACCGCGGTCGATCCAGTGCGAGCCGCCGGGAAGGGTGACGTGGCTGTGGGCATCGACCATGCCGGGAACGATCGTTGACCCTCCGGCATCGATGACGTGGACACTCGGCGGGAGATCGCCCTCATCGGTACTCGGACGAATCCAGACCACGTGGCCTGCGTCGACGAGAAGGCTCACTTCTTTCCGGAGAGATGGCCCGGTCGGGTCGGCCAGGGCCGCGTCCCGATACAAGGTCGGTCGAGGAGAGATCATCGAACCACCCCGTGCGTCGTCCGCTCAACCCCGGCGCTCGAAGATGGTGTCGCCGAACCAGACCAGCGGCGGGTTCGGCTGGAGCCGCTCCGCCTTCGCGAGGAACGCCCGGAACCGAGGGTCGCTGTCGTGCTCCTCGTGGGCTGCGTGATCCGCGGCGACGATGTGAAGGATGTAATCCTGAATGCCGCCTCGTTGTTCGCTTCCGCCGACCGCGCGGACGAGGCGAGCCTCGAGGAACCGACCCCGGTGCGCGAAGTCCTCCCAGATCGGGATTTCCTCGGCCTGGAACATCGCTTCGAAATCTTTTGCCTGATCGGCGGCGATTCGAAGGACAATCGCCGTCGTCTCCGTTGTCTCGACCGCGGCGACACTGGCTTTCCGAGGCATGCGTTGACGATGCTAGAAGGATTACTTAAGTCCAAAGCCGCGGCCAAATCCGGCCGGAACCGACAACATGTGCGAGCGAGGCAGAACTCGCCAGGCCCCCATGGTTTTGGCTTGAGAGCACCAGGCGTCCGGGCGTAACACTACCTTCATGAAGCCACCCGGGCCGGATCGACTGTCTGTCAGGCTTGAAATAGTAAGAATTCCTTACATCATCCGATGGCCGAAATCGTAAAAGTGACGACCAAAGGACAGCTCACGCTACCGGCTCGAATCCGGAAGGATCTCGGCATCTCGAAAGACACCTATCTCCTCGCTGAAGAGGTTGGAGACTTCGTGCTGCTGCGTCGGGCAGAGACTCGATTCCTCGAACTCTCAGAACGCTTTCAGACGGAGGCGAAGAAGCGAGGTGTCACCAAGGAGGCGCTCCTACGGGCTCTGAAGAAGACCCGCCAGGGGCGGCCTCCGTGAGGGTCCTTCTTGACGCGAACGTCCTCGTCTCGGGAATCGCATTCGGTGGAAACGAGCACAAGCTTCTGCAGGCCACGTTCCGGAGCCCGCACACCTTTCTGGTGTCGGACGACATCATGAGGGAGACCGCCTCCGTCCTCACGAGGAAGTTTCCTCGTCACAGAGCCTCGGTGGATGAGATTCTGTCTTTGATCATGGTCGAGGTCATCCCGCGAGCGGCCTACCAGAAAGAGGTCCGCCGGGTTCCGGCACTTCGTGATCCCGGCGATGCCCACATGCTTGCAGCCGCGGTGGCCGGCCATGCTGACCTCATCGGGACGGGAGACCGAGGCCTGCGCGATTTGAGACAACTCGGAGAATCCCAGATTGTGAGCCCGTCCCGGGCACTCAGGATTCTGCGGGAGTGACAATCGGCGAGAATGTCGCAGGGCTGCCATTCTTGGATTCCAACGTGGCTGAGGTTACACGGACGTGATCAGCCCGTGTGAGCAGGGAATCGGCCACGGTGCACACCGTTCGCAATCGGGTATTGTGCCGCCTGATGCAGAGACCTCCGAAGTCGTGCACGGAGTCCCGCCCCAGTCACCGACGAAAAGGGCTTACCGGTTCTCGGGATGGCCCGGCTATGGACTCAAACATCGCGAGGGAACGCGCGTCTCACCCGAAGCCCACGGTCCTCTCCGACTTCATCCTCGGCAGCCAGGACGGAATCGTCAATGTCCTCGGGATCATCCTCGGCCTGTCGGCGGCGACCCGCGACGTCCGGATCATTCTGGTCGCGACCCTCGCGGCTCTCGGGGCGGAGTCGATCGCGATGGGGGCCGTCGCCTACACCTCGACGCGGGCCCGACGACGGCTCTACTTGAGCCAGGCCCTCCAGGAGCGGCGGGAGATGAAGGAAATCCCGCAAACGGAACGGGAGGAGGTCCGCGAGATCCTCACCGGGTGGGGCTACCAGGGCGCCGACCTCGAGGAGATCGTGGAGCGGATCTGTCGCAACCCGACCGCGGAGCTCGAATTCATGATGTCCTTCGAACTCAAGCTGTCCCCGGTCGAGGCGAGTGCTCCGCGGGCGAGCGCGTTCCTGGTCGGCAGTGCGACGGTCGTGGGCCACTTCATCCCTCTCAGTCCGTTCTTCTTCATCGGAAGTAACGTCTTGCTCGGCGCGGTCCTCGCGGTCGCGTTGAGCGCGATCGCCCTGTTCGGGATTGGCTGGTACGAGGCGAAGATCACGGTCGGGTCGTGGTGGCGGGAAGGACTCGAGATGCTCGTCATCGGACTCGGTGGAGGGTTCGCAGGGTACCTGATCGGCCGACTGGTCGGCGCCGCCTAGCGCAGCAGTTTGGGTTGAAAGGCAGGAGGCGGCCGCGGCCGGAGCTCTCGCACGTTCTCCGACCCGTGCCCGATTCGAGCGGTGGAACGAGCCTCGACATTCGTCTGCGAATCGAGCTTGACGCGCAGCTGGTCCCGGTACGGCCGGTCCTTCACGATACCGCCCAGCCAATACAATCGGCCCTCTTCGAGGCTGACAGGCGCCCAGGAGGTGTAGGCGAATCGCCCCGTGCTCGTGGCGAGCAGCCCCGATTGGCGGATGCCGGCCGCTGTCTGCCGCTCGCTCAGCGGGTAGATTCGCTCGACGTAGAACTCTCCGCTGAACCGGGCTCCCACCGGGGGAGAGGCGGGGTCGGAGACCTTCGAGTTACCGCGGCCACCGCCTTCGATCTCGGCGATGTATGGAGACGGGAGACCCTGTCGAGCGACGAGATGGAGCCGGTGGATGGCCCGCGTGACTGCGACGTAGAACAGTCGGCGTTCCTCCGCTTGGTCGTTCCCCGAGGACATCCGCACGGGTTCGAGGACATCGGGATTCTCAACCTTCGAAGGGAACCCGACGATGTGGTCGCTCGCATTGACTACGATCACGACATTCGCCTCGAGTCCCTTGGCCTTGTGCGCGGACAGGATGCGGACTCCGGGGACACTTCGCTCCGGATTGGCCACCGGAATCGAGCTCCGCTTGCACGCTTCAATGACCGTCTCCAGGATGTGATTCGTGCGGCTGAGGATGAGGATCTCCTCCGGTTTGACCTTGTTGAGTTCCTCGCGAATGAGGCCCACGGTGCGGCTCACAATTGCGCTGTCATCGTCGGGGACCTCGTGCACGTACGCTTCGCCCCGCTCTGCGCGGTATACGACGACCTGCTTCGGCACCTGCTTGTCGTTATGCGCGATGAGGGCCGCGCCCGCCTCAACGATGACCGCAGGGGAGCGGTAGTTGATGTTCAGCATCGTCGTCGACGCGAGGCCGAAGTGCGTCTCGAAATTCAGGATGTAATCCAGGTCTCCTCCGGCGAAACCGTAGATCGCTTGCCAGTCATCGCCGACAGCGAAGAGGCGCGCACCGCTCACCGCGACGAGAGCTTTTAGAAACCGAGCCATCGCCGCCGACGTGTCCTGAAACTCGTCGACCATCACGTGCTGGAATTTCGGTAAGGGATTCGCTCCGTGTTCCAAGAGATCGGCTGCACGGTGAAGCATATCGGAGAAGTCGATCCGCCCCTCGGCGACGAGCTGCGCTTCGTACAGCTCGAGGATCGCGCTGCCGAGGCGGCCGAAGTGTGCCACTCGAGGCGTAGCCTTGCGAAGACGGTCGCGGATTTCGTCCGGCCCGCGTCGAAGGGCCCGAGCGTTCGTAAGGAACTGAACGATGAGCGCTTCGACCGCGCTGCCGATGTACTTCAGGTCGCCCAGCGATTGCTCCAGTTCCGCGAGCGTCATGGGACGTAAGGCGATACCCGCGGCGGTCAACCGGTCCGAGAGCGCCGAGTCCAACGTCCCTTCTGTTCGCTCGTAGTCATAGAACTCCAGGAGCTTCCGGCCTGCGCGACGGAACTGTTCACGCTTCCAAGCCATTCCTTGCCGGTAATCGGCGGAACTTGTGGTCCATCCCGAGGGCACCTCGCCGTTTCGATTGACGCCCCAGTATTCGATCGAGGCGCCGGTCGCGAGGAGCGTGAAGTCGGGATGGTAGGCCGTGCGTCCGGTGCCGATGTCGGCCCACGAGGCTTTGGCCTCGTACTTGTAGTCCACGTGGTGTGTGAGGAGGAAGTCGGCGATGATCCGCTCGCCGAGGGATCGAACGTGCTCCCCTCGAAGGGTTCGGTACGTCTTGTCCCCGCCGACCGCAGGCGCGGTCTCGTCCTCGTTCCGGTGGAAATGTAGGATCGCGCCGATGTAGAGCTGGCTGAGCTTCGGGTCCCGACCCTCCCGTGCCTCACGGAGGACAGAAGCCACGAGCGAATCCGTCCATCGGTCGTCGGCTACGCTGATCGGCCCGGATGCGGCGGCTTGGACGACGCGCTTCCCGAGAGCGTGCAAAGTCGAAACCGTGACTCCTTCGTTCCCGCGATCTGCGATGGCGACGCCCATCTGCTTGAGGCGGCTCTGCATCTCTTCCGTGGCCTTGTTCGTGAACGTAACGGCGAGGATCGCCCCTGGGGGCACGCGCCGTTCGAGGAGGTACCGAATCCGACCGACAATCGCACGCGTTTTGCCCGAACCCGCGCCTGCGATGACGAGATTGCGCTCGTCGTCACGAGCAATCGCCAGCCGTTGCGCCTCGTCGGCTGCGAGCTCATCGACGAGTAGTTTGGAGTGTTCCTCGATCCGCGCTCGGGCGAACTCGATGTTATGGTCGTTGAGCACCTTCCGCAATTCGCTTGACTGACGCAAGAGCCGTTCGAAATCGTTGCGTCTCGTCGTATGGCGCGTGCGACGGACGACCTTGGCCACGGATGGTAAGATCCGCTCGCCAACTTCCGCAGACTTCTCGTCCAGGGGGCGTCGAACTCTCTCGGGTATGTAATCGCCGGTCCGAACGAACGGTTGCAGCGAACCTTCGATTTCGCGGAGCACGCTGTCGGCACCTTGCAACTTGGTGCCAGCCTTTCGGACCTGCCCTTTGCGGTAGAGGAAGACTGCAGCGATGCCCACCGCGGCGGCCGCGACGGTGGAGACGAGGAGCAGAGGGTCCATCTCACCACTTGAGAGTAGGAGCCGAGAACCGTGATGGGGGCTAAAAGTCATCCCGAGGTTGTCCCGCTCACCCCTCAAGCTTCATGAACCGGGCTTGTCGTCCGGAGGTCATGGTCGACATCGGTTTCCCCGAGCTCCTCACCCTCGTCCAGACCATCGCGATCATCCTTGCGATCGTGATCGCCGTCTACTTCTCGCGGCTTCAAATCCAGGCGCTCAAGACGGACACCGAGGCACGCGTGGTGAACGACCTCGATGAGAAGCTCCACCGAATGGGCGAGATCTTCATGGAGAAGCCCGAGTTCGTCCGGATCCTCAACGACGATGCCGCGGTCTCCAACTTTGGCGCCGAGGTGGCCTTCGCTTTCTATGTGATGTTCTTCTGTTCCCACGCCTACCACATGCGACAACGCGGCATCTTGACCGACAACGATTGGGCGGGCTGGCTGCAATGGACGAAGAACGCCTTCCGGTCCGGACGGCTCGGGAAGTACTGGAAGGAAGCCGAGATGCAAGCGTGGGTCGACCCGGCCTTCCGGGAGTTCGTCAACCGGGAAATTCTGGTGGGTCCCTAGCGTCCATGGGGCGGAATCCGTGAGGCCGGATGCCATGCGCGTCGTCTCCGTGAACGTCTCCCTGCCGAAGACTGTCGAATGGCGAGGCCGCAGAGTCACGACGGCGATCTTCAAGGAGCCCGTGGAGGGCCGCGTCCGGATCCGGCGAACCGGCCTCGTCGGCGACCGCCAGGCGGACTCGTCCGTCCATGGAGGTCCCACGAAGGCCGTCTATGCCTACCCGAGCGAACACTATCCCTTCTGGCGGCGCGAACTCGGGCGGGCCGACCTTCCCTGGGGATTGTTCGGTGAGAATCTCACGACGGAAGGTCTCGACGAGCGGACGCTCCGCGTCGGAGACCGGCTGCGCGTCGGATCGGCCTTGTTGACGGTGACACAACCGCGGATGCCTTGTTACAAGCTCGGGATCCGGTTCGGGCGGTTGGACATGGTGCGGCGGTTCCTCGCGAGCGGCCGTTCGGGCTTTTACCTCGCGGTCCACGAAGAGGGCGATGTGGCCGCGGGAGACCCGATCGAACTTGTCGGGACGGACCACGGGCTCCCCACGGTGTCGCAGGTCGTCGACGAAGTCCGAGGGGAAGAACCGGGCGGATAGTCTCCGCGATCGCGACCACGTTGTTCGCTCACCTGGTTCTGCTGGATGCAAGCCCGGCCTGGAAGTGAAAGCATTCATAACCGTTTTGATGATTGAGCACGCGTCATGGCGGAGTGGCGAGGGAGGCCCCACGGTGGGCAATGAGACCGCCAATCTAGACGTCAGCCGTGTCGTGACGCTCGTCGGGACGAGCATCGCGATTTTCACGTTCCTGCTGTTCTTTCTACAACCGCGCTTCGCTTCCGGTGAGATCGACCCGGTTCTTTTCCAGGTCACGCTGATCGTGATCGGAGTGGCGATCTTCTCGCTGGTCTATGCGGGACTGTTCTTCTACACGCTCACGCTCCCCTATTCTCTGAACCCTGTCGAGAGCGGGGCGATTCAGCGAAGAGGAGACCTGTTTTGGCTGGTCGGATATTCGGTGCTGCTACTGGAGCCAACTCTGATCTTGCTCACCGTCCGATTGCTGGTTGTGGCTCTGGTCTGGCTGGCCCTCTGGCTTTCATACATCTACTTGACCCTCCATGAATACAGAAAGGCCCTGAACCAGAAGGTCCGCTGAACGACTTGGATCAGGCCCGGTGCTCGGGTATGTGCCGACCGGCCCGGATACGAACACGAGCAGCCCCGGAAGAGGTCTCCGAACGCGGGAAGGCTCACGGTTTCGGCGGATCGATCCACTCGATTCTCGTCAGCTGCGCGCTAGCCCTGGATGAGGATCAACCTCGCGGGCATGTGCGTCCTGCGGACCGTCCTCCGAAAGCTGCTCGCCGCGCATAGGATTATGCAAAGGATAGGATTTAGACATCCCATAGGAATGTTTATCCGGTAGGAGGTTGTCGGTCCCGGTATGGACCGCAGACGGAAGATCGTCAAGGTCACCCGGAGGGGCCAGACGACGATCCCGATTGAGTTCCGCAAGCGGCATCAGATTGAAGAGGGGAGTCGACTGGTCGTTGAAGATCGAGGGGATGCGATTGTCCTCCGGCCCGTGCCTCGCCTCGAGGACCTTGGTGGTTTCTTGTCGAAGACGACGACAGTGGAGCGGATGCTGAAGATCCTCGATGAGTCTCGGGAGGATGACGATTGAGAGAGATCTTGGATTCCAGGTTCCTCGTTACGCACTACACCACGGACGACGAACAGATCCTCTCGCGAACCCGGGCGAAGCTGGCCGGACTCCGTAGGGAGCGGCGAGGCGTCCTTCCGTCCATCGTGATCGCGGAAGTCACGAACGCGGTCTGCCGGGAAGGTGGACGAGACAAGGCGCTCGCCCAGCTGCGTGCCCTCGAGCATGCCGGTCTGGAGGTGGTTCCCCTCGATATCGGGCTGGCGCGCGACGCTGGGTTCCTCCGCTGCGTCCATCGGGATCTCCCGATGGCAGATTGCGTGATCGCCGCCAC